>Ga0114945_10000085_pt1 | contig 51750 bp, 40 predicted proteins | sample OV2TP3_FD_87194 | JGI IMG/M metagenome (GOLD analysis project Ga0114945, IMG submission 87194) | Hot spring microbial communities from Beatty, Nevada to study Microbial Dark Matter (Phase II) - OV2 TP3 | ecosystem: Environmental > Aquatic > Thermal springs > Hot (42-90C) | place: USA: Beatty... | reverse complement strand
TCGCCGCGGGCGTCGAACAGGTACTTGCGCTTGATCTCGGGCGTGAGCTCGGGGAAGCCGGCCTCGGCCCAGGCGCGCCAGCCCTTGCGCACGATCGGGTGGCGCAGCCGGTAGGGCCCGTAGAGCACCCGGTGGAACGTGTAGCCCTTGGCGCACTGCCGGGGGTTCCAGTTGGACGTGGCGTGATTGCCGTAGAGATCTGCGTAGTCCTGGTAGTCGTAGGTGGCCCCCATGCGCGTCACGATGCCGTTCCGGACATAGGCCCGCACCCGGCACGCGTGCGTGTCGTTCGGCGAGCAGACCCAGTCGAAGAACCGGTCATACCGGTACTGGTCCCGGTAGACCCTCTCCCAGTCCCGGTCCACGGCCCCGGCCAGCGGGTTCTGGTCCGGGTCCGCCGAGGCCAGCAGGCGCAGCGGCGTCCCCAGCGTGCTCAGGGCCGCGCCCCCGGTCCCGATGCCGATCCAGCGCAGAAAGTCCCGCCGGGGCAAAATCAGTGACGAGTGATGAGTGCTGTAGCGCGGCGATTCATCGCCGCGAAATGACGAGTCAGACATGACAGTCTCTCCACATAACAGGTTTGTCAAAACGACAAGGGGCGCGACAGCAGGGCGGAACGCGACCTCACCCTGGGAGCGTTAGGCGGGGTGGGAAGGGCTAACCACCGGGGTTCAGGAGAGGCGTTAGGCCGCAGTGGAAACCTCTGGACGATCCGTCCTCTGGAGCAATGCCCTTGCGGCGCAGGGTGGTGGGTCGCGACCTCAACGGGAGCGACAGGTTGGGTGGCAGCCCCTCGCGGCGCCTGAGCGAGCGTCTTTCTTTGGTGCGACCTTTCTTGGACGAGCAAGAAAGGTCGCAATGCGGCACGGACCGCCTATCAAGGCGCTATTTTTAAATCTTGCCAGATCGTCACCGACTTCTTCCCATCCCGGTCCCCGGCGCTCCCATTCCAGACCGCGAAGGCCACGGATACCGTCGTCCCCGGCCTCAGCGTCACCGCATCCGGGCCGTTGGGCGCGAGCGCCCTCCGGAAGGTCACGCGGTAGGTGTCCATCCCGTAGGTCCCCGTCGCCTGCACCGCCTGGTCGATGCGGGGCCGGGCCTTCAGCGTCCCGAACCCCTGCGCGCGCAGGTCCTCCGCCGGACTCTTGCGCGTCGGGTCGGCCACGATGTTCCCCGCCCCCCACGCCGTCACGAACGTCGTGTCAGACTGCAGCGTCAGCGCGTGACGCATGGGCTGCTCCAGCGGCGAGCGGAGGAGGTTGGGGTAGGAGTCGATGCCGATGTGGGGGTAGACCTTTTCAAGGTCCTGGAACGCCGGCTCTAAGTCCGCCTGCCGCTCCGACTTCCACATCCAGATGTTCACGAACTCCCCCTTCGCCCCCATCGCGAAGAACGGCGGGTCGGGCGCCATCGAGAACTCCACCGCCGCCGCGTCCCGGAAGTCCTGAGGCCGCACGGCCGTCTGGTCCTGCGTCCCGTCCGCCCAGACCAGCAGCAGGGCGATCTCCTTCCCGTCGTGCAGCGCCCGCACCGTGACCTCCTCCGGCCGGTCCGTCCGCCACCACAGCGGCATCATGTGGATGTTCACGGGCCGGGCGCTGCGCCAGGCCCCGTCGTCCGGGTGTTCAGGGACCCTGGACACGCGCCTCGCCTCCATCTCGAACTTCCGCATCTCCACGCGCGCCCGCTGCTCGTCGCTCGACAGGGAGCGGACGTAGTGCGCCAGGTGCCAGGCGTCGTCCCCGTGCAGGTAGTCGCTCATCGGCATGGGCGTGCCGGGCAGCCCGGCCACGATCCGGCGGTAGACCGACTCCGGGACCGGGTCCCCTTTATAAACCCCGAGGGTCAGGTCGCGCGGGCGCGTGGGCAGCCCCTTCTCGTCGACCTGCTTCTGCTGACCGTCCCCCCTTGCCGTCCTCCCGTGGCAGCCCGCGCACCCGTCCGCGAACAGGGAGTCCGCGCGCGCCCGGGCCTCGGGCGTATAGGGCGGCTCAGGCGGGACGCGGAGCGCCCCCTCGCCGGGGAGCCCCTCCGCCCTGTTCGGCTCCTTGTCCGGGCGGACGGAGATCGGCGTCTCCGCAAACGTCTTGATGTAGTGCGCCAGGCCCCACCGCGTCCGCTCCGGCAGGTGCGCCCAGGAGGGCATGGCCGACCCCGGCATCCCCCGCGAGATCGTGCGGAAGAGGTCCTCGTCCGTGGGCGCGCTGTCCCACGTGGAGATCAGCCGGTACTTCGCGGTCACGAAGTCCCTCGGCCTCGGATACAGCAGGTAGGCCGCCTCCCCGTCCCCCCTCCCCTGAGGCCCGTGACAGGCGACGCACTGCCTCTCGTAGGTCGCCTTGCCCAGCGCCAGCAGCTCCGGCGTGGCGGGCAGGACCGCCGTCGGCGCCCAGGCCGCCGGAGCGGGCTGGCCGGAGATCGTGGCGACGTTCGACGCCCTGGCCACCGCAGCCGCAACCCCTGCGGACCGGGGCGACTCCCCATCACCGGTTGCGCAGACGGTCAGGAGCAACCCTGTTGCGACGCCGCAGGCCCGTGTCCAGAACCTTTTCATGAACCCCTCCTCTCCTGTACAACGCCTTCTACCCGTCCGCTTCTCGCTGTACAAGGGCATAGTTAAGCTTCCACCCAACTTGAAAACCCCCTCTGCCAAACGATAACCTCAAACAAAAGAGTATTTTATCTTTTTATTACCCAAAAAAAACAGGACATCCAAAAACCTCTGTCTACGCCTCTAACACATTCATCATATTGGGCCTCAGTACCCGCTCGGCCAGGCCATTCATCATCTCGGCCACGCTCCGATCGCCCAGCATCGTCTCGATCTCCCCCCGGATTCCCGCCCACCCCTCATGGAGGGGACACGGATGGTCCCCGGAGCACTCCGGCAGCCCCAGCACGCACCCCTTCAGCAGATCCGGCCCGTCGATGGCCTCCACCACCTCCCGCACCTTGATCTGGTTCGTCGGCCTGGCCAGGGCCACCCCTCCGTTCCGCCCCTTGTAAGAAACCAGCACCCCCGCCTTCACCATCTCCTGGACGATCTTGCCCAGGAAGTGAAACGGAATACCGAGACGCCTGGCGATGTCCTTCACCAGGACGGGATGGGTGTCAGACCGGGTCGCCAGGAAGAGGACCGCCCGGACACCGTACGTGCAGGCGCGAGAAAGAAGCATATTGTTTCAGACCAGACAAAAGATAAAAAGGTCTTTTGTTCTAAATATAGGGATTTAGAATGCCGATGTCAATAGAAAAAATAATGTCGATGAAAAAAAAGCGGACCCTCATCTCGCAGATGAGAGAGAATCGGGCAGCGTTCGGATGTAGAGGATCACATTCTCAATTTCGTTCTTGTTCAGCACATCTTTCCACCTCGGCATCTCAGCGGACTTGCCCACAGAAGCCCCGCCTTTGCTGATGACCTCAAAGAGATGTTCATCCGACAGGACGCCCATGAATGAGCTATCAGCGTGATTTGCCGGGGGTGGGTTCAGGGTGAAACTGTGCAACCCGTCCCCTTCACCCGTCTCACCGTGACAGTTAGTGCAATAGGTCTGGTAGAGCCTCCCGCCGATGATTTCCCGACGGGTCGGTCTCACTTCACTCAAAGAAGCCAGCGCCTTGACCTTCTGGCCTGACCTGCAACCCGCCAGAAACAACAGGCACAGCGATGTGAAAAAAAGATTCCTGGTTTTCATTCTCAGATTTTGGGTTTGAAAAAAGTTTCAGTAACTCAAGAGATACTCTGTGATCATCAACGCCTCTTCACCAGAAAGGCCGAAATTGGGTTCAACGGTCGCCGGGTCGAGTGCCTTCGGGTTTTTTATCCAACGGAAAATCCAGCCGGCTGTCCTTCGCTCCCGGATGCTGGTATCTGAGGAGACCAGTTCAGGCCCCATTGTCCCACCTTCATAGTTGATCTGATGGCACGACTGACAGCGGTATTTCTCGTGATAGAGCCTACGCCCCTGTTCAACCCCTTCTTTGGAAAACTTCACATCCTTGAGGAAATCAGGCGGGACGTCGTTGTGGACGAGCGCCGTCTTCAGGTAGTTCACGAGAACGTCAACCTCTTGTTCCGAGAGGTTAAATTTTGGCATGCGCACAACCATGGTGGGCCGTAACGCCGTGGGGTTGCGCAAGAACGCTTTCATCCACTCGGCGTTTGCGCGACTTCCCTGATAGGAAAGGCCCGGGGCAAGCGTACTGCCTCGCCCGTTGATTTTATGGCACGTCAGGCAGTTCAAATCCGCAACCAGCCTGCCAAACGCTCCCGGCGGCGTGTAATCGCTTTCAGGCTGCCGTGGCCGAACGAGTTTATCCGGTGGACGCTCTTCGGTGAACCCCAGGAGAACCGCTGAAAGCGCCTTCGCCTCCCTTAGACCAAGCCCAAAGTTCGGCATCTTTAACCGAATCCTTTCCGTAGAAAAGGCTCTTGGATTCTGCAACTTCGCTTGAACCCACGCCTCTTTTGTTCGCGGCAAGTCGGTTGCGTCGCCGAAATCGAAGTTTTCAATGGGCTTGTCGCCAAAGAACGTAAGATCAGCTCCTACTTTTCCGCCCGCGGCTTCCTGTCCGACCGGGTCGTGGCAGCCGAGGCAACCGTACTCAATGACGAGTTTCTCACCCCGCTTGACCTCATCGGGCGAAAACGAAGGCGTTTCTTGATCGTCATCTGTTTCGACTTCGGCCAGGCTGCTGAGATAGGTGATGATGAGTAAAATCTCCCTGTCGTTGAAGCGATACCGTGGCATCTTTGTGTTCGGCTGGTATGCCCTTGGATTCTTGATCCAGTCGAAGAGCCAATCCAGGCGCACCTTGGCAGCAACCTTCCCAAGATCGGGTGCTATAGTGCCGCCGACGCCGTCAACCGAGTGGCAACTGATACATCGAGACACACGGAAGAGCGTTTCACCTTCTTGAGTTAGCCGTTTATCCAGAGTTCGCTTTGCAATGCGCGCCGGCCCCGGTTTGCTCTGGCTTGTCCCCAGAAGATAGGCTCGCACAGCCCGGGCCTCTTCATCGGAGAGTCGGAAGTTTGGCATCTTTGTCTTTGGCAGATAGTTCTTCGGGTTCAAAATCCATTGCAGCAACCAGGACGGCTTCACTTTTGCAGCAATGTGATTGAGCGGAGGTCCGATGTTTGGGACTTTCGCATAGCCTTCCACATGATGACAGCCAAGGCAACCGGATGTCTCGAGCAGCTTTCTCCCATCAGAAAGCGTAGGCGCTTCTGGAAAATCAACGCCCTCCTGGTGACACTTCCCACACAGACGCTCGCGAGCCCCCCCGACCAAGAGTGGATCGGGCCAGAACTCAACCTGTCCGTGCGCTGCCTTCACGGTAAGCGCAACGCCCTGTCCGCCGTGACACGGCGTGCAGCCGTATTTCTCAACGGGATGATATTCGATGATGTAGGAATGTCGGGCAAAGGGCTGTTTCTCGTTCTCAAACCCCGGCTGTTCAACGCCGAGATGGCACGTCGTGCATCGCTCAACGCGGGCAATCCTTCCGCCAAAACTGTTGGAGTCGAAATCCTGAAGAACAACCTGTTTTACCTCCATTGCCTTGCGGTTCACCATTTCAATTTTTCTCTGCCAGGCGTTGATGTCAGCCTTCAACGCCGTCAGGCTGTCTCTGAGACTTTCCGCACGGCCCTCGAACTCCCGAACTCGCCTTTCAGCGGCAGAGCGTCTTTCTTGAACGAAGACAATTTCCCGCGAACGCATCTCTTTTTCCCGTTCAAGTTCATCGAACTGCTGCCTCTTTCTTCCAGCAGGTTTTCCTTTATGGAGCGCGGATTTGTAGAGGTAGTAGACCTCGTCTGATTCGCTTCGAGTGAACTGGAGTTTTTGAGAGCGTTCGGAGAGATGCCGTTGAATTTCCTCCAGCTCTCTCACCGCCTTTCGGTACTCCTCACGCCGCAGCGCCGCTTCGGCGAATCTCAGTTTTTGCTCAAGAGAGGCGTATCTTGCCTGGACTTCTGGGGTACGGAATTTCTCCTCTGCTTTGTGAAATTCCGTTTTCGCTTTTTGCAACTCGAGTCTGTAGAATTCTCTCTGATATTTTTTCCACGGGCGCCGAACCCATACTTCATCCACCACCGCCCAGCCGGTCGCCAGCGCAAGAAGCAGAGCGGTGAGGAGGAAAACAGGCCCGTAGTTTCGCCCTTCGACCGGTGTGTTTCGACGTTTTTCTAAGAAGGTCATTGTCAGGCAATACCCCCTGTAAAACTCCCTCCGGGGGAACGATCCTTAATGTCGATCCGCTATCGTTCTCTCGGCGCCATCCGGATGCACTCCCACGGGCACTCCTTCGCGCACAGCGCACAGCCGAGGCAGAGGTCTTCAATGACCCGGCACACGTTGTGGTTGAACTCCGGGGCCGGGTTTCTCACAACGGCAATGCATTCCACCGGACAGAATTCGATGCAGACCTCGCAGCCCGTGCAGGTCTCCCCGTCGATGAGCGCAACGGGCTTCGGCTTTTTCTTGACGGTTGGGCGTTGCCTCAATCGCTCTGTCATACATTAAACCAGGGTGTCACCCAGACATACTTTATGTTGAAGGCGATTCGCAGAAACATCTTGAGGGGCAATGCCAGCATCGTCAACAAAAGAAACGCGACAATCGCATATCGCACAATGCCAAGGTCTTTCAGAAACTCAGGGCGTTTCCTCTTCAAATAGAGATAGAAGGGGACGCCAAGACAATAGTAGCCACTTACGGCTGCCCCGCCGAAGGCGGAAGACCAGAAGTGGGATCGCAGGCCAAACAGGTATGGAAGATCGACGTTGGTGATCGCCACAACTCGATGGACATCCCACTCCTCCCACGGAAAGAAAAAGTACCATCCCGGTCCGCGAAAAAATGTGCCGATGATGATCAACAGGACCCACAGGAGGTATCCAAAGCTGAAAATGAGAACTGCGAATTTCCTGTCGCGAAAGCTGTAGTATCCGCTTCCTTTGGGGTTGAGGTCGAGGTAGGGGATCGCCATCAAGCCGAGGACAATAAGCGTGGGAATCACCACACCGGCGATCCACGGGTCGAAATACACCAACATCTCTTGAAGGCCGAGAAAATACCACGGGGCCTTTGCGGGGTTGGGCGTCTTGCTCGGATTGGCGGGCTCCTCCAAAGGCGCGTCGATCGCGACCGACCATACCGTCAGCAGCAGCATGACGATGAGCGAGGCCAAAAATTCGATCCTGGTCAGGTAGGGCCAGCAGTGCACCTTGTCGATGTCCCTGTTGACGCCAAATCTATCGTTTTTCACCGCCTGGCTTATGCCGAGCCAGTAGTAGAACACGACCAAAAATAACATTCCAGCGATCGGAATGTTGTCGGGGCGCGTCAGGATGTGGACAAAGTGATCCATCTCATTCTTCCCTGTCGGGCGGCCTTGAAATCCCGCCGTCTTTTCTGACCCGCCAGAAGTGCACCATCATAAAAATGGCTGCGACCAGCGGAAGGGCGATGCAGTGCAACACGTAGAAGCGCAGCAGCGCCGGAGGGCCGACCTGTGTGCCGCCGAGGAGGAGAAATCTCACGTCGTTATCGGTCCTCACGCCGAGTTCAGGGCCGAACGGACCTTCGTGTCCCAGAAAAGGCGTTGCCCGCGCCATGTTCGTTCCGACTGTGATCGCCCACATCGCCAGTTGATCCCACGGCAGCAGGTAGCCTGTGAAAGAGAGAAGCAGCGTCAACACCAGCAGAATGACACCCACCGCCCAGTTGAACTCGCGCGGCGGTTTATACGAGCCGGTCAGAAAGACCCGCAGCATGTGCAGCCACACCGTGATCACCATCAGATGCGCTGCCCAGCGGTGCATGTTGCGGAGAAACATCCCAAACGGCACGTCGAACTCCAGGTATTTCATGTCGGCGTAAGCATATTCCGCCGTCGGACGATAGTAAAACATCAGTATGACACCGGTGACTGTGAGGACGGTGAACAACAGAAATGTGATGCCGCCCATCCCCCACGTGAAGCGGACCTCGGTGCCGTGGCGCCACACGGATGTAGGGTGGAGATGGAGGAAGACGTTGCTCACAATCTGGTGCATCCGGTTCGGCTTCGTGTCTTTGTAGCCGTGCCGAAAAATGGAGCGATAAAACTGTGAGCGTTTTATTTTCTCCCGGTAGCTCATCAAGGCACATTCCCTTCAAGTTTTCAGAAACGACCCTGGCTTCCCCCACTCACCCTTTTCAAAGAGAAACTTTGCGCTCTTATCGACCACCAACTGGCCGTTTTCGTCGAGGGTGACTTTCACCCGCTCCAGCGGACGGGGCGCCGGCCCCTCAAAGTTCACGCCGCTGCGGTGAAAACCACTCCCGTGACAGGGGCATTTAAACTTACTCTCTGTCTCCAGCCATCTCGGCGTACAGCCCAGATGCGTGCACACAGCGGACAGGGCATAGAACCCCTCCTCGTCGCGCACGACCCAGACCTTTTGCGACTTCAAGTACTTGGCGCTCACTTCGCCTGGGGCAAATTCATCGGGGAATCCGGCTCTAAAGACCGGCGAGGGCTCAAACAGAACTCTCGGAAAGAAGAACCTCAGCGTCCCAAGCGTTGCCATGAAGAGAAAGGCGAAAAAAGCCAGCCAGCCACTGAGGGAGTAAAAGTCTCGCCGCGTGACCCAGAGACCACGCGTCTTATCAATGGGGATCTCTTTCCGAACCGATACAATTCTTGATGCCTCCTCAGTCATTGAACTCTCCTCTGCCTGACAGCATCTCCCCGCTCTCATTCGTCCAGAAAGAAATCAACCGTGATCTGCCCCCGTTCGGGCGCTTCGATTTCTTTTATCTTCGGTCTCAATCTCTCGTGCCACGCGATGAGCCTGTGTTTTCCCGGCGGGACTTCGCTGATGGTGTAGACGCCGCGTCTGTCGGGCATCGCGTAGTAGGGGTTCTGAAGCACCAGGATGAAGCCGGACATTTCTGGATGCACGTTACACAGGATGGTGATAACGCCCGGCTTGTCAAAGACGAGTTTCTTGGTCACCCCCGCAGGATACGTTCCCAGGTTGAACTTCATGAGCTTGGACGGTGAGAACACGTTATGGCGCGTGGAGTCGCTGTTCGGGAAGTCAATCGTCGTCCCGGCGAGAATGGGAAGGATGTGGGGAACGAACGTCATCCGAACCTGGTCGAGAATAACGGGCTTCGCAGGGGGAGAGAACGTCTTCCCCTCAACTCTCTCAATATATACGACCACGTTCTCCAGACCTTTCCCGCCGAGGACCTTGACCGTCCCCTTGACGTCACCCGCGCCAACCACCTTCGTTAAGAATAAGATTGCGACTACTGCGAGCGCCGTTGCCTTCAGCGGATTCATTTTCATGCCCTTATCTCCTCTTAGCGTGCGATAAGGAATGAGTAAGCGTTCAACTCTCAGCAAAGAGAACCGAACGCTCACCTGTTCAGAGTTAGAATACAACCATCGTGTTGGCGCGGAAGAGTCTGAAGGCCCTCTTCTCGGTCGGGTCTCTCACGACGCCTCCGACCGTCCGCTTCTGGTCCACGCGGAACCTGCCCTCGAGGCTGAAACGAATGTTGGCGCGGTGGAGAATGGTCAGGTTGGGGTTGATCTCCCAGTATTTGTCTCGATCGTCGTCAACCAGCTTCGACTGCGCGTGGTTCACGCGGAACACGCCGATCAGCCAGGGGTATAAGATGGCGTCCACCTCCCCGAAGTAGGCGGTATGTTTGAGCTTCTTGTCGTCACCAAAGGGGTTTTCATCGTCGCCGAAGATCACCCCTCCTGTCAACTCAAGCCGCTCGTAACCGGCGCGGAGATCGAAGCCAAACCGGTTGAACTCATTGTCCCACTTCTTGGAGGTGGTTGTCGTCTTGATCTTGAACTTCGTCGGGTCGCCTTTGCTCCCGGTTGTATCAATCGCCTGTGCCGTTGCGCTCGTAGACTTCTTGAATTGCCCATTGTAGGCGTACACCCCCACCGTCACGGCGTTGTCAACCCAGTTGTTGACCTCCTTGAGCTCGACAGGGGCGCCCTTGCCGTCTAACCCCATCCCGCCGACTTTGACGGCGACGCGCGCAAAGACGTCCTTGCGGTCCTTGAAGGGCACGGTCTTCCCCTCGCCGTTCACCAGGCCGAACGCGTACTCAAACCTGCTCCCCAGGATGCCGTTAAGTTCAACGCCCGCCTGATTGTCTCGGGGCCGCCAGTCCGAGGCCCTATAATCGATCGTCAGCGGACGGTCGAGCGTGATGCGGTTGGCCTGCATGTAGCCGCTTGTGATGCCGGGTTCGAAGCGGCCAACCTTGATATTGAAGGCGTCTCTTCGACCGAGGACGTCGTTGAATTGGAAAAAGAACCTCTGTAACCCCACCGCATCTCTCCCCGATTCGTAGGCAATCCACTCACCAAATGCCCCAAGATACTCTCCAAAGGACATTCCGATGAGCAGTTCGAGTTCGTGCGGCATGTCGAACCCGAACCTCTCTCCGCCGGGCTTCAACCGGTCATAGACAGCGCGCGTGTGAACATACGCCGCAAGCGGAAAGTTCTCCGGGATCACGCCGGGCCATACGGCTTTGGGGAACGCCTCCTTCCAGCCCTCCGCGCCCAGGCTGACCGGGTCCTGTTTGATCAACTGCGCGTCCCCCTTCGGAAGCACATATCCATTGCGCCGAAACGCCTCGCCAAAGGCGTTCCGCTTCGGGACGGCGATGTGACACGTGGTGCAGCTCGTTTTGTACTTCCTGGCGAACGATGGAATCGCCTCGCTCCGGTCCCACCCCGTCAGAACGGCGACGGCGATCAACAGGAGCGCCCCCAATGCGGACAAAAAAGTCTTCCTCATCTCACCCTCCTCGTGTGTTGTGTGAACTCGCACCCGCCCTTTTCACGAACGACATCCCCAGCGCTTCTCACGACTCTGCGAGCCATCTTCGACTGCGCGGCAGAAAAACCGCCACTCTGCTCAGATTGCGTGTCTCATCAGGACGAGGATACGCAAAAAGCGTGCTCGGCCTATGTCCCCGATAAGGGCGCACTCCTGAATTCCATAACATCCTGTTCTGTCAAAGGATAGGACTATAAAAGGGGAGGCCGGCTATGAGGGCTGTGTCACACGGGCGAGACAATAGGTTGGGTCACGAGAGGGGAGGGATCGACAGAGAGGGGGAATCCGCGAGAGACTGCGATCGGGTCACAATGTTGTGACAGATGGGAGGCTGATTTACAAGGATGTGACACCCTCTGACCTTGTGGCTCAGGGGCAAGGTTGCTCAAAGGGGGGCGAAAAGGTCAGGATCGAAACTCCTCAGGGGTGAGGGTGTGCTTCTTCAGCAGACGGTAGAGCGTCCCTCTCGGGAGCTGCGCTTCACGTGCGGCCCGGGAGACGTCCCCCTGACAGGCATGGAGCAGGTTGACCAGATACTCCTGCTCAAACGCCGCCATACGCTGCGCCCGGAGGTGGAAAAACCCTCCACGCCCTGCGGTGGGTCGATCCCCCGCCTGGATTACGACCTCATCGGGCAGGTCGTCCAGGGAAAGCACCTTCTGGCGGGTCATGGCGATAGCTCGTTTGAGGACATTCTGGAGTTCGCGCACGTTTCCGGGCCAGGGGTAGCGGGGTAAGACCTCCATGACCTCCGGGTCCAGGTTCACCGGGTCTTTTCCCATCTCCCGGACGTAGCGAGCGACGAAGTGCGCAATCAGGAGGGGGATGTCCTCCTCCCGCTCCCGCAGCGGGGGGAGCTCGATGCGCACCACGTTGATCCGGTAGTAGAACTCGCTTCGGAATCGCCCCCCCCGGATTTCGTCGCGCAGGTCGCGGGCGGTGGCAGCGACAACCCGGACGTCCACGCCGATCTCCTCCTTTCCCCCCACGCGTCGGATCTTTCGTTCCTGCAGGACGCGGAGGAGCTTGGACTGGAGCTGTAAGGGGAGATCGCCGATCTCATCGAGGAAAAAGGTGCCCTTGTTGGCAAACTCGAGAAGCCCCAGACTCCGTGTGTGGGCCCCTGTGAAGGCCCCTCGCTCGTGGCCGAAGAACTCGGACTCGAGCAGGTCCTCAGGAACGGCTCCGCAGTCCACGGGCACGAAGGGACCGTCTTTTCGGCGGCTGCGCCTGTGGATGCTGCGCGCGACCAGCTCCTTGCCCGTCCCGGTCTCGCCGACGATCAGGACGTCGGCGTCGGTCTCGGCGACCCGCTGAATGGTCTCGAACACCGCCTGCATCGCCGCGCTCTTTCCGACGATCTCATCGAATGAGTAGACCCGCTCCACCTGTCGCCGAAGCAGTCGATGTTCTTCTCGAAGGTGCTTCTCCTCCAGCAGGCGGCGCACTGTAGCCCGGAGGTCGTCGGGAAGAAAAGGTTTGATGATGTAGTCCGCCGCCCCAAGTTTCATGCTCTCGACAGCGGTCTCCACGCTCGGGAAAGCGGTGAGCATGAGGACCGGCAGGTTCGGGTCGTGCTGGCGCGCAACCCGGAGGACCTCCACCCCATTCAAGCCGGGCATCCGAATGTCCGCGATCACGAGGTCGAAACCCTCTGAGGCGAGATGCTCGGCGGCTCGGCGGCTGTTTTGCTCCAGGATGATTTCGATATCCGGCAGTTTACTCAGCGTATCTGCGCAGACCTCGAGCATGCCTTCTTCGTCGTCCACGACGAGGATACGCGCTTTAGCCATGCGCTACCTCCTCCCCGTCGTCCCCGGTCTCAACGGGCAGTTTCACCGCGAAACGGGCGCCCTGTCCGGGGGCGCGGTCCACAGTGATCTCCCCCCCGTGACTCCGGACGAGGCCGAGACAAATGGAGAGGCCAAGGCCGGTTCCGTGCCCTTCCTCCTTCGTGGTGAAGAAGGGCTCGAAGATCCTCTCTCGGGTCTCCTCCGGGATTCCGACCCCTGTGTCCTCCACGATCACCGCGACGCACGGCCTTCCGTCGGAGAGCCACACCTGGTCACAGAGCGTCGAAACGGTGAGTCGTCCGCCGTCCGGCATGGCGTCCAGTGCGTTGAGAAACAGGTTCAGGAAGACCTGCTCCATCTCGCTGACGTTGGCCTGCACCGTAGGCGCCTGAGCGGCGAGACGCTCCTCGATCTCGACCCCGCCCGTCCTGGCGCGCTGTTGGACGATGGCCAGGGATCGCTGAATCGGGACCCGGACGTCCAGGCGCGTGCGAGTGAGCGCCGCCGTCCGACAGTAGGAGAGGAGACCGTGGGCGATGCTGGCGACCCGGTCTGAGAGATCGACGATCTTCCTCAACTCCTCGCTGATCTTCTCCGACATGTCCTCTCCGTAGTCCGACAGGAGGAGCCGGGCCTTTGCGCTGATGATCGCAATCGGGTTATTCACCTCGTGGGCGACGTGTCCTGCGAGTTCGCCGATAGCCGCCATCTTCCCGGCCTGCATGAGCAGGGCTTGGGCACGCTTCTGTTGTGTGACGTCCGTGATCACCTCCAGGACGCGCTCGACCCTGCCGTTGGCACAGATCGGAATGGCCACGCGCTCGAGGTAGCAGACGTCCCCCTCCCGGCCGACCACCTGGCTCACGTCCGCGACGATCTGTCCGGACTGCAATGCCCTCCTTGCCGAACAGTTGGAACACGCATCCTCGTCCCAAAGCAGTTCATAGCACTTCATCCCCCTCACCCGATCCAGGGCGTGGCCGGTGATCCGCTCGAACGCGGCGCTGGCCGACCGGACGGTCAGGTCGGGGTCCAGCATGACGAAGGCGCTGGGCACATTGTCCAGGACGGCCTGCAGCCGCCCCTTCTCCTCGGACAGCTCGCGGGTGCGCGCGGCGACCAGGGCCTCCAGCTCGAACTCGTGCCTCCGGATGCGCGCCTCCCGGTCCTGAAGAGACTCCGCCATCCGGTTGAACGCCTCGGCCAAACGCTCGATCTCGTCGTAGGTCCCCGTGCTCAGCCGGTGCCCGAAGTCCCCCGCAGCGACGACCTCCGCCCCCTCCTGAAGCCTCCGGATGGGCCGCGTGAACTGGACGGTCGCAAAGTAGGCCAGAACCGCCGACGACCCCACGAACAGGATGAAGAAGACGAAGAAGAACCGCTTGAAGGAGGCGACCGGGGCAAAAATGGCCGTCTTGGAGACGCTCTCGAAGACGGTGTAAAAAGGACTGCGGTTCATAAGGGGGGCGTAGGCGATCACCGACTCACTGGTGGAGACGATGCCCGCCTCTCCCGACAGGATGGGGGCGGCCACCTCCGGCGGGTAGTCGCGCGGGAGAGTATCTTCGCGGCGGGAGGCCAGAAGTTTGCTCCACTCCCGCTTCTTGTCCGGATGATAAAGATAATAGCCCTCCTGACTCACCAGGATGATCTTTCCCCCCAGGCTGGAATGGGACCGCTCGACGACCCGGAAGAGGTCCCGGGCGAACACGTCGGCCACGACGATGCCGGCAAAGTCTCCGGACCGCCCGAAGACTGGCAGGGCATAGCTGATCGCCGCGACCAATTCCCTATCCCCGGTCAACTCCACAGGCGCTACGGCGAACTGTCCCGGCCTGAGACCTTCGATCAGATGGAAATAGTAAGGCGCCCCGGTCCAATCCGGCTCCTCCTGGGGCAGGGCCGCGTAGCCGTCGCCCTGCCAGCGCACCTTCATCACAACCCGCCCCGTGCGATCGGCGCACCAGATCTGATAATAGACGCCCTTGGCCTGCGCAAAGACCGCGATGTGGTCCGCGACGGTCTGACGCAACGCCCTGTCCCCCCCACCCCCCACCAGGGTTAAGAGCGCGGGCGACCGGCTCAGGAACCGGACGTCCCCCTCCACCCCGCTCAGGAACGTCGCTGTCCGCTCCCGAATCGTCAGCACCTCGTGCTCCAGGTGCAGGAGCTGGCTATCTTGGAGGGAGCGGGTATGCATCCGGATGGCGTAGAGGCCGACGATCAACAGCGGAAGCATGGCGATCCCCACGAAGGCGACCGTCAGCTTGGCCCGGATGTTAAGCTTCAGAATTCGATTGAGATCGATCATCCTCAGACCTGACCGTATTTTGAACGGACCGGGATCGTTCCATCAGCCGTTTGAAAGAATCTGGCAGGCGGACGCCTGCGCTACAGCTCCATCTCCGCCCTCACCACCTGCTCCTCGGGCACGTGCCGGAGCCGGAAGCCGAGCCGCTCGGAGACGCGCTGCATGTCGCGGTTTTCGGGGAGGATGCTGGCCGTGATGCGCCGGAGGCCCTCGTCGCGCCCGACCCGCAGGAGCATCCGCAGCAGCTCGGTGCCCAGCCCCCGGCCCTGGAACGCGTCGCTGATCAGAATGGCGAACTCCGCCTCATCCGCCCCGCGCAGCTTGGTCAGCCGGCCCACGCCCACGACCTCGCGCTCCCCCGTCTCCGGGTTTTTGCGCTCCCCCACCAGCGCCATCTCCCGGTCGTAGTCGATGAAACAGATCCGCGTCAGCCGCTCGTGGGAGACCCGCTGGCTCAGCTTCATCGCGTGGAAATAGCGAAAGTAGACGCTCCGCTCCGACAGGGTCTCGTGAAACTTGACGATCAGCGGCTCGTCCTCCGGCCGGATGGGCCGAAGGGTGACGCTGGCGCCGTCCTTCATGGTCCACGACTGGATGTACTGGATCGGATAGGGACGGATGGGGGGCCGGGGCAGATCCCCCTCCTCCACCTCCGGCCCGTGCGCGACCACGCGCGCGTCCAGGGCGAGCAACCGTTCCGGAGAGGCCAGCAGGGGGTTGATGTCGATCTCCTTGATCCAGCGCTGTTCAGCCGCGAGCTGGCTGAACCGGACCAGGACCTGCTCCAGCGCCGCGAGGTCCACCGCCTTTCGCCCCCGGACGCCCTGAAGCGCCCGGAAGATGCGGGTCTGCTCCATCATCCGCCTGGCCAGCGTGGTGTTGAGGGGCGGGAGCGCCAGCGCCCGGTCCCGGAACACCTCCACGAGCTGCCCGCCCGACCCGAACAGCAGCACCGGCCCGAACTGCGGGTCCAGGCTGCTCCCCACGATCAGCTCGTAGCCGTCCAGCTTGACCATCGGCTGCACCGTCACCCCTAAGAAGTGCCCGGCCCCGGCCCGCTCCCGCACCGAGGCCTCGATCCCCCGGAAGGCCTCGCGCACCGCCCCGGCGTCGCACAGGTTCAGCCGCACCCCCCCCACGTCGGTCTTGTGCGTGAGGGTCTCGGAGAAGAGCTTGAGCACCACCGGGTAGCCGATCCCCTCCGCGCACCGCACGGCGTCCGCCTCGTCCAGCGCGACCCGCGTCTCCACCGTCGGGATGCCGTACGCGGCCAGGAGCTGCTTGGACTCCACCTCCGTCAGGATCGTCCGGCCGGACCTGCGAACCGCCTGAATCATCTCCTCGGCCCGCGCCCGGTCCGGCGCCCTCTCGTCCGCGTCCCCCGCCAGCGCAGGGGTCTCGTAGAGGCTCCGCAGGTTGTAGGAGTAGCGCCACATGTAGGTGAACACGCGCGCGGCCGTGTCCGGGTAGGGGAAGCTCGGGATGTTCGCGCGGTTCAGGATCATCTCCCCCGCCGCCACGTTGGCCCCCCCCATCCAGCTCGCCAGGACCGGCTTGCCCGTGGACTTCGCGTAGGGCTTCAGCCGCTCGGCGGTCTGCGTCGGGTCGGTCATGTCCTGCGGCGTCAGGACCACCAGCAGACCGTCGCTGTTCGGGTCCTGCGCCGCGATCTCCAGCGACTTCGCGTAGCGCTCCGGGTCCGCGTCCCCTAAAATGTCGATCGGATTGTTGTGGCTCCAGTGGGGCGGGAGGAGCCCGTTGAGCGCCTCCACCGTCCCCTCCGAGGGCCTCGCCAGCTCCCCCCCGCCGGTGATCAGCGCGTCCGTGGCCAGCACCCCCGGCCCCCCCGCGTTGGTCAGGATCGTCAGGCGCGGCCCCCTGGGCCTCGGCTGCTTGGCCAGCACCTCGGCCATGTAGAACAGCTCCGCGATGGTGTTGACGCGCAGGGCACCGCACCGCCGGAAGGCCGCGTCCAGGGCGTCGTCGCTGCCCGTGAGCGCCCCGGTGTGCGAGGCCGCCGCCTGCGCCGCCTGCGCCGTGCGCCCGGCCTTGATCACGATGATCGGCTTGGTCAGCGCCACCTCCCGCGCCGCCGACAGGAACGCCCGCGCGTCCCCGATGGACTCCATGTAGATGACGATGCTCTGCGTGCGCGCGTCGTCCCCCAGATAGTCGATCAGGTCCCCCCACCCCACGTCCACCATCGACCCCACGGAGATGAAGTGGCTGAACCCCACCTCCGTGCGGAAGCTCCAGTCCAGAATGGCCGTGCAGAGCGCCCCGCTCTGGCTGATGAACCCCACGTTGCCCGGCCGGGCCACGGCGCTCGCGAACGTGGCGTTGAGGCCCGTGATCGGGCTCATCACGCCCAGGCAGTTGGGGCCGATCACCCGCACGCGGCCCCGCCGCGCCTGCGCCAGGATCTGGCGCTCCATCTCCACCCCCTCCGCCCCGCACTCCTTGAAGCCCGCCGAGATCACGATCGCCCCCTTCACGCCCGCGTCCGCGCACTCCCCGATGATCCCCGGCACCGTGGCCGCCGGCGTCACCACCACCGCCAGGTCCGCCGGCTCGGGCAGGGCCCCCACGCTCGGATACGCCTTGATCCCCAGCACGCTGGGCCGCTTCGGGTTGACCGGGAACACCGTCCCGCCAAAGGGGTTGCTGATCAGATTCCAGAGAATCGTGCGCCCGACGCTGCCGGCCTTCTCGGTCGCCCCGATCACGGCCACGCGGCTCGGCCTGAAGATCGCGTCCAGGGACCGGCGCTCGGAGTGCAGCATATCGTGGGCGGAGTCAGCGATGGGTTCCATAGCGATGCTCCTTCTAATTTATCTAACTTTTTGAAAGAAGTCGTTAAGCCGCCCCCACCCCTCACATGAAGGTAACTCAAAAAAGAAGAGACGCAACCCCTGTGCCAGCGCGCAGGAGGGTGCGCGTCCACAGCCGGAAACGCCTGTTAAAGTTTAAATAATAACGAATTAATGGAAAAGGAGGGAAAAGGCTCAGAGGGGAGGGGAGGATAAATCTGGGGCGCGTCTGTCACACCGCGTCGGGCGTCTGTCCCAGGAGGAAGATCGTCCTGTTGCACGAGGCACTGTCCGCTACCGGACACCATGTGTATCGCCAGCGGACACTTTTTGGAGGGACATTCACGGCGCTTTTTTGTAAGTTATTGAAAAACAGTATTGGCACACATGTTGCGTATATTTAGACCCAACCCCCCATCTCCCTTCCCGAAACGGGAAGGGGGAGCAGGTTGTTCATTACTGACGAAAAATGCGAGACAAACTTTCTTCCCTCCCCGTGTCGGGGAGGGACCGAGGGAGGGGTCATGTTAAGAAACTACCTGACCGTCGCGATCCGAAACCTGATGCGGCAGAAGCTCTACGCCTTTATCAACCTCTTCGGCCTGGCGCTGGGCATCGCCTGCTGCCTGCTCATGGCCCTGTTCGTCAAGCACGAGTGGTCCTACGACCGGTTTCATCAGAACAAGGACCGGATTTACCGGCTGCTGACGCGCGAGGTCAAACCGAACGCCGACGTGAAAATCAGGTCGCTGCATCCCCTGTCCGTCGTGGAGCCGCTGGTCAAGACGTTTCCCGGCATCGTGCGCGTGAGCGGGTTCATGGCGTCCACAGCCCGCATCTCCGGCGGCGATCACACCTTCTCCGAGCGTTTCGGCGAAGTACACGCCGACTTTCTCAGGATGTTCAACTTCCCCCTGCTGGCGGGGGACGCCGAGACCGCGCTGGCGCAGCCCGACGCCGTGGTCATCAGCGAGCCGACGGCGCGAAAGTTCTTCGGCGAATTGCAGCCGGGTTACGGCAACGTCCTGGGCCGGACCCTGACGTTCCACGGGCGCAAGGACGAAACCTTCGTGATCACGGGCGTCATGAAGGATGTGCCAAACAATTCCAGTCTCCGGTTCGACTTTCTGATCCCTATTTCGCACTGGGAGAACTATGGAAGAAACGTCGACAACGACAGTTTTACCTCCGTTTACGTTCAGCTTTCCAAAGCGCAGGACGCTGCGGCGCTCGAAGCCGCGCTTCCGACATTTGCCAAGACGTATCGGGCGGACCGGGTTCAGACCCTCCTGAAGAACAACCTTATTCGCAATACACCCGACGGATACACGTTGCGCCTGCAACCCCTGACGGAGGTCTACTGGAACCCCCTTTCAGATAATCCCTACGAAGAACAGGGCAACCCGTTTGCCGCCTATCTGCTGTCGAGCATCGCCGCGCTGGTCCTGCTGATCGCGTGCAGCAACTTCACGACCCTCTCCATCGGCCGCTCCACCAGCCGGGCGCGGGAGGTGGGCATCCGAAAGGTGGTGGGCGCGCATCGCGGGCAATTGATGGGACAGTTCTGGGGCGAGGCGATCCTGTTGAGCTTTCTGTCGCTCGGCCTGGGCCTTGCGCTGGCCGAACTTTTTCTGCCGGTTTTCAACGGATTGATCCAGAGACAACTGCATATCGCGTATTTCAAGGACGGCCTGTTCCTGCTGATCGCCGTGGGCATGATGGTGGCCGTCGGCCTGGTGGCGGGCAGCTATCCGGCGCTGGTGTTGTCGCGGTTTCAGCCGGTGAACGCCCTGAAGGGACAGACACGCATCGGCGGGCGCAGCCACATCACGCGCGCCCTGGTGGTGTTGCAATACGCCGCGTCCATTGCGCTGATGATCTGCACAGGTATTATCGTGAAACAGCAGCACTATATGCGGACCAAAGACCTGGGCTTTGATAAAGAACAGATCGTCATTGTCAAAGTACCCGGATGGACATGGGAGGCGGTGGAACAGATTGCAGAGCGATACAAACAGGCCGTTTTGACACACAGCCAGATCGTCGGCGCAACGATCAGTGACCGTTCTTTCACAAGCGGTTCGGCCAACTCGATCTACCAGAAGCCAGAGGGTTCAAAGGTCAGGCTGCGCCACCTCCGCATCGATACCGACTATGTCAAGACAATGGATTTGACGCTTCTCGAAGGGCGGAACTTCTCAAACGACCATCCCACCGACCGCACCCAGGCCATCCTGGTCAACGAGGCGCTGGTCAGGGCCGTTGGTCTGTCCAATCCGGTCGGCGTATCTCTGAAAGGCTTTAGAACGAGAAATGTGGAAAATCCTATCATCATCGGCGTGGTGCGCGACTTTCACACCGGTCCCCTTTACGAACCCATTCCGCCGCTGGTGATGCAGATGGCGTATTCCTTCGGAGCGCCTGCTATTTTAATCCGCATCCACCCGGACGACGTTCCCGGCACGCTTGCGTTTTTGAAAAAGACGTGGGAACAGGTCGCGCCCGGCCGGGAGTTCAACCCGTCGTTTCTGGATGATAACCTGGACAACCAGTACCGGAACGAGGAACGCTGGCAACGCGTACTCAGCTATTCCTCATTCTTCGCCGTCGCCATCTCCTGCCTCGGCCTGTTCGGCCTCGCCTCCCTCGCCGTTGCGCGGCGCACCAAAGAGATCGGCATCCGCAAGGTCCTGGGCGCGACGACGCCAAGTCTCGTGGGCCTGCTGTCCAGAGACTTTGTGGCGCTCCTGATCGCCGCCAACCTGATCGCCTGGCCGGTGGCCTACTGGGCAGCGCGCCGGTGGCTGGAAACCTTCGCCTACCGGATCGAGCCGGGCGCGGGCGTGTTCGCGCTGAGCGGGCTGCTGGCGCTGACGGTCGCCCTGCTGACGATCAGCCTGCAGACGCTCAAGGCCGCGCGGGCGAACCCGGTGGATGCGCTGCGGTATGAGTAGGAACGAGCGGAGGAGAGGCGTTTAATGTTCCGCACCTTTAACGCATCACCTCTTCGTGGTACCAGTCGTAGTGCGCCACCGGGATGTCGTCCCCGATGGAGTGCGTCCCGATGACCACCCCCCCCTCCCGCCCGGCCTCCAGGATCTTCTGCGTCTCCCCCACAATCTCCCCCCGCGTCCCCCGGGGCAGCACCTGGGCGTTGCACATCCCCCCGATGAACGCCAGCCGCTCGCCGTATTGCTTCTTGAGCTGCACCAGGTCCATCGACGCCCTCGGCTCCACCGGGTTGATCCCGTCGATCCCGGCGTCGATCAGCATGTCCAGCAGCGGCCCGATGTTCCCATCGCTGTGCATGATGACCTTTTTCGCCCCGGCCCCCTTGAACGCCCGCACCATTCTCCGGTAGCCCGGCAGAAAGACCCGCTCGAAGCTCGCCGGGGAGACCATCGGGTTGTGGTTGTAGGCGATGTCGTCGTAGACCCAGATGCCCGTGTCGTACATGTCCCCCCGCCGCAGGGACTCCAGCCCGACCCCCGTCAGAAAGTCCGCCATCCGGTCGGCCAGCGCCTTTGCGAACTCGGGGTCCCCCGCGATGTCCATCAGAAACTGCTCCTCCCCCCGGATGAACGTCGTCCGCAGGTACGGCCCCCCCACCTTGCAGAAGCAGCACCGTCTGGGCCGGTTCTCCGCCACGACCTTCAGAAACCCCTCGTAGCGGCTGTCCGCCTCCACCGGGTCGAACGGATTTCGGTCCAGGTCCTCCGGCCTCTTGATGGGATTTTCCAGGTACTCGCTGAAGAACGCCCCCTTGACGGACCGGACCAGCCGCCCGTACCCGTCCCACGCCAGCGTCTCCTCCGCGTCGTCCTTCAGCGTCGCCTTGCGCGACGGGTAGGGCGTCTCGTCCGCCACGCAGATCGCGATGTCGATCCCGTAGTAGTCCGTGATCGAGACGGACGCATCCAGCCCCTTCTCCTGCCGCCACCGCTGCGCGAACCCGGCCCAGAACCCGTCGAAGACCGGCACCCGATCCGGCCTGCGATGCTCTATGGCGGCCATCACCCGCTCTTTGGAGGTCATAGTATCGGATACCTTCCTCTCTCCTTCGCGTAATCCACCACCCTCACCAGCGTGTCGGGGTTCACCCCCGCATACGTCTCCCCGCCCACGGCCAGAGCGAACCCGCCCCCCGGAGCGCCGACCCGAATCGCCCGGTCCACCGCCGGCCTGGCCTCCTCGAACCCCCCGTACAGGTCCCGGCAGTTCAGCCCCCCGGAGAAGAACACCTTCCCCCCCAGGTCCCGCTTGGCGTTGGCGATGTCGCTGAACCCCCCCATGTCCATCGACGTCAGCCGCATCACGTCCACGTAGGTCTTGAAGTGGTGGTCGTTCGGCCCGTCCGCGTGAAGGTACCGGTCCTCCTTCCCGTATCGCTCGTAAATGGCCGCGTTGTAGGGCATCACGAATTCTCGGTACATCCCGTCCGACACGAACGCCGAGTTGTCGTCCGCCAGCCCGATGCCCGTCGTCTTCCTCCCGAAGTACTGGTCCCGGTAGTCCTGCAGCCGGAAGAACGTCTCCAGCAGCCTGTCGAACAGCCGACGGATCAGCGCCGGGTCGTCGTACATCATCGCATAGACCATGTCCACCGGCGCGACGGCGCACGCCGCCGACAGGGGCGGATGGATCTGCAATCCTCCCCCGACCGACACCTTCAAGCCCAGCCGCTCCACCCTTGCCTTTCGCTCCTCGTAGAGCCGGTAGACCCGCTGGATGCCGGGGTGCGTCGCCGGGTCCGGGACCCTCAGCGCCTCGATCTTCTCCGGCGTGTCCAGCGCGTGCTGCACCCAGGGCGACGTCTGGTCCGGACGTTCGATGGGCAGGTCGAAGACCACCCCCTCGGCCAGCGGCCCGATGTCCACGTTCGTCCCGGCCCCGGTCCGGTCGTCCCCCAGCTCCTCGAACGCCCACCGCAGCCCCTTCATCTGAACGTCGAGCTGGAAATCCATGTCCACGTAGTAGTCCCGGATGTTCCCGCCGAACAGCCTCGTGTAGAAACTCCCCGCCGTGCTGATGGTGATCGGCACGCGGTCCGGCTCCCGGAAGCTTTTGGCGACCTCCAGCCTCCGCCTCGATTCCTCCATGCGGGGCCGGTACTGCTCGAAATCGAAGGTCACGCTCATCTCCTTCTTAAGTTACCGACCCACGGCGCAACGAAACCCGACGCTCTCGTCCCGGGTTGTCGGGGCGCTCCAGTGCCGGTTCGCAGCCCGCACGCCGGGCGAATGGTTCAAAAACGAACCCCCGCGAAGGACGCGATAGGTCCCCTTGTCTGGGCCACTTGGATGAGACGTCGGACTGTTCCCATAATAACCCGCATCATACCAATCCGAACACCACTCCGTCGCATTTCCACTCATATCCATCGCCCGATAAGGGCTGGCTCCTGATGGATAGGACCCCACCGAAGTCGTCTTGCCCACAAGGTTGGCGAAGTTAAGGCTGTTTGAGGAAGGATATGCAAAATTGCCAAATGGATACCTTCTGCCATCCGTCCCTCGCGCCGCTTTCTCCCACTCCGCCTCCATCGGCAAGCGCTTGCCGGCCCATCGGCAGTAGGCGTCCGCGTCCTCCCAGGTCACGTTCACCACAGGATGGTTATCCAGCCACCCCCAGGAAGGCGCTTCCGGCATCCCCCTCCTCGCCGCCTGCGCAAATGCCCGGTATTGCCCCACCGTCACCTCATGCGTGTCGATGTAATAGGCATCCAGATAGACCGTGTGCTGCGGGTGTTCGTCATCAGCCCCTTCCTCTAACGGCGCCCCCATCCCAAACTCTCCGGCGGGGACATACACCATCCCCTTTTGCGGGGGCGCCGATCGCTGAATCTCACGCAGTCGCTCCGCTTCGGCTTGCCGGGCCTTTTCCGCCTCCGACTTCTTTGCCTTCATTTTTACCTTTATCTCACCCTTGTCCGGCTGCACTTCGACACGGATAAACCTCTGCGCCCCGCTCTCCACTTCGACATCCCAACTCCAGGAGACCGTTCCATCATCCAGGTCTATCACTTTAACAACGTGCTTCCCCGGCCCCATGGAGACCACCTTTTTTCCGACGACCTCCAGCCGCGCAACCTCCTTCCCGTCCACCCACACCGCGCAAGGCGCGTTTCTCTGGATCAACAGACTCGGGGATCGCCACATCCATACGAGAATGAACACAATCAGGACGACGATTTCCCCCGCAATGATCGCCCGACCAGCCCGCTCGGATCCGTCAGACATTCCTTATACACCCCTCATACCCCCCACCCCCATCCGAAGACACTTGACAATACAACCCGGATAATGCATACTAAAGACTGGTAAGGAGGTGGTCAACCATGTCGAATGTATCCATCCGAAACGAATTTGTCGAACTCCTGAGTGTTTTGGGTGATGTCGAATCAGAGGTGGATGACGCCCTGCGCCGTTATCTCCTCGACCGGGCCAGCGAACGCCTGGAGCACTGCCGGAAAGAGATACGACATTTTGAACAGATTTACAGCCGCTCTTTTGACGATTTCGCCTCTGCCCTTGCTTCAGAGAATAGCGCATTCCTTGACGAAGTCGAAGGTCAGCATCCGACCTGGGAGGCGGACTATAACACGTGGGAAACCTACGTCCAGGAGTTTGAGCGGTGGAAGAAGCGCGCCTCCGACCTTTTGACGAAATAGTTGCGCTTCTCCTGCGCACCTTTTCCCGCGTCGTCATCCGTCGTCGCGATGAGAGCGCCGAGGTCAGCGTCCTGGAGGCTGAATGCGCTTATGGCGACTATCGAGTCGTGGTCTCCGAAGTTCTGGCTCCTGATGGACGAAAATACACTTACTATGTCCTGGACGGTCAGAACGCTCTCGTCGCAGGATTTGACAACTCTCCCGACCGGCGAGCCGCTCAACTCCGCTACGGTCCCACGTATCGTGAACACATCCGCGAACGCATTCCCCACCGGCACGACCTCTCCCGCCAGGCTATAAGCCTCACCGAAGAGATGACCCTTCCCGACTGGATCGCGTGGCTACGGCAACATATCCCGGCATCCTGAGTGGAGTTCCGCTTCACCACGTCTATAATTGGTCTACTTCCTAACCCCCAGGACCGTCTCCCACCGGTCTGCGTGCCCCTCCTCGTCGGACAGGATCTCCTCCAGCATCAGCCGCGTCACCGGGTCCTCCTCCTCGATGCAGAACCGGATGTGCGCCCGGTACTGCTGGATGGCCCCATTTTCGCCGTCCAGGTCGTCCTTCACCATCTTCTTCAGGTCCCCCCCCTTCTTGGACGGCGCGGGCTTCTGCGTCGGCGCCCCGCCCAGGTAGACGATCCGCTCGGCCAGCCGCTCCGCGTGCCGCATCTCGTCGATGGCCGTCTGCTTGAACAGCTCGATCACGGCGGGCGACTCCAGCCCCTCCGCCGTGTAGTGGTGGCCCATGTACTGGATGACCGACCCCAGCTCATCCGCCCGGTCCGCGTTCAGCGCCTCAATGATCTTGGACTTGCTCATAGTTCCTCCTGAAAGACAGTCCTGAGTCCTGAGTCCTGAGTCCTGAGTCCTGAGTTGAGAGGCTTTTGAATTTTACTCAGCACTCAGCACTCAACACTCAGCACTTTCTTCTGGCACTCAGCACTCAGCACTATTTTAACGGCAGCTCGCCCCTCTCCCTGACCACCCGCAGGATCGTGCTCAGGCTCTCCCGCCACCGGCCCGCCGGCATCTGCTCCGTGACGCCCATCATGAACCGGTCCCCCGGCGCGGCCTCGAACAGGACCCGCCGCGCGGTCTCCTCGATCACCTCGACCTGCTCCTGGTGGACCGACGTGGGGAAGTTGACCCAGAGGACCTTGTCGGGCCAGGCGCACCGCGCCTCGGCCACGCCCATGTCCGTGTCCGGCCTCGGCGTGAACCCCTCCACGTAGTCGATCCGGGACCGCCCGATGGCCTCCGACAGGACCCAGACGTTGGTGTCGAAGTGCACCCCCACCTTCTTCCCGCGCGCGTGCATGACCTCCGCGAACTCGTCGTAGTGGGGGAGGTAATACTGCTCGAACCGCTTCACCCCCACCACCTCCGAGGTCACGTTCCCCCCGTAGTTGGCCGCCAGCGCAGGCGAGTCAACCACAATCCTGTAAAGCCTCCGGCGGTTCTCGACCACCGCGTCGTACAGCCTCAGCACCTCGTCCCGGCGCTCCATCCACTCCTGCGCGAAATTCACCAGCCCCATCAGCGACTCCACGACGTGCTGGAACGGAGGGGAGCCGATGTCGGCCATCAGAAACCCGTCCTCCCCCATCACCCCCTGCGCCTGTACGAAGGCGTCGTAGTCGGGCAGGTACGTCTCGTCCCGGATCATGTGCAGAAGCGCCCGGTAGTCCTCCGGCCCCTTGAACATCCACTCCACCTCCGAGGTGGTGTCCCCCTCCGGGGAGACCCGCTCCACGGAGGAGAGTTCCCCCGCCGGCGTCCGGACGTTCGTCCGCACGTACGGGACCCCGTCCTGCGTGTAGGCGATCCGCTCCTGCGCCACGTGGGGGCTGACCGCCCTGAAGACCGCCGGACTGTGCGCCACGAGGCAGACCCCCTCCCCTCGGAGCCGGCGCTCCGCCTCGCATCGCGGCAGCTTGGTCTCATAAATGGTGAAGGGGACCCGGTCCGGGCGCTCCCCGCACAGGACGGCCTCCACCCGCCTCCTCGGCGTCATAGCCATGTCAGTATCTCCCGCACTCCTTCACCAGCACCATCACCCGCTCATACTGCGCCAGGCTCACATTCTTGGGGATGGAGTGGTCCGAGTGATAGATGTATCCTCCCCCCTTCTTCGCCACCTCGAACTTGCCCCGGATCTCCTCCTCGATCAGCCTGGGGTCGTCCGCGGCCATCGCCCGCACGTCGATCCCCCCCATAAAGGCCATCCGGTCCCCGTAGAGGGGCTTCAATTCCCGCAGGTCCATCCCCGCCTTCACCTCCAGCGGCTGCAGGCAGTCGAACCCCGCCTCGATCAGGTGAGGGATCAGTTCCTTGACGCGCCCGCAGCTGTGGAGAATCACCGGCATCCCGTGGCCGTGGAAGAAGTCGCAGACCATCCGGTCCGTCTCCAGCAGCGTCCGCCGGTAGGTCTCCGGCGAGAACAGGAGCCCGTTCCGGTAGCCCATGTCGTTGAACATGAACGCCCCGTCGAAGTCGAACCCCTTCTCGATCATCATCTTCGCCATGGCCACCAGCAGCTCCGCGTGCGTCCGGAACATCTCCCGCACCCAGGCCCCCTCCTCCACGAGCGCCATCAGCAGGCCCTCGGTCTTGATGTAACTCTGAAAACAGTCGTAGCCCATGGCCGCGTTGAAGGTGATGAACCGCCCCTCCTCCCTGGCCCGCTCGAAACCCGTCCGCGCGCTCACCCAGTCCACGCGGGTGTAGTCCGGCTCCAGGCGCTTTTTGATCCGGTCCCAGTCCTCCCTCCCCTTGATCGGCCAGTCCACGATCTCCGGCGTCGTGGAGTAGTCCCGGAAGTTCCTCCGCACCCCGCCCGTGGAAGTCGTCTCCGTGATATACGTCTCATTCCGCTCCAGCACGCGAATCGGGAACCGGGGCGACAGGTCCGCCCCGCACCCGCTCAACTCGTACCCGAAGTACTCGTGGACCGGGATCTCCTCCGGCAGCCCCTCTTTGTGCCACCGGGTCAGCGTCGCCCGCCACGGGCTGTCGTGGACCGGCACCCGGTCCGGCTCCCGGTGCGCCAGCGCCGTCTTCCAGCGTTCTCTCGGGGTCATGATGTCGCCTCCTGAGTCACGTTTCCTATCCCTTCTTCTGCTTGGTCGCCTGCACGAAATCGACCAGAATGTTCAGTATATCCTCAGGCTCGGCCTTGATGATGCGACGCACCAGCCTCAGGATCTCGCCGTCCACCAGGTCCCTGCCCGTCACCTTCGTCACGTCTAAGATCGCCGCATCCAGACCGTACTCCATGGCAATGCGCAGGTAGGCCCGGTTGATCGCCAGCCGCCTGGGCAGGCCGTCGGCGCAGTTTGACAGCCCGATACAAATATGCGCGCCCGCCATGCGGGGGTCCGACCGGATGCCCCGGATGCCCTCGAACGTCCGCCTCGTGTAGCCCACCATGTCCGCGCCCAGCGGCCCCACCGTCGGGTCGAAGAAGACCTCCCCCGCCTCAAACCCCGCCTCCCGCGCCCGGTCGAACAGGAAGCGCGCCGTCTCGTGGTAGGCCTCCGGCCCGGCCACCTCCGTGAACGCCGAGGTCCCCCCCACCTTCTCCAACAGCATCCCGACCACCGAGAACCGGAACGCCCTCCGGAGGGCGAGCGTCTCTAACTTCGACACCGCCACCGAGTTGAGCAGCGGGGGCGGCCCCCCAGGTCCTCTCATCTCAGAGTAGCGCCGGAGCCCCCACTCCAGGACGCCCGGGTCCGAACTGTCGATGCACGCGGGGAGGCCCCTGCCGTGCTGCTGGATCAACTTCAAAATGTGCTCCAGCGCCCTGAGCGCCCCCTCCCGCCCGACCGCCGAGTCGGCCAGAAAATTGTCCACGTTCACGTCCAGATAGTCCGCCCCGGCCTCCGTCTGGTCCTTCACGAGCTGGACCAGATGCCGCTCCCCGGCCTCCCGCTCCACCTCGCCCCCGCACAGCCAGGCCCTCACCGACCTCTGGACCGATGGGATGTGACAGTGCAGACTCTCCGCGATTCGGATCAACCCCATAGACCTCCTCCTCCTGTATGATGGATGTGCGCCCTGTCCGCCTGAAGATTCCGGGTCTCGGTCCGTCCGGGACTCCACTCCGCCCGTCCCCAGGGCCGCCGCCACGACCCGGACGGCAAAATCCTCCGGCAGGCCGCGCGGAGGAGGCCTCTTCAACGCCTCCACGATCCTCTTCATCCCCTTATCCGTGCGCTTCCGTCTCTGACCCATGGCCACGTTCCGCGATTTACTCTATCGCCTGAAACAGCGTATTCCACTACCCCCTCCCTCGCGTCCGGTAATACCTGAACCCCTCGATCAGCGTCTCTAAGTTCTCCCACGGCACGCCCGGCACGATCGTGCTGGAGCCTCCCAGGAACAGCCCCGTCCTCGGTCCCTTTGCCACCAGCCAGTCGATCTCCCGCCGCACGTCCCCCGGCCTCCCGAACGGCAGCGTCCGCGTCACCGAGACCCCGGCGATGATCAGAAGCCCCTCCCCGTCCCGCGTCCGCATCCGGCAGATCCGCTCGTAGTCCATCCCGTCCTCGTACTGGAACCCCTGGAACCCCCGGAGGCCCACCTCCAGCAGTCGAGGTACCATCTCCATCAGATTCCCATCGCAGTGCCAGATCAGCCGCACCCCGGCCTTCAACACCGGCTCCAGACACCGCTCGAAGTGGGGGAACCAGACCCGGTCCAGCGACTCGACCCGCACCAGCGTCCCTCGGGAGTCCGCCATGTCGTGGTCCATCCGGTAGAGCGGAGGCAGCCCCCCCTCCTGATAGGCCCGCGCGGCCGCCCGGTTGTTCAGCAGCGCCAGGTCCGCCTGCAGCGCAAAGTGCCGCTCCATCACCTCCGGGTAGAGCGCGTAGGCCGCAAAGTAATGCGGATACCCATATGTCCCGTACGCGAAACCCGGAAACCGGATGAACCCGTGGCCGCTCTTGAGCATCGTGGGCCCCAGCAGGTCCTGGACCTCCCTTTCGCGCCCCAGGATCTCCCGCGCCCTGACCCCCTCGTCAAAGTCCCCCGCCGCCCGCTGGAGCCCCGGAAAGACGACCCGCTCCAGGTGCCCCACCACGGCCTCCGGCGAATTGATCAGGACCCCGTCCCGGACGACCTCTTCCGCCCCGGTGGTCGCCCCCCGCTCGGCGCCCTCGAACCCCCGCGGCCCCATCGTCAGAGGGTTCCGTGGGATGAACTGGTCCAGCAGGCAGGCGCCGGCCGCCCGCTGGAAGGCCAGATAGGTCCCCTCCGGGTCCCGCCGGTAGTCCCCCGGCCTGGCCCCCGCGACCCGCTCGATCTGCGCGTGGTCCATCACGTGAATCAGCCAGCTCGGGACCCCCCGCGTGGGCCTCTGAAAAATCGTGTCCAGCGCAAGTTGTGCGTTTTCGGTCATAGGACGCGATGTCTCGGCTGACCTATCCCCCCATCCCCCTTTCCTAAAGGAAAGGGGGAGCAGCCTTGTCAAAACGACAACCGGCGCGCCGTCAGAAACCCTCACCGCAGGAGCCCGTTAGAATCACCGCACCTGCCGGGGGCACAAAAGCCTGATCGCCGCAGGACGTTAAGGTTCAGACCTTAAAGTCGCGAATCCTGCGCCACTCGTCGAACATGGCCAGGGCGTTCTCCCACGGCCAGTGGGCGCGGATGGACGGCACGGCGTTGAGCGCCAGGCCCCTCGGCCCGAAGGTCTCGAACGCCTGCCGCACGGCCTGCCGGGCGACCTCCGGCGTCCCCTCGCCGATGTGCATCGGCCCCGACACCCCCCCCCAGATCGCGTGACGGCCGCACAGCCTCTCCGCCACGACCCGCATGTCCTGCCCCGTCAGCGCCGGCTCGATGGCGTTGTACGCGTCAAAGTCCAGGTCCGCCAGGACGTGGAGCATCGGCATAATGCCCGTGCAGACCGTGTAGGTGACCGCCGCGCCCCCGGAGCGCATGGCCTCGATCTCCTCCCTGAGCAGAGGCGCGAGCCACTGCTCGACCTGCCGGGGACTCCAGAAGTCCATCGTCTCGTAAAACCCGTTCCGGCAGATGACGTCCGCCCCCAGGTCCGCCAGGACCTCGGCCCGCTTCATCGTGGCCTGATGCTCAATCTCCAGGAAGCGCTCGATGACCTCCGGGCAATCCATCGACAGCACCACCCCCTGCTCCGCGCCGAACAGCTGAAGCCCGGCGGTCAGCCCCATGCCGCACGAGGCGTAGGTGATCACGCCGTACCGGTCCGCCACCCCCTTCTGCGCCGCGAACCGCTCCCGCGCGCGGGCGATGGCCTCGTCCGAAGGCGGCATCTGCACGTAGGCGTAGCGCTCCACGTCCTCCATCGTCTCCAGCCACGGCTTGACGAACCGAGACACGTTCCAGTCGCTGTTGAGGGGAATATCCGTCCTGTGCTCCAGGTCGTCCGTGACCCGAATGGCCGCCGTCAGCGGGCCTCTGGGCGTCGCGATCTCCTTGTGCAGGACCGGCCAGCGCTCCCCCGGCCGCTCCTCCGCCCAGGTGCGCGCCCTCACGTCGGGGTGCCAGGACGCCTCCACGCCCACGCCCACAAAGCCGTCCAGCCCCAGCCCGTTCACGACCCGGTCCAGGGAGTCCGCCCGGCCCTTCCACGTGTACTGCGGCCCCTTGAGGGAGGGGCTGAAAAAGGGACAGCACGGGACATAGTCCACCTCCTGCCGGCGCAGGGCCGCGAGCATCCGCTCGCGCGAGGTCATCCTGGAGACCTTCACCGCTCCTCCCCAACCTTTCTCGGGTTAGCCTTGGTCACCGCCCCCATCGCTCGCGCAGATAATCGAAATAAAACCGCGCGTTCTCCACCGGCACATTGCTCGGAATATGGTTCCCCACCGCGAACACGAACCCCGGACACCCCTTCGCCAGCGCAAGGGTCGCGTCGATCTCCGCCCGGATCGCCTCCCGCGTCCCGAACGTCAACGTCCGACAGTCCACCTTGCTCCCTAAGATCGCGTGCGTCCTCCCGTATCTCTCCACGACGTAGTCCAGCGAGGTCGTCGGCTCGAAGATGAACCCGTCCGCCCCCGCCGCCGCGATGTCGTCCACGAAGGCTGTCCACGTCCCATCCGAGCAGTACAGGACCAGCTTGCCCGCCTCGCGCAGGACCTCCCACAGCCTCCGGTACCTCGGAAAGATCGAGGCCCGGTAAAAGTCCGGATGCACGAACGGCCCCTGCGTCCAGACCATGTCGTCGTGGCAGATGAAGACCTCGATGGACGTCCTCGCCCACGCCTTATAGTGGTGCAGGGAGAGCCGGTAGAACCCCTCGATCACCCGGTCGAACCGCCTCCGGTCCGCCGCGGCCTCCAGCAGCCTGTCCCACCCGAACGCCTGGATCATCCCGGAGACGATCGTCTTGTAGTACCCCCCCGGAAAGACCTGGCCGGCGCAGGACCTCTGGCCGCCCACGTAGACCTGCTCATAGTACCTCGTCAGCTCCTCGAAGTCGGGCAGCCCGTACTCCTCCACCGCGTCGAACGCGAGGACCTCCTCCGCGTCCCGGAAAGGGCAGAAGATGTGGTCGCGCCGGTCGATCCCCCCCTCTAAAAACTCCGCGTGCCCCATGTCCGTCACCCGGCCCCGCCTCTCCCACGGGGTCGGGCCGTCGTTGGTCGTCCAGAGGAAGTCGATGTCCCACGCCTCGTAGAACGCCCGCCACGCCTCCCGGTCGGTCCTGGGGTCCCGCCCGGTCACGGCCCGCACCAGGGCGTAGTTGCTGCAGTACTCCGTGTGCGCCAGCCGGTCAGCAGGCTCGCGCCTCAAAGTCTTGATGCCGACGTCGTAGCTCATAATAAAACGTATCTCGTATCTCGTATCTCGTATCTCGTAAGAGGCTTTTACGAGATACGCTTCACGCTTCACCCGATCACCGCCTCCAGCCCCGCCTGCCGCGCCATCTCCACAAACCCCTCTAAGCGATCCTGCCCCTGAGGCTCCCCCTGAACCTCATACGTCAGCCCCAGCCACTCATATTTGGCGCCCGCCGAGGCGTTGTAGGGGAGCAGCGCCACAGAGTGGAGGCCGACCTCCCGCATGAAGTTGAAGATGCCGGAGAGGTTCTCCTCCGTGTCCGTGACGCCGGGGATGAGCGGCACCCGCACCTGGACGTTGCGCCCGGCCAGCCGCGAGGCGTTCTGCAGGACCTGCCGGTTGGAGCCTCCCGTCCACTGCCGGTGCGCCGCGTCGTCGATCAGCTTCAGATCGTAGAGGATCAGGTCCGCGTGCGGGAGCAGTTGCTCCAACTGCCCCCACCCGCACGCCCCGCACGTCTCGACGGCCGTGTGGATGCCCAGCCCCCGGCACCCCTCCAGCACGGCCGCCGCAAAGTCCGCCTGCCGCGTGACCTCCCCCCCGCTCAGCGTCACCCCGCCGCCGGAGTGCTCGAAGAATGGCCTCAGGCGGGCGGCCTTCTCCACCAGCGCGGAGGCCGGCGCGGAGTACCCTTTGATCGCCAGGGCCCCATGAGGGCAGGCCTCCGCGCACCTCCCGCAGGCCACGCACCGCTCCCGGTCCAGTGTATGCCCCTCGTCCAGACAGTGGACCTCGTGCGGGCAGGCCTCCACGCACGCCCCGCACCGCGCGCACCGGTCGCGCACGAAGATCAGCTCCGGCCTCACCCCCTGCGACTCCGGGCTGTGGCACCACCGGCACGAAAGCGGACACCCCTTGAGATAGACCGCCATGCGGATCCCCGGCCCGTCGTGGACCGCGAACGTGTCCACGTCGAAGATCAGCCCCTCCACGTCCCCCCGTCCGTTCCCGTTTCTCACGAGCGGGCCTCCTGCCGGCGGATGTGGTGCTCCTGCTGCTCCCGGCTCAACATCGTGAAGTAAGCGCACCAGCCCCCCATCCTCACCCGCAGCGACCTGTGCCTCTCCGGCTCCCGCTGCGCCGCCAGCAGGACCTCCGTGTCCGCCACCGTCAGCGTCATCATCGCCCCCCCTAAGTCCACGAAGCTGCGGATGAGCGCGACCATGCGCCCCGTCCCCTCCTCCCCCTTCACGAGCCGCCCCGCCAGCCGCAGGTCCAGCGGCCCCCCGGCGGGCAGCCGGCCCTGGTGCATCTTGCTGTAGGAGAGGATGGCCCCGGGGAGCCCCTCCATGTCCCGCCCCAGCGCGGGCGAGAAGTTGGACGACACCGGCGCCCCCGACCCCCGCCCGTCCGGCGACGCCCCCAGCCCCTGCCCGATCCCGATGTACCACGAGAAGGTCCCCACCCCGCACGGGAACCGGACCTTCGCCTGGCGCCCCTCCGCGTGCCGGGCCACCGTGGCGATGAACGCCCCGATGACCTCCCTCCCCATCCCGTCCGCCCGCTCGTCGTCATTCCCATATTTGGGCGCAGCCATCAACCTCGCCCGGAGCGCCTCGTGCCCCCTGAAGTCCGCGTCCAGCGCGTCGCACACCTCGGCCATGTCCGCCTGCCTCTGCTCGAACACCACCGCCCGGATGGCCGCCAGCGAGTCGATGGCGTGCCCCGCGCCCTCCGCCAGCATCCCGAACGTCCGGAACTTCGCCCCCCCGGCCGTCATGTCCCTCCTGGCCGGGATGGCCCCCTCGATCAGCGCGCTCAGCAGCGGCACCGGCGCGATCGTGCCCCGGTCGTCTAAGGTGTCCACCACCCGCTGCACGGTCCGGCCCACCATCGCGTCCATCTGCGTCAGGAACGCCCCCCAGACCTCCTCAAAACAGGTAAAGGCCCTGGGGTCCCCCGTGTCCGGCCCGGACTGCTCCCCGTCCAGCCGCGACCGCCCCCGGTGGAGCGCCCGCTCCAGGCAGAGCATCAGGCTGAGCCGCTGGAACCGGAAGTCCGTCCGCCCCGGAATGATCACCTCCCAGCACCCGTCGTTCGTGTAGTCCAGCGCGTCCTGGCGGGGGAACCCCAGCCCCTCCAGCGCCGGCGCGAGCGCCTCGTCGTTGAACAGGGCCGGCATGCCCCCCCCCTCCTTCAACACCTCGCAGACGCAATGAAGCAGGTCGCCGGGCGACCCCCGGTGTACCCGCACGGTCAGGAGCGGGTTCGTCATCTGATTCCGCCGGTAGCCCTCTAACAGCAGGAACGTGAGCGGGTTCGTGCCGTCCTTCCCGTCCGGCCTCAGCCCCCCCAGGATGATGTTCTGCAGCCAGTGGTTGGTCGCGTCCAGCCGGTCCCTTCGCGTCCCCACCTGCGAGGACGTGGAGTGCCGCGTGCGCCTGGAGAGGTCCATCTCCTCCGCCTCGCGCGCCTCCGGCCGCTGGTCCTCCGTCGTCTTCGCCCGCTCGTTGAACTTCAGGCAGAAGCAGTCCACCAGCTCCCCGGCCCGCTCTAAGTCCAGCCGTCCCGCCTCTAAGTCCGCTCTCAGATAGGGCCAGGCGTACTGGTCCAGCCGCCCCAGGGCGTTGCCGTTCATGGTCGAATGAAAGACCATGTGCAGCAGCCAGACCGACTGGAGCGCCTGCCAGAACGTCCGCGCCGGCCCCGCCGGGACCTGCCGCAGGTTCGCGGCCATTTGCCGCAGCTCCAGGGACCGACCCACGTCGAACCGGGCGTCCGCCTCGGCCTCGCACCGGGCCGAGAGCCGCGCGGCAAAGTCCATCACCGCCTCCACGGCGATGACTACCGAATCCAGAAACGCCCGCTCCCCCCCACCCTGCGCGCAGGGCCGCTGGGCCTTCGCCTCCGCCCGGATGCCCTTGAGCCCGATCCTCAGCAGCCGGGGGTAGTCCGGCACGATGTGCCCGAACACCGAGCGGATACTCAGCCCTTTCTTGGCGGCCTCCTCGCGCTCCTCATCCGTTGCGTAGTCCGGGAAGCCCCCCTCCGCGTGCAGCCGGGGGTCTTCCAGCGTCATCGACCCCGCGAACACCTGCCCCTCCCACAGGTCCGTCGGCATCTGCGAGAGCTTCAGCGCGATGGCCCGCGCCTTGCGCACCGCCAGCGGTTTGGCCATGAGGCACTCGTCAATGCGGGCCGGGCACTCCCACGCCGCCGGGGGCCGCTCCATGGCCGCGCGCACCCGGCGTCTCAGGTCCGCGACCCGCGCCGTGTCGGGCCGCTCGCAGACCCCTCGAATCGCATCCCCGAAGCCCCCCGGCCGCGCCTGCCCTGAGCTTGTCCTGAGCATCGTCGAAGGGCCTGCCTGCCCTGAGCTTGTCCTGAGCATCGTCGAAGGGCCTGCCTGCCCTGAGCTTGTCGAACGGGTCGAACGGGTCGAAGGGTCCCCTTCCGACCTGGCCGTCGCCCACGCAGCTTCTGCGCCCATATCTTCATCCTCCGTAGGTCACTCCACCACCCGAAACAGCGCCTCCCGCCCCGCCGTCTGGCCAGCCCTCACCTTCAGACCTTCACCATCTCGACGGCAACCACGCTGTAGATCCGCAGCTCCGGGACGAAAAACTGCACCCTGTCCGCGCGCTCCTCGAATTCGAGGTCTGTCTCGCCGCCGTCGGGCGAAAGCAGCCTCACCCGCCCGACCCGCCTCCCCGCCTCCACCCTCAGGTCCATCCCTGCTCCCCGTACCGGATGCGCGCAGTCGTAGTTCACCAGGTGGGCGCAGACCCCATCCCCCTTCCGCGTCAGGTTCACGACCGTCGTCAGCGGCGCATCCACCTCGACGGAGAGCGACCCTCCGGCAGCCCATACCACTGCCCTGTGGAGCTCATCCCAGTTGCGAGGCAGGCGCCAGTAGCGGTTGTCGATATTCCAGAAATTCTTCTGGATCGGATGCGAGACGTCCACCTCCCCCTTCGGCAACCGCTCCACTGCCGGCGCGATGCGCGGGACGTAGACGACCCGCCCGGCCCCCGCCCGGCGCCTCACCGGCCCGCTCCCCCGATCCCCGGCGCTCACCCCGAACAGGTCCCCCAGCCCGAAGTCCCGCCGCCTCCGACGCCACTCCGTGTAGAGCGACGTCTCGTCCGTGGCCACCAGCCCCCCGCCCCCCCTGACAAACGCCCGGATCAGCTCGACCTGCCGGTCGCTCAGGCACTCCACGTTGCCCAGCGCCAGCACACGATAGCCCGACAGGTCCTCCAGGTCCTCGTCGAAGACGATGCCGAACGGCGCCTTCGTCTGGATCAACACCTGCTCCAGCAGGATCGTCGAGAGGTGTGTGCTGTAGTTGTTGTAGGCCAGGGATGCAAAACTCCTCAGCACCCCCACGTCCACGACGTCCTCCGTCCCGGTGTAGAGGTCCCGGTGCTTCAGGTAGAAGTCGATGTAGACCTTCCGGCCCGGGTCCGAGGCGATCCCGTCGATGTGGCCCATCACCCCCGGCGTCTGGTTGAACGCCAGGGCCTCCGCCAGTCCCACGTAGGAGGTGCCCCCCCGCTCGCCGAAGTGGTAGGCGAAGACGACGTTGTCCAGCGCCCGCCCCACCTTGAAGGTCCGGATCTTGGAGATCAGCCTTCCATCCTCCGTCAGGGAGCTCGGATTCCGTTCCTCCGTCCAGAAGACGTCCCCGTGGGCCAGCAGACGGGGGAAGTCCACCCCGCTCAGGAACGCCCGGTTGGAGCCGTCCACGCCCTGGGGGTTGCACTCCACAGCGATCTCCGGGTTCAGCCCCCGGATGTAAGCCGCCAGCTTCCCGAAGTAGTCCGCCAGACGCTGACAGCGGAAATCGATCCACTCCTGGATCAGCGGATCGTCGATCACCTCCAGGTTCCAGGGCGGATTCACCACATCCCACCTCGGAGGCGCCACGCAGTCCAGATTTGTAAATCCCAGCCGGTCCTCCAGCTCCTCCGGCGTATACTTCCCCTTCAGAAACGCCCGGAACCTCTCCTGGCAGGCTTTGCAGCGGCACGACTGCGGCTCCATCACCAGCACGAAGTTGTCGAAGTGGAACAGATCGGTCTTCACCCCTTCGACGCCGATGCGGATCACCCGCTTCAGGTAGTCGATGTATTCCTCGTTGTTCACGCAGGGCCGATACCGGAACGTCTGGTTCGCCCAGTAGGTGATCGGCTCCCCCTGCCCATTGACCGCCGCCCACCCCTTTGCCCGGGGCTCCTCCGCGCAGAGGGTCTCGTAGGAGAACGTCCCGACCACATAAGTGTCCAGCCGCATCCCGTGCGCGTGCACCAGCCTGGACAGCGCCGCGGCCATCTCTATGTCCCTCCGCTCCGCCTCCAGCCCGAACCCCTTGTAGAAGTGGGTGTGGATCATCTCCACACCCAACTCCGCGGCCCGCCGGACCTGCTCCTCTGCGTGCTCCTGCTGAAACCAGCGCTCTGCCTCGTCCGCGGACAGTCCCCCACGGCGCCGTCGGAAGATCAGCGGTTCGTGGCTCCCGATGCTGGCGTTGTAGATGCCCTGCTTCAGCCAGCCCGGCCGGCCTTCCCGTCTCCGTTTTGCCATGTCGATCCTTCCCTCCACAGGCTTACATCAACAGTTGCAGACCCCGATCCCTGATGGGGCATGAGTTCCCCATCAGGGCATTCGATTGGCCGACTGGTAGAGTGCGCCTTCTCCGACGCCCTCCCCCAGAGCGACAGACCGTCCGGCTGACGAGAGGTCGTTGCCGATCAGGGTGACACCCGCGGTTTCCGGTCCCTCCAGGCGAAGGAAGGCGCCTGTCCCTTCGGCCGCCCGGCAGCCGTATATCTGCACCGTCCGGCAGTTGCGCAGGTGCAGCGTCGGGGACGCCCCCCCCGGCGCGCCCTGACGCCCCCGGAACCCCCGAATCTCCACCTCCTCCAGCGCATCTCCGAACAGCGCCGACCGCTCCTGCGGGCCTTCCCCGGTCTCGAGGACGACCTCCACGTCCCGGAGCCGCAGCCCTTTCACGTTTGCAAACACGAGGTGCGCCAGCGCCGCCGCGTGCGCCCCCCCTTCCGGGTCGTCCCAATGGGTGCGCCCCCCGCGCGGCTTGGTGACCCTGTCCAGGTCCTCGAAACCCGCAATCTTCAGGGTGACGTTGTCCAGCGTGAGGCGCTCGATGGGCCGCGTGCGCATGCCCTGCATCACGCAGCGGCCTTTCGTAAGGATGATCATGTGGTTCAGGCTCACGTCCCGGATGACGCCCGTCTTCGACCCCTCCCCCCGGCGCTCCAGGTCCATGAAGATCGGCCACTCTGTAGAGCCGGGGCGGCCGGGCTTCGTCTCCATCGTGATGTTGGAGAACGTGACCGCCTCCATCGTGCCCCCGTCTTTCATGTAGAAGGCGATGCCCGTGCGCGTGTTCCGGATGGTGATGTTGCTGAACGTGAGGTGGCGGATGTCCCCGTGGCTCTCCGTGCCCAGCTTCAGCGCCGCGCAGGTCGTCTCCAGCGTGCAGTTGGTCACCGTGATATTCTCGCACGGATACGGCTCGGTCGCCTTCACCACGATGCAATCGTCCCCGGCGACGATGTGACAGTCAGAGATGTGGACGTTCGTCGAGCAGTTGGGATCGATCCCGTCCGTGTTCGGCCCATAGATGTCGTTGAGGATCGTGACCCCGCAGATCTTGACCCCATCGCACCGGAAGGGGTGGATCGTCCAGGCGGGCGCGTTCGTGACCGTAAAGTCGCGCAGCAGGACGTTCCGGCACCCCTCGAAGTGGAGCAGGCGGCCCGGCCGCCACGCCGCCGGCCGCCACCGATCCCCCTCCCGCACCCAGAACGCCTCGCCCTGCCCGTCGACGGCCCCGGGACCGACGATGGAGACGTTCCGGGCGTCTTTGGCGTAGATGAGGTGGGGGACGTCGTAATCCGCGCGGTCCGTGCTTCCCCAGAGCGTCGCGCCGGCCTCCAATTGAAGGGTTACGCAGTCCCTGAGGTGGAGGGCGCCGGTCAGGTAGTCCCCGGCGGGGACGAGCACGGCGCCGCCGACGCGGCCACAGGCGTCGATGGCCTTCTGGATGGCCTCCCGGTCATTTGCCTGCCGGTCACCTTTCGCGCCAAACTCACGCACGTTCCAGATAGGGTTGGACATGGGCGACCTCCTTTCGTTGCGTCGAATCCGTCATCATGAGCGGCCCCCCTATGCCGCAACCCCGACCTCCTGCGCTACCCTGGGACGGCGGACGCGCCAGATCATGCCGTCGTAGATGTAGTGCATAAACGAGGCCCCGTAGGCGAGAACCTGAAAGGCCATCACCGACAGCGCCTTGATCCCGAGGAACAGGAGGTTGATATAGAGGATAAACAGGAAGATGTGGAGGACCACGTGAGGGGCCACCCTGCTGAGGAGGGGGACATCGAGGGGCCGGGTCCGGGCCTTGTTCTTCACCATCACCCCCACCAGGGCGAAATACTCGGCCGCGTGGCTGAAGGCGGAGGCGATGGCCGTGGCGTCCGCGGAGAGGATCGGGCAGGCCCCAAGCATGAAGGCCACGGACCCGAAGAACAGGAGCTTGGGCAGGCTGATGCGCCCCGGACTCCGCAGTTCGTAGACCAGCCAGGCCCCTGTCAGAAGCGCCGCCGCCGCATACAGCCCGTCCACCAGCAGGGTGGGGGGAGCCACGCCCAACAGCGTCCGCAGGTAGTGCATCACCCTCCCCTCATCCGCCTGGTAACAGAACATGTAGAAGAACCCCGCCAGTCCCCAGGCGTAAATGGCCCAGGCGTCCAGGCGTTTGTGCCCCCACCCGGCCCTCCCCGAGTAGATGCGCAGGATGCCGTATTTCTGCCTCACGATGTGAAAGAACGTAAACAGGTACCACAGGGTGAACATCTCGGGCTCGTCCACCTGGAAGTAGTAGCACAGCCCCACAAAGGCAAAGGCCAGGATCGGCGTCAGGATGTACACCCCTGGCCGCCGGTTGAACTCGGCCCGGTCGAGGTAGACCAGCGGGAAGGTGATGTAGCGGTGGCCCACGAAAGTGGAGACGGCGATGAAGCGAAGGGTCTCGGCATATTCCGCAAAGAAGTAAGGAACCCAAAAGAAGACCATCCAGCCCAGCGTGATGCAGATCAGGTCGGTGGTCGGGTCGACGGTCCAGGCGTTCCTTCGAGCCGGAGAATCCATCGTAAACCTCCTCTCTTTGGCGCGTCACACACGTCTTTAGGGGGCCGGGGCGGCTTAGACCCAGATCTGCCAGACCCCATACCCGGCCAGCCCTGCGCCCACCAGGACGAGCGTCCACGTGGGGAACGGCGACGCGAGCACAAAGCTGTCAACTGTCGAGAACGCGCTCTCGACGCCCTCCCCGACGGCCTTGACCCGCCAGTAGTAGGAGCCGCCGGCCAGGGGCGCCGGACTCAGGGACCCGTCGATCGCGGGGTTGGCGCTCCCGGTGAGGAGATACTCGCTGGCGGTGACCCCCGTGACAGTTGTCGAACGCGCAAACGCCGGGTTGTCGGCGTACTCCAGCGTGTAGCTCACCGCCCCCGGCGCCTCGTCCCAGTCCAGCATGAGGGTGGTGTCGCGCCGGAAGACGGCGCCGTCAAAGGCGACCAGGACAGGGGCGGGCATCCCCCCCCGGCCCGCCGGAACGCCCCCCTCCTGAGCAGCCACCCGGACGCCGCAGCACATCCCCAGAATGAAGGCGCCCATCCAGATCAACCGCAGGATGTTCATCGGAATCACCTCCTCAAGCTTTCAAGCATAAAACCATGCATGGGGCTACATGGCTCATCGATCAGGCTGCCGCCAGAGAGACCACCGCCATCGCGTAGGTCCTGAGCCACGGCAGGGTGAAATTGACGCGCCCCCCCTCTTCCACAAAGGAGAGGTCGCCGGAGACATCGCTGTCCGGCGAGAGAACCGCCACCCCCTTCGCCCTCTTCCCCTCCGGGGGCCTGATCGAGACCTTGACGTTGGGCACGAGCCGGCTGTTCTCGTAGTTGACCAGGTGGAGCATCATCCGGCCTGTGGCCGGCTGGCGCACCAGCTCCGCCGTCACTGTGAGCGGGGCGTGCACGTTCAGGATCAGGTCGCCCTCCGTAACCCAGTGCGCCGCCATGACCAGGGCCTCCCAGTTCTCCGGGAGATGCCAGTAGGGGCTGTTGAACCAGGCGCGGTCCGGCGAGTCCGCCCTCGGGATCAGCCTCGGGATGTAGACGACCCTCCCCTCTCCGTGCGCCCGCATAATCGGCCTGACGGTCTCCCCCGGCGTGGCGATGCCGAACAGGTCCGCCAGCGCGAACCGTCCCCTCCGGCGTCTCCACGGGTCGTAAAGCGACGTCTCCTCCGTTGCAACGACCCTCCCCCCCTCCTTCACAAAGCGGGTGACCGACTCCGCCTGCTCGTCGCTCATCGACTCCACGTTCGCCAGGACCCAGACCCTCCTGTCAGAGGAGGACAGCCCTGCGAGATGTTCGTCGAACACGACCTCAAACCCGATCTTCGCCTGGATGAGCGTCTGCTCCGCCAGGACCACGGCCCGGTGCGTCGTGTAGTTGTTGTGCGCCAGCGAGGCATAGGACCGCAGCACCGCCGCGTCCGCCACCGTCTCCGTGTCCCGAAACGCCTCCCAGTGCTCCCGGTAGAAGTCCGTGTACCGCCTGACCTCGGGGGCCGCGTCCTGGGACGGAGCGCCCCCGTTGACCCCCGGATTGTACGCGAAACACTCCGCCCGCAGCCGCAACTCCGTGAGGACATCCGCGCTGCGCGTATAGCTGAACACGACATTGGACAGCGCGCGGGCCACCTTGAAGGTGCGGATCTTGGAGACCAGGACCCCCTCCGGCGTCACCCCCGCCTCGTTCCCCTCCTCCGTCCAGAAGACATTCCCGTGGATCGCGCTCTGGGGGTGCCACAGCCCGTGCGAGAACGCCGTGTTCATCCCCGTAATGCCCGAGTAGGTGGCGTTGTACTCCACCGCCGTCTCCGGGTTGAGAGAGCGGATCAGCCTCGCCAGCCGCCCGTAGGCCTCGCTCACGTAGCGGCATCGGAACGCGATCCACTCCTGCATCAGGGGATCGTCGATCGTGGGGAAGTGCCGGTAGAGCTGGCCCGCCCCGCTTCGGAAGTTGAGGAAGTGAGGGGGCTCGATGTGGTCCAGGACGCCGTGCCCGAACCGCTCCTTCCGCGCCCGCTCGTCGGGGTACTTCGCCCGGAGGTAGTCCCGGAACTTGACCCGGCAGGCATCGCAGTGGCAGCTGTCCGGCTCCTGCACGAGGTTGAGGTCGTCGAAGTGGATCAGGTCCGCGCCGATCTCCACCACCGCGTAGCGCACGACGCCCTCCAGGTATTCCATGTACTCCTCATTGTTGAGACAGGGGAGATACCGGAAGTACTGCCCCGCGCCGTACGTGTGGCGCCGGCCCTCGGCGGTGACCTGCCACCAGTTGGCCGCGCGCGGCTCCTGAGCCAGGAACGTCTCGTACACGAGCGTGTCGGGGCGGATGTAGGTCCCCACGCGCAGCCCGTGCCTGTGACACAGCCTCGCCAGCTCGCGCGCCTTCTCCATCTCCTCCCGCTCCGCCTCCGTCCCGAACCCCTTGTGACAGTGGGTGATGTAGATCGTCGCCCCTGCCTCCTTGGCGCGCAACACGAACTCCTCCGTGTGCTCGTGCTCGTAGCGCGCCTCCGCGTCCACGGAGACGCCCCCCCTCCGGCGGCGGAAGATGAGAGGCTCCTGATTGCTCACCATCATCAGGCCGGCCTCGCCGAGCCATCTGGGGACAGGTGATCGGTTGAGGGACTTCATCTCCTGACCTCCTCCATCGACTGCGGAAACGACACCCCCAGGCCCCTCAGCCTGGCCTGGAGCCTCCCCACGTCCAGCCCCCTCGGCGTGGCACCGTCGTTCACGGCCTGCGCCGCGGCCTCCCCGGCCGCGTGCCCCGTCACCATGCACGGCGGGATGATCCGCATCGGCCCCTGCGTCTCGTGGTCCGTCGAGATGCACCGCCCGGCCACCAGCAGATTCTCCACGCCCTGCGGGATCAGGCTCCGGTAGGGCACCGACTTCCCCTCGTAAGCGTAGCCGACGTGGTCCGGGAACGCCACCTCGGCCTTCCACTCCTCCTTCGTCATGACGTGGTCCCCCACGATCCGCCTCGTCTCCCGCACCCCGAGCTGCGGCGACGTCAGGGCCAGGTGCGCCGACTCGCACCCCGGCCGGTTCGCCCTCGCCCACTCCACCCACTCCACCACCTGCCTCCGGAGCTCGTTCTCGCACCGCGTCAGGTCCCACGGGTCCGTCCCGTCGATCCCCGGCATCGCCCCGCCCCACACGTTCAACTCCCCCGGCCGCAGCCGCGTGAAGACCCCCCCCATGCGCCGGGGCGGGTCCGTCCTCGACTTCTCCGACAGATAGCGGGCCTCGTCCACGCCGAGCATCAGGAACATCATCGTCACGTCCAGCATCCGCCCGTCCTCGTCCCCCTTGGCGAACCGCGCCCCCGCGAGCGCCGCGATGTCCGCGTCCCCCGTGCAGTCCACCACGACCCTCCCCAGCACGGCCCCGCGCCCGGCCTTGCTCTCCACCACGATGCCCCGGACCGCCCCGTCCTCCACGACCGCCCTCACGGCCATTGCGTGGAACAGCATCCGCACCCCGGCCTCCTCCAGCATCCTCAGACCCATCCACTTCAGCATCTCCGGGCACCAGACCAGCCAGTCCCGGTGCTCCGGCATCCGCCGCCCGCCCCCACACGCGACCAGCCGCTCCTCGAACTCCCGCGTGTAGGCCCCCTGCCGGTCCTCGGGCAGCGTGATCACCAGCCCCCCGGCGGACGCCCCGCCCACGTACCCGTACCGCTCCACTAACAGCACATCCGCCCCGGCCCGCGCCGCGGCCACCGCCGCCGGCAGCCCCGCCGTCCCCCCGCCCACCACGAGCACATCCGCCTCGGCTATCACCGGGACCTCCCGCGCCGGCTCCCGGATCGTCTTCGCCGCCATGGTGCGCCTCCTTATGAAGAAGGAAATCACAGACCGTCGACCTTGACGAACTCCGTCCTGAAGACGGGCGCCTGGAAAAGGTCATAGCCAATCGCGTAGAACCGCCTGGCGTCGGGGTGGTCCCTGGCGATTCGCGCCAGGTCCAGACCATCGTGCGAGACCGGGACGGTCCTGACCTCCCGGCGAAGGTCGAGCGGCCTGTCCCGCAGGCCCTCCTTTGACGTCCAGTTGCCGAACCCCTGCCCTTCCGCGGCGATGAACCCGGCTACGCGCTGGCGCAGGTCCATCACATCTAAAACCGGGGAATCCTTCGGGTAGATGATCTGCACCAGGTCAGCGTCATCATAAGTGTCACCGGCAGGGGGCGCGTTCCTGTATATTCGCACCGAGTTGGCCTCTGCGGAAACAGGCAGGGCTGCGTCCTCCCACCGGCGGACCTCCGTGCGGATCGGCTCAGGGATGGCGGCGATGGCCTCTCCCCAGAGCCGATCCCGCTCCCGGGTGCCTGACAGAGACCCGGTGGCCCGCAGCAGCCCCAGGGCGTTGGCGGTGCCGTCTATGTCGCTCTGATGAGCGGAGGTATAGTAGGTAAATCCGCCGTCTGCCGGGCGGAAGAGACGGTAGCGCGAGGTCAGCCAGGTCCGCATGGCCCTCCGAACCTGTTCCTGTTCGGGCTCAGACAGATGGGGCCACAGGTACCGGGTGATCATCGTGGCCCCCTGAGACTGGCACAGGCCCCACTCGTGCTGCTCCACCGGGTCGTCGGGGATCGGGGCGTCCAGCGACTTCAGGAGGCTCCGGGCCAGGGTCCCGGCATAGCGGAGCGGATACCTTGCGCTCCGGTTCTCCCCCCATTCGTCCAGGACGAGCTTGAGGATGTGATAGGTGGAGTTGGGATCCGGGTTCTGCCGCCATTGGTCAGCGCTGCCGATGCGGACGCCCCAGTAGCCCGTTGCCGGGTCCTGAGTCTCGTAGAACCACTGCCGGAGCGCATCCTTCCACTCGTCGGAAAACCCGTAGAGACCGTTGCGCTCCAGCTCATCGGGGGTTGCCAGCTCGGAGATGCCCGGCCCGTACGGTCCCGGACCGCCCATCCCGGCCCAGGTCTCCTGGATGTAGAGCAGAGGCCCCAGATAGGCCCGAAGCTGCTCAGGCGTTCGAATCTCATCCAGAAAACGGAGAGGATGCCTGAGTCTCAGCGGCTGGCCTGTCTGCCGGGCCAGGCCCTCCAGGGCATCCACCACGTTGAGGGTAGGAGCGATGTAGGTGAAGAACGGATAGCCGGGGTCCATGAATGCGCCCGTGGTGGGGTCCTGCCGTTCGAGCAGGAAGGCCATCAGCTTTTCAGGAGACGCCCCTTCGGGCATCCTGGCGAGCCCCTGCGTGGTCTCCATCTCCCTGCGGATGCGCCGCAGGGTCGTGTAAGCCTTTACGTACCTGCCTTCGTTGAGGTAATAGAGCACACCCAGCATCTTGAACTCGAACTCGCCCATGTAGTAGCCCTGGGCCTTCAGTTCGGCGTTCCGCTCAAACAGGCGAGGCACCCCCTGGATGGCAGCGCGAACAGAGAGACCCGCAGCCAGCCCGGCGATCACGGCTGCGGCAGTCAGAGCGACCAGGATGCGCTTCCGCACGGCGCGCCTCCCCCCGCGGATGCCTACTCGTACGACCCGTACTTCTTCACCATCTCAATCGCGAAGACATAGTTCTCCCACGGCACGTCGTGGGGCACGGAGTGGTCCGAGTGATAGATGTATCCGCCCCCCTGCTTCGCAGCCGTGACCTTGTCCCGGACCTCCGCCTCAATCTCCGCCTTCGTCCCCGCCAGGGCGCGCACGTCGATGTTCCCGTGCAGGACCAGCCGGCCCCCGTAGCGCCGCTTCAGGTCCCTCACGTCGATGCCCGCCTTCGCCTCTAAGGGGTGCAGCCCCCGAAACCCCGCCTCGATGAACATCGGGATGAACGCCCGGATGTCCCCGTCCGAGTGGAGCGTGACCGCCAGCCCATCCGCCGCCGCGTGGTCGCAGATCCGCCTGTGAGACGAGAACACCAGCTCCCGGTACATCCGCTCCGAGAAGAGCGTCCCGTTGCGATACCCCATGTCGTCCGCCATGAAGACCCCGTCGAACGCGACCCCCTTCGCCTTGAGCCCCTCGTAGTTGTCGATCACGAGCTGCGCGAACGCCCCGAACATCTCCCGGACCAGGTCCGGCTGCTCGACCATCCAGAGGAACTCGTTGACCTGGCCGATCCAGTGCCAGATCGGGTGGAAGCAGGCGTGCCCGTAATACATCACGAACTCCCCCTCCCGCCGGGCGCGCCGATAAGTCTCCAGGGCATGCTCAGGAAGCCGGGCGTCGTCGTAGGCCAGCCGATGTCTGTGCGCCTCCCACGTCCGCCGGTCCCGGATCGTGTAGTCCAGCCAGTGGGGCGTCCACCCCCCGCCCGTCTTCAGGTCCTTCCGGGTCACCCCGTTGGCGTCCACGTAGACCCGGTGCTCCTCCGTCTCCTCCAGGACCCGGACCGGGAACCGGAGGGTGTCGTCCGCGCCGATCATGACGATGTCGTTGACCCCCAGGTAGTCCAGCGGCCCCACCCCCTCCGGCAGCCCCTCCCGATGCCACCGCTCCAGCGTGCTCCCCCAGGCGCTGTCGTGCATCCCCACCCGGTCCGGGATGCCCCCTGCAAAGATCGTCTCAATGCGCTCCCGTGAGGTCAAGGTAATCCTCCTTTGCGAATCGGCTCGATCTGAATGATCTGCTCATCCCAGGTCGCCACGACCCCCTCTCCGGGCCTCACCACCAGAAAGTCCCGGTCCGACCAGCGCCCGTCCAGCCAGTCCTGGAGCAGCGTCAGGTCCCCCCGCAGCTCCTCGTAGACCCACCCCCGCTCCCGGCAGATCTCCCTGGCCCGCTCCTTGACCGGCAGGTGGGCCGTGAACTCGAAGTCGATGAAGACCCCCCGCGTGTAGTGCTGCGTCCAGGCGTTCATCGTCTCCATCAGATACCGGGCGTTGTCCTCCCCATACTTCGCCACCATCTCCTCAAAGGACCGCTGCTTGCCCAGCCCGGCCCCCTGTTTCCGCTCCACCCGCTCCCCGCCCCGCCCCCGGTGCTCCAGCCACCCCGCCGTGTAGTAGTAGGTCCCCGGATGCTCCAGAAAGACCTTCTGATAGCGCTCCTTCGACCCCAGAAAGAACGTGATGCAGTCGTGCGCGCGCGGGACGATCAGCGGCGTGTGCCGGGCCTTCAGGCCCACGAGCATGTTGTTGCACAGCCCGTAGCCCACCAGGATGCCGTCGAACCGCCCCGGCGCCACCCCGTCGATCCGCTCCTGGATGCGCCCGATCCCGATGTCCGGGTTGTCGTGGTAGCCCTGAGTCAAAAACTCCAGGTCCAGCAGGTTGACCGACCGCGCGGCGCACGCGCAGACCTCCCGGAACGCCACCTCGCACGCGATGACCTTGAGAAACACGATAACCTCCGTCGCTTACACAGCCTCCCAGTGCGCCCGCACGCTCCCGATCAGACGCCTCGGGCGGTGCAACTCCGGCAGCCCCAGCAGGCCCGGATGCGCGGCCACCTCCTCCGGCCCATAGCCCCGCCACTTGAGGTCGCCCAGCCGCTCCCGGAACTGCTGAAGGTATCGCCTCTGCTCCTCCACCTCCGTCCTTCCGCAGACCGCCCCGTGTCCGGGGACGATCACCTCCACGTCCATCCCCAGAACCTCGTCGAGGGCCGCGACCCATCGCGCCAGGTCCGCCCCCTTCGTGTAGGGGTGGACGCCGTTGAACACCAGGTCCGACGCGAACAGGACGCGCTCTCGCGGGACGTAAACCACGCTGAGGCCCGCCGTGTGCCCCCCCATCCGGAGGACCTCCACGGCCGGGACCGCCTCCAGCCGCATCCGCCCCTCAAACGTGCGCGTGGGGCAGACCAGCGTCACGCCCTCGAGGTCCCCCCCCAGATGTGCGTGATGCCGCCGCGCCTCCTCCACGTAGCCCTGCCCCAGGAGCCGCATCTCCCGGCCCGTCTCCGCGCTGGCGATCACCTCGCAGCCAAAGCCCTGTGCCCCGAAGGTGTGGTCCGAGTGGTGATGGGTCAGGATCAGCGCCACAAACGGCCTCCCCGTGACCCTCCGGAGGGCCTCGATGTCCCTCCGGCTCTCCGCCGGAGTGGGGGCCGTGTCCACCACGACGACCCCCTCCTCGCAGAGGACGAAGCCGGTATTAGACCCACCCACTCGCCCGCTCACCCGCGCGTACACGTGGCGTGAGACCTGATGAAACTGGACCTCTCTCAATACCTCCCGCACTCCCTCGCCGTCTCGTACATCGCCCAGAGATTCTCTATGGGCACGCCCGGCGGCAGGTTGTTCCCCTCCCGCAGCGTGAACCGCCCTCCTTCCGTGACCCCGGACCCCAGGATGCGCCTCACCTCCTCGCGCACCTGTTCCGGCGACGCGGTCTGGAGAAACATAATTGACGGCCCCCCCTTGATCTCCACCCCCGGCCCCACCTGCCCCCGCACCCACCCGAAGTCCACCGGGAAACCCGTGTCGAACGACCGGATGTTCAGCTCGTCCCGCAGCAGCCGGAAGTGGCGCGTGGCGTCCCCGCAGAGATGGATCGCGTTCGGCGCCCCCTCGGAGAACGCCTCGATCAGCCTTTTATGAAACGGCATCACCAGGTCCCGGTACATCCCCGTGGAGATCGACTGGATGGCGTCGTCTGCGAACCCGTAGCCCGGCGTCCTCAGCGGCAGGCCCAGCCGCTCCCGGTAGGCCCTGATCCGGGCGATGATCCCGTCCGTGATAAAGCCCAGGAACTCCCGCGCGTACGCCGGGTCCCCGGCCATGTCCGCGTAGAACTCGCTCGCCCCCCTCACATTGCACGCCACTGTCAGCGGCCCGTCCGTGCCTAAGCCCGTCGGCGTCACGTTCAGGATCGGCCTCCCCTCCCACGTGAACCCCTCCGCCTGCCTCTGCCTGAAGAAGTCGTAGAACTCCCAGTTCTTCCGCATCCGCCCGCCTGAAAACGGGTCCGGCAGCCCCCGGTCGAAGAGCGCCCCCTTCCTCCGGTCGTCCTGCAGCAGCGGGACCGTGTCCGGGACCTCCCCGTCGAAGTAGCGCACCTCGCACCCGAACCACCCGGCCTCGTACGTGTTCTGGAAGTCCACGTGGAGGCTCCACCCCTTTTCCGGCGGCCCCATCTCCGCGTCCTGCGGCACGTGCCGCCGGACCCAGCTCTGGTGCTCCAGTTGCCGCGTGAGCATGACCTCCGGGTCGTTGAAATAGCGATCAAACGTCACCCCGCGCGGGTTCGCCTCGTGCCCGAACGTCGTGTACCGGGCGTTGATGCCCAGGACCATCGGGACCCGCGCCGGCGTCCCCTTCCGGTAGGCCTCCCACACCGCCTTCACCTCGGCGTTGTGCCGCTCATAGTCGATCACACGCATAGCCTCACCTGTACACCCCGTATCTCTTGCACGCCTCAAAGTAGGCCGCGATATTCTCCCTCGGCGTCCCCTCCCGGAAGCTGTCCGAACTGCCGATGATGAACCCCCCGCCCGGCCCGGCGACCTCCATCGCCTCCCGCACCGTCCTCTCCACCAGCGCCGGCGTCCCGTGCTTGACCACGTAGAGCAGGTCCACGTAGCCCTTGAGCGTCGTCCGGTCCCCGATCCTCCGCTTGGCCTCGGCCAGGTCAAAGTCCCCCACCGGCGGCGGCGTGCACGTCTCCAGCACGTCCACGCCAGCCCGGACGATCATCTCCATCGACCCCTTCAGCTTCCCGTCGTCGTAGTAGTCGTAATACGCCCCGTAGTCGTGCACCAGCGCCACGTGTTCCCGGATCTGAGGCACGAACACCCGCTCGAAGATCCCCGGCGACCAGCCCACCGACAGCGAGTGGAAATACCAGCTCCCGAAGATGAACTCCGCCCCCCCCTCCAGCGCGGCCCTGGCCTGCGCCAGCGACCGCCGGTGGAACATCCAGAGCAGGTCGTCGAAGAACGCCCGGTCGTCGTAGTAGTCCGTCATCAAATCCTGCACCCCCCGCGCGAACCCCGCGTTGTGGTCCAGCGCGCCCCGGATGCAGACCATCACCACCCCCCGGTCCCCCACCTGCTCCCGGCAGCCCTGCAAAAAGTCGAAGTCGGTGTTGACCTCGTGGAGGACGTAGCTCAGCGCCTCCAGGTCTTCGGGGCCTTTGACCAGGTGCTCGGTCTTGAAGGGGTTCGGAGACACCCCGTAGACCCCCCCGGCGGGGGGAATGACCGTCCGGTCGGACAGGTCCCCGGCTGGGGTGTGAAACGTCCGCTCCACGACCCGGACATCCCCCTCCTGATGCTTCCGCTGATCCACCTGGACCTCGGGGAGATCGTACTCATCCGGGTACGAGTCGAGATAGTTCGGCGTCCCGTCCCCGACGATGTGCATCACATCCACGTCGGGGAGCTTCTCCATCTGCATACTCAGGCTGGCGTCCCCGTACTCCGCCGTGAGCCACGCCCCCACGCGCGGCGAGATGGGGACCCGGTCCGGCTCCTCGTGCCGGATCGCCGCCAGGATGCGCTCCCGACCTGTCATCTGGGGTTTTGCCATGCCTGTTCTCCTCCTCCCCCTGTCACACCCATGAGGTCCACCCCGCCAAACGCTCCTGGCCGTCGCGTTCCCCGCCACTGGCCCCGGTCACAGCAACAGGCCATGATGCCGCTTGGCCGACTGGATCGTGTTGTGGAGCAGCATGGTGATCGTCATCGGTCCCACCCCCCCCGGCACGGGCGTGATGGCGCTGGCCTTCTTGCTGACACCCTCGAAGTCCACGTCCCCCACCAGCCGGAACCCGCTCTTCTTCGACGCGTCCGGGACCCGGTTCACCCCCACGTCCACGACCACGGCCCCCTCCCGCACCATCCCCGCCGTCACCGTGCTGGGCCTCCCGGCGGCCACGATCAAAATGTCCGCCTGTTTCGTGAAATAGGCCATGTCCTTCGTCCCCGTGTGGCAGACCGTCACCGTGGCGTTGGCCCCCTTCTTCTTCTGGAGGAGGATGTTGGCGATGGGCTTGCCCACGATGTTGCTCCGCCCCACGACCACCACGTGAGCCCCCTCGATCTGGACCCCGCTGCGCAGCAGGATCTGCTGGATGCCGTGCGGCGTGCAGGGGAGGTAGCACTCCTCCCCGATGACCATTTTCCCCACGTTGACCGGGTGGAACCCGTCCACGTCCTTGTCCGGGTGGACGACCAGCAGGACCTTCTGCTCGTCGATCTGGCCCGGCAGCGGGAGCTGCACCAGGATGCCGTGCACCTTCGGGTCCCCGTTCAGCCGGTCGATGAGCCGGAGCAGGTCCCCCTCCGGCAGGCCCGCGTCGAACTTGTGCTCCACCGAGTGGATGCCCACCTCGTCGCACGCCTTCCGCTTCCCCTTCACGTAGGAGAGGGACGCCGGATTGTCCCCCACCAGGACCACGGCCAGCCCCGGCGCGACGTCGTGTTCCCTCTT
>Ga0114945_10000083_pt1 | contig 51805 bp, 34 predicted proteins | sample OV2TP3_FD_87194 | JGI IMG/M metagenome (GOLD analysis project Ga0114945, IMG submission 87194) | Hot spring microbial communities from Beatty, Nevada to study Microbial Dark Matter (Phase II) - OV2 TP3 | ecosystem: Environmental > Aquatic > Thermal springs > Hot (42-90C) | place: USA: Beatty... | reverse complement strand
GAGCAACTCCTCGCGCAGCTTGTCGGTCGGACGCCCGAGCAAACGGCCGAGCGAGCCGCGATAGTGATTGTTCAGGTGGTGGAGAAAGCTGCGGACGGCGCGCGACTTCTGCCGGAAGTAGCCCGAAGGACGCAGCAGGCGAGCCAAGTTGGGCGCCGGCACCCGGGCCAGCCTGGCCGGCGAGAGGCCGGCTTCGCGGCGCAGGTTGGCCAGGGCCTTTTCGACGTTGCTCCAGGCGGTGTTCTGCGTCAGCAGCGCGCCGAGAATCACCTCGAAGCGCGTGCGCCCGGGCCACCAGTGCTGCGGGCCGAAACGCCGGTAGAGCCGTTGGTAGTAGCGCCGCAGCGCGTGGCGGGCGCCTTGGCGGGGCCGTGAAGCGGGCATCATCAAATGAAGATAGGCCGCGCCCGCGAGCAAGTCAAGGAAGGGAGCCGGTTTGACGGGGTTCGAGGCCGATGCTAAATTGGCTGGCGGGCATCCGATGAAGCGCGCGAACAAGAGGAGCAGGGAAGAGTGAAAGAGCTCATCTGGGCCAACCTGAAGGCGCGGCCGGTGCGGACGCTGCTGAGCATCCTGGCGGTGACGCTGCAGGTCTTTCTGCTGCTCTTCCTGATGGGCCTGACCGACGGCATTGTGAGCGAGTGGGGAGAGCGGGTGAAGGGCATCGGGGCCGACCTGCTGGTGCAATCGCCCAACGCCTCCATCTTCATCGCCATCTCCAGCCCGGTGCTGCCGGAGGAGATGACACGAGAGATTGCTTCGGTCGAGGGTGTGGAGGAAGTGAGCCCGGTTCTGACGGTCATCAACAACGACTCGCTCACCATGATCTACGGCATCGACTACGACAGCTTCAACCGCCTGGGCAGCGGGTTCATGTTCCACCGCGGTGGCGGCTTCCAGGGGCCCTACGACGTCATCGTGGACGACATCAAGGCGGCCTCGAAGAACCTGCAGCCGGGCGACACGGTAGAGCTGCTCAGCCAGCAGTTCCGCGTCAGCGGCGTCGTCGAGCACGGGCGCGGCGCGCGCTACTTCATCCCGCTCAAGACGGCCCAGGAGATGCTGGGCATCGAGAACCGCGTCTCGATGTTCTGGGTGCAGAGCAACGGCGAGCCGCGCGCGGTGCACCAGCGGCTGGTCAGCGTCTATCCCCGCCACACCATCCGCCTGATGGACGAATACCTGTCGCTGATGGTCTCGAGCAACTTGCCGGAAATCCGCCCCTTCACCAACGCCGTGGTGCTGGTCGGCATCCTCATCAGCTTCCTGGTCGTGCTGCTAAGCATGTACACGGTGGTCTTGGAGCGGACCCGCGAAATCGGCATCCTGAAGTCGCTGGGCGCCTCTCGCTGGAACATCGTGGCCATGCTGCTGCGCGAGGGCGTGGCCATCGCCTTCATCGGCATCGTGCTGGGAGTGGCCTCGAGCTACGGGGTGAAGTGGGTGGTCACCAGCTTCCGGCCCACGCTGCGGGTGCTCATCAACCCGGAGTGGCTGGTTCTGGGCGCGGCTTTCGCCCTCGCCGGCTGCATCCTGGGTTCGGTCTATCCGGCGCTGCGCGCGGCGGCCGCCGACCCGGTGGCGGCGCTGACTCACGAATAGGAGGTCTAGAGTGGCCGCGAAGCGCGTGGTGCTCTACGCCCAGCCCGGGTGACCCCCCTGCGGCACGGCGAGGGAGTTTCTCTCGTCCCACAAGATTGATTTCGAGTACAAAGATGTAACACAGGACTCCGAGGCGATGCACGAGCTGGTCGAGGTGTACCAGAGCCGCGCCACACCCACTCTAGTCATCGGGGATGAAGTCATCATCGGCTTCGACCGCGAGCGCATCGAGCAGTTGCTTAACCTCTCCTGAACTTTCGGCGTCGGGCTTATCCTGAGGTTCAACCCCGTAGCTCCTGCTAGGGGGAACCCGGCGACAGCAGCTGCTGGGTTGAACGCAGTAGCACACTGCGGCGCGGTCAAGTCTTGCCTCTGGTTTCCGCTCCGTAGTATGGTGCGCTTTCTATGCGCCCGGAGGCTGAGGCGTGAGCGTACCCAGCGACAAGTTCTGGCAGGCGGAGATTATCGAGCGGCGCGATTTTTCCCACGACCTCTGGTCCATCCGCATCAAGACCGAAGGCAAGCTCAACTTCCGGCCCGGGCAGTACGCCACCTTCGGGGTGGTGGAGGACGGCAAGGTCATCGAGCGGCCGTACTCCATCGTCTCCTCGCCCTACGAGGACGTGCTGGAGTTCTTTATCGAGCTGGTGCCCGACGGCGACCTCACCCCTCACCTCCACAAACGCAAGGTCGGCGCGCCCCTGGTGATGCGCAAGGTGGCCAAAGGGCGCTTCACCCTCGACCTCCAGAGCGGTCGCAAGAAGCATTTTCTTCTCGCCACCGTCACCGGCCTCGCTCCCTACTCCAGCATGGCCCGCACCCTCCACCGGGACTGGAAGGAGGGGCGCCTGCTGGAGGGCCTGCACCTGGTCTGCATCCAAGGCGCCAGCCGCTCCTGGGAGCTCGGCTACCGGGAAGAGATGGAGTCTCTCGCCCGCGAGGCGCCCTGGCTCACCTATATCCCTACCATCAGCCGGCCGTGGGAAGACCAGGAGTGGAAGGGGGAGGTAGGCCGGGTCGAGGACATAATGCGGAAATACTGCGATTCCTTCGAGCTCGACGCGGACAATTCTGTAGCGTACCTCTGCGGCCACCCGGAAATGATCGAGAAAGGGAAGGGCATCCTGCAGCGGCGTGGGTTTGCCAAGGAGTGGCTACGCGAAGAGCAGTACTGGGTGCAAAAATAGCCGCCCGCAACCCTGTTCTGGAACTTTTGCCCGGCCTCATTCGTCTATACTGGGTACATGCCGGGCCAGTCATCCTTTCCCGTTCGAGGTGCATGAATGCGATTCCGATTTGTGCTTCTGGTTCTGATTGCCGTCGTGGCGCTGGCCGGGTCTCCGGCACGGGCGCAGACGCTGGCTGAGTTCGAGAAATCGGTCACCGAGCAAACCCTGCCCAACGGGATGAAGTTCATCATCGTCGAGCGACGCCAGGTGCCGGTGGTCTCCTTCTACACCTACGCCGACGTGGGGGCGGTGGACGAAGAAGTCGGCCGCTCCGGTCTGGCGCATCTCTTCGAGCACATGGCCTTCAAGGGCACCTCCACCATCGGCACCAAGAACTTCAGGAAAGAGCAGGCGGCGCTCGCCCGCGTGGATGAAGCTTACTTCGCCCTCCAGCAAGAGCGCTGGAAGGGCGCGCAGGCCGACCCGGTTCGCCTCCAACTGCTGGAAGCTGCCTTCCGGACGGCCCAGGAAGAGGCCGACGAATACGTCGTCCAGGGCGAATTCGACCAGGCCATCGAGCAGAACGGCGGCGTGGGGCTGAACGCGACCACGGGCTCGGACTCCACCGAGTACTTCTTCAGCCTGCCCTCCAACAAGCTCGAGCTCTGGTTCTCGCTCGAGTCCGAGCGCTTCCTCGACCCCGTCCTGCGCGAGTTCTACAAGGAGCGCGACGTGGTGATGGAGGAGCGCCGGCTCCGCATCGAAAGCCAGCCCATCGGCAAGCTGGTGGAAAACTTCCTCGGGGTCGCCTACCAGGCGCATCCCTACGGCCGCAGCGGCATCGGCTGGCGCTCCGACCTGGAAAACCTCAGCCGCTGGCACGCGGAAGACTTCTTCCGCCGCTACTACGTTCCCCAGAACCTCACCGCTGTCATCGTGGGCGACGTCGATGCCAAGGAGGTAGTCCGCCTCGCCCAGCGCTACTTCGGCCGCATCCCCCCGGGCCCGGTCACCGAGCCGCTCTGGACGGAAGAGCCGCCGCAGGAAGGCGAGCGCCGCATGACCCTCGAAGCCCAGTTCCAGCCGGTGCTGGTCATCGGCTATCACAAGCCCAGCATCCGCCACCCCGACAACGCCGTCTTCAACGCCGTGCAGAGCATCGTGGCTGGGGGCCGCACCTCGCGCCTCTACCGCAGCCTGGTGCAGGAGAAGAAGATCTCGGTGGCCGCCGGAGGCTTCCCCGGCTTCCCGGGCGGGAAGTACCCCAACCTGTTCCTGTTTTTCTCCATCGCCGCCGCAGAGAAGACGAACGAGGAAAACGAGAAGGCGATGCTGGAGGAAATCGGCAAGCTGCAAACCGAGCTGGTGAGCGAAGAGGAGCTGGAGCGGGTCAAGCAGCAGGCCCGCGCGGCGCTGGTGCAGCAGCTCAGCTCCAACACCGGGCTGGCGGGCCAGCTGGCCAACTACGAAGTGCTCACCGGCGACTGGCGCAACCTTTTCCGGGAGCTGGAGGCCATCGACAAGGTGACCCGCGAGGACATCCAGCGCATCGCGCGCACCTACTTCACGCCGCAGAACCGCACCGTCGGCTACCTGGTGCCGCCTTCGGAGCCGGAGCAAGCTGAGGAGGCCGAGAAATGAGGAGCGCCACCGTGAATGCCGCACCCATCCGTTCGCGCCGCTGGTCTGCATTGCTCGTGCCGGTCGTCTTCGCGCTTGCCTGTGCGCTTCCCGCCGCGGCGCAGAAGCCCTACAAGAAGTTGAAGTACCCGCCGCTGAAAGACCTGACCCTGCCGCAGGTCGAGCGGGTCGAGCTGCCCAACGGCCTGGTGCTGTACCTGGTGGAAGACCACACCCTGCCCAAGGTGGAAGGGTACGCGCTCATCCGCACCGGCTCGCGGCTGGAGCCGGCCGACAAGGTCGGCCTTGCCGACGTGGTCGGCAACGTCATGCGCACCGGCGGCACCACGTCCCGCAAGGGCGAGGAGATTGACCGTCTGCTCGAAAACGTCGGCGCTTCCGTTGAAACGGGCGTCGGCACCACCGTCGGCTCCGCCTCGCTCTTCACGCTCAAAGAGCACCTGCCGCTGACGCTGGAAATCCTCGCCGACCTGCTGCGCGACCCCGCCTTCCCCGAGGACAAGATCGAACTGGCCATGGTGCAGCAGCGCACGGCGATTTCCCGCCGCAACGACGACGTGGGCAGCATCGCCGGGCGCGAGTTCGCCAAACTCCTCTACGGGGCGGACAGCCCCTATGCCCGCCACACGGAGTACGAGACGCTGCAGAACATCACCCGCGACGACCTGGTTGCCTTCCACCGCCGCTACTACCACCCCAACCAGGTCATCCTCGGCCTGTGGGGCGACTTCGACCCGGCGGAAGTCAAGAAACTGGTCGAGGAGCACTTCGGCGCCTGGCCGCGGCAGACGGTTGAGGTTCCGTCGTCGCCGCCGGCCCAGGCAGGCGCCGCTCCCGGCGTCTACTTCATCCAGAAAGACGATGTGAATCAGACCAACATCCGGCTCGGCCATATCGGCGGCCGGCTGGATGACCCCGACTACTACGCGCTCAACGTGATGTCGGAAATCCTCGGCGGGGGTCTCTCCTCCCGCCTCTTCCGCCGCGTGCGCTCGGAGATGGGTCTGGCCTACGCCGTCGGCGCCGCCTGGAGCGCCCAATTCGACTACAACGGCGCCTTCTTCGTGCGCTGCGACACCAAGTCGGAAACGACGGTTAAGGCCACGGAGGCAATCCTCGCGGAGCTCCGCCGAATCACGCAGGCGCCAGTGACCGCCGATGAGCTGAAGGTCGCCAAGGAAGGCATCCTCAACTCCTTCGTCTTCAACTTCGACACCACCGGAGAAATCGTGCGCCGGCTGATGACCTACGAGTACTATGGCTACCGGCGTGACTTCCTCGACAAGTTCAAGGCCAACATCGAACGGGTGACCGCCGACGACGTGCAGCGGGCCGCCCGCGCCAATCTGAAGCCGGACAACCTGGTCATCCTGGCTGTCGGCCGGCAGCAGGACTTCGACCAGCCGCTCACCGCGCTGGGCGAAGTCAAGACCCTGGACATCACCATCCCCGCGCCCAAGGCGGCCACCGCCGAAGCGCCGCCGGCCACCGGCGAAACCTTGGCCCGCGGCCGCCTCTTGGTCGAGAAGGCTGCGGCTGCCCGCGGCGGCCTCGAGGCCATTCAGGGTATCCGCGACATCACCGCACTGTCTCGGGTCAAGCAGGAGACTCCGGCGGGAACCCTCGACCTCACCGTGAAGACCTACCTGGTACTGCCGGACAAATACCGCCAGGATGTGGGCACGCCCTTCGGCGACGTTACCCTGATCGTCGACGGGGACTCCGGCTGGCAGAAAGGCCCTCAGGGCACGCGCGCCGCGCCCCCGGCCTTCATTGAATCCATCCGCAAGACTTTAGCCCGCAGCGTCGACCGCATCCTCCCTGAAGTCCTGGCCGGGACGCGCACGGCACAGTTCCTGGAGACGGCGACGCTGGAAAGCGGTCCGGCCGACGTGGTTCTGGTGGCGGGCGGAGCGGGTGACTCGGTTCGCCTCTTCGTCGACCAGCAGACGGGCTACGTGGTCAAGCAGGAGTACACGGGGGAGGCGCCGGGGCAGGGCCCGGTGGCCGAGGAGAGAATCTTCTCCGACTTCCGCACCGTCAATGGCCTGTTGCTGCCGCACAAGACGGTTGTGCTGCAAGGCGGCCGCCAGACCAGCGACGCCACCGTGGTCAACATCGAGATCAACGCCGGCATTGACCCGGCGCTGTTCGCGCCCCCAGGCCCGTAGGGGTATCAGGGGCGGAGGGGGGAGTCGGGGCGCTCGCCGCAGCGCAGGGAGAGCTCGGCGCCTTCTTCCGCCAGGCCGAGGCACTCGAAGAGGTTGCGGATGCACTGGCCCAGCCGGTCGCCGGAGTAGCCGTTCTGCTCGATCTCGTTCACCAGTCGCCGCGCCACCCGCGCTGTTTCCTCTGCCGCGAGCTTGGCTTGGGCTTGAGGCGGGTCTTCGGGGAAGGGGCGCAGGCAGCCGTCGAGCTCGGCCAGCAACTCCGGTACCGCGGTCGCTTCCAGCGCCGCCGGCTCCGCCATTCCCTCGAACCAACGCACCAGCCGCCCGACGATGGTGTGCGCGTGGGGAAGGTTGATGAAGGACGGCAGAGGGGACGGCGACGGTTTCACGAAGCTCATTCTAGCGCGGTCAGGCGCTGCCATTTGACGTTCACTTCCGCAATGTCCTACCATGGTGGTTCGTACTACCATCCAGGAGGCCCCCAATGGCCATGAAGACCAGCCGTATCGTTTTAATTGTGTTCCTGCTGCTGGTGGCGGTGGTTGTCGTCCTCAGCCAGCTCGGCCAGCGCATCCCGAGCCAGACCGTGCTCCGCCTTGAGGTGCAGGGGCAGGTGGCGGAAGAGGACTGGCCGGACTTCAGCGCGCGCTTCTGGGAAGGCGACGTGGTGGTGTTCCGCAAGCTGCTCGAGGGCCTGGAGCGCGCCAAGAACGACCCGAAGATCGCCGGCGTGTCGCTGGAGATCAAGAGCGTCGGCATGGGCCTGGCCCAGGTGCAGGAGCTGCGCACCAAGCTGGCCGAGCTTCAGGCCGCGGGCAAGTTCTGCACCACCTACCTCGAGCAGGCCGACAACCGCGGCTACTACCTGGCCACCGCGTGCCCTGAAATCTACATGACGCCCACCAACACCGTCTTTATCACCGGGCTGATGGCGCACAGCACCTTCCTGCGCGGCACGCTGGACAAGCTCCACATCTACCCGGACATGCACAGCATCGCGGAGTACAAGACCGCCCGGAACCAGCTTACCGAAAAGAAGTACACCGAGGCGCATCGTGAAGTTGTGGTTTCCCTGCTGACCAACTGGCAGCAGCAGATCATTGAGGGAGTTTCCAAGGGCCGCTCGCTGCCGCCCGCGGAAGTGGACGCCATCATCCGCGGCGGCCCCTACCTCGACAAGGAAGCGGTGGAGAAGAAGCTCATCGACAAGCTGGTGTTCTTCGACGAGTACAAGGACATCCTGAAGGATAAGGCTGGCGTGGAGGAGCTGAAGACGCTCACCTTGAGCAACTACCTCGAGCGCACCTCGCCTCCCTTCGGCGGCGCCAAGCTGGCCCTGGTGCACGCCAGCGGCCTCATCGTGCCCGGCAAGAGCGGCTACGACCCCAGCGTGGGCCGCTACATGGGCTCGGACACGGTGGCGGCCGACCTGCGTGCCGCGGCCGACAACGATTCCATCAAGGCCATCGTCTTCCGCGTCGACAGCGGCGGGGGCTCGGCGCTGGCCTCCGAAATCATCCGGCGCGAGGTGGTGCGGGCCAAAGCCAAGAAACCGGTGGTGGTCTCGATGTCGAACGTGGCCGGGTCGGGCGGGTACTGGATCGCCATGTCGGCCAACAAGATTGTCGCCGACCCCGGCACGGTGACCGGCTCGATCGGCGTGGTGGTGGGCAAGCTCAACGTGAAAGGGTTCTACGACATGCTGGGGCTGACCAGCGACCACGTGGCTCTCACGCCCAACTCGACTTTCTTTTACACCTTTGAGAATTTCACTCCCGAGCAGCTTGAGCGCCTCAGAGCCTTCATGCAGGACGTCTACGACAACTTCCTCGACGGCGTGTCCGAAGGGCGAGGCTTGCCGCGCGAGGAAGTGCACCGCATCGGCCGCGGACGCGTGTGGCTGGGCTCGCAGGCGAAGGAGCTGAAGCTGATCGATGAAGTGGGCGGGCTGGACCGAGCCGTGGCGCTGGCCAAAGAGCTGGCCAACATTCCGGCCGACCAGTCGGTGACGTTCGAAATCTATCCGCGCGAGAAGACCCCCTTCGAGCAGTTGACCGAGGCCTTCAAGACACGCACCGACGGCGTACTGACACACGTGCGCAACCCGCGCTGGATGCAGCTCCTGCGCGAGCCCGGCCTGGTGGTGGTGCCGTTCGGAGTCGAGCCGCGCTAGCCCGTTCCACCCACCGACGCAGCCAGCCGCGCAGAAAGCTTGCGTGCGACTCTGCTACGTCGGAACGGGGCTAGGGCGCGGGCTCGGCGACCGGCGTCTCCGGCCAGGCGAATTCGACCCAGACGGGGAAGTGGTCGGAGACCACGACGCCGTCTTCGACGGCCGCGGCTTTGACTTCTAGCCCGCGGCTGTAGATGGAGTCCACGCGGAAGCGCCCGCCCCATTTCTTCATCGTGCCGCCCGCGTCCGAGAACGGAATTGCATACCCCCTCTTCTCCATGTGGTCGTCCACCGCTTTGGCCTGATTTGACCGGAAGATGGGCAGCACAGGCAGGAGCCAGTAGAGCGGGTTGGTGTTGAAGTCACCGCCGATGACGGTCTGGGCGATGGCGTGCCGGCGGGCCGCTTCCAACACCGGCTGCAACTGCTCGGTTCGCTGCCGCGCGTTGATGCGCGTGTCGAGGTGGACGTTGTAGAGGCGCAGCCTGCGCTCACCCAGCTCCAGCGTCACTCCCAGAGCGATGCGCTGCCTCGTGTTTACCCCGAGATTGAACTGCTTGATGGGAATCACTTCGACCTCGCTGAGCGGAAAGCGGCTCAGCACCGCCAGACCGTGGGTGCCGTCGCCCGCTTCCTTGAGGCGCGCGGGCGCGTAGACGTAGTTGAGCCCCAGTGCTTCCGCCAGCTTGCGCGTCCGGCTCGCGCCTTCCGCGGGAAAGCTCTCTATCTCCTGAAGAAGAAAAACATCAGCCGAGCACAGCTCCGCATTTCGCTGGATGGCCAGCGCCAGGGCCGGGATGTTGTCGCCATAGTGCACATTGAAGCTGACCACGCGGACGATGGTCGGCGCGGCCGCCGGCGCCGCAACCAGTTGCCCGGATTCCAGCTCCAGCAAAGGCGGCTTGCTCTCTTGGGCGAGCGGGGACGGGCAGGGAACCGCGAACAGATAGAGGACGAGCAGCGCGAAGCGGAAGAGACGCACGAACCGATTCTAGGAGAACTCGGGGTGCCGGTTCAATCGCGCCACGCGGCCGGGCGGCGCTCGGCGTCGATCCGCGCCGCGTGCTCCTGCAGCAGCGTCCAGGCGCGCTCGACGTGCGCCCAGGTGGTGCGCAGGTTGCCGATGGCAAGCCGCAGCGTGTAGCGCCCGTTCAGCTTGGTGTGCGAGAGGTAGGCCTGGCCCGTGGCGTTCACGGCCTCCATCACCGCGGCGTTCAGCTCCTCCAGGTACTTCTCCACCGTGGCTTCTTCCTCCGGCCGTCGTTTGGCCAAGCCGGCCGGCCGGGCGCGGAAGCAGACGACGCTGAAGGGCGCGGGAGCAAGGCGCTCGAAGTCCAGGTGCGCGTCCACTTCCGCGGCGAAGCGTAGCGCCCAGGCGATGTGCTGGCGCAGGCGCTGCTCGATTCCTTGCCGGCCGAAGTAGCGCAAGATGAACCACAGCTTGAGCGCCCGGAAGCGCCGCCCCATCTGGATACCGTAGTCCATGTAGTTGTGCGCCTCCGGATGTTCGGGCGTGCGTAGGTACTCCGGCACCAGGCTGAACGCGGCTCGCAGCAGCTCCGGCCGGCGGCAGTAGAACGCGCTGAAGTCAAACGGGGTGAAGAGCCACTTGTGGGGGTTGAGGACGAGGGAGTCGGCGCGCTCGCAGCCTTCGAGCGCCCAGCGACACTCAGGCAGGATGGCCGCCGGGCCGGCGTAGGCAGCGTCGACGTGCAACCAGAGCTTCTCCCGCGCGCAGATATCGGCAATGGCCGCGACCGGGTCGACGCTGGTGGACGAAGTGGTTCCCACCGTAGCGACCACGGCGAAGGGCAGCCAGCCGGCGCGGCGGTCCTCGGCAATGGCCGCCGCCAGCGCGGCGGGCTGCATTCGGAACTCCGCGTCGGCCTGAATCTTGCGCACGCCCTCAAGGCCGACGCCCAGCACGATGGCCGCCTTGTCGATGGACGAGTGCGCCTGCTCGGAGACGTACACTCGCAGCCGCGGCACCTCTGCGCGTCCCGCCAACCCGCGCTCGCGCACGTTCAGCTCCTTCAGGGCCTCGCGCGCCGCCGCCAGCGCACAGAGACTGCTCACCGAGGCCGTATCCATCACCACGCCCATGAAGTCCGGAGGCAAACCCAGCATCTCGCGCAGCCAGCCGAGCACCACTTCTTCCAGCTCGTTGGCCGCCGGGCAGGTCTTCCACAGCATGGCGTTGACGTTGAGCGCCCCGCTCAGCCACTCGCCCAGGATGCCCGGCCCGGAAGCGGTGATGGCGAAGTAGGCGAAGAAGCCGGGGTGGTTCCAGTGGGTCACGCCGGGCATCACGAGCTGATCAAAGTCCTTCAAGATGGCGTCGAGCGGCTCGCCCTGCTCGGGCGCCTGCTCGGGGAGCCGGCGCCGCAGCGCGCCCGGCGTCGTCTGCGCCAGCACAGGGTAGCAGCCAGTGTTCTCCAGGTAGTCGGCCACCCAATCCACCAGTCGGTGAGCCGCGGCGCGGAATTCTTCCGGCGGCATGTCGCCGGCGAACGCCGCCGAGTCCGAAGCACGAGCCATGACGCACCTCCGGGAAGCGCCGCCATTGTTGAGGGGGCGCGCACAAGTGTCAAGCAGCGCGCCAACGGTTGACAGCATCTATGTGCGGGAATACGCTGCGAGGGTCTAATGAACAGTAATTCTTATCGGACGTTCGCGGAATTCTGGCCGTATTACCTGGCCGAGCACAGCCGGCCGGCCACGCGCTGGTTCCACTTTCTGGGCACGGTGGTCTGGCTGAGCCTGCTGGCGGTGGCTCTGGTGACGCTCACCTTGTGGCTGCTGGCGGTCATGCCGTTCGCCGCCTACGGCCTGGCGTGGTTCTCCCACTTCTTCATCGAGCGCAACCAGCCGGCCACCTTCAAGTACCCGTTTTTTTCTCTCCTGGCCGATCACAAGATGGCTTTCTACATGGTCACCGGCCAGCTGGGCCGCGAGCTGGCCCGCCACAACATCTCTTCCCGGGCCTAGGCCGTCTGCGGTTGCCCGAAGCGCGTCCTCAGGGTGTTGACGAATGCCTTGTCCGCCCTTACCGAAATGATTTCAAGCGGGGAGAGGCCCCTTCGCCAAGCCAGGTAGAACGTCATAGCCAGCAGCGCGCCGGTGAGGGCGAAGTTCGGCCAGGCGTTGAGTCCCCATTGGCCCGACCAGGTCAGTTGCCACACGTCGGAGAAGGGAAGCAGGTAGGGGAGGGGCCATTGGTGGCCGTCGGGCCCGCGCGCGCCCACCAGGTCTCCCAGCAGATGCAGGTGGAAGCTGAGGAACGCCAGCGCCGCTGTCTTCCAGCGTCTCGTGGCCACAGCGAAGCTGACCGCCGTGACTCCCACGGCGAAGGTGATGTTGTGCAGCAGGTGGTGGTAGTCGGAGAACCACAGCAGCGGCCGCTCCCAGTCCTTGGTCAGGGCTTCGATGGGCGCGCCCAGGCCGTCGAGGTCGGGGATGACGCCGGCGAAGGCGACGGCGGCGCGCTCGCGCCGGGTGAGCTCGGTGCTATTGGCCACCATCCAGCCCACCAGTAGGTGCGTAACCGGGTTCATTCCCACCTCTCCGTTGACCCCGCGCGTCGGGAAGCTGATAATGGCGGCATTCTCGGCCACTGGTGCGGCGAATGCAACCGCTGAGTGTGCGTTCTCTTGCTCTCCTCGCCTGGATTGCGGCCGCGGTGCTCCTGGTGCTGGCGCTGAGCCTGCCCGAGCCGAAGCATCGTCTCGAGTATGTCCGCATCGAGCACTCCAGCCGCATGCCGTTGTGGGTCGTTCTCTACGTGCCGGACTCGATGCCCGGACCGGCGCCGGCCGCGGTGCTCTGCCAGCCGCTCAACAACGTTCCCGAGGCGGCGCGGCTGCTGGCGCTGGAACTCGTACAGGACGGCTTTGTCGTCCTGGTGTTTGATTGGCGCGGGCGCGCGCCCGGCGAAAACCGCCAGATGCTTGGCGCCGGCGTGATGGACGTGATGCGCGGCGACGTGGCCTCGGCGGTGGCCTATCTGCGCCGACGCGCCGAAGTCGACCCGCAGCGGGTTTTCATCGCCGGTCATTCCGTCGGCGGCACCCTGGCCATCGAGGCAGCGGTGTCCGACCCTGCAATCGCCGGCGTGGCCGCGGTGGGCATCGAGGCCGACGTCACTCCAGACGAACCGCGCAATCTGCTGTGGGCCGTGGGCCTCTACGACGAGTTTCGCCACTTGAACCACATGCGGGAGACCTTCCGCCAGAGCGCCGGCTCGTCGGCCGAAGAAGGCACCACCGTCGGCGACTTCGCCCGCGGCACCGCCCGCCGCCTGGGGGTTTCGCCCACCGCCGACCACTTCACCGAGTTCCTTGACCGCAACATTAGCCGCGAAGTCGTCGCCTGGTTCCGCCAGGCGGCGGGCTTGCCGCCCTCGTCTCGCCGCTTTTGGATGGAGCCTCGCAGCGTTTTCCTCCTCCTCGCCTGGCTCGCGGCGCTCTTCGGCGGCCTGCTGACCGTGCGCAGCCTGGCGGGCGGCCGCCCATGGCGCCTCCGCGCGCTGGCGCTCGGTGCGCTGGCAGGCGTCGTCCTGCTCAGTTACCTGCGCGGGCTGCACTACCTGCACGTGACCAGCCTCATCTTCTGGCTGTTGTTGCTCGCCGTGCTGGGCAATCCGGCGGCGAGCCTGTCTGCGGAGACGCTGGCGCGCGTCGGGGGCGTCCTCGTCCGCCTTGCGGTGTTGTTGTGGGCGAGCCTGATGCTGACGCTGGTGGTCAACAACCTCGCCAGCTACGTCCACCAGCCGCGCTACCTGCTGTCCTTGCCCGAATTCGCCGTGCGGCACCCGCTGGACGGCCTGCTGGCCTACCTCTTCATCTACCCATTGCCGGCCCTGTTTTCCTCCTATTCACCGGAAGGGCTGGTGCCGCGGTGGTGGGTCTACGGCGTGCTGGGACTCGAGGTGTTGTGGCCGGGGGTGTGGCTCACCGTGGGGACAGCGGTGGCGCGGCGGCGGCCGCGTTCTGCCGGCGGCGGGCGCCGGCCGCTGCTGACGCTGGCGGTTCTGGCCGTGCTGCTGGTGTTGTTGGGCGGCGTGGTTTCGCTTCGCCTGGCCCAGGGATTCCTGACGGGAGAGAGCGCGCTGGCAGCGCTGCGGTTCCTGCTGCGCTACACCGTGCTGCCCATCATCTTTTTCGCGCTCTTGTGGCGGCTGTGGGCCCGCAAAGCGGCCGGCGCGGGTTCAGGGCATGGATTGTAGAGTCTATTTCAGAGCGTGACCTGAAGACAGCCTCGGGGGCTAAAGCCCCCTAATTGTTTTGCGGCTTTTCATGTCAGGGCTGAAGCCCTGACCCCATTTGCGCAGGCTTTGCCGAAGCTTCTAGTCAAGCGGATCCCAGGACTGAGTTTCTTCGCGGGTGAGGGGGCGGGCGGCGCCGAGGTCGCGGGCGCGAATGGCACGCTCTCATCGCTGGCAAAGCTGCGTCGGGTCTTGGGCGCCCCAGGCCGCCACGCGGCCAGAAGCGACAGCGTCCACCCCGGCTGGCCATAGTTCAAGGGGACGGCGGAGAGGAAGCAAGCGGATTCCACCTCTGAATCCGTGCGGACGTTTGGCGGCTTCAGCCGTCTAATGCAAGGAGAGAGGCGCCTATTGGGCAGGCCGGGCAAGGAACATTCCGGGAGCCCGGCTCGTAGTACAGGGTAGGTCGGAGACCAGGTAAGGGAGCGGGGCCATGGCCAACAACCACAAGAAGAACCGCAAGCGGCGCTGGTGGATTTTCGGCGGCGGAGGGGTGCTGCTGGTGGGCGGAATCCTGGCCGCGGCCGTGATGCTGCGCTCCAACCACACGATTGACCCGTCCAAGCTGGCGACGGTCGAAAAGGGCGACATCGCGCGCTCGGTGGTGGCCACGGGGAAGGTGGAGCCGCTGGCGAAGGTGGAGGTGAAGTCGAAGGCGAGCGGCATCGTCAAGCAGATCATGGTGGATTACGGCGACGTGGTGCGCACCGGACAAGTTCTGGTCGAGCTGGACAAGGAGGAGCTGGCCGCCCGGGTGCGCGAGGCCCGCGCCAGCCTGCAGGCGGCCCAGGCCGCCCTCCAGGCCGCCCAGGCGGCTCACGAACGCAACCAGGTGGAAGCCCAGGGCACGGATGTGCCCTTCCTCAAGTCGAACATGGAGCGCGCCAAGCAACTCCACGGCCAGGGCCTCATCGCCCAGCAGGCGATGGAAGAGGCGGACAAGAACTATCTGATGGCGGTCAACCGGCAGATGTCCGCCCAGCGCAGCGTGGCGGTCACCAAGGCAGAAATCGCGCAGGCGCAAGCGCGGGTGGCCCAGGCGCAGGCGGCGCTGGAGCGCGCCGAAGAAGACCACCGCAACGCCACCATCGTCAGCCCCATGAACGGCATGGTGCTGTCGCGCGACGTCGAGGTGGGCGACGCCGTCAGCTCCATCCTCGTGCTCGGGTCCCAGGCGACCCTGGTCATGACCTTGGGCGACATCAGTGAAGTCTACGTCCGCGGCAAGGTGGACGAGTCGGACATCGGCAAGGTGTACATGGACCAAAGGGCGCGGATTACGGTCGAATCCTTCCCAGACAAGAAGTTCGAGGGCCAGGTGACCAAGATTTCTCCACTTGGGGTCGAGAAGGACAACGTCACCACCTTTGAAGTGCGCGTCTCCATCCACAACCCCGGCGGGGAGCTCAAGGCCAACATGACCGCCAACGCCGAGATCATTCTGGAAGAAAAGAAGGCCGTTGTTCTCATCCCCGAGTCCGCCGTCATTTACGACAAAGAGCGCAACGCCTCGGTGGAGACGCCCGACCCCAAGGGCGAGAACGGGCGGAGGAAACTGGCGGTCAAGCTGGGCATCTCGAACGGCGTCAAGACCGAAGTGGTGGAGGGCTTGCAGGAAGGCCAGCAGGTCATCCTGCAGTAGCGCGCCGTGCGATCCGTCCTCGGCATGCAGGTCAGCGAGCTCTTCCGCAGCACCCTGCACACCCTCTGGACCCACAAGCTCCGCACCGGCCTCACCATGTTCGGCATCGCCTGGGGAATCGTGTCCATCGTCCTGATGGTGGCGGCGGGCGAGGGCTTGCGCGTGGGCCAGCGCCGCGCTGCCGAAACCATGGGCAAGGACATCATGATTGTCTTCGCCGGACGCACCTCAATGCAGGCCGGCGGGATGCGCGCCGGGCGCCGCATCTGGTGGCAGTCCACCGACCACATCAGCGTCCGCCAGCAGGTCACCGCCTGCGAGCACGTCCTGCCCGAGCTGGGGCAGAACAGCATCCCCGTCCGCAGCCCGTTCAACAGTGGGACGTTCCTCATCACCGGCTCGTTGCCGCCGTTCGCCGACATCCGCAGCCTGACCATCGGCCAGGGCCGCTTCTACAACGACGCCGACGAAGCCGAAGCCCGACGTGTGGCCTTCATCGGCAGCGAGGTCAAGAAGCAGCTCTTCGGCTCCCGCGAGGCTCTGGGCGAGACCATCACCATCGGAGAGTTCCCCTTCACCATCATCGGCATCCTGAAGGAAAAGAACCAGGATTCGAGCTACGACGGCCAGGACGTCACCAAGGTCTTCATGCCCTTCAGCACCATCCGGCGCGACTTCCCCGACAAGGCGCCGGGCACGCCCTACACCGTCGACCGGCTGCTGGTGACGCCGAAGTCGCTCGAGCTCCATGAGACCTGCAAATACCAGGTGCGCCAGGCGCTGGGGCGCATCCACCGCTTCGACCCGCGCGACGAAGAGGCCGCCGGCATCTGGGACACGGTCGAGAACGCCAAGGCCTTCCACCGTATGACCGACGGGATGAAGTACTTCATGGGGGCCATCGGCGTCACCACGCTGTTCCTCGGTGGCATCGGCGTGATGAACATCATGCTGGTGGCGGTGCGTGAGCGCACGCGCGAAATCGGCGTGCGCAAGGCCGTGGGCGCCACCACCCGCTCCATCCTCTGGCAGTTTTTCCTTGAAACCACCATTGTGGTTTTCTTGAGCGGCGGCCTCGGGCTGGCGGTCGCCTACGGGCTGTGCTTCGGGACCAACGCTCTGGCGTTCAACAACGCGGACGATACCTCGTACTTCGCCGGCCTGATTCCCACGCTGGAGTCCGGTCTCATCGGCATCGGCCTGCTGGGCAGCGTGGCCATTCTCTCGGCAATGTATCCGGCCCGGAAGGCCGCCGCCGTGGACCCGATTGAGGCCCTGCGGTACGAGGCAGGAGGCTAGATGTTTCGCGAAGTCTTGGTTCTCGCCTGGGGAGCGGTGAAGCGCAATCCGCTGCGCAGCACCCTGACCATGCTCGGCATCACATGGGGCATCGTGGCGGTCACCTTGCTCATCGCCTACGGCTCAAGCTTCCGCGAGGTCATCATGGGCGGCTTCAACGCCTTCGGCAAAAGCGCGGTGGTGGGCTGGCCCGGACAGACCAGCGAGCAGGCCGGCGGCGAGCGGGCCGGCAAGCGCGTGCGGCTGGAGGAAGTCGACCTGCAGAACATCCAGGAAGAGGCCACGTTGGTCAAGCATGTCAGCCTGGAGACTGTGCGCTGGCTGCCCATCACCTACGGCGACCGCCTGCAGAGCACCGCCATCCGCGGCGTTTATCCCGTCTACGGCGAAATCCGCAACGAGGTCCCGGATGACGGCCGCTGGATCAGCCCGGAGGACTTCCGCGACCGCCGCCGCGTCGTCGTCCTGGGCGGCCGCCTGACGCGCAAGCTCTTCGCCGGCCGGCCCGCTGTGGGCGAAATCGTCCGCATCAGCGGCGTGCGCTTCACCGTCATCGGCACCATGGACAACAAGCTGCAGTTCTCGAATTACTTCACCAGCGACGACGAGTCCGCCTTCATCCCTTACACCGCCGCCGGCGACATCTGGAACACGCGCTACGCCAGCGTCATCGTGTTCTCGCCGGTGGCGCCGCAGTTCGAGCCCGCCGCCAAGAAGCAGGTGCTGGCCACCCTCGCCAAGCGCCAGCGCTTCTCGCCCAATGACGAGCGGGCGCTGCGCATGTTCGGCCGCGAGCAGTTCCGGCCCATCATTGACGGTATCACCATCGGCCTGCAGGTCTTGCTGCTCTTTGTCGGCGCCCTCACGCTGGGCATCGGCGGCGTGGGCGTGATGAACATCATGCTGGTGTCGGTCAATGAGCGCATCCGCGAGATCGGCCTGCGCCGGGCGCTGGGGGCGCGCCGGCGCCACATCCAGGCGCAGTTCCTGGCCGAGGCCATGGTTCTTACCCTCCTGGGCGGCGCGGTGGGGCTGGTGCTGGCCTACGCGCTGGCGATCGGCATCGGCTCGTTGCCGCTGATGGGCCCGGTGTTTGAGGACACGTCAGGAAAGCGCGACATCCACCTGGTGGTGTCGCTGGGCACGCTGGGAATCTCGACCGGCGTGCTGATGCTGGTGGGACTGCTCAGCGGATGGCTGCCCGCCGTGCGCGCTTCGCGGCTGAATCCCGTCGAGGCGCTGCGGTACGAATGACGGGTTGCGTCGTCTAACGTGGAAGCAGGTGAGGAGGGAACCGAAATGATGAGATTCCTGAGGTACCTGGTTCTGCTGCCGGTTGCAGCTTTGGTGTTGACGGCCAGCCCGGCGTGGGCGGAGAAGGCCACCGGCCAGTTCGAGCGCACCCTTACGGTGACGGGTCCGGTCGACCTCGACGTCGGCACCGGCTCCGGGCACATCATCGTCCGGCCGGGCGAGAACAACCGCGTCCGCGTGGTGGGCCGCATCGAAGCCCGCGACGACAACTGGTGGGGCGGCGAGAAGCTCGACCCGCAGGAGAAGGTGCGGCGCATCGAGGCCAACCCGCCCATCGAGCAGAGCGGCAACAGCATCCGTATCGGCCGCCTCGAGGACAAGGAGCTGCAGCGTAACGTCAGCATCCATTACGAGCTCGAGGTTCCCGCCGAGACGGCGCTGAAGGCCCACACCGGCTCGGGACATCAGGAAATCGCGGGCATCCGCGGCCCGGTGGTGAGCAACTCCGGCTCGGGCCACCTGAAGATTTCTGACATCGGCGGCACGGTAGACGCCGACACCGGCTCCGGGCACATCAAGCTCGACGGAATCAAAGGGCAGGCGACGGCGGAAACCGGCAGCGGCCACATCACCGCCAATGGCGTGCCTGGCCCCTTCGCCGCCAGCACGGGCAGCGGAAGCGTGACGGTGAGGCTCTCCGTGCCCGGGTCCGTGGAAATCACCACCGGCTCCGGCGGCGTCGAGGTGAGCGGCGCGCGTGGCTCGGTGCGCATCAGCACCGGCAGCGGCAGCATCCGCGTGGACGGCGAGCCGACGGAAAGCTGGAAGCTGGGCACCGGCTCGGGCAGCGTCAAGGTGCGCGTTCCTGCGGACTCCGCCTTCGAGCTGGCGGCGCGGTCGCACTCCGGAACGGTGCGCACCTCGCATCCGGTGACGGTGTTGGGTGAGATGAAGCGCAACGAGCTGCGCGGCACGGTGCGCGGCGGCGGACCCACTCTCCGAATCGAAACCGGCTCCGGCAGTATCACCATCGACTAGCCCCGACAACGACCAGTTGCCTCGTTCCCCTCATTGTTCAGCCCCGTGGCTCCTTCATCTTGAGCGGAGTCGAAGGATGCCACGGGTTCTCACCGGCGGGAGCCGCTGGGCCTGAACAAGACTGACACTCTGCCCTTGTCGCCTTGACAAGCCGCTCACGACGGTTTATCTCCCTCCCGTGCGACCCACAACACCGGCGAGGAACGTCTCCGAGCCCTTTGCGGCCGTCGCGGCGCAACACCAGTCGCTGCCGGCCATCGAAGTGCTGCGGCGCGACGGCGTGGAAACCGTCACCTGGGGCGACTTGCAGCGCTGGGCCGAGCAGACGGCGGCGTGGCTGTTCGCCCACGGCGTGAAGGCCGGTGACCGCTGTGCCGTTCTCGCCGAAAACGACGCCCGCTGGTGCGCCGCCTTCTGGGGAGTGCTGCGCGCTGGCGCGGTGGTGGTCCCGCTTGACACCACCTACAAGCCCGCACAGGTGGCCCGGCTGCTGCGCGACTGTGGCGCCCGAGCGCTCTTCATCTCTCCGCGCCTGCTCGCCGTGGCGCGGGGGGCGGTGAAAGACCTGGAGAATCCGCCGGATCTGGCGTTACTCCATGGCTCCGACGCCAATCTTCCCACGCTGGATGAAATCGTCTCGCGCCCCCCCGCATCGCTGCCGGAGTGCCCGGCCACGCCTAACGACCCCGCCATCATCCTCTACACCTCCGGGACGACCAGCGACCCCAAGGGCGTGGTTCTGTCCCACGGCAACCTGCTGGCCATCCTGGAGGCGGTGCCGCAGGTTTTTCGCGTGGACGAGCGCGACTCGCTGCTGGCGGTGCTGCCGCTTTTCCACGCGCTGGCGCTGGTGGTCAACCTGCTGCTGCCGGCGGCGGTGGGCGGCCGCTCGGTCTTCCTCGAAACGGTTAACACCACCGAGCTGCTGCGCGCCTTCGCGGAGCGCAACCCCACCGCGTTCTGTTGCGTGCCGCAGTTCTTCTACCTCATCCGCGAGCGCGTCTTGAAAGAGGTGGAGCGCGGCGGCTGGCTGAAGCGCGCGGCGTTCCGGGGGATGTTGCGGCTGAACGGGGCGCTGCGGGGGACGACCGGTCTCAATCTGGGCGGGCTCTTCTTTGCGCGCATCCACAGACTCTTTGGGCGACGCATGCGGATGCTGGTGAGCGGCGGCTCGCGCTTCGACCCCGAGGTCCAGCGCGACTTCTACCGCCTGGGCTTCGACATCCTGCAGGGCTACGGCTTGACCGAGTGCTGCGGACCAGCGACGGTGACGCGGGAGGGCGAGCGTGCCTTCGGCACCGTCGGCCACCCGCTGCCGGGCGTTGAGGTCAAGATCCTCCCGGCCGAGGCGAGGCCGGACGGGGAGAAGGGCGACGGTGAGGTCGCCATCCGTGGGCCCAACGTGATGCAGGGCTACTTCAACCGGCCCGAGGTCACCGCCGCGGCGGTGCGCGACGGCTGGCTGCACACCGGCGACCTGGGCTACCTCGATGCCCAGGGCCGGTTGTTCGTTACCGGCCGGGCGAAGGACGTCATCGTGCTCAGCTCCGGGAAAAACATCTACCCCGAGGAGATCGAAACGCACTACCTGCAATCGCCGTTCATCCGGGAGATGTGCGTGCTGGGGTTGGCCCGCCCGCAGGACGGCGGCGGCGAACGGTTGCATGCGGTGGTGGTGCCGGACCTGGAGGTGATGCGGGAGCGCAAGGTGGTCAACACGAAAGAGATTCTCCGCTACGAGATCGAAGGCTTGTCGCTCCAGCTCCCCAGCCACAAGCGCGCGCTGAGTTACGAGGTGTGGACCGAGGAGCTGCCGCGCACCACCACGCGCAAGCTCCGGCGCTTCGAGATCGAGGCTCGGGTTCGGAAAGGGAAGCGCGCCGCCGAAACCGCGCACGAGGAACGCGCTCTCACGCCGGAAGAAGAGATCTGGCTGGCCGACCCCGTGGTGGAGCGCGCGCTCGGCGTCATCCGTGCAGCCGCGAAAGGGAAGCGCCTCATCCATCCCGACGCCAACATCGAGCTGGAGCTCGGTCTCGATTCGATGGAGCGGGTCGAGCTGTTGGCCCAACTCGAACAGGAATTCGGCGCCGACGTTTCCGACGACACCGCCAGCCGCATCTACACCGTGCGCGAGCTGATAGAAGCCATCCGGCCGGCCGCCGCGTCCGCGCCCTTGCACCCGGGAAGACTACGCGCGGCCGCGCGCACCCAAGCGTGGGAGGAGCTCCTGCGCGCACCGATGGACGACCCCGATTTCACGCGCCTGCTGAAGCCGCGCCCGCTATTCATGGCCTTCGCGTTCGTAGCGATGCGGGTGTTTTATCTCGTCATCTGGCTCCTCTTCCGTTTCCGCGTCCTCGGGAGGCAGCACTTGCCTTCGTCGGGCCCGTTCTTGCTGTGCCCGAACCACCAGAGCTACCTCGACGCGCTGTTTCTCGCCAGCGCATTACCGTACCGCATCTTCCGGCGAGTGTTCTTCGTGGGCGCGACCGAGTACTTTGCCTCGCCGCTGATGCGTTGGGTGGCGCGGAGGATCAACCTCATTCCCGTCGACCCCGACGTCAACCTGGTGCGGGCCATGCAGGCAGGCGCCTTCGGCCTGCGCCACGGCAAGGTGCTGGTCCTCTTCCCGGAGGGCGAGCGCAGCATCGACGGCACGGTGCGCCGATTCAAGAAGGGAGCCTCCATCCTCTCGCAGCACCTGCAGGCGTCCATCGTGCCGGCGGCGTTCGATGGGCTGCACCGCGTGTGGCCGCGTGGGAAATCGCCGCAAGGGCTGGCCCGCGTGAGCTTGCGCTTCGGGGCGCCCATGCGCCCGCCCGCGCCGGACTCCAGCGCGGACGCCGAGACGGGGTACGCCGCCGCAGCCGACCAGTTGCGCGCGCAGGTGGAAGCGATGTGGCGCGACCTGCGCCAGGCAGGCTGACGCTTCGCCCTCAAGTTCGGCTATCATAGTCCGGTGGGCGGTCTGGGCCTCATTCCTCGACCCGTTATCCTGACGGGACCCTTGTCTCTTCTTCTGCTCATTCTGTTGGCGGCCAGTGTGCCCGCGCAGCAGCCGCCCCCCACCTCCGGCGGCAAGATGAAAGTGGACGTTACCGTTGTCAGTCTCTACTGCACAGTGACGGACAAGCAGGGGCGCCTGGCCACGACGCTGCAGGCAAATGACTTCGAAGTACACGAAGACGGACGCAGGCAGCACCTCCGCTACTTCAGCCGCGAGACCGACCGGCCGCTCAGTCTGGCGCTGCTGGTGGACACCAGCCCCAGCCAGAAGGAAGTCCTGCCGGCGGAGAAAGAGATGGCGGCGCGGTTCCTCAAGCACGTATTGAGGCCGACCGACCAGGCGATGGTAATGGCCTTCGACGCCAACGTGGACTTGTGGCAGGACCTGACGCCGGAGCCGGCGCGGCTGCAGTGGGCCATCAACCGGCTGAAGGTGAACGCTGCACTGCGGCTGAAGCCGGGAGAAAAAGCGCCCGCCAAGGCGGGCGGGACCCGGCTCTACGACGCCATCTACCAAGCGGCGAGCGAGAGGCTGGCGCGGTCCGGTGAGCGCCGGGCCATCGTGCTGCTGAGCGACGGCGTGGACTCGGGCAGCCGCGCCACCGAAAAGCAGGCGCTCGAGGCGGCGCAGCGCGCCGACGTCATCGTCTACGCCATTCGCTTCTCCGACCCGGCCTTCTACTGGCGCGCCGCCAACCGCCCCGGGGGCGGCGACGAAGTGCTGCAGCGCCTGGCCAAAGAAACCGGCGGGCGCGTGCTGATGCCGCAGGACACCAAGCGGCTGGGGGAAGCGTTCAACCAGATTGCCGCCGAGCTGCGCAGCCAGTACAGCCTGGGCTACACCCCGCTCAACACAGTGCGCGACGGCCGGTTCCGCCGCGTCGAAGTCCGCGTCAACCGCAACGGCTACCGGGTGCAGGCGCGCAGCGGCTACTTCGCGCCGCGCCCATAAGTTCACCGCCTTTTCTTTCGCGTGACCTGCTCGCCGAGCCGCTTGGTGGCTTTCTCGATGGACTGGCGGCTCTCCCAGAAGTCTTCCCAGAGGTCGCCGCGCTTTCTCAGCCGCTCGAAGATGGTCTTGATGGTGAAGCGCTCGGGCGTGAGCATGGAACGGAGCTCATCGGGTGTGATGGGAGCCGAGACCGGCGCCCGCGGAAAGGCGCGCACAGTGTAGGCGGCCGCCAGCGGCTTGCCGGCGACATTCTGGAAGACATCGATGTAGACCTTTCCCTTCGGGCGCTTCTCGACCGCGCGCTCCTGCGTGGCGAGATCGGGAACTTCGGAGGCCACAATCCGCGCGACAATCTCAGCGAACGTCCGCACCTGCTCGTAAGTGTAGCGGCGCTCAACAGGCAGATACAAGTGAATGCCGGTGGCGCCGGACGTTTTGATGAACGGCCGCAGGCCCAACTCGACGAGCTTTGAGTTGACAGCGCGCGCAACGGCGACGGTGGTGGAGAAGGGCGTGCCTTCGGTGGGGTCGAGGTCGAAGAGAATCCAGTCCGGCAGGTCGAGCGCATCGCGGCGGCTGGCCCACGCGTTGTGGTCGATGCAGCCCAGGTTGGTGAGGTAGAGCAGGGCAGCGAGGTCGTTGGCGACGTAGTAGGGCACTTCGCGGCGCTTCTCCTCGGAGTAGACCTTGATGGTCGCCATCCAGTCGGGCATGGACTCGCCTGCGTCCTTCTGGAAAAACGACTCGCCCTCGATGCCTTCGGGATAGCGGCGCAGCACCAACGGGCGATCGCGGAGGTAGGAGAGCACTCGGTCGGCCATGCGGTAGTAGTAGGCCAGCAGGTGGCGCTTGGTGTAGCGGGACTCAGGGAAGTACACCTTGTTGAGATGGGTAAGGCGCACAAGCTTGCCGTCGAGCTCGATGTGGACGTTCTCCGCTTTGCCCTCGAAGAGCTCGCGTTCTATTTCACCCGCCTTGGTCAGCCGCTTGCCGACAATGGCAGGGGCCACCACAACCGTCGGCGGGGGCTGAGGCGCCTCAGCCTCGAACTGGCAGTCGGCAGGTTCCACATCCGACCGCAGGCCAAGGAAGGCGGGCTGGCGCAGCGACCGCTCCTTTGTCCAGCCGGCAAAGTGGACGCGGGCGACCAGGCGCGGCTTGACCCAGTAGGCTTTCTCTTTGGTTTCGGGCGCCCGCTCGAAAGGGCAGGCCTTCACCTGCAGGCCTTTGAGCTGTCCCAGGATGTCTTTCAGCATTCTGCTGTCGAAGCCGGTGCCGACGCTGCCGATAGAGCGCAGCTTGCTACCCGAATACAAACCCAACAACAGCGCGCCGAAGTGATCCCGTCCGCCGCGCGGCTCCGTCCAGCCGCCGACGACAGCGTCGACCTCCGGTCGAACCTTGAACTTCACCCAGAAGGGGCTGCGACGGCTGACGTAGGGGCTGCGGGCGTGCTTGGCCAGGATGCCTTCGAGGCCGTGGTCAGAAGCAAGCGCATAGAGCTCTTGGCCGCGCTCGGCCTCGTGGTCGGAGTAGCGGAAGGGGTCGCGCGGGTCGAGAACCTGCCGCAGCAGGCGCTTGCGGTCGCTGAGGGCGCACGGGCGCAGGTCGTAGCCGTCGCAGTAGAGCAGGTCGAAGAGGTAGTAGATGACTGGCACCTGCTGCTGCAGCCGGGCCGGCGGCCGACCGACGTTCATCCGTTGCTGGAGGCGCTCGAAGTCCCCGCGCCCGCGCTCGTCCAGAGCGACAATCTCACCGTCGAGGATGGCATCGGAGGCGTTCAACCGCGCGGGCAGGTCGGCGAGCTCAGGATAGTGGTCGGTGATGGGCTGCCCGGTGCGAGAGCGCAGTTCGAGCCCGCCGTCGCGCACGAAGGCGAGCGCGCGCACCCCGTCCCACTTGATTTCGAAGAGCCACTCTGCGTCGGAGAACGGTTTTTCGACCAGCGTGGCGAGCATGGGTTGAATCTCCGACGGCATGCGCGCCTTGCGCGCCCCCTCGAGGTCGGCGGGAGAGGGCCGGTGGGCGGCGGGCAGGCCTTCGGCGATCTCCGTCAGTGTGCGGCCGGTGAGCGCCGAGCCGTCGTGCAGCTCGATGTCCCACTTGGGGTCGACACCGGCGTCCTTGTGCTTGATCATCAGCCATTCGTTGCCTTTTTCCCCGCGCTTGATCTTGACCAGCACGAAGCCGCCGCGCAGCTTGCGCCCGCGCAGCAGGAACTTGATTTCGCCCGCGGCGAGCTGCCGGCTGGCGGGCTTGTCGCCGACAACCTCGTAGGTTCCGGTATCCCAGACCATCACCGTTCCCGCCCCGTATTGGCCCGATGGAATGACGCCTTCGAACCGGCCGTATTCGAGTGGATGGTCTTCCGTCTGCACGGCCAGGCGTTTGTCGGCCGGGTTCAGCGAAGGCCCCTTGGGGACGGCCCAGGAGACCAGCACGCCGTTGATTTCCAGGCGGAAGTCGTAGTGCAGGCGCCGAGCGGAGTGTTTCTGTACGACAAAGCGCTTGCCCTCGGCGTGCGGAGGTTTCCCGCCCGCGGGCTCGGGGGTTTTGTCGAACCGCCGCTTGCGCTTGTATTCTTCCAACCGCGCCATGACGGCATTGTAACCTGCGGCGCACCTCCAGCACCTAATAGGAAGCCTGAAAGAGCGAAGCGCATAGGCGGGCGCGCGTCGGACTTACGCGGAGGCTTGCAATTGGCCGTGTATTTCCTGTAAACTTCCGCAGTTTTCGGCACCCGCCGGCGGGGAAGACGACGGCGGAAGGGCGGACTCCGGGGAGCTGAGGCTATGGCGGCTACGGTGTGGAAAGGGCATCTGACCTTCGGACTTATCTCGATACCCGTTCGTCTGTTCTCGGCGGCGCGCAGCGAGCGCCTGAGCTTCAACCAGCTCCACAAGGAATGCCACTCGCGTATCAAGCAGCCGCTCTACTGCCCGACCTGCGAGCGCATGGTGGAGCGCACCGAGATCGTGAAAGGTTACGAGTACGAGAAGGAGCAGTACGTGCTCTTCAACGACGAAGAGCTGGAGAAGATGGCCCCGGCGTCGGCCAAGACGATGGAGATTCTGGAGTTCGTGCGGCTGGCGGAGGTGGACCCGCTGTTCTACGACGCCTCCTACTATGCGGTGCCGGAGGAGGCGGGGCGCAAGGCCTACCACCTCCTGGTCAAGACGATGGAGGAGTCGGGCTACGCCGCCATCGCCAAGGCAGCCATGCACCAGAGGGAGTACACGGTGGTGGTGCGCCCGCGCGAGGGCGGGCTGACGATGCACTCCATGTACTACGAGAACGAAATCCGCAAGGTGGAGGAGTACGGGGAGCCGAAGGACGTGGAGGTGAAGCCGCAGGAGGTCAAGCTGGCGCAGCAACTGGTGGAGAGCCTGGCGGCGGACTTCGAGCCCAAGAAATACCACAACGAATACCAGGAGCAGCTCAAGGCGCTCATCGAGGCCAAGGTGAAGGGGCAGGAAGTGACGGCGCCGCCCGAGCGGCAGTTGGCGCCCGTCATCGATTTGATGGATGCCCTCAAGAAGAGCCTCGCCGAGCGCGAGTCCTCAACCCCGCGCAAGCCCCCCGCCCGCGCAGTCGCAGAAGAGAAAGCAGCGGCCGTCGCCGTTGCCGTGCCGCAGAAGAAGCCGCGCGCCAAGCCCTAGGACGGCTGGGCTTCTCGAACCAGAGCCGACTGCACCGTTCGCCAGCCGATTTTCCCCTCGGCGTTCTCTGCGAAGCCTCTGCGTCCTCTGCGGTAAGTTTCTTCTCCGTCGTTTCGGCGCCTCGCGGCCCCTCCACGCCGCTCCCTAGAATGCGTGTTAATGCGTAAGCAACGCGTTGTACACGCATTTCGAGCCGGCGGGCAGCTCCCCTATCCCCCGGCAATTAGAGACCCAGCAGGGCGCGGCAATAGGCCGGGGCTTTGCCGGCGTCCTCGTGCTTGACGAAGGCGTAGACGTCGAGGCCTTGGGCCAGCCAAGCGTCAAAGCGTTTCTTCCAAGCCTGCAACTGTTTCGCCGTGTACTCCTCACGGCGCAGGCGCGCATACACGAAGTCGGCGGTGACGACGTCGGGCGGGGTGCCTTCGTCGGTCTCGGCCAGGCAGAGGGCGGCGCCGCGGCGATGGAGCAGGTCGTAGGTTTCATCCGTGTACCACGTGGGATGGCGGAATTCGACGGCAAAACGGAAGGCGGACGGGCGCAGGGCCAGAAACTCCTCCAGCAGCGGCAAATCAGCCTTGAAGTTGGGCGGCAACTGGACAAGGACGGGGCCGAGGCGGCCCTCGTTGGCGAGCAAGGAGGACACTTCGAGAAACCGCTTCACACTTGACTCGACGCCGCGCAGCCGCTGGATGTGCGTAATCTGCTGGTTGATCTTGAGGACGAACTCAAAACTCTCCGGCACGGCGGCGGCCCAGCCGGCCAGCAGCTTCTCGGTGGGCATGCGGTAGAAGGTGTTGTTGATCTCAACGGTGGGGAACTGCTGCGCGTAGAAGCTCAGCATCTCGCGGTCCGGTAGCTTGGCCGGGTAGAACGGACCCTTCCACGGCTTGTAGGCGTAGCCGGAGGTGCCGACGCGGAGACTTCCTGGCCTAGTCCCAGATGTCATTCGAGCCCAGGGCCTCAATCCCCCAATCAATGTAGTTCACGCCCGGCGGGCTCTCCACCTGGGTGACAACCCGGAAGGAGGCTTCCTTCTGGTTGCGGCGGTTGGTGACGTGGACCGTGTCATTGGGGACGAGCGGGTGCTGGGTGCGGATTTGGGCGCCGTGCTTGGAGACTTTGACGCAGACGCAGTCTTCGGTGAACTGGCGGCCTTTGAGCGTGGTGCCGAAAACCCGCACCGGAATGGCGACCGGCCGGCGCGTGCTGCGCCGCATCTGCTTCGGGCGATCCGGCTCGACCATCGAGCGCCCTCCCGTGGCCCAGCGAGATTCTAACGCAAAAGGCGCGGCCAGACATCAACCCTGATGGACGAGGCGCGCCGAGTGGGGGATAATCGCGGCTGTGCGGGCCTGTTGGGCGGCCCGCGCGGATCTTTTCTATGGGCTGGCGGACCAACGCGCGACAAATCTGGCGCAGCCACAAGTACAGCTTGCTGGTCATCGTAGTGGTCACGCTGTCCGGCCTGAGCCTCTACCTGTACACCTATTGGTGGAAATCGCCCTCGGCCCTGCGGAGTCTGGTCGAGAGCCTGGAGCTGAAGACCTACGACACGCGCTTCCGGGCACGCGGGGAAGTGCCGCCCTCGCCCGACATCGTCATCGTGGGCATCGACCAGCGCACACTCGACCGTGCAGGAAGTTGGCCCATCCCCCGGACTCAGTACGCGCGCCTGCTCGAAAACCTGGCCGGCGACGGCGCGCGCGTAGTCGGCATTGACCTCAACTTCCCCAAGCCCGACGACCGCTCGGGCCGCGAGCTGGTGCGCCGGGCGCGCGAGGACTACCTCCAGCGCACGCCGGCGGGGCGCCGCGACCCCGCCTACTTGGCGCGGTTGGATGCGATGGAGCGCGAAGCGGACACCGATGCACGCTTCGCTGAGGCCATTCGGAAGTCGGGCCGCGTGGTGCTGGGTTATTTCTTCTTCATCGGCGAGAAAGAGGTCGGCTCCATCAATCAGGCCGCGCAGGAGGAGGCCGACAGCCTGCTGCAGTTCGCCACCTTCACCACCCGCGGACTCAAAGACGCGCGGGGGGAGGCGCCGCCCCCTCTGCAGGAAACCTTTCCCGAGCGCGAGGAGCCGTATCTGGCGGAAACCAACCTGGCGGTGTTCACCGAGGCAGCCGACTTCCGCGTCGGCTTCTTCAACGTCAGTGCCGACGCAGACGGAGTAGTGCGCCACGCGACGCTGGCGATGAAGTACGCCTCCGGCTGGAAGAACGAGGACACCGAGGCCAACTTCTATCCTTCGTTCGACCTGCAGGTGCTGCGCGCCTACTTAAGTGTTCCCGAGCAGGAAACAGTGCTGCTCTACAACGCCGCCGGGGTCGAGGCGGTGGAGCTCGGCAAGCGGCGTATCCCAGCCGACACCGACGGCCGCCTGCTCGTCCACTACCAGGGCGGCCCGCTCACCTACCCGCACGTGTCGTTCGTGGACGTTGCCGAGGGCAGCTTCCCACCCGGGACGTTCCGCGACAAGATTGCGCTGGTCGGGCCGACCGCGCTGGGCATCGCCGATTTCCGGCCCACGCCCTACGCGGAGAGCTTCCACCCCGGCGTGGAAATCCACGCCAACATCCTCGATACCGTTCTGAACCAGCGCTTCCTCCATCGCGGGCCGCGCGAGCAGTTGATTGATCTCGGAGTCATCCTGCTCTTTGGCGCCGGCCTGGGGCTGCTGTTGGTGCGCGTGCGCCCGGCGTGGACGACTCCGGTGGCCGCCGCTACCCTGGCGGCCTTTGTCCTGGCCGCCTATGCGGCGCTGGTCTGGTTCCACTCCTGGCTGAACGTCGTCATTCCGTCAGGCGTGCTGGTGGCCAACTTCGGGTTGGTGACCGCGGTGCGCATGCTGCTGGAGGAGCGCGAGAAGCGCCGCATCCACTCCGCTTTCCATCATTACGTCCCGGCGGGGTTGCTCCGGGAGCTGGTGAAGAACCCCGAGAGCCTGAAGCTGGGCGGGGAAGAGCGCGAGCTGACGATCCTGTTCAGCGACATCCGCGGCTTCACCTCGCTGGCGGAGAAGCTGACCCCGCTCGAGCTGACCCACTTCCTCAACGCCTACACCGACGAGATGACCGACATCGTCTTCCTCCACTGGGGCACGCTGGACAAGTACCAGGGCGACGCGGTGATGGCGTTCTGGGGCGCGCCCTACGAGCAGGACGACCACGCCCTGCGCGCCTGCGCGGCGGCGCTGGACATGAGCCGGCGGGTCGACGAGCTGCGTGCGCTCTGGCGCGAGCAAGGGAAGCCCGACATCAACATCGGTCTCGGCCTGAGCACCGGGGAAGTGGTGGTGGGCAACATGGGCTCGCGCAAGCGATTCAACTACACGGTGCTGGGCGACGCCGTCAACCTGGCCTCGCGGCTCGAAGGCGTCAACAAGCAGTACGCCACGCGCATCCTGGTGAGCGAGTTCACTTTCGAGCAGGCGGGCAACCCGCTGGTGCTGCTGGAGCGGAGGCTGGGGCAGCACTACCGCGTGACCCCCGAAGAGATGTGGGCGAGCAATGGGAGCGAGGCGGCGCAGGAGGCGCGCCGGGCGGCGATTCACCTCGCCCTGCGCCTGCGGCTGGCCCCCCACCAGCAGTTGGCCGCGCGCTACGCCCTCGGAGCCGACGGGCAGGCGGAGCGCGCCGCGGCGGACGTGGGACAGGCGCGGGCGCGCGACAAGGCGCTCGACAAGACCTTGAAAGAAGCCGGCCGCTCGTTGCGCCCGCTGCTCTTTCGCCAACTGGATTGGATCCGGGTCAAAGGCAAGCAAGAGCCGGTGGGGCTCTATGAGCTGGTGGGAGAGGGTGGAGAAGGGGACAGCCTCGCCAAGCTGCTGGAGCTGTACCACACCGGCCTGCAGGCCTACCGCGGGCAACAGTGGCAGGTGGCTGTCGGCATCTTCGAGACGATCCTGCGCGAGTGGCCCGCCGATGGGCCGGCGGGGTTGATGGCCACGCGTTGCCGCCAGTACCTTTCCGATCCTCCGCCACCCGACTGGGACGGCGTCTACGAAATGAAAACCAAGTAGTCAGTTGGGCGGCTTGCTGAGCGGGTGTATACTACGCCGCCAACGGCACCCGAAAAGGAGAATTGGGGGAGGGCATGCCAAGCGGAACGCGCCAAGTCTACGTTATCTCTGACCTGCACCTGGGCGGCGACTATCCCCGGGACAACCGCGAGGGGGCGAGAGGCTTCCGGCAGAACACCCACGTGCCGGAGTTGACCCAGTTCGTCCAGCAGCTTACCGGGAAACTGAAAGAGGGAGCCCCGATCGAGCTCATCATCAACGGCGATATGGTCGACTTCCTGGCGGAGAAGAACGCCACCGCTCCGGAGTGGAGCCCGTTCAACGCCGACGCGCCGACGGCCTGCCGTAAGCTGGAGGCCATCGCCGAGCGCGACATCGGATTCTTCCAGGCGGTGGGAGAGTTTGCGCGAAGCGGAGGCCGCCTCACTCTGCTTATCGGGAACCACGACATCGAGCTGTCGCTGCCCGCGGTCCGGCAGACGCTGGAAGCGATCCTGGGCTTGCAAGGGAGCGAAGACTACAACCTGATCCACAACGGCGAAGCCTATACGGTGGGCGACGCGCTCATTGACCACGGCAACCGGTACGATTCCTGGAACGTGGTCAACTACGACGCGCTGCGGCGGGTGTGCTCGTTGATGTCGAGGCGACAGCCGGTTCCGGCCAAGTACGCCTTCGATGCGCCCGCGGGAAGCAAGCTGGTCTGCCAAGTGATGAACCCGATCAAGGAAGACTATGCCTTCATTGATTTGCTCCAGCCGGTGCAGGAGGCGGCAGTCCCGCTGCTGCTGGCGCTGGAGCCGGGCTTCCGCCGGAACATTGCCGAAGTGGCCAAGCTGGCCCTGCAGGCTTCGCGCCACGGCCTGGAAGCGCCGGCGCTGCCCTCCATCGGCGGCGACATCCGCGCCGAAGAGGTCGGCGTCGAAGCCTTCGGATCGGATATCAGCGCCCGCACCTTGGACACCTTGGAGACTGAGGCCGAAACACTCGACCCGGATCTGGCGTTGCGTCAGGTTCTGAAACAGACGATGGGGGACCAGGCGGGCAGCTTTCTCCGCGAGGCGGCCGGGGGTGAGACCAGGACGGGAATCGGGGAAGACATCTCGGCCATGGAGACGGTGGAGCGGGGCCTTGGACTGGCCAAGCTCCTCTTCGGCCGGAAGAGCGAGACCGTGGACCAACGGCTCCCGGCTTTGCTCAAGGCCTTGCGCGCGCTGCAGAATGACAAAAGCTTTGACCTGGGCGTCGAGGCCGTCGCCAGCTACGTGGATTCGGCGCGGGAGCTGGCGCGCGGAGGTTTCCGGTACGTCCTCTTTGGCCACACCCACCTGGTGAAGAAGGTCCCGCTCGGCAATGGCGTCTTCTACCTGAACTCCGGCACATGGGCCGATCTGATGCAGGTTCCGGCGGAGATCATCGCGGGCTCGGACGCAGCGGCGATGGAAAAACTGAGGGAGTTCGTCGACGGGATCGCCGCCGGGAACCTGAGCCGATGGATCAAGTTCAAGCCGACCTACATCCGCCTGGAGCTGGACGCCAAAGGGACTGTAGCCCGGGCCGACGTCTATCAGTATCCATCGGAGACTCCGCTCTAGGACACGCGAGTGGAACCGCGCATCCGCAACGCCATTGCCCGGATTGATATTGTGCAGGACGGCCAGAGCCTCGGCCGCGGAACCGGCTTCTTGGTGGCGCCGGAGCTGGTGCTGACGGCGCTGCATGTCGTGGCCGACCGGTCCCAGGACCCGCCCGCGCCCTACCCCGGCGAAATCGTTCTCCAGTTCCCGAACCACTCGCCAACGCGGGCCGCGCTCCAGGAGGGCTTGTGGAACCGGCAGGCCGACTGGGCGCTGCTGCGCTGCGAGAGCCCGCCCGAGGCGCCCCCACTCCCGCTGGCCGAGCCTCGTCGAGCCGGGGAGGAATGGCAGACCTACGGTTTCCCCGACGCCAACCCGCGGGACGGGATGGTTCAGGCGGGAATCATCGAGAACCACTTGGGGGAGCTGGAGGGAGTCCCGGCGCTGCAGCTCTACAGCCGGCAGGCGGCCGCAGGCAATGGCGCGCCGGTGAAGGGACTTTCGGGTTCGCCGGTGATCGTGGAGAACGCAGTCGTGGGGCTGCTGCGCTTCGCCCTGATGAAAGAGAAGCTGACGGTCGCCGGCACCTTGTATGCCTGTCCCATCTCCCTGGTGCTGGACAAGTGCGCCGACCTGCTCCCCGTCCCGGACCCCTGCTACGGATTGCCGGGGCTGCCGCGCCACCCGCTGCCCGGGCTGCCTTTCCGGTATCTGGCGCGCTTCACGGAGAAGGACGCCGAGGTGTTCTTTGGGCGCAACCGAGAGATCCGGCAACTTTACGATCTGCTTACGGCAGCGGACCGGCCTCCGGTCGTGCTCTTCTATGGGGAGTCGGGGGTGGGCAAATCGTCGCTCCTGGACGCCGGAGTCCTGCCGCGGCTGGGCTGGTATCACGAGGTCCGGTACCTGCGCCGGGACGCAGGAGCCAGCCTGTCCCGAACGTTGAAGCAGGCCCTGGTCTCAGTGCCACAGAGGCAGAACACAGAAACCGATAGTGTGGGACGACTGGACAGAGAAGGCAGCGATCTGCGGGAGTCCTGGCTGGCAGCGGAAACGAGCGCCGGCAAGCCGCTGATTGTATTCTTCGACCAGGTCGAAGAAGCCTTCACCCATCCGCACCCAGGAGAGCCGCAGGAGGTGGTGAAGTTCTTCGCCGCCCTGGCGGAGGTTTTTGGCGACCCCGGCCGCCGGCCGCGCGGGCGGCTGGTGCTCGGCTTCCGCAAAGAGTGGTTCCCCGAGATTCAAAAGCAGATGGAGGTCAATGGCCTCGACTACGCCAAAGTGTTTTTCGAGCGCATGGACCGCGACGCCGTCGTGGAGGCGGCCGGCGGATTGACCCTCACGCCGCGGCTGCGGGAACACTACCGGCTCAGAATGGATCCGGGCCTGGCCGAGATTATCGCCGACGACCTGCTCGAGGACCGCAGCTCGCCCATCGCGCCGACCCTCCAAATCCTGCTGACCAAGCTGTGGAAGAACGCCACCGCCCGGAACCAGGAAGCCCCGGAGTTCACCATCCTGCTCTACCAGCAACTGAAGAAAGAAGGCCTGCTGTTGGGCGATTTCCTGGACCAACAACTGGAGAAGTTCGAGCAGGCGCACCCGGAGTGGGTGAGGTCGGGCCTGGTGCTGGACGTTCTCGCCACCCACACCACTTCCTTCCTGACTGCGCACCAGCGGAGCCTGGAAGAGCTGCGGGAAAGCTACGCCCACGTGGCGGAGGATCTGCCAGCACTCTTGCACGTGTGTCAGAGTCTCTTCCTGCTGACCGATGCGGCGCCGTCGCAGGAGTCCGCCGGCAAGACCTTCCGGCTGAGCCACGATACGCTGGCGCCGGTGGTGCGGGACCGGTTCGAGAAATCGCCCCGTCTGGGACAGCGGGCACGCCGCATCGTAGAGAGCCGCGCCCAGGAATGGCCGGAGGAGGGAGAGGGAGAGCCGCTGGGAGGGCAGGCGCTTGAGGTTGTCCAGCGGGGACTGTCCGGCATGCGGGCGCTGACGGCGCGAGAGAGCCGGATGCTGGACAGCAGCCAGTACCAAGAACGCCGGAGACGACGGAGGCGCCGGCTGGTTCGGGCAGGGTTCTATGCGGCCGCGGCGTTGATCCTGGCGCTGGGGCTCACGGGCTGGATCCTCCACGTTCAGGGGAAGAAGGAGCGGGAGTTGGCCGAGCTGAGCCACAAGACCGACGAGATGTTTAACCGGCTCTCGGTGGCTCCGGCAGAAGCGCTGGTGATCGCCATTCAGGCTGCGGGGAGAAGCCTGCGGACCCAGTGCCGCGGGACGCACTGCTATGTCCTGAGCGACCTGCAAAAGGCTCTCAACAGCGCCGTGCAGGAAGCCTGGGAAGAAGACGTCTTCGAACTCCAGCCCGGCAAGAGAGTCCGTGCCGTCGCCTTCAGCTCGCAGGGCGTCGTGGCGGCCGGGGACAACGACGGAGTGCTCTACCTGTGGACGGCGGAGGGGCCGTGGCCGGGAGAAGCACCGACGGGTCACAAGGGGCCCGTCACGGCCCTCAGCTTCAGCCCCGATGGGAACTGGCTGGCCAGCGCCGGCGAAGACGGAAGCGTTCGGCTCTGGAACCTGGCGACCGCCCGAGGCCGCGAGGTCCTCCACGGCAGCGTGACTACCACCGTGACCTTCAGCCCGAACGGATGGTTCGTCATCGGTGGCGGCCGGGACGGCAGAATCCGCGTCTGGGACCTTGAGGGGAATCTGGTCGGGCCGGCGTTTGCTGTTCAGAGCCCGGTCGTCAGCTTGGCGGTGGCGCAGGCGAGTGAAGACCGCCTGGCTATTGTCACCGGCGGAGAAGACGGCGTCATCGGTGTGTGGGACTTGAAGGGCCGGCCCCTCATCCCGAACAAGCCGAGGTTTGAGGCTCAAAGCTGCCGGGTGGCTCAACCCTGCCCGGTCACCGCGCTTGCCGTCCACGCCGAGCCAGAACGTCCTCTGCTCATTGCCAGCGGCGGGAGGGATGAGGTCGTTCGCTTGTGGAATGAACGCGGCGAGCCGCAGGGGGAACCGTTTCGCGACCCCATCGGACCCGTCACCAGCCTGGCCTTCAATCCGGACGGGGAGCTGATCGCCTGCGGGTCGATGGACCGGACGATCCGCCTGCTCAACCGGAATGGGTTGGCGGTGGGGCCGCCCTTCCGGGGCTTTGACGGTGTCGTGACCTCGGTAGCCTTTGAGCCCAACGGCTCGCGCATTGCCGCCGGCGGTCTGGACGGGACGGTGCGGTTGCTCGACCCTCGGGGGAATCAAATTGGACTCCCGCTGCGCCCGGAACCGGCCGCCTCCCTCTCGGATGTTGCCTACAGCCCGGACGGGAAGATCGTAGCGGCGGCGGGTGAGAGCGGCGTGCTCTACCTTTGGGACGCAGAGACACGCGCGTTGTTGCGATCGCGCGACACCGGCCAGAAGGAGGTGTATGCGCTGGCCATCCACCCGCAGGAAAAGGTGCTCGTGACCGCCGGAAAAGACGGCACCCTGCGGTGGTGGGACTTGGAGGGGAACCCGCTGGGCGAGGCGCTGCGGGGGCACGCCCGCGCGGTTTGGTGCGTGCGGTTCAGCCCGGACGGACGGCTGCTGGCCAGCGGGGGCGAGGACGGGGCCGTGATGCTCTGGGATGTGGGGAGCCGGCAGCGTCTGCACACAATGACCGGCCACGAGTGCCTGGCCGACGAGTGCGCGGTGCACGCGGTGGCGTTCAGCCCGGACGGGAAGGCGCTCGTGAGCGCCGGGCAAGACCGAACCCTTCGCTTCTGGGACCTCTCGGGAAAACCTGTGGCCCGCTCGGAGACGGAGGACTCGATCTACACCTTGGCGTTCAGCCCCGACGGCAACTACCTGTTCGGCGGCGGCGAGGACGGCCACCTCTGGCGCTGGAACCGGGACGGGAAGCGGAAGGGGAGGCCGATCAAGGCCCACAGCGGCGAGATTTACACCTTGGTTTTGGACCCCGTTCACCAAACGATCTTCACCGCCGCGGGCGACGACACCATCGGTCTGTGGGGCAATCCCAAAGAGAACTGGGAGGATGACAGGGAGTGGTTGCAGCGGTTGGGCCTAGGCTTCACCGGTCATCGCGGCGAAGTCTATTCGGTCAACGTCCACCCCAACGGACAGACGGTCGTGAGCACGGGGGAAGACGGGACGGTCCGTTTCTGGCACGCCCACTGGGAAGTCTGGCTCAAGATGGCTTGCGGCCGAATGCAGAGGCACCCGCTGTTCACGGAAGATCAAAGTTACCACACAGACATCCTCGAAGAGGCCAAGGAGTTCTGCCAGACCGAGCCTTGGAAGAAATAGGCAGGTAACGCCGAAACTGATTTCCGCAGGGAAGTCAGCCAACCCTCAACGATTCAGGATAGCCCAGGAATGCCCAGTTTGTCGTCGGGCGGGATGCCGGTAATGCCTTCGGCCACCATCTCGGAGAGGGCGGAGATGGTGGCGCAGGGGTTGGCGCCTACAGCGGACGGCAGGAGCGCCCCATCGGCCACGTACAGGCCTTGGTAGCCGAAGACCTGGCCGAAGCTGGTGCGGTCGGCGCTGGTGACCCCGCGCGTCGAATCGTCCGCCAGCACACATCCGCCCAGAGGATGGACAGTGATGTTATTGCGGATAGGCCAATCCCAGGTGGGCAGAGCAAAGTAGATCTCGCCGTCGACCGTCTTGCGGAACAGCTCCCCCGTTTTCAGGATGGCGTGGTAGAGAGCCAGGCTGTCTTTGTAGGGCCAGTCGACGGTAATCCTCTGGTTCTTGTCGAGCTTCATGACGCCATTGGCTTTGTCCAGCCCCATGCAGAGCAGGACGCAAGTGTGGTAGGACACGTCGTCGCTCAGGATGTCGCTCAGGGCATAACCAAATGTGCCCAGGGATTTTCCGCTGAGCACCCGGTCAATCAAGTGCCGAACAAACTGCACCAACGCGCGGATGCGAAGGAAGCCCGGCTTGGCGCCCTCGATGAACCACGCCAGCGCCGTCGGGTAGCTGGCGTCTTCGACCAGGAACGCGCGGTCGGGGTCGAACTTCTGGAAGAGATTCCAATCGGTGCGCTGGGTGATGACGGGGCCATAGTTCGGGTTGGCGGGGTCCTTGGTGCCCAGGATAAAAGAGAGGAAGTCGCCGTTGCCCGAAAAGCAGGTGCCCAGCTTGTCGCTTACTCCGGGCAAAGTCCTGTGCACCTCCTTGCAGCGCAGCAGCAGCTCGGTCGAGCCCAGCGAGCCGGCGGAGAGGACGACCCGAGAGGCGAGGACGGAGCCGCTCTCCGGGCGGGGCAGGCGGAGGTCGCGGAAGTAGACCCGATAACCGTGGGAGCCACCGGCGGTCGCGTCGTCCTTCCTGCTGGCGTCTACAGGGACAATCTTGTCGACCAGGTGCTCGGCGCGGATTTCCGCCCGATGGTGCTTCTCGGCCACGTAGAGGTAGTTGAGGTCGAGCGTGTTCTTAGCGTGGTAATTACAGCCGATGATGCACTCAGCGCAGTAGACGCAGGAGGTCTGCAGGGCCCCGTAGCGGTTCCGTTGTTGCTCGCCGATGGGCAGCGGGTTGTTGAAGTCGTTCCCGAAGAAGACGTTGAGGTCAAGCAACTGAGAGTCGTGGCCGATCCGGTGGGCGACCTCCTGGAAAAGCTGGGTGCGGGCGATCCGCCGCCGCGGGTCGGTGGTGGCCGGGGGGACCGGCCGCGCGCCCAGCACCTTCTTCGCCACCGCGTAGTAGGGGTCGAGCTCGGACTTCTTGCAGCTCTTGGGCCAGCGCTCGTCGAATACATGCTCTGGGGGCAGGAGGAATACGTTGGCGTAGATGAGCGAGCCGCCACCCAGCCCGGCCGCGATCAGCACGTCCATGTGCTTGTAGTTGCGCACATCGAACATGCCGTGGAACTGCTCGGCGTCGGTTTTTTTCTCCAATATCTTGCGGACGTGCCGGGGCCGTTCCACGGTTTCATCCGCCACCGACCAGAAGTTGCGCGCAATGTCGTGGGGCGCGCGGGGAAACGACCCCAGGGAGTAGCGTTTGCCGCGCTCCAGGATTAAGACGCGGCCTTGGGGCCACTTGGCCGCCAGGCGGCAGCCGGTGATGGCCCCGCCGAAGCCGCTGCCGATGATGACGGCCTCGTACCTTTGTTCAGCCATGGCTCCCTCCCGCCGTCTTCGGACGCCCCGGGCCTTACTTGTTCACCGGCCTTTGGCTGTCTCCGGGCTGCATTTCCCGCCCGTGAATCATCCAGAAAGCGACGCGCTCGGCGAGGGCGCTGATGGTGAGGGATGGATTGACCGCCAGCGCCGACGGGATGAGGGCCGCGTCCGCCACGAAGACATTCGGGTACGCCCACAGCTGTCCGGTGTGTTTGGTCACGCCGGATTGCGGGTTGTCGCCCATGGGGCAGCCACCGAGCGGATGAGCGGTCAGGAGCTTGCGCAGCGGCCACCTCCACAGGACGCTGGTGGCGTAGGTACCGTCGAGCGACCTGCTCAACTCTTTCAGTGCGCGCTCGATTTCGCGGAAAAGCTGCCGGCTGCGGCGATGGTTCCAGTCGATGTCAATGGCGCCGCCTTTCAAGCTCAAGCGCCCGTCGGCAGCGTCGGTCCCCATGGCAAGGTAGGGGAGCATACGGGTGGTGGCTCCGCCGCGGAACAGCCGATCGGCTTCGAAGCTAACGCGCCCGGCTCCCAGCCCGAGGGTGTCCAGCACATAAGTGGCGGCGGCGTCGAACAGGTTCTTGAAGCGGCCGGCGCTGGGGATGACTCCTTCCAGCAGCCACATGAAGGGATTGGGGTATCCCAGGTCCTCAATGAAGATGCGGTTGCTGGGCGTCGAGAAATCCGCGCCGATGGTGATGCTGGGGCCGGAGCCGGGGTCGATCTCGCGATTGGCGTGGAGCGTGGCCGCGAGCAGGAAATCGCCGTTGCCCGAGAAGCGGCTGCCCAGCAGGGAGCCCAGTCCGGGCAGAGTGCGGTGCACATCCCGGCAACGAAGGAGGAGCTCGTTGGTGCCGACGGTTCCTGCCGCGACGGCGATCTTCTTCCCGACAACGGCGCCGGGCTCCGACCACCCAGCCCGAGCGGGGTCCAGTCGGTTGAAGTGTACGCGGTAGCCGGCTTCGCCCAGCGGCTCGATCTTCTCCACCTCATGGAGCGGGAAGACTTCGGCGCCGTGGCGCTCGGCCAGGGAAATGTAGTTGAGATCCAGGGTGTTCTTGGCGTGGAGGACGCAGCCCAGCATGCAGTCGCCCGAGTAGTCGCAGGCGGTTTGAGGCAGTCCGCTCAAAGGGTGGGTACGGTCGGCTCCGGTGTAGACGCCGATAGGAACGAGCTCCGGCGGGCGGCCAGTGGCGGCTGCGGCAGCCTGGAAGGCCTGGGTTCTGCCCGGCAGCTCGCGTCCCGCTGGCGGAGCCAAGGGCTTGGACTCCAGCGTTTCTTCAGCCAAATCGTAGTACGGGTTCAGGACTTCGCGGGTGATTTCAGCCGGCCAGACCGGGCGAGCGAAGATGGCCGCCGGAGTGCGCAGGTGGACGTTGAAGTAGTGCAGCGAGCCGCCGCCGACCCCGCAGCCCTGAATGACGTCGATGCGCTTGAAGGCCTTGTACTCGAGGAAGCCGAAGCTTTCGTTCTTTCTCCAAAAAGCGCGCGCCACCTCGCCGGGCGAGCGGGGAAAGTCGGTCTTGCCCCAGCGACGCCCGCGCTCCAGCAGGGCCACGGAGCGGCCGGCCTGCGCCAGCCGGCAGGCGGAGATGGCGCCTCCGAATCCAGAGCCGATGACTACGACATCGTAGGCCGGTTTCATTTGCGGCTGCCCGTCACCGTCCCATCTTCCGGGCGAAGGAGAGGAACATCCAGTAGAGCCCGACAAACACCAGGTCGCCCACCAGAGGGATCCAGAACAGAACCGGCACGGTCCCGGGGAACGCGAGGTAGTTCCAGAGGAAGACGCCCGCGAAGCCCAGTTTGCCTATAATCCCCAGGATGACCAGGTTCTTGTTGGCGTAGGGGTCGAGGTAGACCATGTAGTAGCCGATCCCGAAGGTCAGGAAGAGCGCAATCCAGGAGTAGTAGTATGCGGGCGGATGGGGCGGCGTTAGGTTGGAGTAACTGAAAATCCACGGCGTGCCGACGACCACCACGGTGCCGCCGAGCAGGTTCCACACTGTGCCCGCCAGAAACATTCTTTTGTAGAACAGTTCTCCCATGTTGCGCTCCTCGGTTAGGCTCAGCTACATGTGCACGTACTCGCCGTAGCCGCTGCCCCGGATGGGTTTCCCTCTGTACGTGCCCTCGAGGTCGAGATGGTGGTAGATCATGTTGGGTGCGATGCGAGGCGGAGGCCATTCACCGGTGGCGACGTACTCGAGCGCGCCCTCCGCCGTCGTGGCGGTGACCTTCCACTTGCGCGGGAACTTGACGTCACCGCGCCCCGGGCTCGAGCCATGTGGTTCGGCCAAGTCCAGGTAGTCGATGGCCACCCTCCGGATGGGGATGTAGGCACCATCCAGATAGAACCCGCCGTGGTTGCGAAAATCGGCTCCGAAGCCGCGCGCGAACATGAACCCGCCGTGGAAGCCGCCCTCGCCCACGAAGACTTCGTAGTGGTAGCGCAACGGTTTCCACGCGGGCGCCAGTTTCTGAACCAGCCGAACGGGGGCAAAGAACAGGTCGAAGTTAAAAGGCTTGCGGGCGCAACCGTGTTCGAAGCCGCCCCATCCCTGGACGTCCCGCGAAGCTCCGTTGCAGCTCAGGGTGCCCTGGAACTGGCCGAAGGCGGAGAAGTAAGTGAATACGCCGGGGACATCCGCCCACCAGACCAGGTTGCTTCCGCGATAGGAGAGCAAGAATTCGATTCCCACCTGAGTGTCCTGGAATTCCATCCGGTAGTCCGGCCACCGGCCTTGGACGCAGCCGCGCCGGCCGCGGCCGCCGTTCAACGCGACCTTCAGACTGTTGAGGCTCATTTCCAAGCCAGCCTTTGGGACGTAGGCGTGGATGAGTGGGTCGCTCGCCTTCTCCTGGGGAATCAGCGTCAGATACTCAGCCGCACCGAATGGAGAGAGCCCCGCCGGCAGCTTCCTGTAGTCGTCAATGCCGTTGAGACCATAGAGGCCGGTCATCAGGCTGGCGCGGACCATCTTGACCGGTTGGCCGGCGCCTTCGGGGATGACAAAGAAGTACCAGCCATCCCACCCCGGCCACCGAGCCGCGGTATCTGCTTCGTCCTGGCTGTTGGTGCGGAAGTAGCGCGGCAGCTCGTAGGCGGGGGGAACCGAATCGCGTGGGTTGCGCAGGCTCCGGTCGGGCCAGAGGTAAATCAAGAATGAGAGGACGCGCAGAAAGAGGACCGAGAGGAGAAAGGCCAGGCCCAGGCCAACCAGGACCCAGATAACTGTCAGCATCGCCCTCCCTCTAACGTCCCGCCGGGATCACGCCGCGAGCTGCTGGCCCTCTTTCCGCAGACGCAGATACAACGTAACCACGCCGGCCGTCCACACCACCATCACAAAGATGAGCGTGTACAAGAAGACGCGGTCTTCATAGAACAGCACCGCCTGGCCGGCGGCCCACTGCGAATAAGTGCCGACGCGCATGGTGCGGCTGGGCTGGGCGAGAATCCAAACGGCGGAGAAGAGAACGACCCCGATCCAGATGGCCCGGTTCAGCCCCGCCTGGCCACTGCGCACCAGGCGGTTTCCCAGCAGGAAGCCGCCGTTGGCCGCCAGGTAGAAGACCAGCACGAAGATAGGGACAAAGTAGGGGTAGGCGGCGACCGAATCGGCCGTCCACCACATGTAGGTGGTCTCCCAGCCGAAGAAGTTCATGATGAACAGGAGGGGAATCCACAGGAAGAAGAAGGTCTCGAAGACGTTGGTCCGGGCCAGGTTGCGGTAGTAGTGCTCGGGCTTTCCGGTCTGCAACTGTTTCTGCGCGGCGTCGGCCACCATCGAGCCGATGGCGAAGGCCACCGGGATGTCGATTTGCACCATGGTCGTCTCCTCCTTTGAGGCGGCGATCTCGTTCAGGTTCGGGTCATAGACTCTTCAGATATTCCAGCAATGCCTTCTTCTCGTTCACGGAAAGATTGGTGCCGTAGGTGTGGCCTTGGTTGCCGTTGCCGGGCAGGCTGGTGTCGTAGCGGAAGCCCTCGGCCTCGGCGGCGGGCCCGCTGGAGATGAAGCCGACCTTCTCCTGGTCGAAAACGTCGTAGCCGCGGTAGAACACCTTGGGCCGTTGCTCCGGCGGCTGCAACAAATCCCAGAGCGTGGGCACGGAGCCGTTGTGCAGATACGGTCCGCAGGCCCACAAGCCATCCAAGGGGACGCGACTGTAGCCATTGGTCTTGCGGTAGCCGCCGGGATGGTTGACCTGGCCGCCGATGAACATGGTGTCCAGCGCGTGCAGCAGGTCAGGCGTCAGGGCCTCGAGCCGATGCGGATCGGTGCCGATTTCCTCAATCGGCACGACCTCCGTGAGCAGCTCGCTGTCGGGAGCATGACAGCTGGCGCATTCGCGGTCGAATACCGCCTTGCCCTTGGCGGCCAGTTGCTGGTCCACCGGGAAGGGGTAGGGCGTAACCGGCAAGTCGGTGAGGAAGAGTTCGATCCGCCGGATGCCGGAGAGATCCATATGTTCGGGCTGGGCGCCCACGACCACCGCGGTCGCCATGTCTCTGTCCAGGATGTCCCGGTTGTTGCCGTCCCAGTGAAACCACAGCCGGTTTCCGCCCTTGCTGGCGAAGCGTTGCAGGTACCAGGCCGGACGGGGGTCGACGTACCCGATGGTGTTGTCGAACGGCTTCTTGAGAACGATGGCTTTGACGGGATTGAAGTCATCCACGCGGCCCGGCCCCCACTTGGGCTGGCTGCCCATGTAAGCCAATTCGTCGGCCACTTTCTTGAGTTGGCGGCGCATGACGGGGACCGTGACGGACTGGACGGCGGCGTGGAACCAGGAGGCCTCCCCGTCCCGCCGAACTTCCTCCCACACGCGACCAACGGTAAAGCGCTCATCCTGGCTGCATTCCAGCATGAAGTGGGTGAAGGCCTGGAGGTCGAGCCGGGACGGCGGCATCCCCAGCACGATCCGGGGCTGGCTCGCGGGCGTTTCGCGGTAGGTTCCGGTGTGACAGACCGAGCAGCTCATGCCGACCCTGCGAACGCCCAGGATGCGGCTGCTCCAGCCGATGGGCCGGTCCCTCCCCGGTTCAAGGACAAACCCGAAGGATTCGTAGCCCGTTTCGCCGCGGGGAAGCTTGTCCGGGCAGATTCGAGGCATCACCTTCCACACGGAGTAGGGGATTCCTCCTTCGCGCTCGGCGCCGATGGAGCCGTACTTGTAGTGGTCAACGTCGGAAGCGAACTCTTCGGGAATGTCGCGGGTGAAGTACCAGTAACCCCAAAGGCCCAGGCCCACGAGCGCGATAGCCACCACAAGAAGTCCGCGCCGCTTTCTAGGCGTAGTATTCATGGGCTTTCCTCGCCCTCCTGCGGATCAACCATTCGAGACCGGACGCTCCATCAACCTCTGGGCTGGTCGGTCAGGTACGTCTCGGGTTGCGCGAACTGTAGCCGAGAGGCCGACGCCGCGCAAGGTTTTTTTGAACGCGGTCATGGGTTACCAGTTGACCTTGACTCCGAACTGGAACTGGCGCGAATCCAGAGCCGCCGTCGGCTGGCCCGCGATGCAGCTTCCCCCGATGGGGTCGCAGAGGGCGTTGACGTCGGCGACGTTGAAGCGGTTGAACACATTGAAGACGTCGGTGAGGACATCCACCGTCCAGCGCTCGCCGAGGTAGAACTTGCGCGCGACGCGGAAGTCCAGGTTCCAGACGCTGGGCCGCGTAAACGTGTTTCGTCCAACGTTCCCCGTGCAGCCGAAGAAGAGCGTTTCCGGCGTGCTGGACGCCGGGCACTGGGTCGGCGGCAAGAACGCGACCCCCTTGAGAAACGGCGACGTCACCGAGCCCGGCGTCCCCTCGGGAACGACCGTGGGCCGGTCGGTCGCCGGCCAGAAGTCCAGGTTGGCGTCGGTGCCGGTAAGCACAGTGAAGGGGCGGCCGGAGCTGGCTTCGAAGATGGGCGCCAGGGTGAAATCCGCCAGGACTTTGCGCCACACACTGGAGTCCTGGCGATTGAAAGGGCTTTCAAACACGCCGCTGAAGACGAAGCGGTGACGGAGGTCGAAGGTCGAGTTGGCGCGCTCCAATCCGGGATTGCGGTTGTCCTGGGGGTTGGAGAGGCCGCCGATGTCGGTGGCGTCGTCGATGGCGTGCGACCACGTGTAGCTGGCCAGAAGCTGATAGTGACGGCTGAAACGCTTGCGCAGGTCGACTCGGAGACCGTGGTAGATGGAGGAGCCGGTAGACTCCTGGGCAAACAGGTCGCTGAACGGCACGAAAAAGCCTGGCCCTTGCGGATAGCCTCCGGCCTGCGCGGCCGCGAGGATGGCGGCGTCCGGAACGCCCACGCCACCCGTGAAGGCAAAATTGGGCCCGGAGGGACGGAAGAAATTGAACGCGGCCGGGGAGGCGATGGCCACTCCCGTGTTGGTCAGGCAGAAAATTCCGGGAATAAACAGGGCGCCGCAGACTCCCGGGTCGACGACCGGCACCTGCACCAGCCGGGGGTCGGTGCCGGGCGCCAACGGCGTGCCGCCCCCGAAGGCCATCGGGTCGGTCGCCAGGGCGTTGACGAAGTTCTGCACCAGCAGGGCAGGGTCAGCCGCGTTGATGTTGCGGGGGCGGTGCAGGTTCGTTCCCTTCACGCCCACGTAGCTGACGGTCAGCGCGAGATGGGTGGCAAGCTCCCGCTCAATCGAAAAGTTCCAGTGCTGCGCGTAGCCGCTGACGAAGTCCTCCACCACGGGGATGGTGACGGGGAGAAAGGGAAGAGGGAAACCGGCGCACTGCCGCGCCGGGTCTCCTGACGGCTGGGGACAGAAGTTCTGGTTGATGAAGATGGAGTTTGGAGCGAAGGGATCGAAGCGTTGCTGCGTGGGCAGGTAGCCGAAGGTGAAAGGGCCGAGGTCGGGCGCGTTCAGGACGCCCTGGAAAACGGAGGCGGCGTTCAGGCAGGAGAGGTCAGCCAGGATGGAGGTGGCGCAGGGCGCGCCCCCGAATAGAATCTGCTGGCTGGATTGGGAACCGTCGTTCGTATCCGACAGGAAGGCGGAGGCAAGGTTGGGATGGTCAAAGAAAATGCCGTAGGCCGCCCGCACCATGGTTTTGCCGGTGCCCCACGGGTCCCAGGCCAGACCGATGCGGGGCTGGACGTTGTTCCAGTCGCGTGGGAACCCTTCAACCACGCCCAAAGCGGCCTCAGCGCGCGCGGTCAGCTCGTTGAAGGGCTCGAGCAGGGGAGTGAACTCGCCTTCCCAGCGCAGGCCGTAGTTGAGGGTGAGGTTGGGGCGGATCCGCCATGTGTCCTGGAAGTAGAACGCCAGCCCGGTGTCGTCGAAGGAGCTCGATGAATCGCCGATGCCTTGCGTCAGGCTTTGCGGAAGGCCCAGGCCGTAAGCCTGCACGGCGCTGAAGCCCGGGATGTCCACCGGCCCGGCCGTGTCGGGGAAGCCAAAGGCCGTCTCCGACAAGGCGCCAAAGTCCATCACGCCGCCGAAGTTGAGCTCGAAGACCTGCTTGTTGGCGAAGCGAGGGCGGAACTGGACCAGGTTGATGTCAGTGCCGAACTTGAAGGTGTGGGTGCCGCGAATGTAGCTGACGTTGTCGGTCCACTGCAGGCGCCGCTCGACGCGGTCGGCGCGCGAGAGGGGCTCGCGGCCGAAGAAGGCCACCCCGCGGATGTTGACTCCCAGCCCCTCGCCTCCCAGCGGTTCACCCGGCCGGCCGGGGGCAATCGAGGGTGTGAAGCTGTAGCCGCGGCGGGCAAACTGAAAGCGAGCTTCGTTTACCCAGTTGGTTCCAATTGTGGTTACGTTCTGGAACACCACCGCCAGGTCGCGAAACGACTGCGCCGAAGTGCGCGACCAGGCGTTCTGCCCGAAGGTCTGGTTCTGGGCGTTCACCTGGATTCCATCCAGCGTGCTGGGCGTGACGTTGACGCGGAGGAAGGAGGTGTTGTTGGCGTTCCAGGTGTGGTCGATGCGGCCGGACCAGAAGGAGGTGCCTTCGCTCACGGGATAGTTTCCCCCCAGGACGTTCAGAAGGGTGAACGAGGGCGGCAACGGGAAGAAGGGCGGCACGGCGAAGACGGGCGCGCCGAGGAAGGGGTGGACGCCATTCACGGCGACGCCCGAGGCTCCGGCAGCGAGGAACAGGTAGTTCTCCAGCGGCGTGTTGGGAAAGCCGTCGCCGAAATCGATGGGGCCCAGAATGGCCTGTGCCGTGGGATCGTTCAGAAACGCGCTCTGCTCCGAGGTCACCAGCAAATCGCCCAGCGGGGTGGCGAACGGCACCAGGCCGAAATTGTCGGCGCCGATGCTGGAGAACCCGGACTCCTGGCGGCGCCGAGTCTCGTAGGCGAAGAAGAAGAAGGTGCGGTCTTTCCGGAGCGGGCCGCCGAGAGTGGCGCCGCCCTGAAAGCGGGTGAAGGCCGGGTCCTCTTCGGTGGAGAAGGGGTTGCGGGCCTCGAAGCGGCGGTTGCGAATGAAGCCGAAGAGGTTGCCGTGCAGGTCGTTGCCGCCGCTCTTGGTGACGATGTTGACCACCCCGCCCAGGGCGCGGCCAAACTCGGGCAGGAAGCTGTTGGTGACGATCTGGAACTCCTGCACCGATTCCTGGGGAACGGTGGAGCGGACGCCGTGGACGATCTTGTCGGTGGCGTCGGCGCCGTCAATGGAAATCTGGTTGAAGCGGGCGCGCTGGCCGGCGAAGTTCAAGCCGCTGGTGGGGGCGGGCCCGAGCGCAGGCGCGTTGTCGCGGGCGGCGGAGGAGGTGAGCAGGGTGAAGTTGAGGTAGTCGCGCTGGTTGATGGGGAGGTTTTCGATCTGTCGCGAGGTAATGGTGTCGGCCACGGCGGTGCGCTGGGGCTCGACCAGTTGCGGCTCGCTGGTGACCACCAAGGTTTCTTCGCCCCGGCGCAGCTCCAGAGTGACCTCGTACAGGGCCCGTTCGCCTACGCGCACCTCCACCGAGGGGTTGCGCATTGAAGCGAACCCCGGAGCTTCGATGGTGACTTCGTAGGAGCCCGGAGGGAGCACCAGCAGCCGGTACTCGCCCAGGTTGTCCGTGGTTGTGGTGCGCACCACGTTGGTGGAGAGATTCCGCGCCGAGACCACCGCTCCCACTACCCGCGCGCCATGCGGATCGCTGATCGAGCCCACCAGGTCGCCGGCATTCGCCTGCGCCTGAGCCGAGGCCTCCCGAGCCGGCGCAGCGAGGAGGAGAACTCCGAGAAGCAGGAGGAGCGGCGCGCTTGCGGGCCGCCTGTTCATAATGGTCTCCGCGGATGCGGCGTCACGGGGAGTGTCGAAGCCACCCGGCTCATTTCCAAAGCTCGCGCACCTCTTGTTCAGTGGGCTCTCGCACGGGAACCCGGTTCAGCTCATGGCGGAGACGGGAGCTTCCCAGGTAGACGGCCTTGCGCGTGCGGCTGATGCCGCCCAGCGGCCGGTGCTCGGGCAGGGCGTGCCAGGGATTGAAGGAAAGGTCTTCCGCAAACTTGACCTGCGCGGGCGAGCTGAACTCCTGCGGCGGGATGGTGATGGTGGCCACTTTGACGGCCTCCGATTTCCACTCCACCGTCGGGTCTTCAATCGGCATGGCTTCCGGGTCGGTCTGGAGCTGCACCAGAAAGTCGAAGCGGGCGGCCCGGCGCTTGATGGTCAGGTACTCGACTAAGGCCTGGTGGAGATAGTCCGGCGATTTGTCCGGTTTGCCTCCGACGCTGTTCTCGGGGCCGGGTTGGGCGGCGTACTTGCAGGCATTCAGTCCGAGCTTGTAGGGCACCTGGCTCCAATACGGGACCTCGAGCATACTGGCCGGCTCGCGCTTGCAGGCCTCAATGAAGATGAGCGTCTCCTTGGGATGCGTCGCCCAGAACTTCAGCATCCCGAGGGAGCCGGCGATCATCGGGTGGGCCGCCATGAACTTCGAGCCCTGCAGCACGTCCAGGAGCTCCTGGAAGAACTCGGCGTATTCGATGGCATTGCGGATGAAGAACACGGGATAGTCCACCAGAAGGAAATCCTGCGTCTGCGCGTCCTTCTGGTCTTCGAGCAGCTTCTCGCCCTCGACCCCGAGGAGCTTGAGGGCCATGGCGTGTCCCTGGGGCTTGGTGTCGTCCGCCCCGACGCAGTTGGAGAAGCGGATGAGAGCGGGGAAGGCGCGGGGCCGGCTGAAGACCCCGATCTTCATCGCGGGCGGGATGTCGGCCTCGACTTTGAACTCCGCGCGCACGCAGCCGTGTCCCTTGAAATGCTCGCCGCGCTGCCGGGGGTCCTGCTGCTTCCGCATCAGGTCCAGCTGGACCCGGAGAACGGTTTCGATGCCCTCGGCTTCACCCGACGGAACCAGTTCCTCCCCCAGCCGCAGCGCCATCAGCTCGCTCCTCTCCGATGTTGCGAGAGCGCGCACACACTCGGCGCGCCTCAAACGCATGTGTGAAGATACGGAAGAACCCAACGTCCTCCATTCGCACAGCCAAAACAGCAGCTCGAACGCCCGTGGTTGCGGCAGAGTATGCCCGTGACGGCGGACGATTGCAAGGGGTTCGTATCTGCTGAAGAGCTGTTATGCGGGAGCAGCGCTGCTCGGGGCCATTCCGAGTCGGGCGAGAAGGTCGGCGAGCGGCTTTCCCAGGAAGGAGGGAAACTCCCCGCGAGTCCGCGCTTCGTTGATGATGCTCAGCGTTTCCTCAAATCCCGCCCGGGAGCGCGCCAGCGCCTGCTGGAAACGCGGCTCCGAGTGCATCGGGCTGAAGTGAGGGCCCAGCAGCAGCCAATCGTAGGGGAAGACGAGGTTGGTCTCCTGAGGAGGACTCAGGATGTCCAGCACACTCTCGTATTGCCGGCAGCGCGCCAGCGAGTGAAGGGTGACCCCGCCCACGTTCAGGCGGTAGTGGTGCGGCATCTGGGGAGAGTGAAGGATCTGCAAAAGCGGCTGCAGAGTGAGCTGAGCCACCTCCGCGTTCCCCTGCGCCAAAGCCAGGCCGTGTCTCAGGAGCAAGACCCAGAGGTCGGCGACGCGATGCTCGGCGGCCAACGCTTCCAGCCGCTTCAGCAATTCGGCGGCCTCGGCTGTGCGTCCCAGGTCGAGCAGAAAAAGTGGCTTTTCCCACAAGGCGTGAGGCATGTCGGGCTCGAAGCGGAGGACTTCTTCCACGAGGTCGAGCGCTTCTTCGACGCGCCCGAGAGCCCAGAGGTAGACGGCGCCGTTCAGCCGCGGATAATGCCACAACGGATTGCGACGCGAGACCTCAAGGGCTGCCTCCGCGCTGAGCACGACCGACTTGCCGTGCAGGAAGGTCATGTTGAGCTGGTTTTGGGTCAGGTAGTCGTTGGGGCTCAGCGTGGCGGCGCGCAGGCTGTATTCGACCACCTTGCGGGCGCTGGAGCGCGGCCGGTGCATCTCCGCGTCGCAGAAAGCCCCCCAGGCAGTCCCGGTGCGGGGATTGAGCTCGAGGGCGCGGCGCGCCCAACTCTCGATTTCAGGCAGCACCTGCTCGAGCGGATACCCGGCCTGAATCTGGGTCACGTAGAGCTGGGAAATCTTTCCGGCGGCATCGGCGAAGCTGGGGTCGAGCTCCAGGGCGCGCTTCAAGGCTGAGATAGCCAGGTCAAAGTCCATCGACTGGCGGAGGTGGCTGTAGCGGTCGGAATAATAGAGGCCGCGCTGATAGAAGAGTTCAGCCTCCGAGGTGGCGGCGATCCCGGTGGCGGTCTTGACCGGGGCGGCGCCGGGCCGGAGGGCCCCGCGCAGGCCTTCGGCCGCCTCTCGAACCAGGCCGATGTAGTTGGCGCGCAGCCCTTCGTACTCATAGCTCCACAGCATGCGACGGCTGCGAGCCTCCACGAGCTGAAGAGCGAGGATGAGGCGGTCAGCCTGGGCGGTTACGGCGGAAAGAACGAACCCCTTGACGCGAAACAGGTCGGCGAGCTCTTCGAGATCGCTGCCGACACGCTCGAGCTCGCCGCTGGTGGGCGGCATCTTGATCTCAAGCCCTTCGACCTGGGCCAGGTAGGTGGAAATGGTGTTGGGGATAGCGTCGGTGAGGAAGCTGTCCTCCGCGGAGGCGAAGACCTTGCTGGGCAGCGCCACGACGGAGTCGAGCATCCGCGGGGGCGGGGGAGCGGGCTGGACGGTTTGGACGCTGCTCGGCTCTTTCAGGCGCCGCAGGTCGACGCCAATGTCTTTGGCGACCTGGTAGCGGTTCTCGGGGTCCTTCTCCATGCACTTGAGAATGATTTCCTGGAGCCGGGGCGAGGCATCCGGCCGCAACTCCGCCGGAGAGGGTGGGGGCTTGTGGATGATGGCGTCGCTGAGCGCGGTGGAGAGCGTCTGCTGGAAGGGGCGGCGGCCGGTGGTCATTTCGAACAGAACGACGCCGAAGGCGTAGATGTCCGTCCGCCCGTCCAGCGGCTCGCCCAGCAATTGCTCGGGAGCCATGTAGGGCAGGGTGCCGGCGACAAAGTGTTTTTCCGTGATCGAGTCGACGGTGGCGGCCTCGGCGCCCTGGCGACCCACCAGCTTGGCCAGGCCGAAGTCGAGAATCTTCAGCCGGCCGTCGGGGGTGATGCGCAGGTTGCCGGGTTTGATGTCGCGGTGAACCAGGCCTTCCTGGTGGGCGGCCGCCAGCCCGTCAGCAATCTGGACGCCCAGCCGCACGATTTCTTTTTCGGGCAGGGGACCGTCCGCCAACTTGTCGCTGAGGGTCACGCCGGGGATGTACTCCATCACCAGGTAATCCACGCCCTTGTCGTTGTGGAAGTCGTGGACGGTTTCAATGTTGGGATGGTTGAGCTTCGAGAGGGCCAGGGCCTCGCGGCGGAAGCGGCGGCGCGCCGACTCATCGGCCAGGATGCCGACAGGAAGGACTTTGAGAGCGACGTCGCGCTCGAGGCGCTCATCGTGGGCGCGATAGACCTCGCCCATGCCGCCAGCGCCGATCTTTTCCACGATGCGGTAGTGAGAGAGCGTCTTGCCGATCATGTCAGCCCATCAGGGAGGCGCGAGGCCCAACCCCGTCGGAGCAAGGATGATAGGCGGGGAACGCCGTCCGCGCAAGGCGCGAGCCGCGGGTGAAGTCATTGCAGACAGGACGAGCGCGCCATCTTCTCGATGGGCGCGCTCGGATGGTTGCGGGGGCTGGATTTGAACCAGCGACCTTTGGGTTATGAGCCCAACGTGGTACCAGACTCCACTACCCCGCGCATTCATTCTAAGCGATGTGAG
>Ga0114945_10000079_pt1 | contig 52594 bp, 52 predicted proteins | sample OV2TP3_FD_87194 | JGI IMG/M metagenome (GOLD analysis project Ga0114945, IMG submission 87194) | Hot spring microbial communities from Beatty, Nevada to study Microbial Dark Matter (Phase II) - OV2 TP3 | ecosystem: Environmental > Aquatic > Thermal springs > Hot (42-90C) | place: USA: Beatty... | reverse complement strand
TCCTTCGCACCCATCTCGACGATCTAAATGGCGATGACGCAGGATATCTCACGTTCGATAATCAATTGTCCGCCCGCATCGACCTGCAACACACGCCCGAACCCGCTTCCATTATGCTTTTGGGCAGCGGGCTTCTGGGCCTGGCGCGTTTACGAAAAAAATCTCATAACAGCAAGTTCCCATATCCAAATCTCAAAGATAATTTTGGAGTTGAGAAATTCCGAAAATTCCGGGGACAAAAATTCCAGGGAACCTTCTCATATTATCACGTACCAATTAAAAGGAGCAAGATTATGACCCTCACAAAAACCCAATCAAAAATCAAAATTGAGAAACCTACTGAAAAACAGCTGGCAGATCTGGGCGTCAAATCCTGGCCCATCTGGACCAAGGAACCATCGACGTTCGACTGGCACTATGATGAACAGGAAATTTGCTATTTCCTCGAAGGCGAAGTGACGGTGAAGACGAAGGATGAGACAGTGAGTTTCGGGAAGGGTGAGCTAGTAACCTTTCCGCAAGGCTTAGACTGCACGTGGCAGATTTCCGAATTTGTAAAGAAGCACTACAAATTCGGAAAGTAACAAAATACAACTTCCAAATAACAAACAATTACAATCGACAATTCACAAGACACAATTTTGGAGTTTGTTCATTGATATCGGAGCTTGTTTGTGGTTTGTAGGTTGTTTATTGTTATTTTGAAGGGAAGCCCTTGCCTTACATAATTCTTGCATTTCCAATCACTTTTCGATAAAATAAACCCTCAAAAAATTATCTATATAATATTATCAGTTCTATGGGGAGTAGCACCACTTTGAAGGGATTTTCTGTCGACATGGAAAAGGTCACGGCCCTGTGCAAACGCCGTGGCTTCATCTTCCAATCTTCCGAAATATATGGTGGTTTAGCTAGTGCTTGGGATTACGGACCGCTCGGGGCAGAACTTAAGCGTCACATCAAAAACGCTTGGTGGAAATCTGTTGTCCAAGAACGCGATGACATGGTGGGTTTGGACGCCAGTATCCTCATGCACCCCACTGTTTGGAAGGCCTCGGGACATACGGATAGTTTTACGGATCTTGTCGTCGATTGTAAGAAATGTAAAAAACGTTTTCGGCCTGACCAAATTGGCAAAAAATGTCCACAGTGCGGTGGAACAGAATTTACATCTCCACGTACGTTTAATCTGATGTTAAGAACTCCGTTGGGAGCCGTTGAGGATAAGAGTAATGAAGTTTACCTCCGGCCTGAAACGGCGCAAGGTATTTTTGTGAATTTTGCTAACGTTTTGGATACCACCCATCGTCGACTTCCTTTTGGTATTGCCCAAATCGGAAAATCATTCCGCAATGAAGTCACACCAGGCAATTTTACTTTTCGGACCCGCGAGTTTGAGCAAATGGAAATTGAATATTTTACGTATCCCAAAGAGGCACCAAAGTATTATGAACAATGGATTGAAGAGCGCTTTCAGTGGTATATCGATTTGGGTATTCGCAAAGAAAATTTACGCCGTCGTCCCCACGCCAAAGACGAATTGGCCCATTATGCGGCGGCGTGCACGGACATTGAATATCATTTTCCTTTTTCCACCCAAGGTGGATCCGCCTCTGGCGGAGGTTGGTCAGAGTTAGAAGGGATCGCCAACCGTACCGATTTTGATTTAAAACAACACTCGAAATTTTCCGGAAAAGATTTAAAATATAAAGATAATTTAACGCAGGAAGAATTTTTTCCATATATTATCGAACCATCGGGAGGCGTGGACCGTGCCCTTTTGGCTTTCTTGGTGGATGCATACGATGAAGAGGAAGTGGAAGGGAAACTGCGTGTGGTTCTTCGCTTCAGCAAGGAATTGGCTCCCATCAAAGTCGCCATTTTGCCTTTGCTCAAGAAAAATGATGGTATTGTTACATTGGCTAAAAAATTAAAGGAAGATTTGCAAAGGGATTTTGCCTGCACTTACGATGATACGGCAGCGATTGGTAAACTTTATCGTCGTCAAGACGAGATAGGGACGTTTTATTGCGTTACGGTCGATGTCCAGTCCTTGGAAGACAAGCAAGTAACGGTGCGGGAGCGGGATTCGATGAAACAGGAGCGCGTAGCGGTAGACCGCTTACAGGATTATCTAAAAGAGAAATTTGCGCTGTAACCAAACAACGACCAAATATCAAATAACCAATGTAAAATGACAAATCAAATCCAAATTTCAAATTCCCAACTAGACATTTGGCATTAATTTGACATTGGTCATTTGTCATTATTAATTTAAAAAGAAAGGTTCGTTAAAATGGCCAAGAAGTATGTTTATTTCTTCGGTGGCGGTAAGGCTGACGGAACAGCGGAAATGAAAAATCTGTTGGGTGGCAAGGGTGCTAACTTAGCCGAAATGGCTGGCAACAAAGATTTGAGATTGCCGGTCCCCCCGGGGTTCACAATCACGACAGAAGTCTGCACGTATTTTTATCAAAACAAGAAAAGATATCCTGTCGGTTTAAAAGAACAAGTCGATACGGCGCTAAAGAAGGTGGAAATTATTACTGGAAAAAAATTCGGTGATCCCCATAATCCCCTTCTCATCTCGGTTCGTTCGGGTGCCCGCAAATCCATGCCTGGCATGATGGAAACAGTTTTGAATATTGGTTTAATGGACAGAACAATCCCCGGTCTCATTAAGAAAACCGGTAATGAACGATTCGTTTATGATGCCTATCGACGTTTGATGACTATGTATGCCGACGTGGTTATGGAAAAATCTGCCGGTATTGAACCTAAGGAAGGACAGGGTGTCCGTCGACAACTGGAAAGAATTCTCGATGAAATCAAAGAACACAAAGGCCTGAAGAGTGATGCCAATTTAAACGTCAGTGATTTGAAAAAAATATGCGTCCTTTATAAGGCTAAAATTAAGGAAGTCTTGGACAAGGAATTTCCCGATGATCCGCAGGAGCAGCTCTGGGGTGGGATTGCTGCTGTGTTTAATTCATGGAATGGCAAGCGAGCGATTGCGTATCGCCGTATTGAAGGTATTCCCGATGAATGGGGAACCGCGGTCAATGTGCAGTCCATGGTCTTTGGGAATATGGGTGATACATCCTCGACGGGCGTGGCGTTCACACGTAATCCTGGCAACGGCGATAATAAGTTCTACGGCGAGTATCTGGTCAATGCCCAAGGAGAAGACGTTGTGGCGGGCATCCGTACGCCGGCTCCCATTAATGAATATTCGCAAAGTGATTTCAATAGAAATTTAAAGACGCTTGAAGAATTGGAGCCAAGGGTCTACAGACAATTGGAGGATGTTCGTAAACGCCTGGAGAGACATTACCGCGATATGCAGGATATCGAGTTTACGATTGAAGAGGGCAAACTCTACATGTTGCAATGCCGTTCTGGAAAACGTAACGGTCCAGCAGCGGTGCGGATGGCCATGGATATGTTGAAAGAAAAGCTTATCACCAAAGAAGAAGCTGTGATGCGTGTGACACCAGCGCAGCTTGATGAGCTTTTACATCCCATTATCGATCCCAAAGAAGAAAAAATCGCCAAGGTATTAGGCAAAGGTTTGCCGGCTGGTCCGGGCGGGGCGAGCGGTCAGATTGTTTTTACCGCCGAGGATGCGGTTAACTGGGTGAAGGCGGGTAAGAAAGTTATTTTGGTGCGCGAAGAAACTAATCCCGAGGACGTGGAAGGAATGCGTGCCTCCGAAGCTATTCTTACTGCCCGTGGGGGAATGACCTCGCACGCGGCGTTGGTTGCCCGCGGCTGGGGAAAATGTTGTATCGTGGGGTGTTCGGATATTGAGATTGAATTGGATCACAAACAAATGCGTGTGAATGGTACGACCCTCAAAGAAGGCGACTGGATTACCCTCAATGGGACGAAAGGAACATTTTATGAAAAGCGTCTGGCGATGATTGATGCCGCTGAGGAAAACAAATTGTTTAATGATTTCCTTAAGATTTGTGATTCTATTCGGACATTGAAGATTCGCACGAATGCCGATACACCTGAAGATGCAGCCAAGGCGCGTTCTTTTGGAGCGGAGGGGATTGGACTTTTCCGAACGGAACACATGTTTTATGGGAAACATTCCGAGGAGCCGCTATTCAAACTACGTAAGATGATTGTTTCAAGGGATGAAAAAGAGCGCCGAGTGGCGTTAGAGGAACTTTTTCCGCACGTGAAAAAAGATATCAAGGGAACTTTACAGGCGATGGATGGATTTCCAGTCACCATTCGTTTGCTGGATCCACCACTTCATGAATTCGTTCCGCACAATGAAGAGCAGCTACAGAATTTGGCTAACAGCCTAGGGATTTCAATCGAGGTTTTAGAGAAAAGAGCGGCCTCGCTTCGCGAAAGCAATCCGATGATGGGGCATCGCGGGGTACGTTTAGGGATCACTTATCCAGAGGTGACCGAAATGCAGGTGCGTGCGATTTTTGAAGCAACCGTCGAACTTATCAAGGAAGGCAAGAAAATCTATCCTGAAATTATGATTCCGGTGGTGGTCAGCGAGAAAGAATTGTTTCATCAAAAGGAAATTGTTGACCGCGTTTACAAGGAAGTGCTAAGCAATTATCGGCTTAAACAATTTCCATTTTTGTATGGGACGATGATTGAGGTACCACGTTCAGCCTTAACGGCGGATAAAATAGCCAGTGTCGCGCAGTTTTTTTCATTTGGAACCAATGATTTGACGCAGATGGGATTTGGATTCTCCCGTGATGACATAGGGTCATTTTTACCGGACTACCTCTCTAAAAAGATTCTTCCAGAGGATCCTTTTCAAAGTCTCGATGTGCAAGGAGTGGGACAGTTGATGGAAATTGCTATTGGCAAAGGGCGTTTTATTCGACCGAATTTGAAAGTAGGTATCTGCGGTGAACACGGCGGGGATCCCGCCTCGATTCAATTCTGTCAAAAAGTGGGGATGGATTACGTGAGTTGTTCACCGTATCGTGTGCCAATTGCAAGATTGGCGGCAGCGCAGGCTGCATGGAATTCGAAAGGTCATAAGAAAACCAGAAAGAGTCAGTAGAAAGTTCATGGACCCGATTAAAGCATATTTAAAAGATGTACGGCACATTCCTCTTCTAACCGCTGAGGAAGAGATTGAATTGGCTCATCGTATCAAAAAAGGTGATAAAAAAGCCCGAGAGATGATGATTCGTGCTAACTTGCGTTTGGTGATTAGTATCGCCAAGCGTTATACGAATCTGGGAGTACCCTTAAGCGATCTCATCGAGGAAGGAAATATCGGGCTCATGAAAAGTGTGGAAAAATTTGATCCGGAAAGGGGATTCCGATTCTCGACGTATGCGGCGTGGTGGATCAAACAGGGGATTTCTCGGGCGATCATTGATCAAGGCAAGATGATTCGTGTTCCTGTTTACATGAATGAAGAGATTCTACGTTATAAAAAGATTAGCGAGGCGTTGGTGCATAAGCTCAAGCGAAAGCCCACTGTTGGTGAGATTGCCAAGAAGATGCAAATTGGTGTCGAGAAAGTACGTGAACTCGAAAAGGCGATTGCCAAGATGTCGAGCTTGGAAGCGCCGATTGGCGAAGATGGGGATGGTCAAATTAAAGATATTATTGAGGACCAATCGCTCATTGCGCCCGATGAGGAATTAGAAATCTTTTTTAATAAGGAACGGGCGGCGAGTTTCTTAGAGGTACTCAATGAACGGGAGCATAAGATTATTGACATGCGTTTTGGGTTAAGCGATGGGAATCCCCGTACCCTGGCGGAAATTGCGCGAGTTTTAGGAGTTTCTCGTGAGCGTGTTCGTCAGGTGGAGGTGGCCACCATCAAAAAAATACGTTCCTTCATTAAACAAAAAGAACGGGCCAAAGAATTTGGAACGCCGATGCCCCCTTTGCCATCGTCCCAACCACCTAAAGAAGAAAAGAAACCCGTTTTACGAAGGGCCAAGCGCGTTTTGGCGAAAAAATAATTCATGCCGACCACGGTTCGTGCAACAAAAAGAAAAAAGACCTTTGTTTTAGTTGTGCCAAGATTTGAAAATCTTCTTCATGCCTATTATGCAGGGGAGGTCATCAAGGGTGTGAGTTTAGGCGCCAGTCGCTTAAACGCCGATATCCTGGTGCATATCACGGATCGTCACGATCATCGTCTGTGGCTCGATTCAACGCTGATGCACCCACAGTATATCCACGGCATCATCTTTGCGGATATCGACAATGACGTGGATGTGGTCAAGAGAGCGATTATGCATCGGATGCATACCATTGTTCTTAATAATATGTTGATGCAACCCTTTAACTGCATTGCCGTAGACAACAAAAAAAGTGCGTTCGAGGTTGTCGAATATTTGATTGGGTTGGGACATAAAAAAATTGCGACGATTGCGGGAGACCAAATCACCCAAGCTGGCCAATGGCGTTTGGAAGGCTACAAAGAGGCGATGGGTAAACATGGTTTGAGTATTCCGCACAACTACATCACATACGGAGAATTTTTAAGAACACCGGCACGCAAAGCCGCGGAGAAATTAATTAAGCTCAAAGATCGCCCCACCGCCATTTTTGCCGCCTCGGATGTGATGGCGTTAGAGGTGCTGGATGTAGCAAGAAGGCATGGCCTTCAAGTACCTAATGATGTCTCGGTCGTTGGTTTTGATGACAATCCGATCAATACGACGAGTTCTGTGAAACTCTCAACGGTGTCCCAGCCGTTGATTGAAATGGGACGGTTAGGCGTAGAGAGTCTTGACCAGATTAGTTCGGGGAAGGCGCGTCTACCGGTTAAATTGATGCTTCCGACGAGATTTATCAAACGCGAATCCATTAAAGCTTTAAATGTATAAAGGAGTGGGGCGATGACCAATCGGATCAAAAATGTAGATTTAAAAAAGTATATTCGGGATATCCCGGATTTTCCAAAGAAAGGAATAATTTTTAAAGACATCACGACACTTTTGCGTAATAAAAAAGCCTTTCAGCAGAGCGTTGAATCCCTAGCCCAAAAATTTACGAAGGATAAAATCGATTTTATTGTGGCTGTTGAGTCCCGTGGTTTTATTTTCGGGGGCGCGTTGGCTTATAAGTTAGGGGCGGGTTTCATCCCGGTACGCAAGAAAGGGAAGCTGCCTTATAAGACGGATAGTGTCACCTATGAATTAGAGTATGGCACCGATACCCTTGAGATGCATGAGGATGCCCTTGAGCCCGGCAGTCGTGTTTTGATTGTCGATGATCTTCTGGCAACGGGAGGGACGGTCAGGGCGGTCTGCGATCTGGTTTTAAAGAAAAAGGCCAAAATCATTGGTGTCGCCTTTCTCATTGAGCTCGAATTTTTAAAAGGCAAGAATCGACTCAAGGATGTCCCCATTCATTCGCTCATACGGTTCTAATTATTTACCAGCCTTTGGTTAATCTTTTCTTTAACAAGTCTTAGGAATGATGTCTTGGGTGTCTTCACATCCCGTTCTACGAACATTCTTGTTGGTTTCAACGATTTTGTGTATTGTTTTTTTAGCGTTTTTACCGACATTGCAAAACAGTTTTGTTAATTGGGATGACGATGTTCACTTGATTGAAAATCCGGCTGTCCGTGGTCTTAATCCCAATTATCTAGCTCAGATTTTTTCCCAAACCATTAATCATCTCTATATTCCCCTTACCACCCTTTCCTTTGCCGTAGAATATTTTTTTCGACAATATGACCCGTTTATTTATCATTTAGATAATTTGTTATTGCATTTACTGAACACGTGGCTGGTTTTTGTTATTGTTGGCCAATTGGGGTTGAAGACGCTTGCGGCCGTCCTAACGGCTTTAATTTTTGGTTTGCACCCAATTCATGTGGAATCGGTGGCTTGGGTGACCGAGCGTAAAGATGTTTTATGCGCTGTGTTTTATTTAGGAGCCATTCACTTGTATCTGCGTTATATAAGAGAGAACAAGAAAATTTTTTATTTGTTGAGTTGGTTTAGTGGTTTGTTCAGTATGTTGGCGAAACCCATGGCCTTAAGTCTGCCCTTGGTCTTGCTTTTATGCGATTGGGTCTTTCAGCGACGAGATAAAAGATGTCTTTTAGAGAAGATATATTATGTTCTTTATATTGTTCCTATTGCTTGGATGAGCTATATTTGGCATGCGCGTTTGCCAATGAATAATTTTGTTGAAAGTATTTTGGTATGGGTATGGTGTTTTGCCTTTTATATCAAAAAGTTTTTTTGGCCATATCCGCTTTTTTTGTTTTATAAGTTGCCAGAGCCCATGAGTTTAACGCAGATGGCGTATTTGTGGTCCTTAGGGATCCTTGCCGTATTTTCGGCGCTCTTATTTCTTTTTTGGAAAAATCGTTTTGTGATTTTTGCCTTGGCTTATTATTTTGTTACGATATTTTTCTTACTAAGGTTTGATACACAAGATGCCAATGTGGTGGGTGATCGATTTTTGTATTTACCGAGTTTTGGTTTCTGTCTTCTGATGGCTATGTTTTGGGAGAAGATATTCATGCGCTGTAGAAACAACTCCTTTTTTTCTTTTCTTGCCATCTTATCCCTCATCTTATTTCTCGGCGCATTGGCTTGGAAGACTTCATCTCAATGTCGTGTATGGTATAGCGGCACAACTCTTTGGTCGTATCAGCTTAAGGTTAACCCAACAACCGCAACGGCTCTCCTTTATCATAAATTGGGGTATGCCAAGACAGAGGAAAAAGAATTTAAGGAAGCAGTGAGTCGCTTGCGTGCTTATGCGGAAGGCCGTGCCGTCAGTTTTTCAGAAAGCGATGTAAAAAAAATCAATGAAGTTTTGCAATGGCAGCAGCGTGCCCTAGCGGTAAAACCAGATTTTGGTAACGCCTACTTTTATATGGGGGATCTGTATCATCAATTAGGCGAACCGACGACCGCTGAGGAATTGTATCAAAAAACCATTCAAGTGGATGCGACCCATTTCTTGGCCTATTTTCGCTTGGGACAGTTATACCAAGAGGAAGGGAAGGCCGTCGAAGCAGTACGCGCCTACCGACAAGCGATTATGGTTAATCCTACGAATCCGTATCTATTGGCCGATATTAAGGCCGCTTATGAAAAATATAGCCATGAAGAAAAACAAGGCAGGGTTTATCAAGAAGAATTAAAAAAAATCAATCAAGTGACTAAAGGTTTATCCGCCTTCGCAGAAAACCACGGCTTTTAGCCGTGGATGAATGCGAAACTAAAAGCCGTGGCGCTACGGCGGATTCCGCCAGTAATTTGAGCAGGCGGATAAACCCCCAGCGTTTTGATTCACGAAGTGAATCAGCAGGGGGTAATTTAGAAAGGAACCACGGGCTTGCCCGTGGGGCTCCATATGTCAACAACACGACAAAAAATTTTTAGTGTTGGCCTGTTGCTTTTCATAACTTTTGTCCTTTATTGCTCGGTTTTAAAGCATGAATTGTTGAACTGGGACGACGGGGCGCATTTGTACGATAATTTATCTCTGCGCGGCCTCGATAGCCAACACCTACGAGATATCTTTACCAGTTACGTCAATGACATTTACATTCCCTTAACGACGTTATCCTTTGCTATTGAATATCGTTTCTTTGAGTTTAATCCTTTTGTTTATCATCTTAACAACCTGATTTTGCATTTGCTGATTGTCCTTTTAGTTTTTGTGGTGGCGCAACATCTGGGGCTATCGCTTAAAGCGGCGTTTTTAGGGACACTTATTTTTGCCATTCACCCGATTCATGTGGAATCGGTCGCGTGGGTGACCGAGCGTAAGGATGTCTTATATTCTTTTTTTTATATACTGGCCGTCTATTTTTATCTTCGTCACGTAGAAGCCATAAAATTAGCCAGTAAAAAAATAAAGGTGAGCCGCAAGTATCTTTTCGCAACGGAATTTTTCGCCGTGTTAAGTTTATTAGCTAAGCCGATGGCGTTAAGTCTTCCGTTGATTCTTTTATTATTGGATTGGTTTTTAGGACGCAAGATAGAACGCAAGACCATGGTTGAGAAAATTCCAGTCTTTATTTTGACGATTTTAATTGCGTGGGCCACCTATGCCGTCCAGGCTCGTATCCCCGGCAAAAATATCACGGAAGGATTTCTGGTTTGGACGTGGACGCTATCCTTTTACATTCGACAATTTTTTGTGCCGTTTTTTTCTGTGCCTATTTATCGTTTGCCCAAACCAGTCACTTTAACCAATCCCGAATATATTTTGGGATTGGTAATTATTACCTTGCTCGCGGTGGTCATCATCCGATTCCATCGGCACCGGTGGTTTAGGTTCGCGTTGGGTTATCTCTTTTTCTCGATTTTCTTTTTGTTGCGCTACGATGATGTGAAAGATGTGAATGTGGTGGCGGATCGTTTTATGTACTTACCCAGTTTAGGTTTGTGTTTATGGCTGGGGGTAACATTTGAGAGATTGATTAGCTCACCATTGAAAGAGAGAGCTATTTTACGAACAATAGCTGCTTTAGCCGTGATCGTTCTCTTTGGCTTGTTGAGTGTTAAAACTTATCAACAATGTTTGATTTGGCATGACAATATTTCCCTCTGGACGCATGAATTAAGATATTTTCCGGAAGAATCCATTGCCCTGAATAATTTGGCGACCGCGTTGCGTGACCAAAAACCCTATCAAGACGCAGAGGGAGAATTTCGACAAATGGTTAAAGCCCATCCGCAAAGTGATCCGAAATTTTTACTCAATGGTGATTCGGCCAGTTTCGCCAAAATTCGCTACATCATCGAACTTTATGAAAGAGCGGTTCAGTCTGATCCCCAATATGATGATGCCGCTTATAATTTAGGGAATGTGTATAAAGATCTCGGCCTGTTTCCCGATGCTATTTCTTATTATCAGAAAACGATTGAGCGCAATAAGGATTATAAAGATGCTTATTTTAATTTGGGTGTGCTGTACAGAGACAGGGGTGAGCCCAAGAAGGCCATTGAAACCTTCAATAATTTGATTGCCATTGATCCAGACAGAGAAATCTCCTATGAGAACATCATTGTGGCTTATAATAAGGCCTTGCGGGAAGGTGGGGCGAATCTTCTTTATGAACGAGCGCGAAGTCAAACGATAGAAGCCTATCACAATCTTTTGGCGAAGAAGAAAGGGAGGGATGCCTATACATATTTTAAGATGGGCTATGTGTACAACGATATGAAAAAATATGAGAAAGCGATTCAGGCTTATGAAATGGCCTTGTCAATAAATCCGAATTATGTCGATGCTCTTTACAATTTGGGGAATACCTATGAGGAGTTAGGGGAGTCTCCAAAGGCGCTGGAAAGCTATAAAAAGATTATAAGTATTAGTCCCCGTTATGCTAAGGCATTTTTGAATATGGGGGTCATTTATAGTCAACAGGGACAATATCAACAGGCAGAAGAGGCCTTTCGTAAGGCGGCTGAGTTACCTCCCCCACCGGCCAATGCCTATTTTAATCTCGGGTATATCTATGAAGTAAGAGGAGAAGGAGCAAAGGCTATCGAGGCCTATAAAAAGACGATTGAAATTGATTCCAAACACGCCGAGGCTTATTATAATATGGGAAATGTGTATGTAGGGTTGGGGGTATTTGATAAGGCCCTTGAGAGCTATGAACAGACTTTACAGATCAATCCTAAACACTTGAATGCGATGGTTAATGCTTCTTTAATCTCTTTTCAATTGGGAAACTATAAGAACGCGGTTTTTTATTGTGATCAGGCGGTAAGATTAGGGTATCAGCCAGAGGATGATTATCTGAAAGCGCTGGAACCGTACCGGACTGTAAATTGAAGGAAAGTGCCCCTGTAGCTCAGATGGATAGAGCGCGGCTCTCCTAAGGCCGGCGTCAGACGTTCGAATCGTCTCAGGGGCATTTCTATTAAAAGTAAAGGTTAAATCAGCGTAAAGGTGCGGGTGGTTCTTCCATCTTCTCCTATCATAAACAAAAATTTGGAAGGAAGATGGGACCCCTGTGGGGGAATCCCCCCAGGCGCATTTTAATCTCTTACAATCTATTGACTAAGCTCAGATGGCTCCGACGTTTTCTAATAAAGAATTGAGGAAGTCGGAGTCCCGATTACCTCAAAAGTTTTTAGAAAACATCGGGAATAGAGCGGGGCTCTCCTAAGGCCTAGGTTGGAGGTTCTCCGCCTTTTCCAAAATAAGATTTAGAATGAAGGCGAGATCCCACCAAACGGCCGGAGATTCCGCCCGGGCGCATGTTTTAATTCAAGGCTTTTGGCTGTCAGGTCTCTTTTTACCAATTCCTGACGTTTTTTTAAATTATTAAATTTTTTTTAAAAAATCTTGACAAGTCTTTGTAACTATGTGAAAATAACACACTTACTTAACCCTGTGATGATTTCAGTCTGACAAGGAAAGGGGGGAGGAATAACTAATACGTCGGGGATCATCAAAAAGACAGGTCTAAGCGTGAACTATCTAGGAAGTATAGACCTAGTATAATATATAAGAAGTAAAACGAGTTGTTAATTTGGAGGGAAACCATGAGAAATAAGTTATTCTTAGCATTGTTGGTTGTGGCCATCATGGCTATCCCAGCATTTGCTAGTGTACAAAACGTCAAAGTCAGTGGTGATATCGAGACCACTTTTTTGGTCCGTGACCAATTTGACTTTGGTAGTAGTGTCTTAGGCGGTTCAGGTGGTCCTGAGCGCGGTGTGGTTAAAGAGTGGTATCAACAGCTCTTAATTACCCAAACCCGCTTAAACGTTGCGGCTGACCTCACGGATAATGTGCAAGCCGTGGTTGGTCTTATCAACGAAAGAGTGTGGGGTGAGGAAGAGGATGATGCGGGAGATACAGATGTTGACCTTAACTTAGCTTATGTTAAGTTAAGAGAGATGCTGTATTCTCCCTTGACGGTCATTGTGGGTCGTCAAAATTTCAAGTATGGTAACAGCTTCATTGTCGATTCAGCCGGACCCAACAACGTTACCTCAACCGGCAATGGCCTTACGGCCATTGCGGCTGATCTAACTAAAAGAACAATTCTAGATGCCATTCGTCTTATCTTGGATTATAATCCGTTAACTGTGGAATTATTGGCTGCCAAAGTGGATGCCAATAACAACGGCCCCTATAGGCCAAACGATGATGATGTGGATCTCTATGGCGCGAACGCCACCTATAATCTTGGCGATAATTGGCAAACAGTAGCCGAAGCCTATTTCTTTGCCAAGATTAATAGAAGTGCAGCCATAACACCGGATGATAGTACTGGTGCTCAAGTTAAGCCAGATACAGTTTATGCGCCTGGTTTAAGAGCTAGCACCAATCCTATCAAAGGATTGAATGTTCAAGGTGAAATTGCCTGGCAGTTGGGGAACAAGGCGTCAACCTCGGTGACCACTGGTTCTGGGACAGACAACATTGCTCGGCATGCTTTAGGCGCTCAGTTCATTGCGAACTATATGTTACCGTTCGAGCAAATCGCCAAGTACAGTCCTGTTGTGACAGGTGTTTATACTTATGTTTCTGGCGATCCCGATTCAACGGGTGCAGGAACATCAACGGCCCCTGGCGGTGGTACCCAAGGGACTGCGTATAAGGATGATTATCGAGGATGGGATCCCATGCTGGAGAATCAAGCCAGTGGGGCTGTTTACAACTCCTTGTTTGATTTATCCAACGTCCATATTGCGATGATTTCAAGTGAGTTTAAACCAATCGAAGACATTACTTCGAAAACATCGTGGACAGGTATTTGGCTAGTTGAAGAGCTGAATATTCAAGGAGATTCTTGTACCACAACGGCTGGTCAATGCGGTGTTGTTGATTTCACACATCGCACGCCGACCGGGACCATTGTCCATCAAGCCACAACCAATAAGGATGTTGGCCACGAGATTGATACCGAACTTATGTATGCCTATACAGAAGATGTCGATATTGGTCTCAGTGCTGGATGGTTTTTCCCGGGACAATTTTTCAGCGGCCACAACAATCAGGTAGCCAGTCAGTTCTTGGCTAAGTTAGGAGTTCGCTTCTAATTTAGTTTAAGAAAAGGTTGTGAGTATTAAAAGCCCTCCTGTTGTAAAACAGCAGGAGGGCTTTTTTTGTGTATCGTCGTTGGCAGTATTTTAGCGCCATTTTATTGTTGGAGAATTGTCTTTTCTCATTCCGTCGAGAATCCCTCTTTAAAATAGTTAAAAATTTCTAAAATTATTCTTTTATTTATAAATAGATTTGTTATGATAACAATATAGTAGGTTATTTTAAAAATATTTATTTTAGGATTCATATTTTCATAGGAAGTCCATGACACGCGATGAAATTTATGATCACCTGGCTCAGGTGTATCTTGGCAAACGCAATAAATTAGAGCAGAAGAAAAAAAAAGAGTCTAACGCTTGGCTTGTGATTAATATTGTTATTGCGGTGCTCATCCTGGCCAGCACCTTTTATGGTTTGTCAGCCTTTTTAGCCAAGCGAGGTGAGCTGTTAGAGAGCAAAATTATTTTTGCTTTGAATAATGGCCCTATACGGGTTAGTTATGATTTGAATGAACCATTTCCTCAGATTAAGCGGTTTACGTTGACAGTGCCGGAGGTCAAATTGGAGAGGTATAAAAAGATAAATTTTTCTATGCGCGGTTTTAATAGCGGCTATCCGGGGGTTGTCAAAATTATTTTGCGTAATCAAAAGAATGAAACAGCAGAATACTACGCCCAGAATATCAATACCCATTGGAAAAATTTTAGTGTTCCGCTTACTGATTTTAAGAACATTACCGATTGGTCTAACTTGACGGAAATTGAGTTTGTTTTAGAGGCATGGAATATTGAGAAAAAGAGAGGTATGGTTTTGATCGATGGATTATGTTTTTCTAGTTAGGCATATTTTCGGCAAAATAAAAATATGAAAAGATAAATAAAAAATTTTTTTAAAGGGGGCATAGGGAGAAATGAGAGTCATCGCGATAGCTAACCAAAAAGGAGGCTGTGGCAAAACCACAACGGCGATCAATTTAGCCTCGGCATTATGTGTAAACGGTCAAAGGACACTTTTGATTGATATGGATCCTCAAGCCCACGCCACTTTAGGTCTCAACATCGACAGTCAGGACAGCATTTATAATGTGATTTCGAATCTCACACCGCGTAAGCTGAGAATAGAAAATATCATTCAAAAAGTGGAAGACGGTTTTGAGCTTGTGCCATCGAATATTCTCGTTGGGACTCTGGAACAAGAGTTAGCGGATGAGATTGGCCGTGAACTAAAACTTGTTGAGATCATTGCGCCCCTTCAAGCTCACTACGAATATATTCTGATTGATTGCCCTCCTAGTCTTGGGTTTTTAACGGTGAATGCCCTGCGCGCCAGTCATGAGGTGATTATCCCGGTTGAAATGAGCCGGTTTTCCATGCAAGGGGTGGAGCATTTAATGGATATTGTTCGTCTGATTAAAGATCGACTCAATCATCCGATCCAGTGCCGATTGCTTGTGACGATGTTTGATTCTCGCTTGCGCCATTCCTTTGCCATGCTGATAGCGATCAAAGAAAAATTTGGAGACATTTTATTAGATACGATTATTCATGTGAACGTAAAACTTAAAGAATCGGTGGTGATGGGACAAACGGTCATGAATTATGATAAATATTCGCGTGGTTCAAAGGATTATTTGAGTTTAGCAAAAGAGTTGATGGCAGCCGAGAAGAAAGTTGTAAGAATACAAGCGGTTGAACAGCAACAACAAGAGGCTGAGCAACAAATAGTGGTTGAACAACCATCATCGGCTGAACAGCCAGTTGCCGAGCTATCGCCCGCACCCGCCGAGCCGGCTTTCTCCGAGCGTATGGAAGAAATAATTAAAGAAGAAATGAAAGATTTTGTTATGACGACATTTACACTCATAGCACCCAAAGCCCATTCAGTTTATGTCACGGGGAGCTTCAATGATTGGTCTCTGGAGGAGGCCTGTCGTATGCGTCGAGAAGAAGGGCGTTGGGTGGTGCGCATTCCCCTTAAATCCGGTACCCATAAATATCAATTCATTATTGATGGCCGCTGGTGTGAAGACCCCGCTAACAATCGTCAAGAACGCAATTCCTTTGGTGATATTAATTCTCTGATTGAGGTTCAGGCCGATGGAGAGGTCCAGCCGACAGCATAAGGACAGCGAAGTCTTGGAAGGTAAAATTTTTGCGGTTCTTGCTTATCTATCCATCCTCTGTATTATTCCGTTGATCATGAAAAAAGAGAATGATTTTGTTTTGTTTCATGGGAAGCAAGGCCTCGTGATTTTCGTTGGTGAAGTAGCTATTTTTATTTCGAGTATTATCTTTCCATGGCTTTTTAAAGCCGGGATGTTTATTTTGTTTGTCCTTTCCTTTTTAGGCATTATTGCGGTTTTAAAAGGTCAATACTTAAAGTTACCCATCGTTACGGAAATTGCTGAGAAGATCACCCTCTAATTAGGGGTGGCTTGACTTTCCCGTATGCCCCTTTTAAAAAAAATTTTCAAGACCTTCAGAAATATTCTTGGCCGTCGGAAAAAGGCAATCCCGAAGAAAAAGGCCTCTAAAAGGTCTTTACGATCGATAAGAAAAAGGCATTTGAAAAAAAAGCGTATAGTAAAGACGGATGTTAAGAAAATCGCGGCAAGGAAATTATTCTTTCTTAAATCATCTCCTTCCCCAAAACAGAAAAAAGAAATATTGCTTGGTGAAGTGACCCATTATTTTTCACGGATTGGTGTGTGTGTGGTGAAGATGACTGGTGGGTCGATACGGCTAGGGGATCGCATCCGTATCAAAGGCAATATCCGAGATTTTATTCAGCAGGTTCGTTCCTTACAAATTGAGAATGTCGATGTTATGTCCGTTCATCGGGGACAATTGGTTGGTCTGAAGGTTAATCAGAAAGCACGGGAGGGAGATAGGGTTTATAAAATAAATTAGTGTTCTGATAAAATTATTTTGTAGAATAAAAAGGGTGTGTTATAGTTTAATTAGTACCAATCTTTATTGCTATTTTTACTGCCAATGAGCAATCAAGGACAAACTATAATAGAGTATCTTCTGCTGGTGGCCGCGGTCTGTGTGGTGGCCATAGCCTTTTTAAGCCCTTCTGGTCCTTTCCGAGGGGCTTTAGAAAATAGTTTCGAATGGACGATGGTCAAGCATCTGAACTTTATCGCCCAAAACGTTGTCATAAATACAACCATTCCTCCTTAAAAGTTTTTTGTGATGAAGCGAAGAAGCCGAATATCGAATATCGAGCGAAGATTGATTCGACGTTATTTGCTTTGGTGTTATAAGACAACACGCGAAGAACTCGAACGCACCGACCGCAAATTCACCCAATTGATGGTGGATTATTTCATTCAGGATCAACTCGTACGGCTTAAGAAATATGAGCAGAACTTGCTGAAGATCCAACTGCAGGGATTTAACGATTACATCGCTAAGAAAGAAACAAACGCTTATCTAGAGAAATTTGTGGACATAAAAAAGGCTGAGTTACGGCCAGAATATTTGTATTTGAAACGTCGTTTGGAGGCGGTTGAGAAAACGATTGGCCATTTCCTGGGTCGCAAAGAGCTTCGTCGCATCAGTGAGCTTTATGAACACGAAATGACGAAACGCATCCTCGAGGCCAGAGAGCATACCTAATCCTTCCTTTCTTGAGAAAGAATTGTTCGAAACCCACTTATCGCTTTTGGAGATCTCGTAGTTTTTGTTGACGTTCTTCGGTTAAACGCTTTTGTTGATCTATGATGTCACGGTTTTTCTGGCGTTGTTGTTCAAGCAGTTTAGAGGCATTAGGGCGGTTCGAACGAGGAAGCGGCTTAAAACTTTTTTGAAGACCCAAGACAAAAGTCCAAAATAAAATGAATATCCATGCAATAATAACAAGAGCGATAAGTAATCCCTGTGATTTTTTCATCTTAATATAAGTATAATCCAAATATTTCTATCATCAATTAAAAATTTGATGTATACTTAATCTTGTTTTCTTAAAGGTAGAAGGATGTCTAGGAGGGGGTCTTTAAGATGAGGCGATGTCATATTGGGGGCTATGCGCTGGTGATTGTATTGATGGGCGCTGGGGCTGCTTTTTCCGTAGACACGAAAGAGTTGAGTGAGACTCCTTCCATCGAGATTTTTAGCAGCGGTAAAAGATTTAAATCTGTTGCTGAATACAAACGATATCAACATCAAGAGAAGAAATTCATTATTCCAAACGATAGTCGCCAGCCCTCACAAGACGGACAAGCGAAAGATATTTTCTTCGGTGGGAAAGATATTGAGTACTTGCCCCAGATGCAAGAGATGTTAAGGGAATATCTTAAAGATCAAGGGGAATCGCCATCGAGTTTTTCCTTCGATGCGGAGAACATGAAAACGATTATTTTTGATTCCCCGAAACGCCAAGGAGAGGTTGATGGCCAGTCCTATCCATCGATTTTGTGGTCTTTGTCAGCGCCTTCTCGAAATAGAGGTATGCAAGGAGTCGAGATACAAAGATTCTTGAAATATTTTCATCGACGATCTAAAAATCCAGTCTTTTTATCGAAAGCGTGGGTTGGCGTTAAAGGTGAGAGTAAGGGATGGCCAGCGTTTTCCTTTATTTTTGACCTTGAGCAAATAAAAATCTTGTCCCATTTTTTGAGAAATGAGAGTGAATTGAAGAAATTTTCTGCCATTGTCAATGCGGTGAAATCTTTCCAATATAAAATTTTCAAGGAAGAATATCCGGATACTGTATCCATCATTTTAGGAAGGTCTTTTAAACAATTAGAGCCAAGGCGCCTCCAGACTCCAGCGGTTGATTCAGTCAAAGAGGACTCATCCCTTTCTGTGGTAGGATTGAACCAAGAGGAGGGCTTGCCACCGATTATTATTGACCGTCATCTGTTGCCCGCCGATTACTTTAAGGAAGAAGTCGATACCAATTAACCCCCATTTAGTTTATAACCATCTCAAAATATTGAAGTTGAAATTTGACTGCCTTTTGGCTGTGGAAGTATTGACTTATATATGTAGTAATAGTATAATACTTTCCTTTAGCTAAGTAAATAATTAAACATGCAAGGAGGGATTTAACCGTGGTTCTCGTAAAAGAAAGAAAAACCGAAATAATTTCTCAATTTAAGGCGCATGCCAAGGACACGGGTTCTCCAGCTGTCCAGATTGCTCTGCTAACCGAAAAGATCAATTATTTATCAGGGCATTTTAAAGTGCATCGTAAGGATTTCAATTCCCGTCGAGGGCTTCTTATGATGATTGGAAAAAGAAGACGTCTTTTATCCTACCTTAAGAAGTACAATCCCGAACAATACGAAGCCACCATAAAAAAGCTCGATCTGCGCAAGTGAGGTTAACCTATGTTTAATATGGGGCGTATAGAAATTCCCTATGGGGTCCAGAATCTAGTTATCGAAACGGGCAAGTTCGCCAAGCAAGCCAATGGAGCCGTGACAGTCACGGTGGGCGGTACGGTGGTTTTGGTCGCCAGTTGTATGTCCAATAAACCGAAAGAGGGTGTCGACTTTTTTCCACTGATGGTCGAATATCAAGAGAAGATTTATTCCGCCGGACGCATTCCCGGTGGATTTTTCAAACGGGAGGGCCGTCCCACAGAAAAAGAAATTTTAACCGCTCGTTTAATCGATCGTCCTATCCGTCCTCTTTTCCCCAAAGGATTCTTAAATGAGGTCCAAGTTGTTGCCTCTGTTCTAAGTCATGATGGGGAAAACGACCCTGATGTTCCAGCCTTGATTGGGGCCTCAGCGTCATTAATGATTTCCGATATTCCCTTTGAAGGACCCGTGGCCGCGGTACGCGTGGGGCTCATCGACAATCAATTCATCATTAATCCGAGTTACAAACAGCGTGAGCAATGCATGTTGGATTTGATTGTAGCCGGACGAGAAGAAGGAATCATCATGATCGAAGGAGAGTTTGAGGAAATTCCCGAACAGAAAGTCGCCGAGGCCCTAAAATTCGGGTTCGAGGCCCTGAAGCCCATCGCTGCTATACAAAAGAAATTCCATAAAACCGTTGGGCAAGAAAAAGCTCAAATTGAATTCCTCCAGCCTCACCAAGATTTAATGAATAAAGTGCGTGAGATGGCCCACGGTCGACTCACCCACGCCTATAACATTGAAGAGAAGCAAGAACGAGAAGATGCCATTAATGAAATTCTCGATGACTTAACCAACGACATGACTATTTTTGATCCTTATAAACAGGATGAAGATGAAATCACCGTGGATAGTATTAAGGGCCTATTCGATCAAATTGAATATGAGGAAGTTCGTCGTATGATCTTAGAAGAAGGCAAGCGCGCGGATGGTCGCGGACTAGAAGATTTACGGGAAATAACCTGTGAAGTCAACGTCTTGCCACGGACACATGGTTCAAGCCTTTTTTCCCGCGGTCAAACGCAAAGTTTATCGATTGTCACGCTGGGGACACGTACCGATGAGCAATTAGTGGAGGCCTTGGAAGGAACAACCTATAAAACGTTTATGTTGCATTATAACTTTCCCTCTTTTAGCGTGGGGGAGACAAAACCAATCCGTGGTCCTGGTCGACGGGAAATTGGTCATGGGGCCTTGGCGGCCAAGGCCTTGAAAGCGGTTCTTCCTTCCAAAGAAGAATTTCCTTATACGGTCCGTGTTGTTTCGGAGATCCTTGAATCCAACGGATCCTCGAGCATGGCGACCGTTTGTGCGGCCACGCTGGCCTTAATGGATGCAGGCGTTCCCATCAAAGATCCAGTGGCGGGTATTTCAATTGGATTGATTACAACGAAAGAAGGTGAGGAAGGTATTCTTTTAACGGATATCATGGGCCTAGAGGATCATTTTGGGGACATGGATTTTAAAGTCGCTGGGACACGTAAAGGTGTGACAGCGATTCAATTGGATTTAAAGATTAATAAGATTAGCCTTAATCTTTTGGCCAAGGCTTTGGAGCAAGCCCGAAAAGCACGATTGATTATCCTGGATAAGATGCACGCCACCTTAGCGACACCACGGGAGGAGATTTCGGAATATGCCCCTAAGATTTTCACATGTCAGATTAGTGTGGAAAAGATTGGGGAAGTGATTGGGCCGGGTGGTAAAACCATTAAGAAAATCATCGAAGAGACAGGGGTGACGTCGATTGATATCGAGGAAACGGGCAAAGTGATCGTGGCCGCTTCCGATAAACAAGCGGGCGAGGCAGCAATTAATTATATAAAAAGCATGACGGAGGAGCCTCAAGTTGGTAAAATATACAATGCCAAGGTTAAGCGGGTCACCAATTTTGGTGCTTTTTGCGAGTTTCTTCCTGGACGAGAGGGTTTAGTGCATGTTTCGGAATTAGCGAATAATTATGTGAAGGATATTAACGCGATCGTCAAAGTGGGGGATGAATTCAAGGTGAAGTTGATCGAAGTGGACGAAATGAACCGCGTTAACTTAAGTAAAAAACAAGCCGAATGAAACATGAACACATTAATGAAATAAAAGCAATTATTATTCTCTCCCTTGGCCTTATCTTACTGGCTAGCCTTATTTCCTTTGTCCCTGAAGATCTTCCGTGGTACACTTCTCATCCTAATATCCCAGCCAAAAATCTTGTGCGTATTGTCGGTGCGTATGTGGCGGGTGGTTTACTTTTTGTCTTTGGATATAGTGTCTATGCCGTGGTGGTTTTTTTATTTTTTTGGGGATGGAACAAATTAGCTTCACGCCAGTTACAATTCTCTTTTCTAAAATTTCTTAGTTTTGGCATTCTGTTTTGTGCCTTAAGTGGCCTCTTTGGTCTCTGGGCGGCGGACTCGACAGCTCAACGTTTTGGTCGGGCTGGCATTGTGGGTTTGGTGTTATCGGATTTCCTTCTCCAATATTGTGGGGTTATGGGTTCCTACATTATCTTATTTACCATTACGACGCTTAGTACGATTGTAATTGGGGAATTTCTTATCTCTCCTTTGCTTTTTCGCATCACCGATGAAACGAAAAATTTACTCACTTCTGTTCAAGACAGAATTCAATCGAAACCAAAAGATTTTGCAAGCAAGTTTTCTTGGCGTATGAGATCGAGGATAGAAAAAGAGGCTGGCTCTTTGTTGCAAGAAAAGACGAAGCCTTGGGGGCATCTCTCAGCCAAGAATCAACAGCAACAGCCAGAGAGTATTTCCCAACTGAAAACTGTTATCAAACCGGCTACAGGGTTAAAGCCAGAGAAGCCGCAGATTCATATCATGCCGTCTACGAAAGAGAAGATGCCTATCCTTGAATCAAAACCCAAAGTGGTAGGGACTTACCAATTGCCATTGTTGGATTTGTTAGATGATCCGCCGGCTGTTCCCAAAGATAAAATTGAAAATAATTTGGTGATAGGGGCGCGTGTTTTGGAAGATACCTTGGCGGATTTTAATGTCAGTGCGCGTGTGGCGGATATTGAACGTGGTCCTGTGATTACACGCTATGAGTTGGAACCGTCGCCGGGTGTTAAGGTTCAAAGGATTGTGACCTTAGCCGATGATATTGCCCTCGCCATGAAAGCACCCTCTGTACGAATCGTGGCCCCGATTCCGGGAAAGAACCGCGTAGGGATTGAAGTGCCCAATGGGGCGACCTCGACAGTCTATTTGAAAGAAGTTCTCGTTCAACAAGAGTTCAGAAATGCGGAATCGAAATTGATGTTAGCTTTGGGAAAAGATATTGCCGGTAAACCCATCATTGCGGATTTGGTAGACATGCCGCATCTTTTGATTGCCGGCACAACGGGTTCGGGAAAAACTGTTTGTGTTAACACCTTGATTATGTCGATGTTATTTCATGCCTCACCTGAAGAAGTGAAGTTTCTTATGGTTGATCCCAAGATGGTTGAATTGACACAATACAATGACCTCCCGCATTGCTTATGTCCTGCTGTGACCGACTATAAAAAGGTATCGTCGGCGTTGAATTGGGTGGTGAGTGAGATGGAATCACGATATACCCTTTTTTCTAAAGAAGGGATACGTAATATCAAGGCCTATCATGCCAAGGGATTAAGTATGCCTTACATTGTTGTGATCATTGATGAGTTGGCGGATCTAATGCAGGTGGCGGCCAAGACCATCGAAAGTGCGATCACCCGTCTGGCGCAGTTATCACGGGCGGTGGGTATTCATCTGATTTTAGCCACCCAACGGCCCTCCGTGGATGTGATCACGGGTGTTATCAAAGCCAATTTTCCGGCACGGATCTCCTTTAAAGTAGCCACAAAAGTGGATTCACGCACCGTCTTGGATATGAATGGAGCGGAAAATCTTTTGGGGCGTGGTGATTTGTTATTCCTTAAGCCCGGTGATCCCAAACCTATTCGTGGTCAATGTAGTTTCGTGAGTGATATCGAAATTCAACGGGTCATGGAATTTATCAAGAAACAACAAACGCCTGAATATGATGAAGCGATTCTCCAACAACAGCGCAGTGGTTTGGCCCTCAGTAACGATGAAAAGGATGAACTCTACGATGAGGCCTTACGTCTGGTTTTAGAAACCAATCAAGCCTCGGTTTCCATTTTGCAACGCCGTATGCGTTTAGGGTATACACGGGCGGCACGATTGATTGATATGATGGAACAAAACGGTATTGTGGGACCTTATTGCGGCAGCAAACCCAGAGATATCTTGATAAATCGCGAAGAGTGGTTGCTAAAAAACATGAAAAAGCATGACGAACAGCAATCAAACACATAGTGGCATTATTTTAAAACAGGCACGAGAGTCTCGTGGGATTACGTTAGAAACGGTTCATGAGGCGACCAAGATTCCCTTGGATGCCCTGCGGGCCATTGAAGAAGGATACAATGTGCGTATCCTTTCCTCCTTTTATTATAAAGGGTTCGTGAAGATGTATGCGCAGTATTTGAATATCCCTTCTGAGACAGTTGTGGATGAGGAGGAGATTAAAGCACGACCCATGGTCTCGACCACTCTTTATCCATCCATTATCCGTAAAAATTTAAATAATGTTAGTCCTTTAAGAGGCTTTAAAGAATCAGATTTAAAGCGAAGATTCTCTGACCTTTTAACTCGACGACAAAAACAACAAATCGTTATTGGTTTGGGCGTTTTGCTAGCCCTTTTCATTGCCGTGAAGGTGTTTGCGTTTGTGAGGAACCGTTTTACACCGAGGACAACGCAGACTCAGCGAATGGCCGCGGAGCGTAAGGCAAAGAGTAAGGTCACGGAAAAAAATAAGACAGGGGATGTTTCGAGAAGAACGGAAGTGGCTAAGCTAGCGGCAGCACCTAAGATTGTTAACCCGTCCTCGACGCCTACGGAAACTCCGAAGGTTTCCTCACCGGCGATGGTTAAGGCCACAGAGAATATCTCCTTAACGGTGCGGGCTAAGAAAAACAGTTGGTTGCAGGTTCGTGCCGATGGCGTGGTGGTTTTTCAATCTACCCTCAACAAAGGAGCCGTGGAAAATTGGACCGCTAACGACAAGATCGAAATTTCTGGCAAAAATATCAATGATTTGGAATTTGAAATCAATGGAAAGTTAATTAGCTCGCTTGGTAAATCCGAACGTCAGGCCCGCCGTCTCATTGTCACCAAAGAAGGTTTAACTATTAAGAATTAATATGATTTCGCCCACCCACCATAAGGTCAAGGGAATATCTTCATTTAAGACGATGAATGATTTTACACATGAGCGTTTAATGGAAGGTCGTCGTGTTGGTCTGATTAATCTCGGCTGTGCGCGTAATCTTGTTGATTCACAAACATTATTAGGCACTCTTAAACGAAAAGGTCATCGCATTGTGGATATCCATGAGGCGGATATGGCGATTGTCAACACCTGTTCTTTTATCGAAGAAGCCCGTCGGGAATCGATCGATACGATTCTGGATCTTATCGAATTAAAAAAACAAGGCAAGATTAAAAGAATTATTGTGGCAGGGTGTCTGGCGCAGCGATATGGCGCTCAATTGGCGAAGGAATTAAAAGAGGTGGATGCCTTTGTAGGAACACCGACATTGCCCAAGGCGCGCTTGTTGGAACAAGTTTTATTAACACCCTCGTATTTGGCTTATGTCAAGATTTGTGAAAGTTGTTTTAATCAATGTAGTTTTTGTGCTATTCCGAAAATCAAGGGCAAGTTTGTTTCCCGAACGATAGAATCGATTGTGAAAGAGGTTGAGCGTTTGGATGCCCAAGGTGTTAAGGAGATCAATATTATTGGACAGGATATCACGGCGTATGGAATGGATATTTATCGTGAGAAAAGTTTGGCGAAGTTGCTTAAGGCCATGGCCGCAGCGACTAAGAACATCCAATGGATTCGGCTTCTCTATGCCTTTCCAGCCCACATGACGGATGAATTAATTGAAGTGATAGCCACTGAACCTAAAATTTGCAAGTACATTGATATACCTCTACAGCATATCAGCGATTCGATTTTACAAAGCATGCGTCGTGGGATTACGAAACAAGAGACGATGGATTTAATCGCTAAGATCCGTGTCCAAATACCCCACGTGAGCCTTAGGACTACTTTTATCGTTGGCCTTCCGGGTGAAAACGAAGAGCGTTTTCAGGAACTACTTTCGTTTGTTAAGAATTTTCAATTTGAGAGGGTAGGGGTCTTTATTTATTCCCGCGAGGAAGGGACAGAGGCCTATGATTTTCTAGATCAAGTGCCAGCCAAAATAAAAAAACATCGGCTTGATATCTTGATGCATCATCAAAAAGAAATTTCTCATCAACTGCAAGAGCGTTTGATTGGCCGTACCCTCAAAGTCCTCATCGAAGAACGACAGGAAAATGAGCAAAATATTTATATTGGTCGTAGTGAATACGATGCCCCTGAGGTCGATGGGGTTGTCTACGTTCATTCCCTTAATACCTTGCAACCCGGAGATTTTGTGAATGTCCTGATTACGGATGCGTATGAATACGATCTCGCGGGAGAAGTCTATGCATCAAATTCCTAATCTGTTAACCCTTTTGCGATTTCTTCTTACCATTTTTTTTATTCAATTTTTGACACAGGAAGAATTATCCTCAGCGGTTATAGCCGCCCTCATTTTTATGTTTGCCTCTTGGACCGATTATTACGATGGGTATATTGCCAAAAAACATAATTGGGTGACCAATTTTGGTAAGATCATGGATCCCATTGCCGATAAATTTCTTGTCTTGGCTGCTTTTTATATTTTTATGCAGATGGACATTATTCCGCATTGGATGTTCTTTTTGATTTTTATTCGAGAAATTTTAGTGACAGGGTGGAGGTTGGTGGCCGTGACCCAAGGAAAAGTTTTAGCGGCCGAAAAGGCTGGGAAATATAAAACGGCCTCACAAGTGACTGTTATTTTTTTTATTTTAGCTTTTATTATTTTTCTGAAGAGTGAATTTGTTTCCCGATGGCCTTCTCCTGTTGTCTTTGGTTGGCAATGGATCATTATGATTCTTTTATGGGCATCCGTTTTCCTCACGGTCTTCTCCGGTTTTTTGTTTTTCTGGCATAATCGAAAGCTCATTGATGTCTAATTCTTTCATTCGGTTATTTGCGACATTTTTCTATATGGGCTATTTCCCCATAGCCTCGGGAACCTTCGCGAGTGTGTTGGGTATGGGCCTTGCTTATCTTGTGCGCGATAACCCTTTTGGCTATTCTTTCTGTTTGGCTGTCCTCGTTGGTGTGGGATTTTTAACGAGCGGGAAAATGGAAAAAAACGAAGGACACAGGGACCCTTCCTGTGTTGTGATTGATGAGGTGGCAGGCGCTTTGGTGGCTTTTTTTCTTTTGCCTTTTCGTTGGCCTGTCATTTTAACCACGTTCTTTTTATATCGGGCTTTGGATATGTTTAAGATTTGCGGTATAGCTAAGATTGAAAAGCGCGCGGGAAGCTTAGGCATTATGGGCGATGATCTTCTGGCCGGATTATACACCAATGTGATTATGCAGGTGGCGCTTCGTTTAGCGGGTTATTATTAGTCAAATTTATATAATTTTTTTACATTTATTTACAGATTTTAACATTGACGAGATGTTTTGGAATTTTATTTTAGTTTTACACCCCCTAAAGGAGTATAAATGGGGCCTTGGGAGGTTAAGGTGCTTTGAAAAAGCACAACTTCGTTGACCAATTGCTTTATACCAAGAGGGATTGAGATTTTTTTAAGTTTTTCGGATAAGACCCTGACATTTTTGTTCGAGCGCAGACGGCCGATGGTCATGTGCGGATGGAATTCTCTTGTTTCTTTTTTGAATCCTAAAGAGCTCAGTTTATCTTCTAGAATTTCCACCATGGCGCTGATGGTTTTTTGAGGGTCCGTTAACCCCAGCCAAAGGATTTTAGGATGGTGAGCATTGGGAAAGGTCCCCACCGCGTTTAATTCAACTTCAAAAGAGGAAAATCGGATCAGTTGTTCCTGTAAGAGCGCCATAATAGAATCGATTTTGTCTGTCTGTACATCACCGAGAAATTTCAATGTTAAATGAATTTGTTCTGATGAGACCCATTTGACGTCAGCCAAAGTTGTTTTTAGTTCCTTCTGTATCTCCGTAGCGACGTCTTGGATTTGTTTCGGGCAGGGAATGGCAATAAAGCTTCGATGAGATTGTCCCATGATTTAGAGATATTTAAGTAAAAGTTTTAAGGCATGGGTCGTGGCCTGTCGTTTGACAGCATGACGATTTCCTCGGAAAATATATCGACGACAAATATTGTTTTTTGGCGAACTTAAAGCGATGTAAGTTAATCCTATAGGTTTGGTTTTGGTGGCACCGGTTGGTCCCGCGATGCCGGTTATCCCGATGCCAAAATCTGTTTTAAGGATTCTGCGGACATTCTTAGCCATGAGGGTGGTCACTTCTGCGCTCACCGCGCCGTAGGTCCATAAAGTCTGGCGAGGTACTTTCAGAAGTTTTTTTTTGGATTCATAACTGTAGGTGATTAAACCGAGTTTGAAATATTGAGAACTACCAGAGATATTGGTGAGCCGGTGAGATAACAATCCTCCTGTGCAGGATTCGGCAATGGTGATTGTTTTTTTTCGTTTGATTAATAATTTGGCGATTTTTTCTTCTATTAGCATGCAGCTATTATAGAAGAGGATAAAGACCTTGACAAGAGCGGAAATTTGGCCTATATTAAAAAATTAATCAACGAATATAACCTTTTGGAAAATAAAAGGTTTATGAATAAATTAAAGGGCGCTTCCTATTATAGGAAGCCGAAAAAGAGGAAGCATGTTTAATTCCATTCCCGAGATTGTTAAAGAACTCCGAGAGGGGAAGATGGTCATCGTGATTGATGATGAGGGCCGTGAGAATGAAGGGGACCTTCTTGTCGCCGCTCAATTTATCACCCCTGAGAAAATCAATTTTATGGCCAAGGAAGCCCGAGGGCTGATTTGTATGCCGATGGAAGAGGATCGACTGAATCAATTAGGTCTCCATCAAATGAAAGACGAATTGAATCATCATAATCAACACCAAAAATGCAATACTGGCTGGGTGATTTCCGTCGATGCCGGCCACGGCGTCACTACAGGAATTTCAGCGTTTGATCGCGCTCAGACGGTAAAAGTGTTGATTGACCCACAATCAAAACCCTCTGATCTTGTGACCCCGGGACATCTTTTTCCCTTGCGCGCCAGAAAAGGCGGCGTGTTGGTGCGGGCTGGCCATACCGAGGCTTCGGTTGATTTAATGAAAATCGCGAATCTTTATCCTGCAGGTGTTATTTGCGAGATTATGAACGAAGATGGCACCATGGCACGTACGCAGGAACTTATTGAGTTCGCCAAGAAGCATAACCTCAAGATTGGGACGATTGATAGTTTGATTGAATATCGACGCAAGTATGAAAAACTCATTGAACGTTGTGTGGAAACCCAACTTCCTACGGACTATGGCGAATTCAAAGTATACGCCTATCAATCCAAGATTGACGATGTGACCCATGTCGCCTTGATGATGGGCGATGTGGATGGGACAGTGCCCGAATTGGTGCGAGTTCAGTCCGAGTGTTTAACCGGTGATGTCTTTGGTTCAAAGCGATGTGATTGTAATGCCCAACTTCATGCCGCCATGAAGGCCATTGCTGAAGAAGGTTCAGGTGTTATTCTGTATATGCGGCAGGAAGGGCGTGGTATTGGATTATTGAACAAATTAAAAGCCTACCGTCTTCAGGATGGCGGTATGGATACCGTCGAGGCGAATCAAGCCTTAGGACTTCCTCCTGATTTGAGGGATTATGGGATTGGTGCCCAGATTTTGGTTGATTTAGGTGTGAGACAAATACGACTCCTGACCAATAATCCACGTAAAATTGTTGGCCTCGAAGGGTATGGCTTGACGGTTGTCGAGCGTGTCCCTTTGCAAATCCCCCACAGCCCGCTGAACAAAGACTATTTGAAGGCCAAAAAAGAAAAATTAGGCCACATCTTATAATTTTTTCCTCGTTACTCTCTTGGGAAGTGTAAACGAGGATTTTTTATGGATTTTTTCTCTTACAGGCATTGAGGAACCAAATGAAGGGACGAGGTAAAAGAATTGGGATTGTTGTTTCGCGTTTCAATGATTTTGTGACGAAGCGTTTATTGAAGGCGTGCCTGGAAGAATTAAAACGGCAGGGCGTGAAGACTTCCAATATTACGGTTGTATGGGTGTCGGGATCACTCGAGCTTGCGGTTGTCGCCCTAAAATTAGCGCGCAAGAGAAATATTGATGCCGTGATTTGTTTGGGTGTTATCATTCGAGGTGAGACCTTTCATTTTGAATTAGTGGCTTATGGTACAACCATGGGTATTGTGCAGGCGTCCCTCTTAAGTGGTAAGCCTGTCGTCTTTGGAGTGCTTTCAACCGATACGGTGGCTCAAGCCTATAAACGTTCCCAAGCCAGAGGTGTGAATAAAGGACGTGATGCCGCACGTAGCGCTTTAGAGATGATTGGCGTCATGTCCATCCTCAAATAAGGTCGTTACGAGGATTTTAGTTATAGTTATGATGTTAGTTATTTGAAAATTAGCCATGCGAAAACGAACTCAAGGCCGCGATTTTGCTCTCAAGATTCTTTATCAGGCGGATATCACTCGACGAGAAATTCCTTTAACCGCGGAAATGTTTTGGAAAAGCGAAGAGGTGACCGACGCGGATGAGGAAGTCAAAGAATTCGCCAAGCGCTTGGTTTTTGGCGTTGCTAACCAATTTCACGAAATTGATGCCAAGATTTCCAAGCATGCCACGAATTGGCAACTTAAGCGCATGGCTCTCATCGACCGCAATATCCTTCGCCTCGGGGTCTTCGAATTATTATTTGCTCCTGATATTCCACCCAAAGTTTCTATTAATGAAGCCGTTGAGTTAGCCAAAAAATACGGCGACTTAGACTCTAGCAAATTCGTCAATGGCATTTTAGATAAGATTCATAAGACAGATAGGGTTGTCCAGGGACCGATACGTGAATAAATTTGCCGATCTTCATATCCATACGTATTATTCGGACGGAACTTTTTCTCCAGAAGAAGTGGTTCAGGCAGCAGTACGTGTCGGTCTTGCCTGTATTTCTATCACCGACCATGACACGGTTGAGGGCATTGGGCCGACGCGACAGGCAGCCACGGATGTCAACGTGGAGGTTATTTCGGGCATTGAACTTTCCTCTGAGATTAATGGAAAAGATGTGCATGTCCTCGGTTATTGCATTAATGAAAAACATCCGGCCCTCGTGGATACAATACAAAAGGCGCAAACATCTCGCGTCGAAAGAATTCACACGATGATTGAAAAATTAAAACAAATGGGTGTGGATAACATTCAGTTTGAAGAGGTATCTCAATTAACGCAATCAAAATCTCTGGGAAGGCCCCATTTAGCAACCATCCTTAAACAAAAAGGATGGGTTGCAGATATTAGTGAAGCCTTTACGAAATATTTAGGGGAAGGATGCCCAGCCTATGTTCCCAAATATAAACTGACACCTTATGAGGCGATTGCCCTTATTCGCAAAATTGGTGGCGTGGCGGTTTTGGCGCATCCTATGATTACAAATAGGGATGAGTTGATTCACCGTTTGGTTGAATCTGGCCTTCAAGGCCTCGAGGTCTATTATCCGAATTGTCCAGCCGTGACCTGTGAATATTATGCCAAGTTGGCAAAAAAATATAATTTGATTATGACGGGCGGTTCAGACGCCCATGGCAAGGCCAAGGATAATACCTTCATCGGTAAGACAAGAATACCGTATGAATACGTTGAGCAATTAAAAAAATTAAGTCGAGTGACTTAAATGACGCAAGATTTACGATACATGCAACAGGCTTATCACTTAGCTTTAAAGGGCAAGGGAAAGACCTCGCCTAATCCCTTGGTTGGTGCGGTTCTTGTTAAGGATGGACGTCTTCTGGCGGAAGGTTATCATAGACGTTGTGGTGGAGATCATGCGGAAATTATCGCGCTTAAGAAAGGTGGGCAACGAGCGCGTGGTGCGACTCTCTATGTGACGCTTGAGCCATGCTTTCATTATGGCCGTACACCACCCTGTGTGGATGCCATCATTCAGAGTGGTATCAAGGAGGTTTATGTGGGTATGATCGACCCTAATCCTTTAACACAAGGTCAATCAATCCGTAAATTGCGAAGGGCTGGAATTAAGGTCCGTGTTGGATTTATGAGGAAAGAATTAAGACGAATGAATGAATCGTTTATAAAATATATTAAATTCAAAAAGCCGTTTGTGGTCGTGAAATGTGCACAAACTCTCGATGGGAAGATCGCCACCAGCCACGGACAATCGAAATGGATCACCTCCGAACAAACGCGGGCCTATGCACGGCGGTTACGTAGCGATTTTGATGCGATTTTGGTGGGGATCAATACGGTTCTCAAAGACGACCCTTCCCTGAATGCGCTGAACCGCTCTCAAAGACTTAAAAAAATCGTTTTGGATTCGCAATTGCGAATTTCACCAAAAGCAAGATTGTTTAAAAATACCTTACCGCAAAATTGTCTTTTAGTCACGACACGAAAGGCACCTCGAAGAAAGATAATTTTTTTTCAACGCAAAGGAATTCAAGTCATCATGGCTCCTCCACAGAAGGGCAAGTTCGATCCTTGTTGGTTATTTCCATATTTGGCCAAGAAAGAAATCGCAAATATTTGAATTGAGGGGGGAGGGACCGTCATCGGAGAAGCCCTAAAATATGGATTGGTTAACAAAATGTATCTTTATCTGGCGCCGAAAATTATTGGTGATCAAAAGGCTCGGAGCTCTGTGGTGGGGTTAGAGCTGAAAGATATCAACAAAGCCATTCAATTAAGAGACATAAACATCCAACAAATCGGAAAGGATATTTTCATCGAGGGTTATGTTCACCGGTATTATTGAAGAACGTGGCCGTGTCATTGACATCAAAACAAAGCAAAATCTTTTTGTTTTGCGTGTAAAGGTTTCAACGATTCATCGTGGGCTTAAGGTGGGTAAGAGCATGGCCGTCAATGGGGTGTGTTTGACAGTGACAAAGATTTCTCAACACATTTTAAGTTTTGATATAATGAAAGAAACGATTTTGCGGACAACGTTAAAAGATTTGCGTCCCGGCGATGGTGTGAATTTAGAGCGGGCGCTTATGGCAAACAGTCGATTCGATGGGCATTTTGTGACCGGTCATGTGGACGGTGTTGGCCGAGTTAAAGAGAAAATTGCTCGACCCAATTATGTTGAATTGAGGATAAAGGCCTCTCAAGGTTTGTTGCGATATATTGTGCCAAAAGGTTCGATCTGTGTCGATGGGGTCAGCTTAACCGTGGGAGCCGTTCAGAGAGATTCGTTTTCTGTCCATTTGATACCTTATACGCGTCGAGTAACGACGTTAGGCATCAAGAGGCTCAAGGATGGGGTGAATATTGAAACAGATATTTTAGCGAAATATATTTTGAGAAAGAAGAGCAAATGATGATTGGCGATACGGTAACTTAGTGTAAAGCGTATAGCGTATGGAGATATAAAAACTATTCGCTAACCGCTAAACGCGATTCGCTAGAAGGAGAAACCATGCAACTCGATACTCAACAAATCAAAAAAATCATTCCTCACCGTTTTCCTTTTTTATTGATCGATCGTGTGGTAGATTTGCGGCCTAATGAAAAGCTTGTGGCCATCAAAAATGTGTCGATCAATGAGCCATTTTTTGTTAGTCATTTTCTAAATGAGAAAATTATGCCAGGTGTTTTAATCATTGAAGCCATGGCGCAAGCAGCGTGTGTGTATTTTTATTACAGTAAAAATCTGGTGGGCAAGGATCTTATGTATTATTTGGCCAAGGTCACAGCCAAGTTTCATCAGCCGGTTGTACCGGGCGATCAATTAAAAATTGAGGTTACGACGATAAAACTTCTGGCCACCACAGGATTTTTGAAGACAATGGCGTTCGTTGAAGAGAAAGTAGTGGCTGAAGCAGAAATAGGGTTTAGTATTAAAGAGACATAACTCTATTTTTATCAATAGGTTAATTCTTTCCTACGGAGTTCCACCCAATAACAAATTGACGGAAAATTACTTCAATGTTACACTAAACGGTTACCCACTTATTGTTAACTTGACGAGACGATAATTTATGGAATGAATGACATAAATTATTAGTCGAGCCAATCCCGCAGGTTTTATGCGGGATACGGATGAAAGCAGAACACGAGGAGTAGCGCAGCTTCAGTCTGAGGCTGATCCGCCTTTGGTGGAGGCTAGCGCACAATTTTTCAAGTTAGAATTTTAAGATGATTAAACGGGGCGTAGCGCAGTTGGCTAGCGCGCTTGGTTCGGGACCAAGAGGTCGACAGTTCAAATCTGTCCGCCCCGATGTTTAAAAAGCATGACCCAGGCCCATATATTTTATTCTGGTGTTGTTCAAGGCGTTGGATTTAGATATACCGTTCAGGACTTAGCCAATGACCTTAATCTCAACGGATGGGTCCGTAATCGTCGCGATGGTCGTGTGGAGATTTTAGTGGAAGGCACCCAAGAGACCATTGAAGAATTTTGTCGAAAGATTGAAGAGCACTTTGAAGGAAACATTCGCGACAAAAATATCAGATTTCAACCAGCCCAAGGCACATTTAAAAGTTTTGAGATTAGCTATACCGCCTAATGATGGTGACAAAACAGCAAGCCAAAGAAAGAATTGAGAAACTCTCGAAGGAGATCGAGGAACATAATTACCGCTATTATGTTCTTTCTCAGCCAACGATTTCGGACAAAGAATACGATGTCTTGATGAAGCGGTTGATTGAATTAGAAAAGCAATTTCCAGAGCTTAAGACTAGGAATTCACCCCGTCAGCGGGTTGGTTCGTCAATACCCATGATAACCAAGACCGTTTCGCATCGGGTGAAGATGTATTCGTTGGACAACACCTATTCAACGCAGGAACTTAAAGAATGGCGGGATCGCGTCTATAAAGGACTTGGCCATGATCGTGTGGAATTTGTCTGTGAGTTAAAGATTGATGGGGTGAGTGCCGCACTGACATACGAAAAAGGGGAATTTGTTTTAGGGGCAACGCGTGGTGACGGCTCGGTCGGTGAGGATGTAACGTCGAATTTACGTACGGTGCGTTCGATTCCCTTACGGCTTAAGAAAACAAAATTTTCTATTCCACCATTATTAGAAGTGCGCGGCGAAATTTATATGAAAAAAAATGACTTTGAGGCTTTAAATAAAGAACGAAAATCTCAAGGTGAAGTTTTGTTTGTCAATGCTCGAAATGCCACCAGTGGCTCTTTAAAGTTATTAGATTCGCGTTTGGTCGCTCAGCGAAAATTGAATTGTTTTGTGCATTCCTTTGGTGTGGCCGAAGGAAGGGAATCATTTCTAACGCAGTGGCAATTTTTACAGGTAGCGACGGCGTGGGGATTTCCGGTTAATAGGACAAGTCGTCTATGCCAAACATTCGAGGCGGTCCTTGACTATTGTCAGGAATTTCAACAGAAACGTAATACAGTCCCTTATGAAATTGATGGTGTGGTTATTAAAGTTAATTCCTTAAAACAGCAAGAACAATTAGGGTTTACGTTGAAAAGCCCGCGTTGGGCGGTGGCTTATAAATTTCCTGCTCAGCAGGCTACAACTATTGTCAAAGATATTGTGGTTCAGGTAGGGCGTACAGGTGTCCTGACGCCGGTCGCGGAGTTAGAACCGGTTGAGTGCGGCGGTGTGACGATTTCCCGCTCGACGTTGCATAATTTTGATGAAATAAAACGTCTTCATGTCAAGAAAGGCGATCGTGTTCTCATTGAGCGAGCCGGTGATGTTATCCCTAAAATTGTTAAAGTTGTTGAATCATCCCGTAATAAAGGATCTCTTATCAAGGCCCCTTCCAAGTGTCCTGTGTGCGGTGGCATTATTAGTAAAGAAAAGGCTGAAGATGTGGCGTATCGCTGTATTAACCCTTCGTGTCCTAAACAATTAGAACGAGGCCTTATTCATTTTGCTTCGCGAGGAGCCATGGATATTGAAGGATTGGGAGAGGTCGTAGTCACTCAACTCTTAGAAAAGAACTTTGTCAAGGATTTCGCTGATATTTATTTTTTAAAGCGTGAACAACTCCTGCAATTGGAATTATTTAAAGACAAGAAAGCGACGAATTTGTTGGAGGCCATTAGCCAGAGTAAAAGACAACCGCTATCACGATTTCTCTATGCCTTAGGCATCACCAATATTGGTGAGAAGGCAGCATCTCTTATTGTTCAGAAGTTTGTTACCATTGAAGAGATTACGAAGGCGGCAAAAGAAGATTTGATGAATATCCATGAGATTGGTGAGGTAATGGCGGAATCGGTCGTGAGATTTTTTAAACAGTCAGCCGCGCGGCGTCTTTTAGAAAAATTTAAAAAGGCTGGTCTTAGCATGGTTGAACCTAAAAAAAGAATGACAGGGATGAAGTTGAATGGCAAGAAATTTGTTTTTACCGGCGAGTTATCGCACTTTACGCGTGATCAGGCGGGTCGCCTTGTCAAGGAATTAGGCGGCGATATCGTTGGAAGTGTCAGCAAAAATACCGATTTTGTGGTGGTAGGAGAGAACCCTGGTTCTAAATTTGAAAAGGCCCAGAGCCTGGGGATTAAAATTATCAACGAAAAAGAATTCGAGGAGATGATTCATGGTTAAGCTATTTCGAGGTAAGGTGTTTCGAAGGTCGTTTAGTGGATTTGTGCTTGTTATTTTTATTTGTTCCTTAGTTACCAGTGGTTGCGAGCCATTGCGCAAGAAATTTACCCGTAAAAAGAAGGAAGAGAAGAAGGAAGAATTCATTCCAGTTTTAGAGCCACAGGAATATCCGGCTCCGGCGTTTAATCCTGAGGCGGAATATAAGCATCGCTATAACCTTTGGAAACTTTGGTATGATGATTTTATGGTCGGATTGGATGAAAAGGGAAGCAATAAACGTCAGAGCTATATATTGGGACAATTGATAGTTCAGTTAGAAGCCATGGAACAATTATTAACAGGAGACCGTCAGGCTCAGCTCCATCAGTACAAAGATACCCTTCGTGAGATTGGTCAGCTGTTGGTTTTACCGGCAGCGTTACGCAACACGGGTCTTATTAAAAGAAAGATCAGCACGATTGATACGAAAATTCACGATCAATTTAGTCCACGGCAAATTCAGGATACCTTCGCCCAATAACCATGAAAGAATTCATAGATGAATTTGTTAATTACTTGTCCGTGGAGCGAGGGCTCTCGCCGAATACCCTTTTAGCTTACCGTCGGGATTTGGCGAAATATACACTATACTTGGAAAAAAAGAGTGTGGGTCAGCCCAATAGTGTCAGTCGTGATATGGTCACGGGCTATATGTTTAGCCAAAAAGAACGAGGTTTATCAACGACCTCCATTTGTCGCAGTTTGGCTGCGATCAAGATGTTTCATCGTTTTTTGGTTCGGGAGCGATTGGCCGTCGAAGATCCTACCAGCCTTGTTGAGACACCCAAATTGTGGAAGCGCGTTCCTGAAGTCTTGACTACCAATGAAGTGGAGTCGATGATTAGGGCCTCACAGGGACGCTCCTGGCAGAATATTCGGGATAATGCGATCTTAGAATTATTTTATGCCAGTGGGATGAGAGTTTCCGAGTTAGTGAATCTAAAGTTAGAGCATATTAATTTGGGAGTAGGGTATGTGCGTTGTTTAGGCAAAGGACGCAAAGAGCGTATTATTCCGGTGGGTAAGAGGGCACAAGAAGCGATCAAACGTTATTGTGAGCAGGCACGGAACAAATTATTAAAATCGAACCCTCATTCATTTCTGTTTATTAGTCGCTTAGGCCAGAAGATGAGTCGCCAGAGTGTTTGGAAAATCATTAAGCGTTATGCCAAGAAGGCCAATATCAAACGGCCAATTAAGCCACATACACTACGCCATTCGTTTGCCACCCATCTTTTGGAGCGAGGGGCGGATTTGCGTTCTGTTCAAGAGATGTTAGGTCATTCGGATATCTCCACAACCCAGATTTATACTCATGTCGATAAGGAACGATTAAAAGCTATTCACAAACAGTTTCATCCTCGAGGTTAGGTTTGTGAAAAATCATTTAATAGGTTTGGAAAGACAAGTTTTGCAGGTTCTTAAGGATATCGGCCAAGAAGCGGATAGTATTCCGGTGAATGCCTATGTGGTGGGTGGCCTCGTGCGCGATATCTTCTTAAAGAAAAGGAATCTTGATTTGGATATTGTTGTGGAGGGGGAAGGAACACGCCTGGCGCATCAATATGCCAGTCGAGCTTCCGGTTCTCTTGTCGTTCATGAACGTTTTGGCACAGCGACCGTTCATCTGAAGAATGGCTGGCGGGTTGATTTTGCTACTGCCCGACGTGAGGAATATCCTACGGCTGGCGCCTTGCCGGTTGTTCAACCCGGATTTATTAGTGATGATTTATTCCGTCGGGATTTTACCATTAACGCCATGGCGATACGATTGAATAAGGATCGTTTCGGTGAATTAGTCGATGAATTTGGTGGGCTTAAGGATCTTAAGAACAAAAAGATTCGCATTCTCCATGATCAGAGTTTTAAGGATGATCCCACGCGTATCTTACGGGCCGTGCGTTTTGAGCAGCGGTTACATTTTTCTATAGAGCCACGTACGTTGAACTTATTAAGGATCGCCTTAAAGAAAGATTATCCCCTCTTGGTTAAACCCGAACGCTATTTTGTTGAATTCCGCAAGATCTTAAGAGAACCAGAACCCCTACACTATTTAAGGCGTTTGCAAAAATTCGGAGGTTTAAAATTTTTGGCTCATAAATTAACAGTTGATCTTAAGTCATTGAGAACGATCCAGCGCCATGTTATTGCGCTCAGAAAGAGAATCGCAGGTGAACCGGCCGACACATGGTGGTTTATATATCTGATGGGCTTAGTCCATCACTGGCCATTGGCTTCTCTCAAACAAATGTGTGAGCGATTTAATCTGAGACGCATCGATCGGGAATCGCTCCTTTATTTGCCACAGGTTTCTCAGATATTAACTTTATTGAAAAAGAAAGGGTTACCCCATAGTGAGGTGTTTAAAATACTTAAACCTTTATCTAATGAGACAATTTTATTTTTGAGAAGTTTTTGCCAACATAAAATCATTCATAAACGACTGGATCATTTTTTAGAACAAGACCGTCATGTCAGTCTTCATGTGAATGGGGAAGACCTCAAACGCTTAGGACTTCAAGAGGGGCAGAAAATAAAGATAGTCTTAGACAGCCTTCTTTATAAAAAGATTGATGGCATTATCAAAACAACCCAAGATGAATTAAGAGAGGCCCAAAGACTCGTGAGCCAGATGTAAAAAATTTGAGGAAAGGTAGGAAGGTAGAGATGGGAAGAATAGACCGTGTCAATGAGTTAATCAAAAGGGAAATCAGCCAGATTATTCGAGAAGAATTGCAGGACCCCCGCATTCAATTTGTCACGATAACCAACGTCGAGGTCAGTGGAGATCTGCGTTATGCGCGTGTGAGTTTCTCTGTCCTTAATAGCGGGCAGGAGGCTCAGAAGACCCTTAATGGCCTCAATCGTGCCCGTGGTCTTATTCGCAAACTCTTAGGCCAGCGTGTCACCATGCGTTATACGCCAGAGATTGAATTCATTCATGATAAATCCGCGGAATATAGTGCTTTTATCGAAGAAAAATTAAAGGAAATTCATAATGAGTCTCAACAATATTCTCAAGGTCATAAGAAAAAATAAAAGCTTTTTGATTAGCACGCATGTTAATCCTGACCCCGATGCCTTGGCCTCGGAATTGGCGTTAGCCTTGTTTTTGAAATTCCTCCACAAAGAGGTACGTATTGTTAATGAAGAGGCGGTTCCGAGGCGTTTTAAATTTCTACCCAAAGTTCATTTAATCGGTTTATACAATGCTCATGACCGACGCAACTACGATGTTGTTATTATTTTAGATTGTGGCGACTTAGATAGGATAGGACAAGTGAAGAAATTAATCAATCCTCGTAAAATGATTATTAATATTGACCATCATGTCACCAACGACCGATTTGGGCATCTTAATTGGGTTAAGCCGGGAGGTTCTTCAACGGCCGAGTTACTATTTGATCTCCTCAAGCAATTTAAATGTCCTTTAACCAAAGACATGGCGACGTTGCTCTATCTTGGCGTTATGACCGATACGGGTTCTTTTTGTTATGAGACTACCAGTAGTCATACCCATGCGGTCGTCAGTGAATTATTAAAATACAAAATTCCCATCACAGAGTTATATCGCAAATTATATGAATCTGTTCCTTTAAATGATTTTCGATTATTTTCGAAAGTAGTGGGACATTTTGAGACATTCTTTGGGAGAAAGGTGGCTTGTATTGAATTATCGAAAAAAATTTTCTCTAAATTTTCTCAGGATTTTGATCTGCGTGACAAAATTTTTAAATATTTGCGTACCATTAAAGGCCTCGAAGTGGTTGTTATATTAACCGAATATAAACCTTCGTTAACACGTGTCAATCTACGATCTCAAGGTTCAGTTGATGTGGCGAAGATTGCACATCGTCTTAATGGGGGTGGGCACAGTCGCGCCAGTGGCTGTATCCTGGAAGAAAATTTGTCAGGGGCGCGGCGGAAAATATTGCTTGTCTTAAAAAAGTATTTTAAAAGCTAAAAATATTGGAGTGTTGGGCTGTGACAGAAATGAGAGAAAGTCGAGATGGCATCTTGATTATCAACAAACCGGCGGGTCTGACATCTCACGATGTTGTTAATTCTGTTAGGAAAAAATTCCATATGCGCCGTGTTGGCCATGCAGGAACACTAGACCCTCTGGCCACGGGGGTGTTGGTGATTTTGCTGGGCCATTCAACAAAGTTATTTAAAGAATTTCAATCTTATGATAAGGCCTATCGCGCTACCCTTAAATTAGGTGTAACCACCCATACAGCTGATATCTGGGGAAAGATTCTTGAGATAAGACCGTATGTGCATATCACAGAAGAACAAATCAAAAATGTTTTGAAACAATTTGTGGGAGAAATTGAACAAAGACCACCCATGGTTTCCGCCGTGAAGATCGGTGGACAACGGCTCTATAAATTGGCTCGCCAAGGGTTAGAGGTCGAACGTAAACCACGTTGGATTAAGATTCACATGCTATCACTGATGAATTATCATCCTCCCCTTGTCGAATTCTATGTGGAATGTTCCAAGGGGACGTATATCCGTCAGCTAGCGGATGATGTTGGACGAATGTTAGGATGCGGTGCCTGTATCACAGAAATTGAAAGAACAAAGGTCGGCCCCTTTGTCATTGATGACGCCGTAAACTTTTATAATTTTAACGAAAGTCATATTCGTCATTGGCCATAATGGAATTTATCGGATTTTATGCGTATTATTAACCTTAAGAAGCCTCATCGCTATAAATTGAAGCGGGCAGTGGTGGCGATTGGTGTTTTTGATGGTGTTCATCGAGGACATCAAGAACTTATCAGAAAGACGATTAAAGAGGCCAAGAAGATTCATGGCACATCGGTCGCGATGACCTTTTGGCCTCACCCGGAGTACGTTTTACGACCGCATCAAAAATTGTCCCTTCTGGTTTCCTTACCCTATCGATTAAAACTTTTAGAACGTTTAGGTGTCGATGTTTGTTTTGTGATTCCTTTCACCAAATCTTTTTCTCAATTATCTCCTCAAGAATTTATCGAGCGATATCTTCTTCATGTCGTTGATCCCGAGGAGGTTTTTGTCGGATACGATTTTCGATTTGGACAAGATCGTAAGGGGGATTTTGAGATATTTCAAAAAATTGGAAAACGTTATGGTTTTCGTGTCAACGAGGTGCGAGCGGTCAAAGATCACCAGTGGGTGATAAGCAGTAGTGTCATTCGACAATTGATCATGAACGGTCAATTAGAAGAAGCCTCTCATTTTTTGGGACGACCTGTCTCGATTTTGGGAATTGTTCGGCGAGGTCAAGGAAGAGGCCGAAAATTAGGTTTTCCTACCGCCAATATCAATCCTCACAATGAAATGATTCCTCCTCGGGGGGTCTATGCCGTGCGTGTGATGATCGACAACAAAAAGTTTTTAGGCATGGCCAATATTGGATTTCGTCCTTCTTTTAGTCGTCAACAAGATATGAACATTGAGGTGCACATTTTCGATTTTCGTAAAAATATCTATCATCAGACTCTCATTATCGAGTTTATGAAGAAGATTCGTGAAGAGAAATTTTTTCATTCCCCTGATCAGTTGGCCCATCAATTGAGGCATGACGAAAAAACCGCCCGACGTTTATTGAGTTGGTAACCTCCCCTCCATATCATTTTTCCCCCCTTCCTCCTTACTACAAGATATAGATATTTTTTGTTATTTTTACACAACTCCTTGTATTTCAATAAAATACCTTAAAATATCTCAATTTAAGTGTTGACATTTCCCTACAGACTTAATATAATCGAAACTGTTGTGGAGTAAAATGGAGTAAAGTGGTATAAAATTATTAATTCTTTAATTAAGGGTCACTTCTATGTTTTATGGGGAATACTACCATACGGTGGACCGTAAAGGGAGGCTCATTCTCCCGGCCCGCTTTCGCGAAATTTGTAAGGAGCACGGGATTGAAAGATTTTTTATCACCCGCGGGTTGGATAAATGTATTTTTATGTTTAATGAGGAGGAATGGCGTGTGCAAGAGCAGAAATTTAAATCTATGCCCTTTACAAAACAGGAGTCGCGTAATTTTAATCGCCTTTTTTTTGCAGGAGCGGTGGAAATCGTGCCCGATAAACAGGGACGATTCATTGTACCGGCTTATTTAAAAGATTATGCCAATATTAAAAGAGATGTGATCATCATTGGGATTTCAAATCGTATTGAGATATGGAATAGTGCCACCTGGAAGGAATTTTATGCCAATTCTTCTGGGGGTTTTGAGCAAATAGCTGAAAATTTGGTCAATTTATGATCTGAGGGTCGATGATTGGCCTGCGCAGAAAAATGGGAGTGAATATGGTTAGCCAGGATACGGAGTGCGTAGAAATGGATATGGAACCAAAACCGATACATATTCCCGTGATGGGGCAAGAGGTCATAAGATTTTTAGCTCCGCAACCGAATAGCTGCATTGTGGATTTTACCGTTGGTTTGGGGGGGCATGCCCTGTCTATCCTTAAACATATGGGTCCGAAGGGAAGGCTTATTGCGGTGGATCGTGATAAGGAATCCCTGAATATGGCACGAGAGAATCTCCGAGATTTTAGTCAGCAGTGCGAATTTGTTCATGATGATTTTCGTCATATTGAAAAAATCTTTGAGAGACTCTCTTTGCGCCAAATGGATGGCATGCTATTAGACTTAGGCATTTCGAGTTATCAGTTAGAAAAACCGGAGCGCGGTTTTAGCTTTAATTCTGAAGGACCATTGGATATGCGTATGGACCAAGAGAGTTTTATTTCCGCTTTCGATTTGGTCAATACATTGTCGGAGAGAGAAATCGCGAGTATTTTACGTAATTTTGGGGAAGAACGGTGGCACAATCGCATTGCTCATTTCTTGATTGAGCGACGGGCCCAGAAGCCAATCGCCTCAACAAAAGATTTAAGCGAGACGGTATTGAAGGCTGTCCCTTCACGGTTTAAATATCAACGCCTTCATCCCGCCACGCGTACCTTTCAAGCCATACGCATTGCTGTGAATCGCGAGTTAGAGGCACTGGAAGTTTTTTTAAGCAAATTCCTTGAGTATCTTAAGGTCGATGGCCGAATTTGCGTTATCGCTTTTCATTCCTTAGAAGATAGAATTGTCAAAAAAGAATTTAGAAATTTAGCAAGGGAGGGAAGAATTCAATTATTAACAAAAAAACCATTGTCGGCGAGGAACGAAGAAATTCTCAATAATCCGCGGGCACGTAGCGCCAAATTACGGGCTGCCCAGCGGCTTAGATGAGGATTTAAGAAAAGGAAGGGGACTAAGAAAAGAGAAATTTTACATAAAACGAGGTGAAAACGTAAAATGAGAATACCAAAACTTTTTAAAGGCATAACGGCCATTACGGCACTCTCACTTATTTATATTTATATGCAGATGCAAATCTTTGCTTTAGCCTATCAAGCCACGAAAAGCGAACAATTCATCAGGGAATTAAGCGAAGATCAGGGGAACCTTACATACCATATTCTTAAGTTGAAATCCTCTTATAATCTTGGTTATCAATTGCTTTCGGAGAACTCCAATATGAAATTTAGAGATAATTCCCAGATTGTGCGACTTCCTTTGTCGCAACCAGAGGGGCGTCCGACGACAGTGGCTTTATCTTTAGAAAAGAAGACAAATCCCATATTGAGTTTTTTTTCATTGAAATCACAGGCAGAAGCTAAACCCCAAGAGTAGGGGAGGATAGCTATAATAAAAAAGGTTGAGTCGAAAAAGTGCACGTAAGGCCGTATCCCTTTCGATTTGGATTGGTTTTTTTTACCCTTCTTATTTGTTTAAGTTTTTTTTTAACAAAACTTCTTTTTCTTCAGATCTTTCGCTCCGCTTATCTATCCCAATTGGCCGAAAAACAACAGAGTTCTCTTATTAAGTTAGAACCTCATCGCGGGACGATCTATGATCGCCATTTAAGACCATTGGCCTTTAATGTGATGGTTTCTTCCCTCTATGCTAATCCCCGTGCGATGAGTCCCGAAGATAAAAATCGGGCTGTTCAGTCCCTTTCCGTTCTTCTGAATTTAGATCCTAAGTTTATTCGGGACAGCCTGAGTAAGAAAAAATATTTTGTTTGGATTGCCCGAAAACTGTCACCGGAAATCGTTACGAAAATAAACGACTTAAAAATTCGAGGCCTTGGTTTTATTAAGGAGAGCAAACGTTATTACCCGAATCAATCCCTAGCCGCTCACATCATTGGTTTTGCTGGTGTGGATAATAACGGTCTTGAGGGAATAGAATTAAAATATGATCAATATCTCAAAGGAGAATATGGGTGGCGTCAGATATTAAGAGACGCACGGCAAAGAGAATTATCGATTGAAAAGGATTACCTTCCGCCTAAAGATGGTTTTCATCTTGTTTTAACCATTGATGAAACGATTCAATATTTGGCGGAACGCTCTCTCGAAAAGGCCGCTTTGAAGCACAATGCTCAGGCGGCCAGTATCATTGTGATGGATGTGAAAACAGGTGAAATTCTTGCGTTAGCCAATAGACCCGCTTACAATGTAGCAGAGGTCGCTAGTAGTAGTGTGGAGAGTCGTACGAATCGTGCCATCAGCTTTACCTACGAGCCGGGTTCAGTTTTTAAAATTGTCACCGCGGCAGCGGCGTTAGAGGAGGAGGTTGCAAAAGAAACAGATAGGATTGATTGCGAGAATGGAGCTTACCGTGTGGGGAATCACATATTGCATGATCACCATGCTCATGGCATACTGACCTTTCGCGAGGTATTTGAAGAATCGAGTAATATCGGTGTGACAAAGATTGCGCAAAAGTTAGGCTCTTATCGTGTCTACAAATATGCCCAAAAGTTTCAATTTGGTAAGAAGACGAATATCGATTTGTTAGGTGAGGTCCCAGGCTTTTTAAAGCATCCACGGGATTGGTCGAAGACCTCCATCGGCGCCGTTCCCATAGGCCAAGAAGTCATCGTAACGCCTCTTCAACTGGTTGGCGCGATAGCGGCTATTGCCAATAATGGTATTTATATGCAGCCGTATATTGTTAAGGAAATTAAGGACAATCAAGATCAGGTGATCAATTCCTTTGAGCCAAAGGCCGTCGCTCAGGTGGTGACGCCAGAAACAGCCCAACGGCTTAAACAAATTTTAGCGGGTGCTGTCGAACGGGGGACCGGACGCTATGCCCAGATTAAAAGTGTGAGTGTAGCGGGAAAAACAGGGACAGCTCAGAAAGTTGTGAATGGGACCTATTCGCATAGTAAATTTTATGCGACCTTTATCGGTTTTGCCCCTGTTGAAAATCCGCGTTTGGCGGCCATCGTGGTTGTGGATGAACCACATCCTAGCTATTTTGGAGGTACCGTGGCGGCTCCCGTTTTCAGTGAAGTCGTTGGTGATGCCATTCGCTATCTTCAGGTCAAAGAGGAAGAACAAAAAGAAAATTTAGCTCATGCGACTAGATAAATTATTGTCTGGCATTTATAGGGGAGAGATTCTAAAACCTTTCAGGGATTTTGAAGTTAAGGCGATCACCGATGATTCACGCCAGACGGTAACGCAGAGTTTATTTATTGCGATTGAAGGAACCAGATGCGATGGCGCCGTTTTCATTGAAGAGGCAATTAAAAAGGGCGCCCGAATCATTGTTAAGAAACCAAGTTCATTGGTTCCCCATTTAGTTGGTCCTCTCGCGCGTAAGGTTTTTATTCTGAATGTAACTGATACAAAAAAGTTTTTGAGAGAAATCACCCGTAGATTTTATGGTCATCCTTCTTCTCAAGTAAAAACGATCGGCATTACAGGGACGAACGGTAAAACAACCGTTTCCTATCTCATCGAATCCGTCCTTAAACAAGGGGGCTATCCTTGTGGTGTTTTAGGGACGGTTAATTATAGGTTTGGCCGACAGACCTTTCCTTCCTTGAATACAACACCTGGTGTTATTCAAAATCAAGATTTTTTATTTCGCTTGGCGAAGAAAAAAATTAAATACTGTGTGATGGAAGTTTCTTCCCATGCGTTAGATCAGGGCAGAGTCGATCTTATTGATTTTCAATGTGCGGTCTTTACCAATTTGACTAGCGACCACCTGGATTATCACCAGACAACCAAAAATTATTTTCAAGCCAAGGCTAAATTATTTCAAAAGTTATCTTCCCACGCTTATGCTATTATTAATGTGGATGATGTTTTTGGAAAACGATTGCTGTCGATGACAAAAGCGAAGGTTTTAACTTTTGCGATACGAGGAACAGCCGATATTATGGCTCAAGATATACGGTCAGGCGTTGAGGGCTCGAAGTTTTTTGTGAAAACACCGAAAGGTTCGTTTCCCCTCAAGACGTCCTTGATAGGTTTGCATAACGTCTATAATATTCTGGCCGTCGTGGGAGCGGTCTTTAGTCAAGGGATTCGTTTAAGGTCTATTCAAAAAGGAATTGAACATTTTACATGTGTGCCGGGGCGATTAGAACGGATTGAGGGTGGCCAGGATTTTAGTGTTTTTGTTGATTACGCGCATACGGAAGATGCATTGAAAAATGTTTTGACGAGCCTGAGAGAAATGGTACAGGGTAAGATTATTGTTGTGTTTGGCTGTGGCGGTGACCGTGATAAAACAAAAAGACCGAAAATGGGAAGTGTGGCGAGCGACTTGGCCGATTATGTTATTTTAACAAATGACAATCCTCGAAACGAAGAGCCACAGACGATCGTTGATCAGATCATTGCGGGAGCTAGACATCGGAATTATGAAGTCATTTTAGATCGTGAGGAAGCAATCCAACGCGCCCTCCATTTGGCCAAAACAGGAGATATTGTTTTGATTGCGGGTAAAGGGCATGAAGATTATCAAATTTTTAAGGATAAAAAGATTCATTTTGATGATCGGGAGATTGTGCGTAAGATTTTACTTTGTCAGCACGAAAAATTATTATGTCATTAAATTCTATCATTAAGGATATCTTGAAGGCAACCAACGGCGTTCTCTTACAAGGAGATTTGTCTGTGCCAGTCAGACGTATTTCTATTGATTCCAGAAATTTTAATAAAGGCGATTGTTTTATCGCGATTCCAGGCAAAAATTTTGATGGGCATGATTTTGTTAAAGATGTGGCTCATAAGGCGGGAGCGATTCTTGTGTCTCGTCCCCATTTACTTTTGCCTCATAATAAACCGGTGATTTATGTTCGTGACACCATTAAAGCCTTAGGCGAGATAGCATCGGCTCACCGTAAACGTTTTCGCATTCCGGTGATCGCGATTACGGGTAGTAGCGGGAAAACAACCACAAAGGAGCTGACAGCAACTATTTTAGGGAAGCGCTATCATGTTTTATCCAATTTAGGAACCCAAAATAATCACATCGGTGTTCCTCTAACCCTTTTAAGATTAACCGAACGACATGAGGTGGCTATTTTAGAATTGGGGACGAATCAATTTGGGGATATTGAATGGTTGACGCATATTTCTTATCCAACGGTGGCTGTTTATACCACCATTGGGGAATCGCATCTAGAATGCCTTAAAAATCCTCTGGGTGTTTTGGAAGAAAAATTGGATCTTATTCGAAATATGTCCCCTGAGGGAAAAGTTATTTTCAACACAGATAATCGCTATTTGCGTAGAATCAAGGAATGGCTCCCCAGGGATAAAATTACAACCTTTGGTATTCATAACCCTTCCCACATTAAGGCGAGTCATTGCCATTTCGTGAACAACGAAAGACTTCGATTTCGAGTTAACAATAAATACTCATTTTTTTTGCAGACACCAGTTTATGAAAACATTTATAATGCCTTGGCAGCGATGGCCTGTGGGCGATTATTAAAAGTGAGCTATAATAATATTGGTCAGGCCTTGAAAAATTTTAAATTTTTGAAAGGACGACAGGTCATCCAAAAAATCAAGGATGTCTGGCTTATTGATGATACCTATAATGCCAACCCAGTCTCCTTTCGCAGTGCCATTGGAACGTTGGATCGATTGCAGGTGCCCGGAAAAAAAATTTTAGTTTGTGGGGATATGTTGGAATTAGGAACGAAGAGCCGACAGCTTCATCGCAGGGTTGGTCAGATCATCTTGAAAAGTAATATTGATATGATTTTTACTTTTGGGCATTTGACACGTGAGATCAGCACGGTGGTTCGCCGTCAGGGCAATGACAAGGCCGTATTCCATTTTAGATCATTAGAGGCTTTGCATAAAACATTAAAATTTCATTGTCAGCGAGGAGATGCCATTTTGGTTAAGGGATCACGCGCGATGGGTCTGGAACGGACGATAGAGTTCTTAAATAAAAATGTCTTATCGCGCAATTAAGAGGAAGACAGCATGTTTTATTTTTTGTCAGAATTTCGTGATGTTTTTTCGGAATTAAACATTTTTCGTTATATCACCTTTCGGGCAGGTATGTCCGCGGTCACCACCTTCCTTATCTGTATTATCTTAGGACCTTACGTCATTAAAAAATTAAAACAGTTACAGATTCAGGAAAAAACCCGTCGAGAAGATTGTCCAGATTTAGATCAATTCCATGATGTGAAGCAAGGGACCCCCACGATGGGAGGGGTGTTGATTGTGGGTAGCATTTTGTTTTCTGTTTTTCTATGGGCCGATCTAACCAATCCCTATATATTGTTGACGACTGTAACCTGTGCTTGGTTATCTATTTTGGGATTTGCGGATGATTATATTAAACTTCTTCACTCGCGAGAGCCCAAACCACCTCATCAAGAACGTCGACGTCGCGACCGGATATTAAAAAAACTAAAAGATTTAACCCAACGCTATGATCTCTTCACCAAAAGAGGTCGTCGTGGCCTGCATGCTCGCACTAAGTTGATCTGGCAACTGTTGTTAGGGACACTCATCGGTTCGTTTATTTATTTAAATCCACATATCTCGACGAAATTAGATGTTCCATTTTTTAAAAATCTCACCATTGATTTAGGATTGTTCTATATTCCATTTGTTATTTTGATCGTGGTGGGGACGTGTAATGCAGTGAATTTAACAGATGGCTTGGATGGCTTAGCGATTGGCTGTATTTTGATTGTGAGTTTGGCCTTGGGTATTTTAAGTTATGTGACTGGTCATGCAAAATTTAGTGAATACCTTTTTCTTCCTTATGTCTCAGGGGCTGGTGAATTAACAATTTTTTGCGCCGCCTTGGTGGGGGCGAGTCTAGGATTTTTATGGTTTAACGCTTATCCGGCAACGATATTCATGGGGGATGTCGGCTCCTTGGCCTTAGGAGGAACAGTGGGCATCATTTCAGTTTTTATTAAGAAGGAGCTGCTTTTACTTCTCTTGGGAGGTATTTTTGCGTGGGAGGCCTTGTCGGTCATTTTACAGGTGTGGTCTTTTAAAACGCGTGGTAAACGTTTATTTCGCATATCGCCGTTTCATCATCACCTTCAAATGTGTGGTTGGAATGAATCCAAAATTATCATTCGTTTTTGGATTATTGGTATCATTCTCGCGCTCTTAACATTGACAACATTAAAGATTCGTTAAAAAGATTATGGAGGTCAAAGGGAAAAAGATTACCATTATAGGCGCGGCCCGCAGTGGCTGGGCGGTTGCTAAGATTGTCTTAGAACTGGGTGGTTATCCGAAAATCTCTGATAACGCAGATATATCCAAGATTCCTTTAGAATTTCTGACGTGGATTAAATCCAATCAAATTCCTATCGAAGCCGGAACTCACACCTTTTCTTTTATTACGGAGAGTGATCTCGTTGTTATTAGTCCAGCGGTCCGGATTGATGCGGTTGCTGTTGAATGGGCGAGGATTAAAAATATTCCGGTGATAGGTGAGGTGGAATTTGCCTATCGTTTTTGTCAACGGCCTATTATTGCGGTGACGGGAAGCAATGGAAAGACAACCACGAGTATGTTACTTCAAGAGGTTCTTACACAAGCTGGGTATAAGATTTGTTTATGTGGTAACGTGGGTATACCATTTTCAGAATATGTTCTTCAAAATCCGCAACCCGATTTTTTTGTGCTGGAAATAAGTTCCTTTCAGTTGGAGTCTATTGTTGAATTCCGACCCCATATAGCTGTTTTTCTTAATTTTAACGAAAACCATTTGGATCGGCACAAGGATATGCAGGCGTACTTTGACATAAAAAAACGTATTTTTATGAATCAACAACGAGATGATTTTGCCGTCCTTAATGCGAAGGATTCGTGGGTGGCCGCCTTAGCACCACAACTTAAAGCCAGGGTGAGATTTTTTAATACAGAAGAGCAGATGGGTGTGCCTTTCCTGAATCCCAATCATGCTGCCGTAGCCGAGGTGGCCAACATGTTAAACATCGCACCGCGTGTCTATCACGAAATTTTTAACCATTTTAAAGGAGTGGAGCATCGGTTGGAATTCGTTGGCACGATTGAAGGGGTAGACTACATTAATGATTCCAAAGCCACAACGGCCGAGGCAGGACGTTGGGCCATGGAGAATATAGACAAGCCCATTGTCATGATTTGTGGTGGTCGTGATAAACATATCGATTTTAGTGTCCTGCAAGAACTGGTTTATAAAAAAGTAAAGAAGATACTTGTGATTGGGGAATCTAGGGAAAAAATTAAGAAATCTTTTGAGAGTGTCGTTAACGTCGAACTTTGTGATGAATTGGAAACCGCCGTGCGTAAGGCCAAAGAATTTGCCCATGCCGGCGATTGTGTTCTTCTTAGTCCTATGTGTACGAGTTTTGATATGTTCAGTAATTTTGAGGAGCGAGGAAGAGTCTTTAAAGAAATTGTGAGTCGATTGTAATGGTACGCGAGATCCTCAAATCATTTGTGATGGCTTATGTTGTGATACCCATTATTTTCTACACGGTGGATATGGCAGCTCAATCCACCTTTGTTGACGGCGGAGTTTTGTCTTTTGTCATTTTGACCGTTTTATTGGTTGGGGTGGGTTGGATGGCCTTTCGTGTGCTTTTGATACAAAAGTTGATTAAAATTTTTTCTCCTTTGAGTGCGGCTTTAGGCGCCATTGTGGGTTTACTTCATTGGGTGGTGCCGTATATGATGATTGGTAGTTATTGGGTTTGGCAAACGGTTCCGTTTTCAGATTTCACTCCCAAAGAAAAGAAGATCATCCTCTGGGGCCTCATTAATCCTTTTATGAATCTCTATTATTTTATGTGCGATGGTTCTTTATGTGCCATCGTGATTCTGGCGTTTTTATTTGTAAAGATGACGTTTAGAAAAAAGGATCGTTCCACATGATGCGCGAAATAAGAACATCCATTGCCACGACCGTTACTCTCTTACTTTCCTTAGGAGTGGTCATGATCTACAGTTCGAGTGGAATTTATGCGTTGCAAGAGTTAGGCGACAGCACCTATTTTCTTAAACGTCATCTGATATTTTTGTGTCTGGGAGTCATCTTAACGTTGATGGTGATGACGATGGATTATCGAGAATTACGTAAATGGGCGAAGCCATTGTTGGCCTTAGCCGTCGTGATGTTGGTTTTAGTGCTTATCCCCGGCATTGGCAAGGCCAGCTATGGTGCTCGACGCTGGTTTCAGTTTGGAGCTCTTAACTTTCAACCAGCCGAGTTTGCTAAGTTAGCTCTATTAATTTATACGGCTGATTTTTTGGCTAGAAGGCAGAATAAAATTACTGATTTTGGGAAAGGTTTTCTCCCGCTGATTATGGTGTTGGGAGTGGTATGTGTCCTCATTATCAAGCAACCGGATTTCGGCACTTCGGTTTTAATGGCCATGATTGTTTTGGTTATGATGTTTATTGCGGGCGCCAAACCACAGCATATGGGACTATTGATGTTAGCCGCTATTCCCCTTATGTATTTGTTGATTGTTCGTGTTCCGTATCGTATGGCGCGTATCATGACGTTTCTCAACCCATGGGAGGACAGTCGTGGCGTTGGCTTTCAATTAGTTCAATCGCAGATTGCCCTTGGCTCGGGTGGATTCTGGGGTTTAGGTCTAGGAAAAAGTGTGCAGAAATTATTTTATCTTCCAGCTGCCCATACGGACTTTATTCTCTCGATTGTTGGTGAGGAGTTGGGATTCCTGGGTGCTTCAGCGGTCATTGTTTTATTTATCTTACTTATTTTTCAGGGAGCAAGACTGGCCAAGCGGATAACAGATCCGTTTGGATATTTTTTAGGCATTGGTATTGTGACGTTGATTGGTTTGCAAGCGGTGATTAACGTCGGTGTGAGTATCGGAGCACTTCCCACAAAAGGTTTGCCATTACCTTTTATTAGCTATGGGGGATCGGCTTTAGTCTTTAATTTAGTTGCCATTGGACTTTTATTAAATATTTCGCGCACCCAGGATCTATGAAGATTATTATTGCGACCGGAGGAACGGGAGGCCATATCATTCCTGCCCTTAAGGTGGCCGATGCCTTAAAGAGTAAAGGACACGAGTTGTTGCTGGTAGGGTCCTTTGGGTCCTGGTT
>Ga0114945_10000078_pt1 | contig 52640 bp, 41 predicted proteins | sample OV2TP3_FD_87194 | JGI IMG/M metagenome (GOLD analysis project Ga0114945, IMG submission 87194) | Hot spring microbial communities from Beatty, Nevada to study Microbial Dark Matter (Phase II) - OV2 TP3 | ecosystem: Environmental > Aquatic > Thermal springs > Hot (42-90C) | place: USA: Beatty... | reverse complement strand
GCCGGCGGGAAGATGATGTTGTAGAGGAAGATCGTCATGATGCACATGACGAAGAAGAGCTTGACCCCCAGCGCGATGATATAGGGGTTGGTGAACCCTTCGCCGTTGATCGCCTTCATCAGCTTGTTGACGTACGCGATGTTGATCCCGCCGGTGACCAGGATGATCAGCATGAGGGCGCCGATGATCCGCTGGTATCTCTGGTAGATCGCGTTGGCGAGCGGCTTGACGAGCTCGCCGGGGACCGATTTCCGCAGTGAAGGCACCACCGCCATCATCAGCAGGCCGAGCCCGCCGATCCAGAGGATGGCCGACATCAGGTGAAGCCAGTGGTTCACGATGGGGATCCACTGGTCGACGAAGGCGGTGATGAACCGGTCCATCAGAACTTGAACACGGGCTTGTCGTTGCCGAAGCGGGCCTTGCGGAGCTCTTCCATGAAGTCGGGCGTGATCACGGATAGGCCGCGCTCGCGGGCCTTGGCCTCCACGCCCTTCTTGACCATGGCCTGCATGAAGTAGGGGATACGCTTGAAGCGGGCCGTGGCCTCGTCGGTCCACCGCACCTCGAACGTCCCCGGCGCGGCATCCACGCCGATCTCGTTAACCTTGACCTTGGGCCCGCCCTTCGGGCGGTAGAGGCACCATTCGTCGGCGTCCAGCCAGTCCCCGTGGTCCGCGTAAGGACGGGCGCGGCAGCCGCCGCAGATGTCGGAGTACTCGCAGTCGGCGCACTTGCCTTTGAGCTTCGGCTCTCGGAACGAGTCGAACACCTCGGAGCGCTCCCAGAGGTCCACGAAGCTGATCTCCCGGACGTTGCCCGCGCTCAGCGGCATGTAAGGACATGGGGTAAGGTTCCCCTCCGGCGTCACGCGGGCGTAGTTCGTGCCGGCGAGGCAGCCGCCGCCCATGTAGCCGGTGGCCTTGGTGATGGGGGAGTTGGGGTCGCGCTCGTAGGCGATGCGCTTGAAGTGCGGCGCGCAGCGGGCGCGCACCAGCATGTCCGGGTACTGTTTCTGCGTGTCCACGAGGTAGGTCAGCACCTCCTCGTACTGCTGGGGCGTGATGTCCGTCATCTCCTCGCCGCGGCCGGTGCAGACCAGGAAGAACAGGTTGAGCACCCGCGCGCCCAACTGATGGGTGAAGGCCGTCATCTCGGGCACCTCGCGGTAGTTCATCGGCGAGACGCTGAAGTGGACCTGGAACTGGAGGCCGTGGCGCTTGCAGGCCTCGATGCCGGCCATCGTGCGCGCCCACGCGCCGGGCAGGCCGCGGAAGGCGTCGTGCTTGGCCGGGTCGGTCGAGTCGATGCTGATGCCCATGCCCATCACACCGATGGCGACCAGTTCCTTGGCCAGCGCGTCGTCGATCAGCATCCCGTTGGTTCCGAAGACCACCATGAAGCCGCCCTTCACGGCGTGCCGGGCGATGTCCAGAATGTCCGGGCGGGTGAGCGGCTCGCCGCCGGTGATCACGACGATCGCGTGCTTGTTCACGACCGCCATCTGGTCCAGGAGCCGGTACACTTCCTGCGTCGTCAATTCATCTGATGCACCGGAAGCCCGCGTCGTTGCGTCGAGGTAGCAGTGCCCACAGCGGAGGTTGCAGCGCTTGGTGAGGTTCAGGGCGATGAGATACGGCTTCCAGTCGTTCTGCGGGGTGGGCTTACGGGCTTCCGGCAGGAGGCCGGGCCGGTCCACATACCGCAGAGGGATCGGATTGATGAGCTGGAGGGTCTCGTTCACGACTGCTTGTTGCCGATCAAGCTCTCGATGATGTCCTTGAGGTTGCCGGTCTTCAGGGCTTCTTCCATGTAGCCCTTGGCCTGCTCGATCCCCTCTTCCGCGATCTCGTGGGTGATCGTCGTCGCGGCGATCTTCTCGGCGTGCTTTTCGATCAAGGCCCGCGTGCAATCGCGCATATAGCCGGCCGGCGCACGTTCCAGGCGGGCCACGGCGTCGGAAGTCCAGGTGAACTGGGAGACCGGTTTCGCGTCGGCCGGCGCTTCCTTCTTCTCAGGCGGGGGAAACGCGCCGGTGCCTTTGTTGGCGAAGATCGGGGTATAGTCTTCGCTGGCCGCCTCATCGATGTACGGTTTGGCGTATTCCAGCGTGATCGTCGTCATGCCCATCTTGCGGGCCGTCTTCTCGATCTTGGCCTTGGCGCGGCGGCGCTGGAAGCCGGCCGGGACCGCGCGGATCGCCTCCTTGGCGTCCTTGGTCCAGGCCATCGGCACATCGTCGTAGGCCAGCTCGGTCTCGAGGATGCCTTCGGTCTTCGCGGCCGCCTCGAACATGCTCTTGTCGATCAGCTTGAAGGAGTCTCCGCCGGCCTTGCAGATCGGGCACGCGACCGGTTGGTCGCCCTTGGCGGTGTAGCCGCAGCCGTTGCAGAGATAGTAGTTTTGCTTCATCCGGTCGAGGTACGCCTGTGTGCCCGGGCTGACGGCCGGCTTCTCTTCCACGATGCCGCTCATCATGCCCGACAGGGTCGAGCCGATCATGTCGCGGGCCACACCCTTGTCCGCCTTCATCTTGTCTCGGTCGATGCCCTGCTCGTCGAGCGTGGCGCCGAGCTGCTTCATGGCCTCCATGGCGCCTTTGGGCAGAATGTGCCCGACGGCCGCGTCCACCACTGAGTTGCTGATGATGGTGTGGCCCTTCTCGATCGCGTAGCGATGGATGGCGGTCTTGGCCACGCCGCGGGCGAACACCGGGATCCGCTCCATGCGCCGCAGGGCTTCCTCCGTCCAGGCGATCGTGTATTCGGCCTGCTGGTCGATCGGTGGCACGTACTTCTTGTTCGAGATCATCACGTGGCACTCGGACATGCGCAACAGGTTCTCGGCGTTCGAGCCGATGTCCATGTCCTCGTCGCTGTGCACGCCGATGCGGCCCATCACGAGCATCCAGGGCTTCTCCCGGCGGACGAACTGGAGGACCTTCTCGAAAGCCTTGCCGTCGAGGAGGGTCGTCTTAATGTCCTGCCCTTCGGCCTGGGCGATCTCGCGGGCGATGTCCAGGTGCGCCTGGTAGATCTTGGCCAGGCCGCTGTCGATGATCTCCTCGTGCAGCTTCTCCTGCTCCTTGAACCGGAACACCTTGCCGGCTTCCTCGTTGAGGACGCCGGAGATGCTGTGGAAGGCGGCGTAATGGAAGTACGGATCGAAGGCCGAGACGGCTTCCACCGGCTTGTTCAGAGCCTTGCCAAGCGCCAGCGCGGTCTTCAAGCCCCCGAAGGAATAGTGGCTGCCGTCCAGCGCGACCACGATGGAGCCGCCGTTCATCGGGTGGGTGTTCTTGATGATGAGCATGTCCGAGGCGCGCACGCGCCGGACGACGCGCTCGGTGACCCCGCCGATGACGCTGTCCTTCACGGCGCCCACGCCCAGGGCGCCCATGATGACGAGGTCATAGGCGTTTGTGTTGATGTCCTCGACGAGGACCTTGAAGTTGCGGCCTTCCAGGGAGCGCCGCTCGACCGGGATGTTCGCCTCGGCGGTCTTTTTGTCGACGATGTCGAGGTAGGAGTCGGTGATGATCTGGAGGCCGCGGGTGATCAGCGAATCGTGGATCTGCCGCTGCCGCTCCAGCTCGTTCTCGTCATGGTATTCCTCGGGGAGGCCCGCTTCCATCTGCTTGAAGCGCTTGTCGTGCATCTTGGCCGCGTACACGTGGCTGCCCACGAGTTTGGCCCCGAAGGTCTTGGCCAGCGAAACCCCGACATCCAACGCCATGTTGGAGTAATCGGAGTTGTCGACCGGGACGTAGATCGTCTTATACATGCCGTCTCCTTACCGAAACACCCGAGCCTGGCCGCCACAGCAGGAAAATAGGGTGAAGCGAGGGGGTATCCTAGCACCGAAAATTGAACAATTGCAACAGTTTTCCTGGGTCAATGGACCTGATTTCCCGCCGACTTGCGGGAGTTGAGAATCTCGTCCAACGTCAATAAAACGTCCCGTCCGGAGTTCAGCTCCACCCCCCGCAGGAGGTTCTGGTCGGCGTACTTTCCGGTTCCCCAAGGCCGGGGATCGCGGCTGCCTGTGCGCGGGCCCTGCTTGCGGTTCCAAGCGGCCAGGCAGGCCTTGCCGATCAGCTTGTTGAGGGGGGCGGGGTTGTAGAGCAGCTTCCGGATGCTGGTCGGAGTGAGCATCAGCGGGTTGTAGCCCGACGTCAGATACCCTTCTTCCAACAGCCGGTGCTCGAGGTCGGTGTTCGGCTGGATGCCCAGGAAGAACATCATGGGGAAGACCCGGTCTTCGCCGAGGATGGCCGCGACCTTCTTATAGGACTCGATGGAGTCCCGGAGCGTCGCTTCCGTCTCGTCCGGCGCGTTGAGCGAGTAGTTGAGGATGATCTTGCCTGTGAATCCGGCCTCGGCCAGGTAGTGGCAGCCGTCGTACAGGCGGTCCAGCATGAAGCCCATGTGCAGCCCGTTCAGGACCTCCTGCGAGCCGGACGTGATGGCCACTTCCAGGTCGCCGACGCCCGACCGGACCATGAGTTTGGCGAAGTCCGCCGTGATGAGCGACGTCCGGATATAGCCGGACCATTCGATCTTCAGCTTCTCGGCGATGATCCGCTCCATGATCTCGGTGCACTGGGGATAGGCGGCCTTGCCGGTGATGAACTGGGCGTCGGTGAACCAGAATCGGCGCGTGCCCCACTGGTGATAGTGCTGCGCGATGTCCTTGGCGACCAGCACGGCGGGGCGGTACCGGACGGATTTGCCCTCCAGGTAGGGATAGAGGCAGAAAGCGCAGTCGTAAGGACAGCCGCGCTTACTCTGCACGCCGATGCAATCGTGGGTGTAAGCGTGGTATTGGGGAAAGATGGAGGCGATGTACGGCAGGTCCACCGTGAAGTCGCCAAGGTCTGTATAGCTCTGCCCCAGGCCTTTGATGGTCTTCCCATTCTGTCGCGTGATGAAGCGCTCGCCGTCGAGCGGCTTGCCCTCGATAACTTTCAAGATGGCTTCTTCGCCCTCGCCCAGGATGCCGATGGTGCCATCCGGCAGTTTTTCGATGAGCTGGTCGGCGAAGGCGCCGAAGGCCCCGCCGCCGATCATGATCTGCGCATCGGGGCAGGTCTTGCGGACCAGCCAGGCATGCGCGAGGTTGGCGCGGATGCCGGAATAGTACTGATAGAGCGATTTGACGCCCGAGAGCGACGCCGCGAGTTTCTTGAGGGGGTTGTTTGAGTAATAGAAGGTGAAGGCCTGTTCCAGCGAGGCGTCGCCTTCGTGCGGCGAGAAGATCTGGATGTCGCGCCAGGAGAAGCAGACGAGGTCGGGGCGCACGGCCTCGGCGGTTTCGCGGACGGCCCGCGCGCGCTCGCCGGGCGCGATCTGCGACAGGTCCAGGATGTGCTGGCGAACTTCCGGGCGACGTCGGTGGACGTACTCCGCCAGATAGGTGCAGCCGACCGGATAGATCTGCTTGCAGGGGAGAAAGATGTAAAGGATGCTGTTCATTTGACGGCGACGTGGATGGCGACGATGCCGCCGCTCAGGTTGTGGTACTCGACGTGGGTGAATCCCACCTCGCGCAGCAGCTTCGCCAAGCCTTCCTGGTCCGGGAACGCCCGGATCGAAGCCGGGAGGTATTGATAGACGCCGGTGTGGTCGCCCGACACCTTCGTGCCGACCCACGGAAGCAGAGTGAACGAATACCAGTCGTAGAGCCGCCGGAGCCAGCCGGCGGTGGGGCGCGAGAACTCCAGGCAAATGAGGCGGCCGCCGGGCTTGAGCACTCGCTTGATCTCGCGCAGCGCTTGCGTGAGATCCGCGACGTTTCGCATACAGAATCCGGTCGTCACGGCGTCGAACGCGGCATCCGGTACGCACAACCGCTCCGCGTTAGCCTGCACGCACACGATCTGCTTCTGACGATCGGCCTTCCGCACCTTCTCCAGGCCAACCTTGAGCATCGGCACATTCAGATCAGCGGCAATGATTCGTGCTCCGTTTCCCAAACGCTCAGCGGCAAGGAGGGCCAGGTCCGCAGTACCTGCACCCACGTCAAGAACGAGCTTCGGGTGAGGGAGCGAGGGGTCTGGCTCATTTTCTTCCGAGAAAAGGTGCCTGACCCCCTTCTTATCATCTACCAGGTACTCAACGGCTTTTCTCTTCCAGGAGTGATGCAGTCCCAGGCTCAGCAGCGAGTTGTTCAGGTCGTAGTAGCGGGCGATGGATGAGAACATCCGCTGGACCGCCCGCTCTTTCTCCGAGCCCGTCCCCGCCGGCGGCGCGGCTTGCGTCTGTTCTTCCACTGTCAGCATGGGAGCGTCATCGTATCACCCGCCGAAGATGCTGGGCAAGCGCGCCAGTGCGGGTTCTGTCGCCTGTGGCTCCGGGGTCCTGTCGGCTCGGCATCCCGCCGTGCTCCGAGAAGCTGCGCGCGGCGGGAGCCCTGCGCCCGCCGCCACCCCGCCGCCTCCGGCGACAACGGCACCACCCACTTGCCTGAAAGGCTTCGCAACTTTTCACTAGCCATGCGTAGCCACATTCGTATATACTGATTGATTGATGGAGTTTGAGTGGGATGAGGCCAAGAACCAGCAGAACATCGCCAAGCACGGAATCGACTTTGCGGACGCCAGACGAATTTTCGAGAAGCCGTTTGTCCTGCGCCCTGATGACAGAAGGGATTACGGTGAGAAGCGGTTGCTCGCAATGGGCCAATTGCATGACATTGTGGTTGTTATGGCCTTTACGCGGCGGGAAGGCCGCATCCGTATCATTTCAGTAAGAAAGGCGAAGAAACATGAGCGTAAAATCTACCAAGATAAAATCCCCTCGCTCCCGCACTGATTGGAAGAGGTTGCGCAAGCTAGAAGATCGCGAGATAGACTTCAGCGATATCCCTGAAACCGACGAGAAGTTCTGGGAGAGCGCTGGTGTAATCGTTCCTACAGCGAAAATTCACCTATCCGTGCGCTTGGACGAGAATGTCGTGGACTGGTTCAAGCGCCAGGGCCCGGGCTACCAGACTCGCATGAACGCCGTCCTGCGTTCCTACGTCCAGGCGGTTCAGTCAACGAAAAGCCAGAAGCGATAAGATATTTTCTCGACTCTTGGAATAGCTCATGGGAAAACACAAACATACTCCTTCTGGAAAGAAATTATCAGTTCAAGAAAAGGATGACCTTCGGAGTCGACTCCCCAGACTGATTGAGGAGGCAGGCTCCAACAAAGAGGCTGCAAAGCCAGCTTTGCGAGCATGTTTGGCACTTCGCGCTCCGATACCTGCTGAACTCTTAGACCCCGAAAACATCGCTGCCGCATTTACGGTACGCGAGATTGCGACCTCACTAAATCGCCTCTCGAAGTCTGAAGTGTACTTAGACATTTCCAGCGCTTTGACTGCGATTGGCAAAGCAGTGGACAAAGAAGCCGAGAGACCTCAAAAGCTGCGAATCCTTCACGGCATTGCAAGGACTATTACTTCCAAGTTGCTGAAATTGTCCGGGCGTGGCGTTAAGAACAAGAAGAGCGCTAAAGGTGGCCGTCCTCGTGGCCTTGCGCACGTCCGATATACAGCGGCAACCGTGTCCTCAGCAACTGATTTAGCGCTCTGGTCACTCCGTATTGTCCGTGAAAGGCAAACTAAAAGCAGGGGCGATATCTACCCCCTTGCGCTTAGATGGACGCAAACGGTTGAGTTGCTTTGGCGTAACGCTCCTTCAACTGTAGCCCTGGTTGCTGTGGTGAATTTCTTGCGATCGCTCCGTACCGTACTCCCTCCTATCGTCTACACTAAATTAGAAGCAGAGCAAGGAGTGGTCAACTTCATTCGAGACACCTCTTCCGCTTTACATAAAGAAGCCGCGAGCGCCTTGCTTGATGGAAGGCTCAACGAGTTAGAGACTTTATTCTCTCTCTCGCGGGCAATCGATGATAAGCGAGCACTTCTACTTTCAGAGTTGAAGGATGTTTGTCAAAGCCGAGCAGCCGATGTTCCGCCTGAATCAGTAGAATGGGTCGCCCGACACGTTGAGGCAGCCAGTCCGCGAGCTAAGGCACCAACGCCAGCAGATGAGAGCCAATCAGTTTCACTCGACTATGTCGCTGTGTGTCTTCTTTCAGCGTGGGATGCAGCACCTGAAAGTGCCCAGTCAGCACGTGCATTTGAGAACATCCGGCGTATGGCGCGGGAACTGTTCAAGCTTGATCTGGTAGGCACGAAGGGAGAGATTATTGCCTATGACGAGAGACAGCACGATCTTAAATCCGAATTAGCTACTCCTCCGGCACGTGTTGAACTTGTTCGGCCCGCAGTCCGATGGTCGGACGGGGTTCGCACGCGCATACTCGTTCGTGCAGTTGTGCGAGAAGCTCAGACGTAATTCCTGGCCTGGAGAGATCTATGTCGGACGGCAAAGCGCTTATCGGCATTGACTGGGGGACTCATTCCTCTAAATGGACTTGGGTGCTGCTCGGGCCTGATGCAGGGGAGGTAGTTGGGCCTTATAAGATTCTTCGATCCGAAATCTGCCTAGATAACGACAGACAGATATTTCTAAGTGATGAAGCACCTCCCAGTGGCTCAGTTTACGTATCCGGTGTCAAGGGCAAGCTTATTGATAATCCGGATGGTCCATTTTGGGTTGGGCCTCAGAGAAACATACGGCTCACTCTTGGGGAGTTGGCGTCGTTTTCGTTCTGGTCTCTTCTAGGCCAAGCTTACGACAACCTATGCCGCAATGAGATGGGACGTCCAGAGGCACTCGATGTCCGCTTTTCTCTCCCTAATTGGGTAGACACTCAGAAAGCCGTTGGGCGCGCTTGTTACGAGCAGGCAGCGAAAGTAGCATGCCATTTATTTTCAAGCGATCGTGAGGCCTGGTCGGAAGTCCCCAGGCCAAGTGTGGATGAATGGCAGCGTAAAGTGCGCGGTGCCCTCGATTTCCTGGCACTTTCCGACGATTCTCCGATTGATGACTCCCGTGATGGCTTCCGATTGATGGTCAACCGTGTCCTTGATGCGGGCGAAGGATTCAGTTTTCGGTTCGTGGCAGAGTCTTCTGCAGCTGGATTGGCAGGGCTACGTCGAGCGAGCAATGCAGACAGCGGATATCTTCTGAAAATTCTGGTTATTGATGTCGGAGCAGGCTCTACCGACGTTGGTTATGTCATCCGCTCGGTTCCACCCAGCGGTACAGAAGCCAATGAGGTGTTGTGCCAGCTTCCACCAGCAAACACGTGCCCAATTGCTGGCAATAACCTTTCCCGTCGCATTGTGGAGATCTATCAAAGCCGAGGCATAGACATCGGTATGGACGAGGCAGAAAGGAGGAAGATTGGCGGTGAAGACAATGCGTGGCAGACGCACCCTGCTGTGACAGACTGGATTCGAAGCATCTCTGAACACGTTCGAGCGTATGTGTTAGGCATTCCAGATGCGAGATGGCTCCCTGAAATGCCCGGACTCCTGATGCTTGTTACCGGGGGTTCCGGGGTAGTGCCCGGCTTGCGAGAAGATATACTTTCTGGGGTTGCGCAGGGTCTCAGGGAGCGGAGAATCCCAGCTAGTGTTATTGATGCAACCAAGCCGATGAACCTAGCACTGACAGGTCCAGCTGCGAAAGATGCTAATCGTCTCGCTGTGGCGCTTGGGGCAGCAAGCGAAGACCTGCCTATGCTGTCGTACCACAAGAAACTTGACCCGCCGATGCTACATTCATCTGTGCGAATGCCTAGATCCTGGACCGGCTAAGGCGTGCAAAATGTGCGATTATTTCTAGCTTGTAACAAACACTCACCATGTTGTGGAGGCAACTATGGCGCATGACGTCGACTTCAGTATCCCATCGCGTGACCTTGGTCGTTCAGATGTTGAGTTCAACGTAAAGAAGGAAGGGAAGAAACTTGGCACTTTGCAAGTATCCAAAGGTTCCCTCGTGTGGTTCCCCACCGATCACTCCTATGGCTACAAACTTGGTTGGGGTCACTTTGCCGATCTCATGCGAACAAAAGGCACACGTTCAGAAAAAAGGTAGCAGCCCAACCAAACTGTAATTGTGGTCAGACTCGACTTTCTATCAAAGACCTTCTTTGTTAAGTCAGAAATAAAACGGGCGCTCCGCCTCGATTGAAGCGAAGCGCCCTCTTCGTTGAAACGGCCTGCTACTTGGAAGCCTTTTTCATGTCCCGCATGACATCCACGATTGTGCTGGGGTAGATGCGAAGAGCGTCATAGGCGCCGGCGCTGCGTCCCATCAACATCGGATCGCTGTCGAGGCTCCGAAACTGCGTCACGGCCCTAAGGATCATCTCTCCGGGCTTGAACAGGGAGGGTTTGGAGATACTCCACTTGCCCGGCTTTGTTTCCTGGACAAACTCGCTCATGGCACCGAGGATCGGGAACACAAGCCCTGGAGAAACCCACACGATCTTGTTCGCCTTGTCGCGGCGGCAGGCGCGGCCACCCTTCTTGGTCTCTTCCCATACCCGATGGCCATTCCAGCTTTCGTGGCGCTCCCAGTACTCGTATTCCTCGATGGCGTATGGCGCGATCTGCACGGTGAACTCATACTTATTGCGCGCATCACGGTCGGATTTCTTGTGCTCATACCAGTCAGAGAAGTCTGTAAGGCACTGCTCCGGATTCTTATACGCGCGCAGTTTCTCAGAAGCAGAATCGTTCCCAGAGACGCTGACGGGCATCAACAGTCTGGCGTACTGAAGGATCTTGCGAGTATCGAGCACGTCTTCATCCGTCTCACTCTTCCGAATGTTGATATCCGGACGGCGGGCCTTGATACTAGCTTCGAGGTCGTCAAGATGTCCTCGCGCCCCGGCCTGCGAGATGCTCTTTACCGGAATAGCGGTGTTCCGGGCGATAGCGGTTTCGACGACTTCAGAAGCCTCGGGGTCGACGATTATTTCGGCGCGGACGAAAAAGGGTGGCTCCTCATTGCCGTTCGGGCCATCGTTGCCATACGTTTCCGCAACCCATGTTCGAATCTCACCCTGCGATTGTGCACCATTGATAACGCTAGGGTTATCGAGACGGATGACCTTCTTATGATCATCGACCTCGACGTCGGACGCGGCGATGACAAAGCCGCTATTGCGAGTGATGAAACGCTGTGGCTCCTGCTGAATGGTATCCCGAATGGCGTCGTGAACGCGATAGCGCTTTCTGGGGTTGTACTCCACGAGATATCCGCGGAGGTTTTCCCTGGTGCCGAGCTTGAGGATCTCGAAGGCCGGGAGGTTTACCACGAACGACCTGACCCCAGTCGAGGTTTCGTCCGGGCTGGTGGTGTTGCGGAGTAACTGGTACGAGAGCTGCACACTCGAGGGTGTGTGCGACCCAGAAACGGCATGAGTAGCCATGCTACTACCTCCCTATGTGAGTCGCTGCCCCATAGTGAGAGGCCGCATCCGCGGCCCTCAATGACAGACGACAAGGGTAATAATACAAGAAGGGGAGAGCTGCGTCAAGTGAAGAGAAGGCGAACGGCTGTCACCGCGCGCGGAAGCCGATGCGGCGGGGCTTGGGGTCCGGCGGGGCCATGAGTTGGCGGATGGCGTCGAACAGTGAACGGATATGACCGTCATGGGTTTCCAGCTTGCGCTCCAATTCCGCCAGCTTGTTGGCCAGCGACTTGTTGGACAGCAGTGCCTGCCGGAGCCGCACGAAGGCGCGCATGATGGTAATGTTCACTTGGACCGCCCGCTCGCTGTTCAGCACGCTTGAAAGCATTGCGACTCCCTGCTCGGTAAAGGCATACGGGCGATATCGCGTTCCGCCACGCGTGTTGTTTGAGGTCGCAAATTGCGACCTCAAAGCCTCCGTCTCCTCCTCTGTTAACTGGAACATGAAGTCCCCAGGAAAACGCTTCCTGTTTCGCTTGACCTGTTCGTTGAGGCGCTTGGTTGTGACACCGTAAAGCGCGGCAAGGTCCATGCTCAGCATCACCTTCTGACCGCGCAGAAGCAGTATCCGCTTTTCGATTCTCTCGTTTAGCACCAGGCTATTCATTACCGTTGCTCCTTCAACTTGAGATGCCAACTTGGCATCTCAAGTTGATAACCACCTGAAAAGTTGTCGAAATGCCTGAACCGGTCGCAATTTGCGACCGGTTCGATATCGCAACATTCCTTTTGACATCGGTTCCCCTGCAAATGTTACTTCGGGGATTTGGAAGGGGACAGGCCCCGGCGGAATGGGGCCTGTCCCTGGCCTAGGCGCGGAAGCCGATGCGGCGGGGCGTGGGTGGGGGCGGCGCCATGAGGTGGCGGATGGCGTCGAACAGCGACCGGATATGACCGTCGTGGCTTTCCAGTTTGCGCTCCAAAAAGCTCTGCCAGATCCTCGTCAAGCATGACCTTCTGCCGTCGCAGGAGAAGGATTCGACGCTCGATTCTTTCGGCTGGGAATTGAATGACCTATTCCCCGTTGTCCTTGAGATTTAAGGTTCTTGACAATGTCACGCATATGACTATAATAGTCACATGAAATTAACTATGGAGGTCTGGTCATGAAAAGCGCGGCTGTCTCCAAGCTGAAAGCCACGCTCAGCGAGTACCTGGCTCGGGTCAAGGCCGGCGAGGAAGTCATTGTGACAGAGCGGGGCAAGCCGATCGCGAAAATTGTCCCAATCTCGCGAGAAATGTCCGACCTTCCTCCGCACCTTCTTGATCTGGCACGAGCCGGCTTGGTGCGCCTTGGGTCCGGGCGACTCCCTGAGGGTTTCTGGAAGATGCCGAGACCAAAAGATTCTGGGGGAGCGGGTCTGAAAGCCCTGCTGGATGAGCGCACTGAAGGCCGATGAAGTTCTGGGACTCCTCTGCTGTTTTCACTCTTTGTGTTCAGGAGCCTCGGTCGGCGCTTATGAAAGCGATCATGGAGGAAGATGGTGCGATTGTGATGTGGTGGAGCACTCCAGTGGAGTGTTATTCGGCGTTGGCACGGCTCAGGCGAGAAGGGATTCTCGGCCGAGATGGTGAGGGTCGGGCGCGACGTGTGGTGGATCGCCTTTCTACTGCGTGGACCGAGATCGAGCCCAGCAGGGAGGTGCGAGAGGCCGCCGCGCGAGTGGTGCTCTTCCATCCGCTTCGTGCAGCGGACGCGTTACAGTTGGCCGCTGCGTTGGTATGGGTCAACGGCCGTCCGACCGGTCACGAGTTTGTGTGTCTGGACCAGCGGCTCCGGGAAGCGGCCTCACTCGAAGGTTTTCAGGTGTTGCCGGAGCCAGGCTGATGCAACGTAGGAAAACCGGGACAGATTTATTTCACCCCCAAGCCCTTGCGATTGCAGCGATTCTCACCGCTTTTCGAGGAGGTGTCAATATTCCCCGAATGGCTGTTACCGCGCGCGGAAGGCGATGCGGCGTGGCTTGGAGGATGGAGGTGGTGGCGGGGGATCGAGGATGTCCATCACTCTCTGGAGGACGGTCACGATAGCAGCCTCGTGAACATCGAGACGCCCTTTCAGCTCCTTTTCCAGTGCGGCCAGCTTGTGGGCCAAGTCTCGCGTGTCGGTTAGAACGCTCCGCATCTTTACAAAGGCCCGCACGACGAACACGCTCATCTGCACGGCGCGCCGGCTGTTCAACACATTGGCCGCCATGATGGCGCCGTGCTCGGTGAAGGCATAGGGAAGAAACCGAGGGTCGCGGTGCTTCTGGGAACCGGTCACAATTTGTGACCGGTTCAGTTTATCCGTATTCGAATCAATAGGTTGCAGACTTGAGATCACAAATTGTGATCTCAAAGCAGCAAACTCGGCGACCGTGAGTTGGAACGCAAAATCATCGGGAAAGCGCTGCAAGTTGCGCTTCACCGCCTGGTTCAAGACCTTCGTTGGCACGCCATAGATCAGTGCAAGGTCTACGTCCAAGAGGACCTTTTGGCCTCGGACGAGGAGGATGACCTGCTCGATTCGCTCAGTTGGTATGAGATCCTTCATTGCCTGCTCCCTCTTCAAGGTCGCAAATTGCGATCTTGAATTTAGACACGGGCTCCCCTGGAAAAGTTACTTCGCGGACAGGAAAAGAGATGGGCGGAGCGGGTGGCGGCGATGTCGCCGGAGGCGGCGGGGTGACGCCGAAAGGGGGCCCACCGCCGCGCGCAGCTTTTCGGAGCACGGCGGGGGATACAGGCGGCAGGACCCCGGAGCCGCAGGCGACAGAACCTGCATCTTAGACTTGTTAGCACTGTTCTCCCTCGCTTAGAATGACAAGGCCATGCCTGATCCTCGGTCCATCGTCATCAAAGGCGCCCGGGAACACAACCTCAAGAACCTCGACCTGGCGATCCCCCGCGACAAGCTCGTCGTGATCACCGGCCTGTCCGGCTCCGGCAAATCGTCGCTCGCGTTCGACACGATCTACGCCGAGGGCCAGCGCCGCTACGTCGAGTCCCTCTCGGCCTACGCCCGCCAGTTCCTCGAGCAGATGGACAAGCCGGACGTGGACTCTATTGAAGGCCTGTCGCCGGCCATCGCCATCGAGCAGAAGACCACCTCGCGCAACCCCCGCTCCACCGTGGGAACCGTCACCGAGATCTACGACTACCTTCGCCTGCTATTCGCCCGCATCGGCCGCCCGCACTGCCCCCAGTGCGGCGATCCCATCACGGCCCAGACAGTCCAGCAGATGGTGGACGCGCTGATGGCGCTGCCGCCTGGCTCGAAGCTCTCGATCTTGGCGCCCATCGTGCGGGACCGCAAGGGCGAGTACCGCAAGGAATTACACGAAATGCGGCGCAGCGGGTTCATCCGGGCGCGCATCGACGGCAAGCCGCACGACCTTGCGGACGAGATCGTACTGGACAAGCAGAAGAAGCACACGATCGAGATCGTGGTGGACCGCGTGGTCCTCAAGGACGACGAGCCGACGATGCGACGGCTGGCGGATTCGCTGGAGATCGCGCTGAAACAGGCGCACGGCTTGGTGGGCATCGATCTCGATGGAAAGAAAGACCTCCTCTACAGCGAGAAGCTGGCCTGCGTACGGTGCGGCTTCAGCTACTCGGAATTGACCCCCCGCCTCTTCTCCTTCAACAGCCCGCACGGCGCGTGCCCGGCCTGCGATGGCTTGGGCCACGAGCCGCCCAGGGGCTGCCCGTTCTTCAGCGAGGACGATGAATATGAGGAAGAAGACTATGGGTCGCTGACGCTCTGTCCCATCTGCAAGGGCGACCGCTTGAAGCCGGAAAGCCTCTCGGTCCTGATCGACCGGAAGTCCATCGCCGCGGTCACGCGCCTGTCCATCAGAGACGCTTCAGGGTTATTCCAGAAGCTGAAGCTCTCCGAGCGGGAGCAGTTCATCGCGCACCGCATCCTCAAGGAGATCAGGGAGCGCCTGGGCTTCCTCGTCAACGTCGGCCTTGATTACCTGACCCTGGATCGGGCGGCGGCCACGCTCTCCGGCGGGGAGGGCCAGCGCATCCGGCTCGCCACGCAGATCGGGTCCGGGTTGGTCGGCGTCCTCTACATCCTGGACGAGCCGTCCATCGGCCTGCATCAGCGGGACAACAAACGTCTGCTGGACACGCTGCTCCGGCTGCGCGATCTCGGCAATACGGTGATCGTCGTCGAGCACGACGCCGAGACCATGCGGCACGCGGATCACATCCTCGATCTCGGCCCCGGCCCCGGCGTGCATGGGGGCTTCGTCGTCGCCAAAGGCTCGCCGGCCGAGGTCATGGCCAACAAGGACTCCCTGACCGGGCAATACCTGCGTGGCGACATGAACATCACGCTCCCGCACCGGGCGCACCAGGCAGGCCGCCACCTCACCCTCGTCGGCGCCCGCGAGCACAACCTCAAGAACGTGACGGTGAAGATCCCGTTGGGCCTGCTGACCTGCGTGACCGGCGTGTCCGGTTCCGGGAAGAGCACGCTGCTCTTCGACGTTCTCTACCGGAGTCTTCGGCAACTCTTATATGGAGAGAGAGAACGAGGCGTGCCGAAGAAGCCGTGGATTTCAGGTTGCTCAGAGATCAAGGGCATCGAGCACATCGACAAGATCGTCAACATCGACCAGTCGCCGATCGGGCGCACGCCGCGGTCCAACCCGGCGACCTACACCGGCCTGTTTACCTATATCCGTGACCTTTTCGCGAGCCTACCCGAGTCGCGGGTGCGCGGCTACCAGGCCGGCCGCTACTCGTTCAACGTGAAGGGCGGGCGCTGCGAAGCCTGCCAGGGCGGCGGCATGATCAAGATCGAGATGCACTTCCTGCCGGACGTCTACGTGACCTGCGAGGTCTGCAAGGGCCGGCGCTACAACCGGGAGACGCTCGACGTCCGCCACAAGGAGAAAAGCATCGCCGACGTCCTGGACATGACCGTCGAGGAGGCGCTGGCCTTCTTCCAGCATCTCCCCCTCATCAAGGCCAAGCTGGCGACGCTGAACGACGTGGGGCTCGGCTACATCAAGCTCGGCCAGTCGGCCACGACGCTGTCGGGAGGCGAGGCGCAGCGGGTGAAGCTGTCGCGTGAGCTCTCGAAGCGGGCGACCGGCCGCACCATCTATATCCTGGACGAGCCGACCACCGGCCTGCACTTTGCCGACATTCAGAAGCTGCTGGAGGTGCTGAACCGTCTGGTGGCGTCCGGCAACAGCGTCGTGGTGATCGAGCACAACCTCGACGTGATCCGCAACGCCGACTGGATCATCGACCTCGGCCCGGAGGGAGGCGATCGCGGCGGCGAGATCGTCGCCGCCGGCCCGCCCAAGGATGTGGCGGGTGTCAAAGCCTCCCATACCGGAGGCGTGCTGCGCGGGAACTAGATCAGAGCTTGTTTTCGATGGCGTAGCGGACCATCTGCGCCACGTTGCGGATGCCCAAGCGGCGGCCGATGTTGACGCGATGGGTTTCTGCCGTGCGGGGGCTGATGCCCAGTTTCTCGCCGATCTGCCGGCTGGTGTAGCCGTGGGCCACCAGGCTCAGGACTTGGCGTTCCCGCGGGGTCAGGCGAGGTGTCACTCTTCGTGCGTGCTTCATGTCTGCTGCATGGGCGTTGTGTTTGGCTTTGGCGGTTCTGCGTACGGTCATGACGTGCTTCAACCTCCTTTGTCCTGGGGCGTATGATACCCGCATCATAGCCTGATCGTCGGGAAAACTGCAACCCATGGAAACCCCAAGCATAATTTCCCATGTAACCTTTGGCGAAATGGCGTGTCTCACCAAGTATAGGGGCTGAAACCGGCGGGTGAGGGCGGGATGGCGGAGTCGGATTTTCAGTTGTTGGACCGGTACGGGGCCGGCGACGAGGCGGCCTTCGAAGAGCTGGTCAAGCGCCATCAGAAGACCATCTACGATCTGTCGTACCGGATGCTGGAGAACCATGCCGACGCGGCAGACCTGGCGCAACGGACCTTCGTGCAGGCGTTTCTGCACCACCAGTTTTTCAAGCGCGAATCGAGCTTCCGCACCTGGCTCTATCAGATCGGCATGAACCTCTGCCGCAACGCCATCCGCGATCGGGCGCGGCGATCGCACGAGGACGTCCACGAACTGGAACTGGCGGACTCACGTGACATCTTTGCGGAGTTCGCCGGCGCCGAGCAGCAGGATCGCCTGGGCGACGCGATCCGGACGCTACCGACCAGGCAGAAGGAAGCCCTGGTGCTGCGGGTCTATCACAATCACGCCTTCGCGGAGATCGGACTGATCATGAGCTGCTCCGAGGGGGCCGCGAAGGCCAATTACCACCACGCAGTGGACAAGCTCCGCCGCGTCCTGGTGGCGGGTGAGGGATGACCATGACATGCAACGAGATCAAGGGATTGACCGTGCCGTATCTCGAACTGGACCTGGAGCCGTCGCGCGTGCGGGACGTCACGGCCCATCTGGACGGGTGCGCGGGGTGCCGTGCCGAAATGGAGACGGTCCGCCAGGTCCTGGTCCGGGTGAAGGGCGTGACGGTGCCGGACCCGGGCGACCGATTCTGGAGCGGATTTCCCGACAGGGTCCGCCGCGAGCTGGCGCGCGAACGGCCCCCCATCCCTTCGCGCCTATGGAGGGGAATCGCGGGGTGGCCGATGGCCCTCGCGGCGTCGGTCCTGCTGCTCGTCGGCGCGTGGTTTCTCAGAGGTGTGTTCGATCAGGGACCGGCGCCGGCCCCGCAGCGAACGGTCGTACAGGCTCCCATGGCGCGCGGCGGTCAGCCCCCGCCGGCTGATGCTGATTTACCTCAGCTTGCCGAAGCGGATTGGCAGGAATTCTGGGACGAGGACCACGATATGATCCTGGCCGAGATGGCGTCTCGCCTGGACCGGCAGACCGTGGATCGGCTGTTCGGAGAAATCTAAAGGGGGAAATATGTACCGACACATCTGGGGACGCAGTAGCATGGCGCTTGCGCTGGTTGCCCTCCTGGCATCGCCGGCGCCCGCGCAGGAGATGGAGCGGCCGGGCGGCCCCAGACCGGTGCCGCCGGTCATGGAAGAACTGGACCGCATGACGGGGCCTGAGCGCGGACCGGGCGGCGGCCAGGGAGACGGAGAGGAGAGCGGCCGCCACTTCGAGGCCAAAAAGCGGGAGCGGCTGTTGCAGAAGCTCCATCTCGATGAGGCCACGCGGAGCCGGCTCAGCCAGCGATTGGAGCAACTGGATCAGAAGGGGGAGGATCTGCGACGCCAGCGGCGGGAGGCCTTCCAAGCCTTGAGGGAGCAGGCGAAGGGTCTGCGAAGGGACATGCGGCGGGGGCCACGCGAGGGCGGCGAGCGCGGGCCGGAGCAAGCGCCGCCTGCGGAAGGCCCCCCGGTTGACAGCGGCGCGCTGAAGCAGGTCTTGGAGCGGGTCTATGCGGTGGAGGACGCCATGGCGGGGCTGCGGCGTGAGCGGACACAGGCCGTGCGCGAACTGCTGACGCCGGAGCAGCAGGTGAAGTTCCTGTTCATCACCACGAAGTTCCAGAAAGACATGCGGGAGCGGATGCAGCGGGGACAGGGCGGGCCGGAAAGCGGGCCGATGGACATGAAACGGCGCTTCGAGGGCAGCGGCGACGGCGAGCGGCGGTAACCCTCGTTTGACCCCTCTTCCGCGGTTCTGCTAGGCTCCTTCCATGTGGCGGTTTATCGTCCTCGGCATCTTGCTGATCATCGTGTATTTCATGGTGAAGAGCGCTTTGCGTGGCCTATTGGGCAAGGATAAGGAAGTCGCCCGGTCCGTGGGATCGCCGGGACAGCCGTCCGACATGATGCAGGACCCGGTCTGCGGGATGTTCGTGCCGAAAGAGGGGTCGTTCTTCCTCCAGCAGGGCGACCGGACCTTTTTCTTTTGCAGCGAAACCTGCCGCGCCAGCTACCAGAAGAAGCTCGGCTCCGCTTGAGGGGATCTCCTCACACTCCGATCGAGCGGGTTTTGCGGCCGTTCGAGGAATTCACCAAAGTCCAATCTTCGGGCGGCATTCTGCTGCTCCTGTGCGCGGGTGCGGCCCTGCTGTGGGCCAATTCCCCGTGGGGGGAATCGTATTTTGCACTGTGGCAAACACCCGTGACGGTGGGCTTTGCCGATTTTGTCCTGTCCAAGCCGCTTCTGCTCTGGATCAACGATGGGCTCATGTCCGTCTTCTTTTTTGTGGTGGGTCTCGAGATCAAGCGGGAAGTACTGGTGGGGGAACTGGCGTCACCGAAACGCGCCGCGCTTCCCATCGTTGCTGCGGTGGGCGGGATGGTGGTGCCGGCCGCAATCTACGCCGCCTTCAATGCCGGCACGACCGGCGCTTCCGGGTGGGGCATTCCGATGGCCACCGACATCGCGTTCGCGCTTGGTGTTCTGGCCTTGCTCGGGACGCGGGCGCCGGCGGTGCTGAAGATTTTCGTGGCCGCGTTGGCGATCGCGGACGATCTGGGCGCTGTGCTGGTCATCGCCTTCTTCTACAGCTCTCAAATCTCCTGGAACAGCCTGGGCATCGGGGCTGTGTTTCTCCTCGCGTTGATCGGAGCCAACCGAGCAGGCGTGCGGCACCCCCTCGTTTACGCGATCCTGGGGATCGGCGGCGTGTGGCTGGCGTTCCTGCTATCGGGAATCCACCCCACGATCGCGGGAGTGCTCAACGCCCTGACCATCCCGGCTCGCGCACGACTTGATACCGGGGAGTTTCTCGCAAGGTGCAGGGGAATGCTGGACAGATTCATGCAGGCGGGCCATTCCGGTCGGGAAGACTTTATGACCGAGGATCATCACGCGGCTCTGGGAGCCTTGGCTGCCGCGGCTCATGACGTGCAGACTCCGATGGAGCGCTTGGAGCACGTCCTGCACCCTTGGGTGACGTTCGCCATCATGCCGGTGTTCGCGTTGGCCAACGCAGGTGTTGTTCTCCGTGGCGACTTGCTGACGACCGTGACGCATTCGGTTGCTCTCGGCGTCATATTCGGCTTGGTGGCCGGCAAGCTGATCGGCATCACCCTCTTTTCCTGGCTTGCAGTGCGCAGCGGCTTCGCGGCTCTGCCGACGGGCGTGACGGGGAGGCACATCGTCGGCGTCGGGTGTCTGGGCGGGATCGGTTTCACCATGTCCCTGTTCATCGCAGGCCTGGCGTTTGGCGAGACCCCGTTCCTGCCGACGGCCAAGGTGGGCATCCTGATCGGGTCGCTCATTGCCGGGACGGCGGGGTGGTGGATCCTCAGGCAAAGCGAGGGCTAGTAAGTCGCGCAGGGTTCCCAGGGCTGTTGAGTCCGGTCAGCAGCCGGAGGAGTAGCTGTAGTCGTCCAGCTTGCCTTCCTTGTCGAACTTCAGGGTGATCTCGCATTCGTGGGGATTGATCCCACCGAGAATGCGGGCCGTGCCTCCGGCAATCCGGTAATAGGTCCAGGTCTCACCGCCGAAAAACCGCGTCGAGGTGCCGGAGGGTTTCCCCCATTCCTTCTCAAACCATTCCTTCGCTTCGTGGCGCTGGGCCGCCGGCTTGAGGGACTGCTCCAGGTAGGGATTGCTCGCGCACCCGGCCGTGAACATCAGGATTCCCAGGACAAGGGCCAACCGTGCCATAGATGACCTCGTAATCGTGTTTGCAATGACCGAACTGTTCTCCTAGAATACCACAACAGGTCCGGCGCAAACCCGATTCGCGTCAAGGGAGGCTCACCATGATGATCTTTCTGGATACCGGCAACACGAAGGAGATCAGAGAAGCGGCCGGCTGGGGCGTGCTGGACGGCGTCACGACCAACCCGTCCCTGGTCGCCAAGGAAGGGCGCAGCTTCAAGGACCTGCTCGTGGAGATCTGCGCCATCGTGGACGGGCCGATCAGCGCGGAAGTCGTCAGCGTCGAGGCCGACGCGATGATCAAGGAGGGCAAGGACCTCGCGAAGATCCACAGGAACATCGTGGTCAAGGTCCCGCTGATTCCCGAGGGGCTGAAGGCCTGCAAGGCCCTGGCCGCCGAGGGGATAAAGGTCAACGTCACCCTGTGCTTCTCGCCGACTCAGGCCCTGCTGGCGGCCAAGGCCGGCGCCTGGTGCGTCAGCCCCTTCGTCGGGCGGCTGGACGACATCAGCGAGCACGGGATGGGACTCATCCAGGACATCGTGACCATCTATCGGAATTATCACTACCAGACGAAGGTGCTGGTCGCCAGCGTACGGCACCCGCAGCACGTGGTCGAGGCCGCCAAGATGGGCGGGGACATCTGCACGATGCCGTTGGCCGTGTACAAGCAGCTCGTCCAGCACCCGCTGACCGACATCGGCCTCAAGAAGTTCCTGTCGGACTGGGAAAAACAGAACGTCCCCAAGGGATAGCCGCAGGCCGCGCCGGTTGTGATTGCTTGGACCGGAAGGAAAACGGTCGAGGGCGTCGCCTACGCGGCGGACATCCTGTTCCTCAGTTATCGCGGCTTCAAGGAGCTGTTCTCTCCGGCCCGGCGCGGGCGGCATGAAGCGCTCCGGGGCATCGCCCGCCAGATCCTCTTCACCGGCGTCGACGCGTTGCCGGTCGTCGGCGCCCTGGCCCTGCTGCTGGGCCTCATCGTCATCATCCAGGCGGGGCTCGCGCTGCCGCAAGTCGGCGCCGGGGAGTTTCTGGCCCGCGTCGTCGTGGTGGCGCTGGTCCGCGAGCTAGGGCCGCTGCTCACGGCCTTCATCGTGGTCTGGCGGTCGGGAACCGCGATGTGCACGGAATTGGGCAACATGCGAGTGGGCCAGGAGATCGACGCGCTCGAAGCGATGGGCATCAGCGTCATCCGGTTCCTCGTGATGCCCCGCATGGTCGGGGCGGTCGTCGCCATCATCTGCCTGACCGTGTACTTCGACCTGGTAGCGGTCATCGGGGGGTTCCTGGTGGCCAAGGTCGCGCTCACGATCCCCTTCCTGGTGTACCTGACGGAGATCGAGCACGCGCTGTCGATCGCCGACGTGGTGATCACCGTCGTCAAGAGCGCGTTGTTCGGGCTGGCCATCGCCGTGATCTGCTGCCATCACGGGCTCGCGGTCGTCGGCTCCACGACCGAGGTGCCCCAGCAGAACTCGCGGGCCATGCTGAACACGGTCGCGGCCTGCCTGGTGCTGGACATCATCGTGTCGGTCGGCTTTTACGTGTGACATGGCGGAAGCGGGAGAAGCGGTGATCGTGCTGGACCATGTCTCCGCGAGCGAGGGCGTCCTGGAGCACGTGGAGGACTTCAGCTTGACGGTACACAAGGGTGAGGCCGTCGCGCTGGTCGGAGCCAATCGATCCGGGAAGAGCCTTGCGCTGAAGCTCAGCGCGGGCATGGGTGAGCCGTCGGCGGGGTCGGTGCGGCTGCTGGGTGTCGATCCGGCCGCGGCGTCCGACGAGGAGGTGCTGCAGCTCCGCCGGCGCGTGGGGTTCGTCTTTGCCAAACCGGCGCTCATCAGCAATATGAGCGTGTATAGCAATGTCGCCCTCCCGCTGCGCTATCACACCACGCTGCCGGAGACCACGATCAGGGGGAAAGCCATGGCGTGCCTCGCGGAATGCGGCGTGGAGCTGTTTCACGATCACCTGCCCGGCGGCCTGGCGATGGGGGACGCCCGCCTCGCGGCGCTGGCGCGGGCGCTGGTGATAGAACCGGACATTCTCTTTGTGGACGAGGTGCTCTTCGGGCTGGATGCCGACGACCTGATCCGCTTCCGGGGGCTCTTGGAGAAGTACCGGCGGGAGAAGGGGCTGACGATCGTCGCCAGCATCAACGCGCCGACCGCCCTGTTCGCGTTCATGGACCGGCTGGCGCTGATGCGGGACGGCCGCCTGGTGGCCCTGTGCCCGCCCGCCGAGGCCGCCCGGGTGGACGATCCGATGGTGCCGGAGTTTTTCGGCGCGAGCTGACTGAGAAGGAGCAAAGCCATGCATTACTCACACCGCCTGTCGCAGACCCGCATCCACCAGATCGTGGGCTGGTTCGTCTTCGTGCCCATTCTGATCATCGGCGCGGTGCTCGTGTTCGTGGCCAAGAGCGAGCATCTGTTCGAGGAGCGATACCACATCACCACGCTCTTCAGCGAAGGCTACGGCCTGAAGCCGGGCAAGCCGGTGGTGCTGCTGGGCATCCAGATCGGCAAGGTGAGCAAGGTGGAGTTCACCGAGCAGAACGACGCCAAGGTCACCCTGGAGATTCTCAATCGCTACAAGGAAAAGATCAGGCAGAATTCCATCGCCAAGGTCGGCAAGTCCGGCGGGTTCGTGGGCGAACAGCAGATCGAGATCACGGTCGGCAACAAGGACAAGCCGGTCATTCCGGCCGGCGGCCACATCGAGGCGGAGGAGCCGTTCAACGTCGCGGAGCTGATGCAGGAGATCAGGCCGCTCGTGGATACCGCCAAGCGGATGCTCGTCAAGGTCGAGGCGATCACCGACGGAGTCCACACAGCGGTGCAGACGAGCAATAAGACGCTCGACCATGTGCGGGAGGCGTCCATCCGGCTCCCGGCCGTGCTGGACAACGTGAAGGAGACGACGGCGACGATCCGCGAAGCCGCGCTCAGCGCGACCGAGCAACTCCCGGCCATCGTGGCCGGCGTGCGCGGGAGCGTGGATCGGGCCGGCGAGGCGGTGAAGGACGTGAAGACCACCACCACCAAGCTGCCGGCGGTCGTCGATTCGGTTCAGGGGGCCGTGGACAACGTGAAAGCGATGACGGGCGATCTTCGCGGGACGGTCCATCAGGACGTGCCGCCGCTGGTGCGGTCGGTGCAGGGCACGGTGGACGACGTCGGCGAGGTGGTGGCCGGCGCCAAGAAGACATTCCCGATCAGCGCCTTCGCGGCCAAGGGGCGCGCCGCGCGCGCGGAGGATCGGGCCGCGGTCGCGCCCCGGAGTTTGCGCGCCGACGAGGTGGTCAAGGAATGAACCGGGCCGCCCCGGTCGTCCTGCTCCTGGCGCTCCTCACGGGCGGCTGCGCCGGCGGCGCCGCGAGCCCCGAGCTGCCCCCGCTGGCCGCGAAGGTCCGGGACCTCCGGGACAAGGGGAGCCACGCGCTGGTCCGCGGCGATGTCGCGCGCGCCGGCCTGATCTTCGACGATGCGCGGCGTCTGGCGGAGAGTCTCGACGACCGGGCCGGCCTCGCCGGCGCGCTCAACGATCTGGGCACGGTGGCGGCTCTCCAGGGCGACTATCCCAGGGCGGCCGGGCTCCATCGCCGGGCGCATGGGATTGCGGTGGAGATCGGCGATCAGGTGCTCGCCGTCGAGGGCCTCAGCTATCGCGGGCAGGCGGCTCACCTCCTGGGCGATCACGCGGCGGCGCTCGGTCACTATGCCCAGGCCCTCGCCCTGTCCCGCGAGATCAAGGATCGCCGGGGCGAGGCGGTCGTTCTCAACAACCTGGGCCTCCTCCAGCAGGCGCGCGGCGAGCTGGACCATGCGGAGCAGAACTTCCGGCAGGCCCTGGCGATCAACACGGAGCTCAACGAGCGGCGCTCCACGGCCAGCAACCACAGCAACCTCGGCGCGTTGGCGGAGAAACGGGGGCGGCGGATGGAGGCGCGCAGCCGTTACGAGCAGGCGCTCGTCCTCGACAAGGAAACGGAGAACCGCCCGGCCATCGAAGCCGATCTCGTGAATCTTGGCCGGCTCTCGGAAGAGGAGAATCGTCCGGAAGAGGCCATGGGCTTCTACGAACGGGCCTACCGCGGGTATCTCGCGCTGAACCATGTCCCCAAGGCGATGGAGGCGGGGAAGCGCCTGATCCGCGCCGCCAAGGCCGCCGGCCGGGACGCTGAAGCGGCGGCTTACCAGGCCGAACTCAACGCGCTGGCCGCCCAACCCTAAGCCTGGACTATTCTGTCCGGCGGCGTCCTCCCGCGCTGTTCCGTTCCTGTTCATTTTCGAACGAATTCCCATTCCCATCAGTGGAATGGCCTGCCAGGTTTTTCTTTCTTGGTCAATACATAGACAGGTTCAGGGCTGGCACCGCCCTTGCTGCGTCTTTCCTGTAAGCGCCGACAGCGGCGAGGACAAGGAAGGCACGGCAAGGGGTCCACATGGAAACGGTGAGCGTTATGGTGGTGATCCTCTTGGTAGTCGGATTCCTTCGTCGGTTGGCCAGCGAGCGCGAGCGGGCACGGCGGAGGGGGCCTGGCACGCCGGCCAGTTTTCTCTGCTTCACGGGAGGGCGGCTCCGGATCGCCAAACGGACCCACGCGCCTTCGCCGGAGGAATAGGGAGGAACGGAGGATGGAGAAAATGGAACCGACAGACAAGGCAGCCGGGATGACGGTCCGCGAGCGGCGAAGGACCCGGCGCTACCATCTCCTGACGCGCGTGGATATCCTGGTGGCCGGCGACACCAACGTCTATTGGGGGAGCATGAGCAAACTGAGCTGGACCGGCGTTGCGCTCTGCGCCAGGCAGTTCCTGAAACCGGGCCAGGGGGTCACACTCCGGTTTCGGTTCCAAGGGGAGGAGGGACGCGAGGCGACGGAGTCGCTGGTAGCGAAGGTCGTCTGGCGAAACGGTGACACCATGGGGCTGGAATTCGACCCGCCTCTGGCCACCGGTTCTCCGGCGCTGCAACAGGCGTCGTTCCTTGTCGCGCATCTCATGATGAAAGAAGCGTGACGACGTTCAGGGCTGTCGGAGCGCGCGCTTCGCGGCGGCAAAGACCGAGGCGAACATCGGCGCCGTCAATTTGCCTGTGAAGGTATTCTGCTGCGACGGGTGGTACGACCCGATCAGCGTGACGCCCCACGGCAGGCGATGGACCCGGCCGTGCCCGAATGATGGGAGCGGGCGCGGCAGCGAATGGCCGAGCTCCCGGCACGCCTTCAGATAGCCCTCGAACGCGATCCGGCCCAGCGCGACCACCACGCGCACCCTGGGCAGGAGCCGCAGCTCTTCCGCGAGAAAGGGCCGGCAGCGGTCGAATTCCTCCGGCAGCGGCTTGTTTCCCGGCGGGGCGCAGCGGACTGTGGCCGTGATGTAGCACTCGATCAGCCGCATCCCGTCGTCACGCGACACGGACGCGGCCTGGCTGGCGAATCCGGAACGGTACAGCGCGCCGTAGAGCCAGTCGCCGCTCCGATCGCCCGTGAACATTCTTCCCGTGCGGTTGCCGCCATGCGCCGCCGGTGCCAGGCCGACGATCAGCAAACGCGCCTTCGCGTCGCCGAACCCGGGCACGGGCTTTCCCCAATAGTCGCAGTCGCGGAAGCGGCGTATTTTCACGCTGGCCGCCTGCTCGCGGTGGGCCACGAGGCGTGGGCACTTGCGGCACGCCGTAATGGTCTGTTGAAGCACGGTCAGGCGCGACATGCGGGCAGTGTACCAGAATAACCTTGCCGCCTTGCCGAACCCTTGCTAGAATCCGGCTCGGATGCGGTCTGGACGGCGGGAGGGTGCGATGCGAATGATGCAAGGAACCCTGTTTATGGTGGCGGCCGCGCTGCTCGTCGTGCCGCTGGCGACCGACACCATGAGCGACCCGCCGCCGCCTGCGCTCGTCAAGGATGCCGTTGAGCAGGCCGCCACCCGCAGCCTGCAGGCCAGGACCAAGCCCTTCCTCAGCACGTACCAGCTTCCCGACACCATGACGTTCGCCGGCGCTTCCGTGCCGATGCACCTCTGGCAGGTTCGCGAGCGGATCGAGTTCGAGTTCTACCGTTTTCTCGAAAGCGAGGGCGACAGCATCCTTCTCGCCAAGCGCACCGGCCGCTGCTTTCCGCCCGCCGAGCGGCAACTGGCCGAGGCCGGGCTGCCGGACGACCTGAAGTACATCCTGCTGGTGGAGAGCAAGTGCATCTCCGCCGCCTATTCGCGGGCCAAGGCGTCGGGACCCTGGCAGTTCGTTCCCGCGACCGGCCGCCTGTTCGCGCTGGAAAACAATCGCTGGAAAGACGATCGCCGCAACCTGGAGCTCTCGACCGAGGCCGCCGTCAAGTATCTCAAGAAGCTGTACGACATCTTCGGCGACTGGTATCTCGCCATGGCGGCCTACAACGCCGGCGAGGTCAATATTCTCAAGTCCATGCGCGAGCAGAAAGTCAAGGACTACTGGAAGCTGCACTACGTCACGGAGACCATGCGCTACGTGCCGCGCATCATCGTGAGCAAGGAGATCTTCTCCCAGCCCGAGCGGTACCTGGGCATCGCCAAGGCCGATCTCTATCCGCCCCTGAACACCGAAGAGGTGACGGTCACCATTAAAGAAAGCCAGCGCCACCTCGCGGCCGTCGCGGAGCAGTACGGGACGTACTTCCTCGAGCTGAAGCTCCTCAACCCCGAAATCCGCAAGGACCACCTGCCGCGCGGGACTCACCGGATCAAGGTCCCGCGCCGGAACGAGGATTGTCCCGCGGTCTGTCTGAAGGCGGACGTGCCCCGCTGAAACTTCCCCCTGCACCCGTCCGGGCTGATGTGCGCCGCATGCTCCAGGCGGCGCTGGAGGCCGCCGATCCCTGCGAGGCCGTTCGTTCCGCGCTCTCCCTCAAGCGGCACGCTCTCCGGGCGGCCGGCCGCGCCTACGATCTAAGCCGCATCCGGCGCGTGGCGGTCGTGGGCGCCGGCAAAGCCGCGATACCCATGGCACGGGCCGTTTGCGAAGTTCTCGGGCATCGGGTCGAGTCCGCGTTCGTCGTGACCTCCACTGCCGTGAAGGCCGCTCCGAAGTCCGCCATCGAGACGGCTGAGGCCGGTCATCCGGTTCCGGACCGGCGCGGCCTGCGAGCGGCGCAACGGCTGCTGGCAATCGCGTCGTCGCTCGGAGCGGAAGACCTTCTGATCGTGCTGCTCTCAGGCGGCGCCTCCAGCCTGCTGCCTCTGCCGGATGAGGGACTGACGCTGGCGGACAAGCAGCGCGTGACGCGCCTGCTGCTTCGCTCGGGCGCGACGATCGCCGAACTGAATGCCGTCCGCAAGCACCTCTCCTCGATCAAAGGCGGGCGCCTCGCGGCCGCGACGCGCGCGCAGGTCCTGACGCTCATCCTCTCCGACGTCGGCGGGGACGATCTTGGCGTGATCGGGTCGGGACCGACGGCGCCGGACCGCACTACCTTCCTGGACGCGGCCCGGATCATCCGCCGGTACGGACTGTGGGATCGTCTGCCGGCACCGGTGCGGATTCACCTGGTCGAGGGGCTGGCCGGCTGGCGGCCCGAGACGCCGAAACCGGGGAGCCGGATCTTCCGGCGCGTGCAGCACGCGGTCGTCGGCAACAACCGCCTCGCGCTGGAAGCCGCGGCGAAGGCCGCCCGTGCCGCCGGCTATGAAAGCGTGCTCATCGAGGAGTTTGTGACCGGCGAGGCGTCCCTGGTCGGGCGGTGGATGGGGGAATTGGGGAAGAACCTGGCGGGGCGGACGGCGCTTCCCGGTCCGGTGTGCGTGCTTGCGGGCGGCGAGTTGACCGTCACGGTGCGGGGGGCGGGAAAAGGCGGCCGGGCGCAGGAGTTCGCGCTGGCGGCCGCGCTGGCGCTGCAAGGCGCGTCCGGCGTGTGGGTGACGGGGATTGGCACGGACGGCCGCGACGGGCCGACGGATGTGGCCGGGGCCGTCGTGGATGGCGGCACGGTGGCGCGCGGCAAAAAGAAGCGGCTCAACGCCGCGACATACTTAAAACGAAACGACAGTTACACATTCTTCAAAAAAGTCGGCGGCCACATCATCACCGGCCCCACCGGCACCAACGTCAACGATCTCTACCTGGTGCTCGTCAGGCCGATGAAATAGTCGAGCCGCTCCACCCGCACCATCGGCATGATCATGCCCTGGCCGGGGTCTTCGTGGGCGAAATCGTAGATGAGCGATTCGTCCGGCACGAGCCGGCCGGTCATCGCCACGATCACCGTGACGGTCTCACCGCGCGCCGTTCTCTTCCTCAGCGACGCCTTGAGTTTTGCCGGCGGCACCGCCACGAGCTCGTCGGGCAGGTTCTCCGGCTTGAACCGCACGACTCCCCACTTGGTGGCGATCGTCTCCGGACCGATCGCGACCAAGAACCCGCCTTTGTCCGGGACGTAGCCGGACAGGGCGCCGTCCCAGAGAAAGGTGATTCGCTGTGCGAGCGCGTGACGGCCTGCGCGCAGGCGGTCCCGTTCCCGGTTCAGGGCAAACAGTTGTTCACTCGGGTGGTCGCCGGGCGCGCCGTGGAGCGCATGCCAATCGGGCGGGCTCGAGTCCAGCGCCGCCAGGAACTTTTCGATTCCGGCGCGGTCGTGCAGGAGCGTGGTGTCTCTGGGCAGTTGAGCGGCAAGCTCATGCCGGCTTGTGACGGGAATGAGACGCATCCCGACGATATCCTCGCTGAAGACACCGGCCGGCAGCAAAGCCAGCAGTCCGCCCAGGAACACTCCGGAGGTCTTCACCCTTTCTCAATCGGCCGTCGGATGCTTCAAGTCATACTTGGCGACCACCGGCAGCCCCACCTGCTGCAGCAGCGCGGCCCGCTGTTTTCGCAGCAGGACGTTCTTCGGCGCCGCCTCGATCATTTCCGAGAGCGTCATCACGGCGTCATACCAGATCCCCGTTTCGGCAAAAACGTGCGGGACGAGCGCTTTGCCTGCCTGGTCGAGCTTTGCTTGGATGGCCTCAGGAGGCCCCACGCGCTCGATAAACCCGCCGGCGACGATGTCCTTAGAGCGACGCTCCGCTTTGACTACCAGCGTCACATACCACTGATACTGCTCACCGGGAATAAGTTTCACTGCATGATCCGCCAGCCGGATGGCCTGGATGCCGGCTTGAGCGGGGGCAGGGATTCGTGTCTCCAGGAGAGGGCTCAAGGGTTGGACCCCCAGACTGCGAATGATAGCCAGTTCGACGGGGAGAGTCGTCGGTTTCGAGAGATACCAGTAGAGCGTCGGCTGTTCCCGAGTGGTCAGTCCGATGTGATCGGGCGCCAGCACGGATAGGGTAGGCAAATCATCCCCGGGCCCACGGGTGCCGCCTCCCACGCGGCCTCCGGGCGCGCCGCGCTTGGGGGGATTGTATACCGGCATTCCAACAGCCGCCGCGGATCGCTTGCTTTGATCTTCGATTCCCTGGGCCTGGGACCGTGCTGGTTGGTCGGCCGCCGAAATCCCGGGGAACGGAATTCCTATGGCGAAGGTGAGGGCCGAGGTCCATAGCGCTGTTTTGAGGTAGCTCATACGCGTTCCTCCTGTGTGGCCTTCGACGGAGCCGGATCGGCCCGGTCGAAAAGGCGGTAGACGACGATTTTCTCTTCTTTTCCTTTCAAGCTCGTGACGCCGATTCGCTCGAAGCGGTAGTGATCGCCCAGATACCTCAACGTTGATTCGCCGACGAGGATGCGGCAGGGACTGGCTCCGAAATAGGGATCGGCCGCATCTTTGTCGAAACTCTCCAGTCTTGAGGCGACGTTGACCGTGTCCCCGATGGTCGTGAACTTCAGGCGTTGCGCGGTGCCCAGGCTGCCGGCGACGGCCGGGCCGGTGTTGATGCCGATGCGCATCCTGACGAGCGACCGATGCTGCTCGGACCAGAGCGTGTTGAGGCGTTCCATTTCCTGTTCCATGGCCAGGGCGCACTCCACCGCGTTCCGCGCATCTTGGCCGATCTCGGCGTCGGTGGATCGCGGGAACGGCACCCCGAAGTCCGCTTTGATCGAGTCGCCGTAATAGTCGTCAATGATCCCACCGTGTTGGATGACCAACTGGGCCATCGTTTCCATGTAGTCGTTCAACCAGTCCAGGAGGGCATGCGGCTCCATTTTTTCGGACACCGGGGTAAAGCCTTCCAAGTCGGTGAACAGCACGGTGACGATCACTTTCTGGGTGCGGAGCCGGCCGCCGTCCAAAAACTGGTCCCGCTGCGCCCAAATCGTCTCGGCGACTTCCTGGGAGACGTGCTTCTTAAACAGGTTCATGAGGAGGGCCCGGTCCCGCTTTTCCTGGTTGGACACATAGGCGGTGATGAGCGAAGAGGAGGTCAGCCACGCCAGCGCTGGAGGGACGAACGGGAGCCACCATTCCCGCAGGAACGCAAGATGCACGAGGAACGCGAGCAGCGTCAGGCCGCCGATGGCGGACAGGGCAAAGCGCCAGGGGGATCGTACGCCCAGCCCGAGCGCGCCGCCCAGAAGCCCCCACAGCGCGATCCACAGCGACTCCTGGTTTTTGTTCGCAGGCGTGAGCAGGGAGCGCCCGTCCAGGCCGGCGCGGAGCAATTGGCCGACGATATGCGCATGGATCATCACCCCGTACATCGCCCGCCGCTCCGCGCCGAGGCCGGAACTGTAGGGGGTATGAAAGAGATCGGGCACGCTCTCCGCCGTGACTCCCATCAGCACGATCTTGTTCCTGATCGACTCGGGATTGATCTGCCCGGCGAGCAGGGCGGTCAGGGAGAACGATGTCAGCGGCGCGCCGGCGCCGCGGAAGTCGAGCATGATCTGATAGCCCCGCGCGTCCATGCCGACATACGCCCCGTCGTGGGCCTCGAGCGGCCGCAAGGCGGTCGGCCCCAACCGGAGATGCTCCGGGTCCGCCGGATCGGACTGCGCGGTGATCCCCGCCGCCTGCAAATACAGGAGCGCCAGCCGGAGAGGCAGGGAATGGACCGTGCGCACGCCGTCGTCCAGGAACAGCAACGCGCGGCGAATGATCCCGTCGCGGTCCGGGAGGAGGTCGTTGAAGCCGACCTGATCGGTGTGCTTCAACGCCGGCGGGGGCGGGATGCTGGCTTGCGCGCCACCCCCGAATTTCATTACCGTGATGATGCGGGCATTGCGGGTCAGGATCGCGTCCAGCGCCTCGCCTCCGGGCGGCACCGGGAAGTCACGGTAGATGTCCAACCCGATAGCGCGTGGCCGGTACTGTATGAGCTTCTCCAGCGCCAGCGCCATCGTGGCGTCCGTCAACGGCCAGCGCTGCTGCCGGCGGATATCGTTCTCGGTGATGCCGATGAGGACGATGCGGGGATCCGGCGCGGAGTCTTCGGGTAGTAATCTGACGAACCAGTCGTATGCCGACAGTTCCATGGATTCAAGGTGGCCGGCGCCGCGGAGCGCGAAAACCGCCAGCACGACCGCCGCGCTGACGACGATGACGGCCACCAGCGGAGAGCGCAAGCTTTTGAGGATCGTGTCCACGGCCTGTGCGCTCATGTTACAGCCAATTATTCAATAACAGAAATGGAGCCCAGTATGCCGGATGCTGATAGACCGGATGCTCCAGCAGTTTCAACTGGGCCCGCTGAAGCGCGACGGCCTTGGATATGGATGAGTCCTGGAGCTGCCGGTAAAACTCGGCGACCAGTTCCGACGCCGCTTGATCATTGATGAACCACAGAGTGGCGAGGGCGCTCCTGGCGCCTGCCTTGATCGCGATGCCGGCGAGCCCCAACGCCGCGCGATCGTCACCGGCGGCGGTCTCACAGGCGCTTAACGTCAACAACTCCAGGGGCTTGTCCCGGAACTTGAAAAGCCCCACGTATTGATCGAGGCGATCCATCGTCAATTTGTCGTCAAAGGTAAGGATGAAGGTGTTCGCGACGTCGCTGTCGAAATTGCCGTGCGAGGCGATATGCACGATGGAGAACTGTCCTTCCTTTAACTCCTTTTCCAGCTTCGTGACGATGAAATCCTTGTCGAGCAGCAAGTCGCCTCCGTAGAGTTTCCGAATGGCCTGGAGCTCGCTGGAGACATTCGGCAGGGCCGGGAATCCCTGCACCGATTCCGTCAGGCCTCCCGACAGCAGCCTGATATTCTCCCGCTTCAGCGGACGGGGGTCGGTCAGGTTGAGCCCCGGCGTGGTCGCCACCGCGTACTTGGCGATCAGAAACTCCTTGCCGTCATGCAGCGCGGCCATGGGGATCGTCCGAAGGGGCCCGTCCGGCACAAAGACCAGGGTGTTGACGGCGGCGGCGGCCAGATCAGGATCGAGAGGGCGGATCAGCCAGTCGTATAACCGCTGGGCATGAACGAGGTAATCCCGGCTCGTCCGTTTCTCGAGATTGTGGCGAAAGTCCCGCACCTCTTGCGTCAGAGCCGTGGCGCCGACCGGCACGGCAAATCGCTTCAACCCGGACGGGAAACTCACCAGCAATTCCGTGCGGTCGGGAAGGAGAATGGGATACACGACGACGGCCGTCTGGGAGACGATATCCAGGCTCTTGACGTGGGAGCGCATGGCCTCCACGCAATCGTCCTTGAAGTAGTCTTGCAGCTCGGCGGCCTTGAGCGATTCGACCGTTTCGCGCGCTTCGATGAGATACGGCTCATATTCTTTCCGTTCCTGGGTCACCGCGGCGCGCTGCAGGAGGAGATCGGCCAACTCGAAGAAGAGCGGCCCCACGGATTCGCGGAACGCCGATTGGACCCGGCTGTAGTCGAAGGACATTTCCTGGCGGAGCGGCTGAAGAGTGTACACGGCCCGCCGGAACGCCGCGATCGCGTCATCGAGTTTTCCCTGCGTCCTCAGCAGGCGGCCCGTTTGCCATTGCCACCGGTACAGCGCTTCGGGCGCGTTCACCTGCTGCGCGGCGAAGATCGCCTTGCGCGTCAGGGACAGGGCCTCCTGCGACCGGCGTTCGCCTTCATACTGGCGGCCCAGGTACCCCCAGGCATACGAGACCGCGCGGGGGTCCCCGATCGCTTCGGCGATGGCGGCCGCTTCCGTGAACAGCCGGTTGGCTCGGAGCAGCAGGGTATCATTGGAGTTGGTCAGATGGGGGCGGAGGTCTTCGTAGATCGAGCCGATGTTGATGAGCCCGTAGGCCTTGTCGTGCGAAGAGGCCAGTCCCTGGGTCTGTTCCAGGGCCTGCTCCAGCCGGGCGTGGGCGTCCTTGTACCGCTCGTTCTGCAGGAGGGCCGTGGCGGCGTTGCTGAGCGCGCGCGCTGCCAGCAACCTGTTCCCGGCCTTTTGGGCCAGCGCCGCGCTTTCCGTGTAGGCGCCGACGGCTTCTTCGTGCTTTTTCTGTGCGGTCAACAGGTTCCCCATGTTGTTGAGAATCCCTGCCGTCAGGTCCGGATTCTCCTGCGCCCGCGCCATGGTCAGCGCTTCCGTCAACGATTGATGCGCTTGCTCCGTCCGCCCCGTGAAGAGGAGCGCATTGCCGAGGTTCCCCAGAACCAACGCGGTCTGCGCCCGGTCCCCGGATTCCTTGGCGCGGGCCAGGGCCAGTTCGAGGCTTTGCTGAGCCTTTTTGTAGTGGCCGAGCGATGCGTAGGCTTCAGACAGGTGGGTGAGCGCCTCGCTTTCCTCCCTGGGTTTTCGTTCCTGCTCGTAGAGCCGGGCGGCCTCCAGCCATTTGAGCGTCGCCTGCTCGAAGGCCCCTTGCCGGTACGCCTTCGCGCCGTCTTCCATGTAGGCTCCTGCCTGGGACACTTCGGCAGTCGCAGGAGCGGCAAAGGCTGCGGCCAGGTCGAGAGACAGGAGCGCGAGCGCCACCAGGCACAGGGCGACGAACGCGTTCGAATGAAGAGGCAGGCAGGGCGCGTGTTTCATGTCGTTGCCCTCCGCTAGAGCACCTCGATGACGAGCTGCAGGTGAAAGCCGAAATCCTGAATGTCCTTCCCCCGCTCCGGGACGGGCACGCGGTTCAACCGCTTTCCCCAGTAGGACTCGAACCGGCTTCCGCCGGCGATGATCCAGATCAGTCCGAGCCCGGCGCTGGTGATGGTATCGCCGTGGTCGTTTTCACCGTCCACGTAGTTCGGTTTTCTCGTCCAGCTCCGCCCGAAGTCCACGAACGGCGCCACCTGGATGATATCCTGCCCGGCGGCCGAACGAACGGCCGGAATGCGGAACTCAAGGGAGGCGAGCAGCCCATCGTCCCGGACGAAGGTGTTCTCGCGGTAGCCCCGCACGGTGTAGCGTCCCCCCACCGAAATTTGCTCCAAGGGGAACAGACGATCATTCGCCAATTGGCAGTCCACGCGGCCGATGATCTGGATCCCCCAGGGGTCCAACCGGCGCGCGTATTGCAATTGGCCCAGCCAGGCGAAGAACTGCCCGTCTGGAATTCTCCTCTCGACGGCGTTCCCGCCGGCGACGGTGAGCACCCGGTCGCTGTTGACGACCGCGCCGAACAGGTCAAAGCCCGCTGAAAATCGGGAGTTCGCCGCAATGACCTGGTTCGGCGTCCGATGCACCCATTCCTGGGAGAACCGGAAAGCCGAGATGACCGATTCGCCGCCGCGGCTGCCGACCGCGAATAATTCGCCGTCGAAATCGGGCACCGAAATCCGATTAGCCAGATGCTCGCCCGTGAGCGCCAACGCGAATTCCTGGTTCAAGGATCGGTAGACCGGATGGCGGATCGTGACGCCATAGATTTCCGATTCGCTTTTGATGCCCAGGTCGATGAATGACGGATCAATGACCAGAAAGACGTTCTTCCGGTACTGCAAGATGAGGGTCGTGTCATGGGCGTTGAGAGGCAGGGAGTAACGGGTCTCGATCTGCGGGTCCACCCCCTCGGACCTGCCGTACCGGAAGCTCAGCGAGTCGCCGTTTCCTGTCAGATTTTGATGGGCGACGGTGAACAGCCCGCGTTCCGCACCCACCGTCGGGGACTGGTAGTTGTTGAACTCCAGCCAGGCCTTATAGGGACTGGCTTCGGCCATGCGCACTTTCAGCACGCTCTCGCCTGGGTTCACGCCCGGTTTGAGCTCCGCGTTGACGCGTTGAATGCGGTCGTCTTGCTGCAGCAGTTGCAGCCGCTCCTGCAAGGGATTGACGTTCAGGGGCGGTCCGGCTCCGAGCGCCAGGCGATCCTGGATATAGCCCGAGCGGAACCATTCGTTGCCTTCCACCTCGATGCCGGTCAGCCGGCCTTCGATGATCTGGAACGTGATCACGCCGCCCGCCACGGTCTGGTCGGGAATGATCGCGCCGGACGTGGCGTACCCTTTGTTGACGTAGGCCAGGGTCAGCGCCAGCCGGAGCGCCTCCAGGTCCTCGGACGTCACTTCCCGGTTCAGATAGGGGCCGACGATCTTTGTTACTTCCTCCTGGGTCAGGACCGTGCTGCCGGTCACGAGGACCTGGCGGACAACCACGCGAAGGTCAGGAAACTGCTTCCCGCGGTCCTCTTCCGGCGGCAGCGGCACGGGAGGCAAAACCGTGGCAGGCGGGCGGGAAGGCGGCACCTCTTTCGGCAGCGCGGGTCGTTCCGGCGGCAACGGGGGAGGAATCACAGGGGCCACCTGCCCCCACGCTGGAGAACTCGCCAGAATCATCATGACGCATAGAATGGTGACCCCATAGGTCACTGGGCGCACCCTCCCTCCCCGGCAGGCGTTGCTTGATTGAATGCGAGGAGCCGGCTCTGCAGGCCAACCCCTTCGAACCGCGCAGACGCGTATGAGTTCGCTCCTGTGTTCAGCATGAGCGGGCTCGGCTGCAGGCCGCCGGGGGCGGGGGGCAGGCCGTCGCGCCCCGCCAGCACGAAGCTGCTGGACTTGCCGCTCATGCGCGCCGCGCAGCGGGCCGAGAGCAGCGTGGCCGCCTGCATGAATTCCTGCGACAGGGGCGCCAGGGTCCCGCTGAGGTTCGTCACCGGCGAGTTGATGCTGATCGTACCGGAGACGCCCAGCGACCCGGAGGCATCGATGATGCTGTCGAAGGAGATGAAAATACCATTGGTGGCCACCAGTGTGATGTTGCCGCCGTTGATGCCGGCGCTGGCGATAATCCGGCTTGAGTCCACGACAATGAATTGCGGGTCGATCAAGATGTTGCCGCCGTTCCCTGCCGCATGCGTGGTGATCTCGCTGTTGACCAGATGCACGAGACGCCCCGCCACGTGCAGCGTGATGTCGCCGCCGTTGGCCTGAGTCGCTTCCGTGGTGACAAAGCTGTCGCGTGCCACGAAGGAATCGCTGGCCGTGATGGTGATGCTGCCGGCATTGCCGTCGGTCGTGCTCTTGGCCGAGATCGTCGCGCCATCATTGAGCAGAATATTTCCTGCCTGCACGTGAATGTCGCCGCCGGGCCCGATGCCGTCTGTTATGGGGGTTGTAGTTTGCGTGGAAGAAAAAACAGGGAAGAATGTGAACGTGGTGGTGACAAGAGTGCCAGGCTCACTGTTGGTGTACAGGCCACTATCCTGGCCTGAAATAGAGACTGAGCCCGCTTGGATACTGATATCGCCGCCGCGTCCGGTCGGACCTGGGATTGTGCCGAATTGCCCCCCGGGGAATATGAATATATTGCCGGTACCACCTTGGGTACTCGTATCAATTCTGGCGCCATCTGAAAGCGCCAACGATCCGGTCACCACAGAAACAGTGCCCGCGTTCCCGCTGCCCGAAGTGCTGCTGAAGAGACCGCTTGGAACGAAAAACGGTGTGGTTGAGGATATCGCGCCTCCTGACACGAACCGGACGTCGTTTGCAAATACTCCGCCGGAGATCGAAATTCCATCCGTGGCCATGATGCTCACTTCTCCGCCCTGTCCAGAAGGAGGAGGAAAGCTAAACGCTTGCCTAGTGCTGCTGTCTATCCGCGCGCCATCACGGACGTCCAAAGTTCCAGTTGACACGGAGATCTTCCCAGCATCCCCCGTGCTTGTAGTGGTGCTGAAAATGCCGCTGGGGGAAAACTGGATGGATGTGGTGGGACCGGCGAAAGCACCGCCTGCGATGGAAACCGAATCTGAGACTGCAAGGGCGATATCGCCCCCTTTCCCAAAGGAGTTGGTGCTGCTGTCGATTTTGCCGCCGCCGGCGATGTCCAAGGTGCGTGCTGTAATGGACACGGTGCCGGCATCGCCTCTGCCACCAGTGCCTGCGCTAATGCTCCCACCATTCATGGTGATGAAGTCTGAAACCGTGAGGGTGACATTTCCTCCTTTTCCAATGTCATCACCGGTGTTACTGGCGATGCTCCCACTTAACGTTAGCCGATCCGCTTGTAGCACCACGTCTCCGGCATTTCCCTTGCCTGGGGTAGAAGCGGATACGCTACCCTGGATCGTCATAGTCGGCGCCGATAGCGTCACTTGCCCAGCAGTTCCATTAGATAAGAACAAGTTGGTGCCTACTGAACTACTGGAGATACTACCGGATACCGATAGGGAGTCAGTGGCCGCTATCGTAATATTGCCCCCCTGACCGAAGCCAGAGGTATCGCTGGAAATGCCAAACGATGCAGGCCCAAGGCTTCCTACGGTCACCCGTTCTCCGTATATCTCTATGTCGCCTCCATTCCCCGCACCGCTGGTGTTGGCTGTAATAGAGCCGTTTTTAAATATCAAGTCGGGTGCCGCGATGAACACGCGGCCCGCATTCCCGTCGCTGGTGCCGCCACCGGCTCCACTCTCGATGGTCCCACCAAGGATAGAGATAGCATCCGTGGCAGTAATTGCGATGTCGCCTCCTCGACCAGAACCATTATCCGTGCTACTACTGATCTCAAATAAAAATCCACTTCCTACAACGTCATCCCCGAGTGTCACCCACTGGCCATGTATGTCGATGTCTCCTGCATTCCCGGCCCCACCATTGCTGCTAGTGGATATGCTGCCGCTTTTCAACGTCAGAGTCGGTGCCAATAAGGTCACGTTTCCGGCATTCCCGTTGCCGAAAGTGAAGCTTGAGATCGAGCCGCCAGAGATGGAGATGGAATCCATAGCATTAATTGATACATCACCACCATGTCCGGTGCCGGTGAAGTTGGAACCTAGGCCGCTATTGGATTCAGTTCTGATCCCGCTCAAACCCGGCAGATCACCCGTCATCTCAAAGGTGCGAGCCGATATTGATACGCGGCCAGCGTCTCCATCGCCGAAACTGATACTGGAGATGATGCTGTTCGACATGGCGATGGTGTTAGTTGCAGCTATCGTGATATCACCACCGGGCCCGAAACGGTTAAATAACTCTGTATCGCTGCCGCTGTCGATTGTCGTCCTTCGCATTTGCAGTTCATCTGCCCTGATGTCAATGGTTGCGCCCCTTGCCGAATTGAATGCTGCTGTGCTGATAAGGGCGTCAGCCATCTGCAAGTTGCCCGCCGCAATCCGTATCCCTGAGCTTCCGTCGCCAAGCGCGGTGATGCGACTGTTCTGCGAAATCTCCATCCGACCGAAGCTCGCAATAGAATCCACATTGAGGTCTGTCACTCCAGCCGAAGTGGTCAAATAGACTTCGCCTGAGGAAGCAATACTTGCCAAATTAATCCTGCCTCTGGGAGCCTTGAGCACACCGCCTTCTATTGAGATATCGCCACCCACCACAGATATGGTTTGTTGTTCGGGTACTTGCATGCTGTTATTAAACCAAACCCCATCTCCCTGGATGGTAATCGGGCCAGGATTTGGATTAAGGAATCCGAATGCGGAGGGTGCCGCTTCCGTCACTCCCGTTAGCGGATTCCCCAGAGAGAGATTCGCGAAAAATTGCGTGCCATCCGCCATTCGCAGGTAATCCGCGGTACTCACATGGAGCGATCCGCCGACATCCAGCCGCGCATTGCGCCCAAACAGCACACCGTTGGGATTGAGGAAGTACAGATTCGCCCCCGGTATTGTCGTGCGGAGTACGCCATCAATGAACGACGGCTGTCCCCCTGTGACCCGGGCGAGAATGTTGGTAATCAGGCTGGGCCCGGTGAAGGTGGCGTTCTCTCCAGCCAGTAGATTGAACAGGCCGAAGCTATGAAACAAGTTGCTCCCGCGGGTCTGGCCCAAATCAGCGCTAATGATGTAATCCGGCCCCGAGAGCGTGAGGGCCGGCCCCAGGCTCCCGTCCAGCGTGATGCCACGTGGGTCCTGGCTAATGAAGCCGCCACCTGTGACTGACACTTGCCCGACATCCAGGATGACAACTCCAGCTTGGCCGGCAGTCGATGTTGCCCTGGTCACGATGTGGGATTGATCGACTTGTAGGATGTCGGCTGTCACATGGATGTCCCCTCCACGCCCTGCGGCGGCCGTGGATGTTTCTACAAATGCGCCATCGGCGAGTTGAACTTGAGGTGCCCGGAGTTCGATATTCCCACCATGCCCGCTAATGATCCCGAAGACGCCGGACGATGTGGTGCTGGTGCCGCTATGGAGACCGAAGCTTTGGCCCGAGATGGCAATCAGCCCAGTCGCGGTCAGAGAGATTGTCCCTCCGCTACCGGAGCTATCTGTCAGTGTCGAGATTTGGCCGCCATCGGTGAGTGTAATGGTCGGAGCAGAAAGGGTTATATGACCACCGCTCGCGAAACTGGTACTTGTGCTCAATCTGCTCGGCCGGGATGAGAACCCGTCAGCACTGAATCCAGAGATGGTGATTGTGTCCGTCGCAGTGACCGTTATCGATCCTCCTGGACCTGAGATCGCACTGGTAGAAACCTGGGCTCCCTCGGTGAGGGTCAATCGCCCGACGTTCAGTAGGATGTCTCCCCCGTTGCCCGTCGAAAAAGCCGACGATGTGATGATTCCATTGCTTCCCATGAGCAAGTTCGGGATCGAGATGCTTATTCGACCGGCATTGCCGATGGAGTTCATTTCGGAAGCAATACGCCCGCCGACGAAGGGAACTCCGCCACAGAAGGGAACTCCGCCGCAAGCTCCCACGCCACCGAGGGAGGCTCTTTCTGAGGCCGCGATCGTGATATCGCCCCCGCCGGATATGATCCTGCCACCGTCAACCAAGTCCAGAACACGCGTTGATATAGAAATTGCGCCAGCACCCGTACCGGCAGTCAAACTTTGAAGCAAACCACCGGAGATGAGAACCGAATCGGTCGCCGAGAGCGTGACGTCGCCTCCGTGTCCGCCACCCGGGCTGGTAATAATCCCGGCGCCATGCATTTCCAGGGCTCGGGCTGCGACCGACACCGAACCGGCATTACCGCTCCCAGTAGAGGAGGTGGTGATCCGCTCCCCGAAACCGACTCCGGACATGAGGAACGAGTCTGTGGCAGTGATCGTCACATCGCCCCCATGCCCGCTTCCGCTGGTAGTGGTAGTGATCGTGCCGCTTGTGGCCAAGGTTCTAGCAGAGACGGAAAGTGCACCGGCATCCCCGCTCCCGGAAGTGTCGCTACTGATACTGCCGCCGAGGGAGGCTGAGCCTGCAGCCGCGATCGTCACGTCACCGCCGCGTCCAGCCCCGCTGGCACTGCTGAAAATCTGAGCTCCATTGGAAAGAGTGACATCCACAGTGGCCTGCACGTCCACAGCGACAGGATTGCCGTTGGTGCCCCCTTGTGTATTGGCAGTCATGTACGAGTTGTCCAACATGAACTGCCCGCCCCTGATCACAACGCTTCCTCCTGGATCGCCGCTGACGGCAATGGCTGCGCCCTGCGTGAGTTGAATCTGGCCGGTGCCGACGGCAGGCTGCGAATTGGCGACAAGGATTTCGCCTGGCTGCCCCTTGACACTTGCCAGATTCACTTGACCGCTGGGGGCCGTGAGCGAGCCGCCGGTCATGGTGATGTCACCGCCGACCACTGACAGCGTTTTGCCCGTTGGGACTTGCAGGAAGCTCCCTTGGATGGTGATGGAGGCCGGGGCACTGCTCGCAAACCCGAAGGCCTTCGGGGTCAGAAACCCGAAATCCAGCGGGGACACCGAGAGCAGGACGCTACCCGGCACACCGTCCTTCGCGGGGTCGGCATAGAAGTTCCCGGAGTTGACCCCATCGAACATGCGCAGGTAGTCCGCCGTGCTCACGTGAAACGAGCCGGAGAGGTCCAGCCGTGCGTTCGCGCCAAACAGCACGCCGGCGGGGTTGAGCAGGAAGAGATTTGCGCCTGAGATGGTTGAGCGCAGTGTGCCGTCAATCATGGATTGCTGCCCGCCGGTGACGCGGCTCAGGATGTTGGCGATGCTGCTGGGGCCGTTGAAGCTCGCGATGTCGCCGGTGCCGACGGAGAAGAGCCCGAAGCTGTGGAACTGATTGCTGCCTTTGATCGTCCCGCCGTTGATGTTGTAGACATTGCTGGACTGGCTGATCGTGGTGCCCAAGGTCCCGTCGGATGTAATCGCCGTCGAGACGGCATGGCTGGCGGGGAGGGGGCCGCTCAGGAGCAGGCACAGACTGAACAGTGGGAGACAGAGTCTCAGGAGAAGAGAACCAAGAGGATGCTCTGAGGGGCGAGAGGCCATAGATGTCCTACATTGCGTCTTACATTCCTTTACATAGCTCCTTAGTCAGCATTCATACCAACATTAACGAAGCACATCCTGTACCGTTATGTTGGAAGACTCGTCCTGCCGGCTACGGCACAGTATTTTAGAGACTTATGAAGTTTTGTAAACAAATTGTTACGTAGTTTTTATGAAAGATTTACCACCGCGATATATCTCAATGGATACATGCCTGTATCTTGCTTTGATAGTCTAGGCAGAATGCGGTGATAGGACCGGCCGTTGCGCCAGCGACTCAGGCATCGGTGCCTTTGGCCATGGTGCCCTCCTTAAGAGACGCCGCCTTATCAGCACGTCCAGGGCAGGATCAGCGAAAAGACGTTGCGGTGCCGTTATCATTCCCCAAGCAACGGAATGCCTTCTTCGCAAGCCGTCCGCACGACGCCGAATTCCTCACGCTTCCGGGCGTATTCTTGCGGCGTATAGCAGAAGAGGTCCACTCCGAAGTTGAGCCCCAGGTTCTCGATCACGCGGCCCGGGCGATCCAGCCAGCGGATGTTTTGGAACACATCGGAGACGATCACGAGGTCCAGGTCGCTGTGGGCGAGCCCTTCTCCTCTGACCCGTGACCCGAACGCCCAGACCGCCGTCGGACGGAACGCTACCACGAGCTTCGGGAGAAATTCAGCGCGGAATTTTTCTAGTCTTTCGTCTGTTCCCGTAACCATTTCAGAATCGCCTCGCCGGCGGCTGTCTTGGCCTCCGCCGTCTCTCGGTCGTAAATCTCATACGGCACGCCGTTGGCCGCGTCGGGATAGCGCGCGGTCGTATAATCGGCCGTCAGGCTCACCAGATGCTTGCGGAGGGCGGCGGGCACCCCAAGAGCATCACCCAGTTCAGTCAGCGAATGAGTATGCGGTGAGGCTTCCTTCTTCGCAATCATCCAGTACGCCTTCAGGTACTTCTCAACCGCTTGCTCGGCCAGGAATGCGGCTACCTCATATGCCTCGATGCCGATGTTCTTTCGGGCATTCTCCAGGTCCCGCTCAGCTTGTTTGATTAAACGCTTTGCTTCGATCCGCATGGATGGTCACGCTCGCCGGCAAACGGTTGCAGTGTAGCAAAAGTGCCGTGTAATGGCAAAATGAAGCGCAGAGATGCCGTACTGCCCTCAGTACGTCCAGGTCAGGATCAGCGAGAAGACGTTGCGGTGGAAGTCGAAGACGGCGAGATTCGAGTTGCTGAAGGTGCCCTGGTATTCCACCGACAGCGTCAGGTTGTTGGGAAGCGGTTTTTCCACCCGGAACGCGTGAAGCTGCTCGGTGTCGTGCCGCGTCATCGTGTTCGGTGAGGTGGTGGGAAGGCTCGTCTGCAGGTCGGGGTAGAACCGGAAATGCACCTCGTAGTCATAGCGTAGGCGGGTCTCTCCCCACGGAAGGGTGTACTGGCCTCCCGCGACGGCCCGGTGGCCGCGGTAGGAGAAGTTTCGCCCCTCGGCGTCTTCGTAGTCGAATTGATAACCGAGACGGAGCAGGTGCCGGTCGCCCTCGAAGCGGAAGACATGGGTCGGGCCGACCATCCAGTTCCTGGCGCCGCGGTTGTCCGGCGGGTTGGCCGTGACGTCCTGCAGGAAATTTTTGAACTGCGCGCGACCGACAACCGTGGTCAGATTGCCGGGATTCTCCACGAGCGTGCCAAACAGGGTCGCGGTGTGGCGATCCAGAAAGGCGTGGTTGTTGAGGGTGAGGTAATCGTAGCCGTACTGGACTCCGATCTGGTACGGCAACGAGGCCACTATGCCGCGATAGAACCCGCCGAGCGAAGCCAGATGGTCCTGGATGTTGAACTCCGAGAGATTGCGGTCGTTATTCAGCACCTGGAAGAACGAATAGGTCGCCGTGGCTTCCCAAGGGCCGCTCCGCAGCCAGGAATAGTCCACGCGGAGCGACGCGATTTCGCCGAGCGTCTTGTTCTTGCGGGTCCGAATAGACTCGGCGAGGGGATCGTTGCCGGGCGTGGGGTTGACCGACACATTGTCGTCGTAGAAGGCCCCGAGGCGGATCTCGGCCCGCAATCGCCGCTCGCGCTCCCGCGCCTTGACGATGGTGTCCCGGATGCGTTCCGCCGGGCCCGTCAGCGGCGAGACCGGCTGAAGCCTGAGAGCCTCATCGACTTCGGCCACGGCCCTCTCAGGTAAGCCCAGTATTCCCAGCGTCAGCCCCGCATAAAACTTGCTCAGTTGCCGGATGGTGGGATCCGACGAGGCGCCGGTGGTGAAGGCCTGCAGGGCCCCCTGGTAGTCCTTTTTCCGATAGCGCATGAACCCGACGTAGTAGCCCAGGCCTTCCAGCTTGGGCTGAGCGGCGAAGACCTCAGAGAGAAGCGGCTCCGCCTTGTCGTATTGCTCCAGCGTGAAGTAGGCGACGCCCAACTGGAAGCGGATCAGGAGATCCTGCGGCGCCTTCGCGCGGGCTTTCTCCAGGCTCTCGACGGCGAGCGCCGGCTGGAGCCGGGCCAGTTGGACGAGACCCAGGTAGTACTGGGCCTCAACGCTCTCGGGGTCCCGCTGTAATGCCTCGGTGAAAAGGCTGAGCGCCTCCACATAGCGCTTGTCGTCGTACGCCAGGATGCCCTGCGAGATGAGGACGGCGGCCTCGGATTGCTGGGCCGGCGCGGGCGTTACCCACAGGGCGAGGAGCAACAGGGCTCCTGCGGTCAGGCCCATGGCGCAAGAGCGGAGCGGGCGGCGGAAAGCTCGAAGGGGGATCAGAGGGACATAGCGCATCGGATCGTGTCACAGGGAAAATACTGGTTTGTAGGACAGTAGTCAACTTGAATTTCCCTAGGCGGAGTCGCATACTGCTCCCTACGATGACCGGGAGTTGCGAGGTCGGGTACGCTTAACATCGGGCCTTTAGGACAGCAACTGCTCCGCGGCGCTCTCGTCGGTCTTCTCGTGGCGTCCGCTGCGCTCTTCGGGGCGCTTGAGGGAGTGGAGCGATGGGGTTTGAATCAGCTCTTCAAGCTGCGCGGCCCGACCGCTCCACAGACCCCCATCGTCATCGTGTCCATCGACGAGGACTCGTTCGACGAACTGGACCTCCAATGGCCCTGGCCCCGCGCCCTGCACGCCCGCCTGGTGGACATCATCAGCCGGGGGAGGCCCGCCGCGGTCGGTGTCGATCTGGTCTTTTCGGAGCCGTCGGCGCGTGGCTCCGAGGACGACCGAGCTTTAGGAGCGGCCATCGAGCGGGCCGGCAACGTAGTCCTGGGCGCCGCCATCACCGAAGTCAAGACTTCGCTCTACAGCAAGGAGGACCTGAACCCGCCGATCGACGACCTGCTCGATCAGGCCGCGGCCTTCGGCTTCGTCAACTATCGCCAGGACGAGGACGCGTACATCCGAACGGCCGCGCTGACCCGCGTCTTTCAGGATGAAGCCGTGCCCGGCTTTGATTTTCATCTCCACCGGCTGGGCGTCCAGGCCGGCATTCCGTCGGCCCCTCTGCCTGAGGAGTCTTCTGTCCTTATCAACTATCGGGGCGGGCCCAAAACCTTTCCCACGTTTCCGTATTACCAGGTGGTGAACGGGGAGATCGGCCCGGAAGCCTTTGCCGGCAAGATCGTCCTGCTCGGCGCGACGAGCCCCGTTCTGCACGACGTCTTTCCGACGCCGTTCGCCACGCATGGGGAGATGCCCGGCGTCGAGATTCACGCCAACGTCCTGGAGACGCTCTTCCAGGGAATTCCCTTGAAGCGGGCCCCCCTTGGCCTCAACCTGGCGCTGATTGTCGTCGCGGGGCTGCTGGCGGTGTGGCTTACGAACCGTATCCGCCCCCTTCCTGCGTTTGGTCTGATTGCGGGAGTGGCCCTGGGGTATGGCGCCGTCTGTTTCGCCGGCTTCGTGAAGAGCCGGCTCGTGCTGGATGTGGCCGCAGTGCCGCTCGCCCTCGTCCTGGGCTACGGGTCCACCGTGGTGGAGAACTACATCCAGGAACAGCGCCGGCGCGCCCTCCTCATGAACCTGTTTTCGCGGCACGTCTCCAAGGAGGTGGCGGAGGCCATTTGGCAGCAGCGCGATCAATTCCTGGACGGCGGACGCCTCCGTTCGCAAAAGATGGTCGTGACCGTGCTGTTTACCGACTTGAAAGGATTCACGCCCGTCTCCGAGAAACTGGACCCGCAGGCCCTGCTGGATTGGCTCAATGTCTACATGGAAGCCATGGCTTCCAAGGTCAGCGAGTATAGCGGCGTCATCGACGACTACGCTGGCGATGCCATCAAGGCGGATTTCGGTGTCCCCTTTCCTCACACCACCGAGGCCGAGATCAGCCGGGATGCGGTGAATGCCGTGGAGTGCGCCTTGGCGATGGAACGAGAGATGGGCCGGCTCAACAAGCTCTGGAGCGAGCAAGGACTCCCGACCATCGGAACCAGGATCGGGGTTTTCACCGGCCCTGTCGTGGCCGGCAGCCTGGGAAGCAAGCAGCGGTTGAAGTACACGACCATCGGAGATTCGGTGAACACCGCCGCCAGGCTGGAGAGTTTCGAGAAGGATCTTGTCGACCCGTATTTTGCCAAGAGCCCGTGCCGGATCCTGATCGGCGAGTCCACGCTCCGACAGATAGGCGACCGCTACGTCGCAAAACGCATCGGCGAAGTGAGCGTCAAGGGCAAGGACCAGAAAGTCATCGTCTACCGCGTGTTGGGCCGGAAAGACGCCGCCGAGCCCTTGGCGAGCTTGCGTGCCTCGCCCCGCGTCAGAGTTGACGCGCTCGTCCGCATTTCTGATGAGGGGATCACGATCGAAGCGCCCGTCTATGACCTGAGCGCCGGCGGACTCGCGGCGTACAACCTTTCGCTTCAATTCGACAAAGGTGACGTCGTCAAACTGGCCCTTGTCCTGCCGGCGGATGCTCAGCCGATCGTCGTCAATGCGAAGGTCGCGCGCAGCGCGGAGGACAAGGCCGGGTTCATGTTCCTCGATCTCAAGCCCGACGATCGGGTGCGGATCGAGGAATTTCTGGCCAGGCAGGTTCCCTCGCAGACCGAGACGGTGGCGGGCAGCGGCTGATGCAAGGTCGAGTCGTTTTCGTCAGCCGCCGACGGAAACGACCGCTTCCTGAATGAATTGTCTCAACCTGGTCCTATTCGTCGCCCGGTCGATGAGCGCACGTCCTTCCATGATCACTCGCTGACTCATTCTTTCATCAAAGGGAAGGTGTTGCCCCTTCCATGCCAGCATCACATGCGGAAGATTCAATCCCTGACGCAGGCCAAGGGCATAAAGGACATGCGGAGAGGGCTCGGCCTCCGGCGTCACGCCACCGAGGTCCACGACGACCACCGGATCGGAAGCCAGGTGAGCCTGGAGCTCATCGGTGATGACGTGAGGGGAGCCTTCCCAGGAAAGACGCACAGGGACATACCCCGTTAGTTCGACAGCGGGTTTGAGGACCACCTTATACCAGTTGTTGAACCAGCACATTTCGTCCGGATTTTGACTGTGTGACATCACCACCAGGCAGTGCTTTTCATGTCCCAGTTGCATACGGCTCTAAAATCCGAGCTCGATCTTGTTGCTCGCGCCGGTAACGACCAGAACCGCCTGAGCCCCTCTCTTGTTTGCCTTCCTCAGCAGCCCGACGTGCAGAGGCGGACCTTGCTCGCGCTGTCGGCGATCTTCAGCACGACGCCGCCGGGGGTGACCCCTCCGAGGCCCGTGAACGGGGTAAAGGTTCCGGCTAATGTTATCTGGGATGTCGACGCGCCGGTCCCCAAGGCCACGCCGAAACCGCTGAGACTTCCCGGACCGGGGACTACGCTGAATCCGGACAGGCTGGTCGGAAGATTGATCGCGTTCCCGCCGGCCCCGAATGAGCCGAACGAGCCGTTCGTGAGCGTGAAGACCGAGCCGCCGGACAGGGCGACCAGCGCGCCGTTCGTGATAGTCAGCGTGCTGCTGTTGGTCAGCGACACCAGGTTGCCGGTGACGTTCAGGTAGCTCCCGCCCGCGACGTTGAACAGCGAGCCGGTGACGTTCAGGGTGCTGGCGTCCAGCTTGATCAGCGCATCCGACGGGACATTGCCGATCAGCTTGGCCTGATTGGCCAGGTTGATCAAATCGTTGTTCGAGGTCATCGTGCTGCTCGCCAGCATGTTGATCAGCGGCGCGGTGGCCTCCAGCAGCGCCGTGTCGAGCCGGACTGCCTGATGCGTTGTGACTGTGCCGCCGGACGCCTCAATCAGGTTTGCCGCGATGGGGCATGGAGGGCAGCCGCTCGGCCCGCGAAGCGGCTGGTCGGTTCCCAGAGTCAGGGTCACGTCCTCCGGCCCCGTGCCGGACGGGGGAAAATCAATGGTCTCCGACGCCGTCATGGAGCCGCGCCCGCGAAGGTCGAGGATCGGCGCGCCGCCGGTGTCCAGAGTGCCGCTCACGTTCACGACGTCTGCGTTGGCAATGACCGCGCCGCCGTTGAGAATATGGAGCAAGGTGTGATCGAGGTTCAGGCTGGCAGTGGACGGAATGCTGACCAGATTGCCGGTGGTCGTCAGCGTGCCGCCCGCGACCTGGAACAGGGGCGAGGTGACGCCGCCAATGACAGAGGTGTTGTTGGGTCCAGAATTGGCGACATACGCCTGGCTGCCGTCCGGTGTGATGCCTACCCCTGAGGCCGTCGCACCGGTGGTAATCGTGGCGACGACGGTATTGGTGGCGGTATCGATGACCGACACAGTCCCGGCGGTCAGATTCGTGACGTAGACCCTCGTCCCGTCCGGGGTGATGGCAATGCCCTGAGGCGCATCGCCCACGGTCACCGTTGCGACTTCTGTATTGGTGGCGGTATTGATGACCTTGACGGAGTCAGCGAAGGAGTTCGACACGTAGGCTCGGCTGCCATCTGGGGATATTGCGAGCTCAAGGGGTTGGCAATGGACCGGACATGAGAGTGTGATCGTTTCCGTTACCGTGTTGTCAGAGGTCCGAATGACCTTGATGAGGTTGAAGGACGGGATCGAGACGTAGGCGCGGTCCCCGTCGGGGGTGATCGCGATGCCAAATGGAGAGTTGCCCAGCGCGATCGTGGCGGTCACCGTGTTGGTGGCTGTGTTGATCACCGAGACGTTATTGGAGTCCTCGTTCGGGACATAGACCCGGCTGCCGTCGGGGGTGACCGCGAGCCTGGTCGGATTAGTCCCGACCGCGACGTTGGTGACAAGGCTGTGCGTGACAGTGTTGATGACAGAGACGGTATTGGGGTTTGTGTTCGCGGCCCTGTTCACCATGTAGAAGCGAGTCCCGTCCGGCGAGAAGGCGCCGACGGTGTTGATGGCGTTGACATTCCCAGTGGATGAACGCTGAAACGCCCGCGGGCCGTCAGGCGTGATCTCCAACTCGGTCGGAAGCGACGCCGCGGCAATGGTATTGGTGATTGCTGGCGTCGGGTCGGTCGGCGCCAGCGAGGCGGAGGAAGCCAGCGCCAGACCCCGGCCGATGGTGGACGTTCCCGCGGTTTGCTGCAGAATGGCGCCTTTCAGATTGAACGTCGTCCCGGAGGCCATGTCGACGACGTCTCCGGAGACTGTAAGTGTCCCGGCGGCCATCTTGAGGAGAGTGGCTCCCGTGGTTGGCGTAGTCACGGTCCCGCCCGTGAAGTTCAACATATCGCCGCTGATCGTCGCGTTCGGCGAGCCGCCGGGCAGATTCAGCAGTGAGGCGCCCAAGGTCAACGTGCCGGTTCCCGACTTCTGCATCAGATCATTGCCGAGGGTCAGCGTGCCGGTCGTCTCGACGAGATCGCTGCTGGAACCGCTGGTCGTCAGATTCGCCGCGTTGCCGACCTTCACGAGCGGCGCCTTGCCGTTCAACGTGAGCGTCCCGGCGACGTTGATTGCATCAGCCTGCGCCGTGACGCTGCCGGTGTTGATGACATCCAGCAATGGGTGGCCAAGGGTCAGCGTGGCTGAAGCGGGGATGCTCACGAGGTTGCCGGTCGTGGTCAGTGTGCCGCCGGTAGCCTGGAACAGCGGCGACGTAACGCCGCCGATGACCGTGACGGTGTCGGAGTTTTGGTTGGCCACGAAAGCCCGTGCACCATCAGGAGTAATGGCTACACCGGCGGGAGATGCTCCTACCGTCACCGTCGCGGCTACTGTGTTCGTCGCTGTATTGATTACCGATACAGTGTTGGCTCCGGATCCGAAGTTAGTCACATAAGCCCGAGTGCCATCCGGGGGAATAGCCACCCCAATCGGCTGCGATCCCACGGATACCGTTGCAAGGACTGTATTCGTCGCCGTGTTGATCACTGTAACAGTCCCTGCGTTTCGATTGGGGACATAGACGCGCGCGCCATCAGGAGTGACGGCTGGGAAGTTCGCGCCGCTTCCTACCGATGCGGTCGCAATGACGGTGTTGCTGGCCGTATCAATGACGGAAAGGGTGCTGCTGAAATCCGGGACGTAGGCACGGCTGCCATCAGGAGTAAACGCCACGCCGTGCGGAAAAGACAGGCCGCTGATGGTGCCCACGACCGTATTCGTCGCCGTGTTGATAATCGAGATATTGTTTGAATCTCGGTTTGTAACATAGACTCGGCTGCCGTTTGGGGTCACGGCCAAGCCGACAGGCAAAGTTCCTACCGGAACCGTTGCGACGACAGTATTCGTCGCCGTGTTGATCACTGACACAGAGTCGGCGCCGACGCCGAAGTTTGCCACGTAGGTTCGGGCTCCGTCAGGAGTGACGGCGACGGCAACGGGATCAGCGCCGACATTAATCGTAGCCGTCACTGCATTGGTCTCGGTGTTGATGACAGAGACGCTTGAGGAACTCCGGTTTGTCACGTAGGCTCTGGTTCCATCGGGAGTGATGGCCACACCAAATGGCGCTGAGCCTAGGCCTGTCACGGTAATGCCGATGAACGGCGTCGGATCAGTCCGGGTCAGACTGGCGCCGGAACTCAGAGTCAAGCCTTTTACCGCCGAGATCGTTCCCCCATTCTGAAGCAGGAGCGGTCCCGCCAGGCTGAGGGACGGCCCGAAGGCTTCGATGAGCCCATTCGTACCGGTCTGATTGACGGCCATGTTCGTAAGTTGGACCTGGGCGTTGGTATTCGTCAGCGTCACGCCGTTCACGAGCGTCAGGAGCGGGCCGGCCACCGTGATGGTCTCCTGCGCGTCTCCCGTATTCGTGGCGATGAGGGCCACACCGTTGACGGTTTGCGATGCAACGTTCTGCCCGCCTAGGCCCACTAACTGCTCGCCTGCACCGGTGAGAGTCAAATTGCTGTCGGTCATCCGGATCTCGGCTTCATCGGAGGCGAGCGCGATGGAAGCGGTATCGGTGCTTCCGCCCGGCGCGTCGAACATCTCCCGGAGGGTCACTGTCGTGTTGGTCAGCTCCAGAATGCCGCCGGTTCGGACGAAGTGATTGGTCGCGCCATCCGTACTGCTGATGGCATCCGCCGTCAGCGTCCCCCCCGTGATGCGGATAGAAGGGCCAGAGCTGGGCGTCAGTGTACTGCCGCCGGCGAGGGAGATCAGCGGCTGACTGCCCAGGTTCAGGGAAGAATTGGTCAAGTCCAACGCCCTGCCATTAAGGGTGAGGGACGATGCGTTGCTGAGCCTGACGAGTGGCGCGCTAGTGCCGAGCGTGAGTGTGCTGCTCGTCGCCTTCAGCCCGCCGCCGGCGGTCACGGTTCCGCCCGTGATATCCAGCAAGGCTGCGCTACTGGTTCTGGTCAGGGTGCCTCCACTCAGGTTGAACAGATTTCCGCCCACGGTCACCGTCCCGCTCCCGCTCTTCGCCAACAGCAGTCCACTCAGATTAAGTGTGCCGCCGGTCGTGACCTCTACCAAGTCGCTGGTGGCGCCGACGGTGGTGAAGGTCCCGCTTCCACTGACCGCCACCATGGTCCCCGTGGGACTTAAAGTCTCCCCGGTGCCCAACGCGACCAGATCGTCGGTGACGCTTAAGGTCCCGCCGCTCACGCTGAGCGTGCCAGTGAGGCGGTCCACGCCGCTCACATTGATGTTCACCGTGCCGGCGCTGATTGTCGTTGACCCTGCCCCGGCGAGTAGCGCGCCTGTATTCAGGTTGTGCGTGCCGCCAGCAAACTGCACCGTCGCGCCGGCGCTCACGTCCATCCCGCCCGATTGCGTGCCGCCGCTCCCCAGCACCAGGCTGCCGGCGGTCACGTTCACCTGGCCGCTGTTGTTGAAGTTCAGGTTCGTG
>Ga0114945_10000077_pt1 | contig 53024 bp, 55 predicted proteins | sample OV2TP3_FD_87194 | JGI IMG/M metagenome (GOLD analysis project Ga0114945, IMG submission 87194) | Hot spring microbial communities from Beatty, Nevada to study Microbial Dark Matter (Phase II) - OV2 TP3 | ecosystem: Environmental > Aquatic > Thermal springs > Hot (42-90C) | place: USA: Beatty... | reverse complement strand
GTAGTCGACCGTCTGCTCCGCGTCCTCATGGCCATGCTCAAAACGCGAACGCTCTATGACCCGGCTCAACGGCGGCCCCTTGAAAAAGTCGCTTGACAAAGGGTGGGGAGTCCGGCCGCCGCCCCCTGGGGGAGGTCTCGGAGGGGGCCGTCGAGGCCCCCTCCGAATGGGCTAGCCGATCGGGAGAACAAGGAGTCGCGGATGCCTGCCAAGATCTACTACGACCAGGACGCCGACCTCTCGCTGCTCAAGGGGAAGAAGATCGCGGTCATCGGCTACGGGAGCCAGGGGCACGCCCACGCCCTGAACCTCAAGGACTCCGGGCAGGACGTGGTCGTCGGGCTCTACAAGGGCTCCCGGAGCTGGGCGAAGGCCGAGAAGGAAAGGCTGCGGGTGGCGACCGTCGCGGAAGCGGCCCAGATGGGCGACATCATCATGATCCTCCTCCCCGACCAGGCCCACCGGGCCACGTTCGAGGAGTCGATCAAGGGGTCCCTGACCAAGGGGAAGACCCTGATGGTGGCGCACGGGTTCTCCATCCACTTCAACCAGGTCGTGCCGCCCCCGGACGTGGACGTGTCCATGATCGCGCCGAAGGCGCCGGGACACGTCATGCGGGACCTGTTCACGCAGGGGCCCGGCGTGCCGGCGCTGCTCGCGGTCCAGCAGGACGTCTCGGGGAAGGCGCGCGAGGTCGCGCTGGCGTATGCGAAGGGGGTCGGCTGCACGCGGGCGGGTGTGATCGAGACCAGCTTCAAGGAGGAGACGGAGACCGACCTCTTCGGCGAGCAGACGGTGCTCTGCGGCGGGATCTCGGCGCTCATCAAGGCGGGGTTCGAGACGCTCGTCGAGGCGGGCTACCAGCCGGAGATCGCCTACTTCGAGTGTATGCACGAGATGAAGCTGATCGTGGACCTCTTCTACCAGGGCGGCCTCGCCTACATGCGCTACTCGGTCTCGGACACGGCGGAGTACGGCGACTACACGCGTGGGCCGCGTATCGTGAGCCCCGAGGTCCGCGCCGAGATGCAGCGGATCCTGCGCGAGATCCAGTCCGGCCAGTTCGCACGCGAGTGGGTCCTCGAGAACCAGGCCAACCGGGCAGGCTTCCTCGCCATGCGGCGCATGGAGGCCACCCACCCGATCGAGGAGGTCGGCAAGCGCCTCCGCGGCATGATGAGCTGGATCAAGCCGCCGAGGATGTAGGAGCGGTATGGCGACGCGCACGCGCGATGCGGCCCCCGGAGGAGGGGCGGTCGCTCCGGTAGGGGAGGAAGCGCCCGCCGCGCGTCCGACCGGCGGCGGGCCCCGTCGCATGCTTCCCATCGCTCCGGAGGGCTGGGTCTTCATCCTCGTCCCCCTGGCGCTGGCGCTCCTCGTCGCGTGGGCGGGGTGGTACAAGGTCGCCGCGCTCGCGCTGCTGGTGGCCGCGTTCATGGCGTTCTTCTTCCGGGACCCCGAGCGGACGCCCCCGTCCGTGGCGGGGGCGATCCTGGCGCCGGCGGACGGGCGGGTGGTGGACGTGCGGGAGGGCCTCGAGGACCCCTTCGTCGGCCCGGCCCGCCAGCTCTCGATCTTCCTCTCGCCGCTGGACGTTCACGTCAACCGGGCCGCGATCACCGGGCTCGTGGTCGCCGTGGACTACCGGCCGGGCGCCTTCCTCCCCGCGTACCGCCCCGAGGCCTCGGCGGAGAACGAGCGCGCGTCCATCGCCATCCAGGGGGAGGCGGGGCGCGTCGTCATGCGGCAGATCGCGGGCGTGTTGGCCCGGCGGGTGGTGTGCCGGGTGCGCCCGGGGGACAAGCTCCAGGCCGGGGAGCGGTTCGGGCTGATCAAGTTCGGCTCGCGCCTGGACGTCGTGATGCCGGCGAGCGCGCGGCTCACGGCGCGCGTGGGAGACCGCGTCCGTGCCGGCGAATCCATCGTCGGGGTGCTGGAGTGAGGCCGGCGGGCGGCGAGCCTCCCGTGCGACGGCGGCCCCTCGGTCCGCGACGGCGGCGGTGGTCGGAGCTGCGCGAGCGGCAGCGGCAGACGATCTTCCTCCTGCCCGGGCTCCTGACCACGGGCAATCTCTTCTGCGGTTTCTACGCGATCGTGCTGACCCTGGAGGGCCGCTACCAGTGGGCGGCGCTGGCGCTCCTGGCCGCGATGGTCATGGACGTGCTGGACGGCAAGGTCGCGCGGCTCACCCGCACCACGACGCAGTTCGGGGTCGAGTTCGACTCGCTCGCCGACGTGGTCTCGTTCGGGGTGGCCCCCGGCCTGCTCCTGTACTCGTGGGCCCTCGCGCCCCTCGGCCGGATCGGCCAGGGGGCGGCGTTCCTCTACGTCATCTGCGGCGCCCTCCGGCTGGCACGCTTCAACGTGCTGACCGGGGTCACCGACCGCCGCTACTTCATCGGACTGCCGATCCCCGGCGCCGCGGGTGCCGTCGCGGCGATGGTCCTGTTCTTCGACGCGCCGGAGTTCGGACGGATCGAGCTGTTCGCGCTCGCCTCCGCGACGTACCTGCTGGCGTTCCTGATGATCTCCAACATCCGGTACTACTCGTTCAAGGAGCTCGACTTCGCCAAGCGGCACGCCTTCGGCGTGCTCCTGCTCGTCGTGCTCGCGGTGCTGATCGTGGCCGCCCAGCCACAACTCTTCCTGTTCCTGCTCTCCGGCGCCTACGTGCTCTCGGGGCCGGTGCGGCGGGTCCTCCTCGGGCAGCGCGAGCCCGCGCCGCCGAGGGTGCTGGGCGAGGCCGCACGGACCTCGGGCGCGAGCGGAGGCACGCAGGCATGACGGCCGCCCGAGAGGAGAGAGGAGATTCCACCATGGTGGAGCCCACGTCGGATCGGGTCATCATCTTCGACACCACGCTCCGTGACGGGGAGCAGTCGCCGGGCTTCTCGATGAACGTCGTCGAGAAGCTGGAGATGGCACGACAGCTCGCCCGCCTGGGCGTGGACGTCATCGAGGCCGGATTCCCGATCTCCTCGGACGAGGACTTCGAGGCGGTGCGGGAGGTCGCGAAGACGGTCGGGCAGCTCGAGAACCCGCCGAGCATCTGTGGGCTGAGCCGGGTGGGCCTGGGCGACATCGACCGCTGCTGGGAGGCGGTGAAGCACGCGAAGAAGCCGCGGATCCACACGTTCGTCGCGACCTCCGACATCCACCTGAAGTACAAGCTGCGGAAGTCCCGCGCGGAGGTGCTGAAGGCCGCGACCGAGGCGGTGCGGCACGCGCGCGGCTACTGCGAGGACGTGGAGTTCTCGCCCGAGGACGCCTCGCGCTCCGACTTCGACTACATGTGCGACGTCCTGGAGGCGGTCATCGATGCCGGCGCGCGGACCATCAACATCCCCGACACGGTCGGCTACGCGATGCCGCGGGAGTGGGGGGAGCGGATCGCGCGAATCCGGGAGCGGGTCAGGAACAGCCAGAAGGCCGTCCTCTCGGTGCACTGCCACAACGATCTCGGCCAGGCGGTGGCCAACTCGCTGACGGCGGTCCTGCACGGCGCGCGTCAGGTCGAATGCACGATCAACGGGATCGGCGAGCGGGCCGGCAACGCCTCCCTGGAGGAGATCGTGATGGCGGTCAAGACGCGACGCGATTTCTTCAGGGTGACCACCGGCGTACGGACCGAGGAGATCTACCGGACCTCCAAGCTGCTCTCCCACATTACGGGCGTCCACGTGCAGCCGAACAAGGCGATCGTCGGGGAGAACGCGTTCGCGCACGAGGCCGGCATCCACCAGGACGGGGTGCTGAAGGAGAAGCTGACCTACGAGATCATGCGCCCCGAGGACATCGGGCGCCCCTCGAACAAGCTGGTCCTGGGGAAGCACTCCGGCCGCCACGCCTTCAAGGTGCGCCTCAAGGACCTGGGCTTCGACCTCGAAGGACCGGAGCTCGACAAGGCGTTCAAGCGCTTCAAAGACCTCGCCGACAAGAAGAAGGAGGTCTACGACGAGGACCTCCTGGCCATCGTGAAGGACGAGATGGCCCAGATCCCCGAGACCTACTCGCTCGACTACCTGCACTTCGTCTCGGGCACCGGGCTCATCCCCTCGGCGACCGTACGCCTCCTCCGCGAGGGGCAGACCTTCCAGGACTCGGGGACGGGGGACGGACCGGTCGAGGCTGTGTACAGTGCGATCGACGCCATCACGGGGGTGAAGGGACGCCTGCTCGACTACAACCTCCGCGCCGTGACGCAGGGCAAGGACGCGGTCGGCGAGGTCACGCTCAAGGTGGACTTCGACGGCACGGTCGTCGTGGGGAAGGGCTCCTCCACGGACGTCATCGAGGGCAGCGCGCGGGCGTACCTGAACGCGATCAACCGGCTCGTGCGGCCGGCACCGGCCCAGCAGGTCAAGGAAGTCGGGCCCTGAGGAACTCCGGCCTCTCCCTGGAAGGGACAGGGAGGCGGTAATGCCCGCCTCCCGGATCGCCGTCCTGCCCGGGGACGGCATCGGCGTCGAGGTCACGCGCGAGGCCCGGCGGGTCCTGGAGGCGGTTGCGCGCGGGGCCGGGATCGGGCTCGAGTTCGAGGAGGGCGTGATCGGGGGCGCGGCCATCGACGCTCACGGAACACCCCTCCCCGATGCCACCCTCCGCCTCTGCCGGTCGAGCCACGCGATCCTCTTCGGCGCGGTCGGCGGGCCGAAGTGGGACCGCCTCCGGCCCGAGGCCCGGCCGGAGGCCGGGATCCTGCGGCTCCGCAAGGCCCTCGACCTCTACGCGAACCTCCGCCCCGCGCGGCTGTCCCCGATGCTGGTGGACAGCTCGCCGCTGAAGCGCCAGATCGTGGAGGGCGCCGACCTCCTCGTGGTCCGCGAGCTGACGGCGGGTCTCTACTTCGGCGAGCCCCGGGGGATCGAAGGGACGGGCGCGCGGCGCCGCGGCTTCAACACGATGAGCTACTCCGTCGCCGAGATCGAGCGCATCGCGCACGTCGCGTTCCAGGTGGCGTCGAGGCGGCGGAGACACCTCACCTCCGTGGACAAGTCGAACGTCCTCCTGGTATCCCAGCTCTGGCGCGAGGTGGTCACGGAGGTGGCCCGTGGCTACCCCGAGGTGACGCTGGAGCACCTGCTCGTCGACAACTGCGCGATGGCGCTCGTGACGAATCCGCGGCGGTTCGACGTGCTCGTGACCGAGAACACCTTCGGCGACATCCTGTCGGACGAGGCCGCGGTCATCGCGGGCTCGATGGGGATGCTGCCCTCGGCGAGCCTGGGCGGGACCATCGGCCTCTACGAGCCGATCCACGGCACGGCTCCCGATATCGCGGGGCAGGGAATCGCCAATCCGCTCGCCGCCATCCTCTCGGCGGCGATGCTGCTCCGCCACTCTCTGGAGCTGCCGAAGGAGGCCGAGCGCGTGGAGCAGGCCGTGGAGCGCGTCCTCGAGGCGGGGTACCGGACGAAGGACATCCACGCGCCCGGGACCCGGCTGGTCGGCACCCGCGAGATGGGCGACCAGGTGGTGCGCGCGCTCGACACGCTCTACAATTAACGTTAGAGGCTGACATGGCCGGACACACGGTCGCAGTCGTCGGTGCCACGGGTGCCGCAGGGTCCACGACGCTCCAGATCCTCGAGGAGCGGAAGTTCCCGGTGCGGGAGCTGCGGGTCTACGCGTCGGAGCGGTCGGTCGGGAAGACGGTGAGCTTCACCGGCACCCCGCTCCGCGTCGAGAAGGTCTCGCCGGAGGCCTTCCGTGGCGTCGAGGTCGCGTTCTTCTCGGCGGGCTCCGCGCAGTCGCGGGAGTATGCGCCGCTGGCCGTCCGGTCGGGCGCGGTCGTCGTGGACAAGTCCAGCGCCTTCCGGATGGACCCGGCCGTCCCGCTGGTCGTCCCGGAGATCAACGCCCACGCGGTGAAGGCGCACCGCGGGATCGTGGCGAGCCCGAACTGCACGACCGTGGTGACCGTGATGCCGCTCGCCCCGCTCCACCGCAGCGCGCGACTGTGCCGCGTGGTCGCGACGAGCTATCAGGCGGTCTCGGGGGCCGGCGTGCAGGGCGTCGAGGACCTGCGGCAGCAGGCGCTCGCGTGGGCCCGGGGCGAGGCGATCCGCCCCCGGTTCTTCCCGCACCAGATCGCGTTCAACCTGATCCCCCACATCGACAAGTTCGGGGAGGGTGGCTACACGGGCGAGGAGTGGAAGCTCGTCCAGGAGGTGCGCAAGATCCTCGAGACTCCGGACCTCCGGATCTCGCCGACCACGGTCCGGGTCCCCGTCTTCACCGCGCACTCGGTCGCGGTTAACGTCGAGACGGAGGAGAAGGTCACGGCCGCCGACGCGCGGACCCTCTTCGAGCGCTTCCCGGGCCTCCGGGTGTGGGACGACCCGGCGGCGAACCGGTACCCGATGCCGATCCTCGTCGAGGGACAGGACGACTGCTTCGTCGGCCGGATCCGGGAGGACTTCTCGGTCGAGCGGGGGCTGAACTTCTGGGTGGTGGGCGACCAGCTCCGCAAGGGGGCGGCGACGAACGCCGTCCAGATCGCGGAGCTCCTGGTCGGGTCTGCCGCTCCCGCCCCCTCCTAGGGGGGAACGCCGGGGTGAGGGTCTGACGACCCTCGCGCTCCTGCTGGCCTACGACGGCGCCGCGTACCGCGGGTGGCAGGTCCAGCCCGACGCGCGCACGGTCCAGGGAGTGGTCAGCGGGGCTTTGCGCCCCCTCGCGGGCCATCCCGTGCGGCTCACCGGGGCGAGCCGGACCGACGCGGGGGTCCACGCCCTCGGGCAGGTCGCGAGCTTCCGGGCCGAGAAGCCGCTCGCCCCCGCCGTCGTCCAGGCCGCCCTGAACGCCACGCTGCCCCGCGACGTGCGGGTCCTGGGCGCCTGCGCCGCGCCGGAGGGCTTCGACGCCCGGCGGTCGGCGCGGCTCAAGCGGTACGGCTACCTCATCTCCCGGGCCGGAGTCGGCTCGCCCTTTCTCGACCGCTACGCGTGGCGCGTGCCGGGGCCGCTGGACGTCGCCGCGATGTGCCGGGCGCTCGGGACCTGCCGCGGCAAGCACGACTTCGCGGCGTTCCAGGCCGCGGCAGGGCGCGACCGGATGCCGGTGTGCACGGTCTACTCGGCGCGGCTCGTCGAGCGGGGGCCGCTCCTCGGGCTGGTCGTCTCGGCCGACGCGTTCCTCCACCACATGGTGCGGAACCTGGTCGGGACGCTCCTGGAAGTGGGGCGCGGCCGCCGGCCGGCCGAGTGGGTCGCGGAGGTGCTGGCGGGCCGGGACCGCCGGCTGGCGGGCCCGACCGCGCCCGCCCACGGGTTGTTCCTCGTGCGCGTCCGCTATCGGATCGGGCTCTTCCCCGGGCGGGGCCGCCTGGCCTTCTGAGCGGCTAGAGCCAGCCCGCGCGCCGGAGGCGCCAGTAGAGGAACGCGCAGACCCCGACGGTGGCGCCCATCACGGCCGGGTAGCCAAGGGGCCAGCTGAGCTCCGGCATGTGCTTGAAGTTCATCCCGTAGATCCCCGCGATCATCGTCGGCACGGCGATGATCGCGGCCCACCCCGCGAGCTTCTTCATCGCCTCGTTCTGCGACACCGAGATCAGCGAGAGGTTCGCCTCGAGGGCGGTCGTCAGGAGCTCGCGGAGGCTGTCGACCATCTCGTTGATCCGGATCACGTGGTCGTACACGTCGCGGAAGTACGGCCGGATGTCGTCGGGGATCAGCTCCACGTCGAAGCGCATCAGGCGGTTGCAGACCTCCATGACCGGCGAGACGGCGCGCTTGAGCTCGAGCAGGTTCCGCTTCACGTGGTAGATGCGCGCGGTCGTGTTGCGGTCGAACGCTTCGCCGAAGATCTGGTCCTCGAGGGCCTCGAGCTCGTCCTCCAGCGCGTCGACGATCGGGAAGTAGTGGTCCACGATGAAGTCCATGATGGCGTAGAGGGCGAAGGCGGGCCCCTTGGCGAGGAGCTGGGGCGTCCCCTCGCACCGCGTCCGTACCTCGGCGTAGGAGAGGGAAGCCCCGTGGCGGACCGAGACCAGGTAGCGGGATCCGAGGAAGAGGTGCGTCTCCCCGGAGTCGATGCGTCGCTCGGCGTGGTTCATCTGGAAGGTCTTGAGGACGACGAAGAGGGAGTCCTCGTAGCGCTCGAGCTTCGGGCGCTGGTGGGCGCGGGTGGCGTCCTCGACGGCGAGATCGTGCAGGCCGAACTCCTGCTGGACCTGCCGGAGGAGCCCGGCGTCCGGCTCGTGGAGCCCGATCCAGACGAAGCGGTCCTCCTGCTTGAGGACCTCGCTGATGTCCTCGATCTCGACGTCGGCGATCCGCCGGCCGCCGGCGTAGGCCGCGCAGTCGACGACGCCGCTCATTCGAGACCCCCCGCACCCCCGTCCCCTCCCACCCTTCGGGGGGAGGGGAGCCACGGCCTCCCATCACCGCCCGACAGGGCACCGGGGCGCCTGGGGGTTGCAACACGGTGGCTCATCGTCGATCCGCCTTCCGGGGGCTCACGAGCCGCGCAGCCGCGGGTCCAGGACGTCGCGGAGCGCGTCCCCGAGCATGTTGAACCCGAACACCGCGAGCGAGATGGCGACGCCGGGCCAGACGGCCATCCACGGGGCGCGGAACATGTAGGTCCGGCCCGAGCCGGACAGCATCGCGCCCCAGGACGGATAGGGGGGCGGGACGCCGAAGCCGAGGAAGGACAGGGCCGACTCCGCCAGGATGACGCCGCCGAGGCCGATCGTCGCCAGGATGATGACGGTCGGCGCGATGTTCGGCAGGAGGTGGCGGACGACGACCCGGAGCTGCGGGGCGCCGATCGCGCGGGCCGCCTCCACGTACGGGTGCTGCATCACGGCGATGGTGGCGCCCCGGATCACCCGGGAGCTCGTCGCGGTGATGATGATGGCGAGCGAGAGGATGACGTTGAGGAGGCCGGGTCCCAGGACGGCCATCACGGAGAGCACGATGACGAGGTACGGGAACGACATCCAGGCGTCCACGATCCGCTGGACGGCGAGGTCGTAGACGCCGCCGAGGTAGCCGCTCGAGACGCCGAGCGCCGTGGCGAGGACGGTCCCGAGCAGGATGGTCGCGAAGCCCACCGTCACCGACACCCGCGCGCCGTAGACGATCCGGCTCCAGATGTCCCGGCTGAGGTTGTCCGTTCCGAGCCAGTGGGCGAGGCTCGGCGGCTTCATGCGCGCCCCGCGGATCGTGTCGTCGTAGCCGTAGGGGGCGATCCGGTCCGCGAGCGCCGCCATGAGGAGCATCGCGGCGACGATGACGGCGCCGATCGCGCCGAGCGGCTTCCGCCGCGCGAACCACCACGCCGTACGCAGCGGCCGGGCGAGCCGCCACTCCGCGGCTGGCAGCGCCCGGAGGTCACTCGTAGCGGATGCGGGGATCGAGGAGGGCATAGAGCGCGTCCACCGTCAGGTTGATCAGCACGATGATCGAGACGACGGCGAGGTTCACGCCCTGGATCACCGGATAGTCCCGCTGGTTGATGGCTTCGAAGAGGAAGCGGCTCACGCCCGGCAGGCCGAAGATCGTCTCGATGATGACGGTGCCGCCGAGGATCTGGGCGACCTGGATGCCGAGGACGGTGAGCACGGGGATCACGGCGTTCCGGAGGCTGTGCTTGAGGACGACCACGCCCTCGCGGAGCCCCTTGGCCCACGCGGTGCGTACGTACTCCTGCCGCAGGACCTCGAGGAGCATCCCCCGGGTGAGCCGCATGAGGGCGGCCGCGGAGGCGAGCCCGAGGATGAGCGCCGGGAGAAGGAGCTGGCCGACGTGGGCCAGGGGGGCCCGAGAGAACTCCGTGAAGCCGGTGAGCGGCCGCCAGGAAGCACGTCGAGATGTACGCGCCGTACTCCTTCGTGTCGAGCTTGGTGTCGATGCCGACGTCCTTCAGGTACTTGAGGACGAGCTGCGCGGCGTCCATGAGGACCGTGGAGCCGTACCCGTGGAAGCACGCACTGGCCAGGAAACCGTTCGGATAACCGGCGGCGGCGAGCAGCCGCTTGGCTTCAGCCGGGTCGTACTTGTAATACTTCGCCCCCTCGCCGAGCTGGTCGATCGGGAGCGACCACTCCTTGAGCGCCGCGGGGACCGGGGGGTTGTAGACGCCGACGCCTTCGAAGACGGCGTCGATCAACCCCTGGCGGTCCATGGCGAGCGACATCGCCTGGCGGACACGGACGTCGGTGAACGGCTTCTGGTCGGTCCGCATGGAGATGTGGGTCATGACGTTGGCGGGGAACTCGGCCGTCCGGAGGGTCGGGCGCTTCTGCTTGAGGGTGTCCTTGATCTGGACCCAGTCCGTCCGGTTGATCGCGCCGGGGAACTCCCAGCCGAGGTCGTACTTGCCGGCGAGGAACGCCGCCATACGGGAGGCGTTGTCCTCGTCGACGAAGGCCTCGACGCGGTCGATGTACGGCAGGCCCGGGAGGAAGTAGTTGGGGTTGCGCACCAGCGTGTACCCGACGTTGGGGCGGTAGCTGTCGAGCATGTAGGGGCCAGTCCCGACCACGGACTCGGGCTTCTTCAGATCGCCGAACTTCTCGACGCACTCGCGTGCGACGATCGCCACCGCCATCGGGTTGGCGATTATGTCGAGGAACCAGACGAACGGCTCCTTGAGCACGAATCTTACCGTATACCGGTCGAGCGCCTCGACCTTGTCCACGTCCTTGAGCATGTAGGCGTTGGCGTTGCCCTTGACGGTCCGGAAGCGTTCGACCGTGTAAACGACGTCGTCCGCGGTCAGCTCGCGGCCGTTGACGGGTGGCTTGTTGTGCCACCGGACGCCCCGGCGGAGCTTGAACACGTAGGTCGTCTCGTTGGTCTGCTGCCAGGACTCGGCGAGGTCGCCCTCGATGGGGAAGGTGCCGGGCTGGACGCCCGGGCCGGCCTTGTGCTTCAGGAGGCGGCTGTGGGTGAACGTGAGCGGGATGTGGGTCTTGAAGGCGATCGTGAGCATGTGATCGAAGTGGGCCGGATCCCACGTCCGGAGCGCAAGCGTCCCCCCGCGCTTGGGCGTCTGGGCGCGCGCCCGGGACGGGCCGACGGCCGTTCCGGCCAGGGTGAGGCCACCGAGCTTCAGGAGGTCGCGACGGCTGAGGGCCATGGTCTGTCCTCCTCTCCGGGATCGGTCAGGTGAGAAGGTGACGCAGCTCCTTGCGAAGGACCTTGCCGACCGGGCTCTTGGGGAGGCTGTCGACGAACCGGACCTGCTTCGGGCACTTGAACTTCGCCAGGCGCTCCTGGCAGAAGGCGATGATCTCCTCCGCGGTCGCCCGCTCGCCGGGCCGGAGCACCACGAAGGCGAGGACGTCCTCGCCCATCAACGGATCGGGCATCCCGACGACCGCCCCCTCGGCGATCTTCGGGTGGGCGTAGAGGACCTCCTCGACCTCCCGCGGGGAGATGTTGAGGCCGCCCCGGATGATCAGGTCTTTCGTCCGCTCGACGATGTAGAGGAACCCGCCCTCGTCGAGACGCCCGATGTCCCCGGTGTGGAGCCAGCCGTCGCGGAGCGCCGTGGCCGTCTAACCGCCGGACGTTGTCCTCCCCCAGCGTCGCCAGGTTCATCGCGGGAGCTCCTCACGGAGGGGCCGGGCCGCCGCCCACCCGATTATACTCCGGCGCGCCTCCCCGTCAACCGCCAAAGGCCACTCGGCGCCGCCCAGGCGCGGGTCGGTCCCCGGGTTTATGCCTCCCGCCCTGCGTGCCGACCGCCTTCCGGGCCGGGCGCCGCTTCGGGCTCGAAGAGTTCCTGCGCCTGGCGGCGCCGCGCCTCGGCGATGGCCTCGGGCGACCCGTCACGGAGGAGGTCACACAGGTGGGCCGCGGCGAGCGCGGGCGGGATGAGCACGTAGTCGGCTCCCTCCGCGTAGAGCCGCTCCGCTGCGGCCAGCGTGTCGGCGGACGCGACGACCTGTGCCGAGGGCGCGAGACGCCGCACCTTGCGCAGCAGTCGCAGGTTGTCGGTCCCCTTCAGAAACCAGTCGGAGATGCTCGACACGATGATCGCGGCCCTCTCGATGCCGGCGTGCCGGAGGGTCTCGGCGTTGGAGATGTCACCGTAGTGCGCCTCGATCCCGTCTGCCTGCAGGCGCTCGAGTGTCTCCGGGTTGAAATCGATGGCCACGATGCGCCGCTTGATCGCGGGGAGCTCGCGCTCCAGGTGTTCGAGCAGGGCCAGTCCCTCTCGCGAGACGCCGAGGAGGTACACGTCTCGCGCAATGACCCCGTCATCGCGCGCGTCGAGCCCGGGCGGGACCGGTCGGGCCCCGAGCCATCGTGGTGCTCCGGTCAACGCGAAGGCGCGGGCGAGCCACGAGGCGAGCGTGTGATTGAAGAGGATTCCGTACGTGGACAGGACAGACGTGAGGAGCAGGGTGTAGAGGACCAGCGACGCGACGGCAGGGCTGACGTGGCCGTATCCCGCCCCGAGGGACACGATCACGAGCGAGAACTCGCTGGTCTGGGCGAGGTTGACGGCGACCACGCCGGCCGTCCGCGTGTCGAGCTTGAGCAACGCGAAGATCGGGAAAATCGCGACGAACCGGCTGAGGACCACGAACAACGCCATCAGGCCCGTGAGGGCCATGAGGGAGGCCGAGGGCCCCGGCATCTTCAGCCCGAGCGCCACGAAGAAGAGCGTGATGAAGAAGTCGCGCACGCCGGCGAGCCGGCCGACGACCTCGGTCCCGTACGGGAAGGCTGCGATGACCATCCCCGCGATGAGCGCGCCCATCTCCTTGGAGAGCCCGGCCCAGCCCGCGGCGGCCGAAACGAGGAAACACCATGCCATGGAGGTGATCAGCATGAGCTCGGGGGTGGTCGCGATGGCGCGGAAGAGGCGGGGCAGCACGAAACGCGAGAGGGCCGCGGCCGCCGTCACGATCCCCAGGCCGAGAGCGAGGGCGCGCAGCAGCGGGAGCGGCTGCAGGCTCTGCAGGCTCGGCTGGAGCGCGAGGAACCCGATCGCCCACAGGTCCTGGAAGATGAGGATCCCGAGCGTCACACGCCCGGCGAAGCTTCGCATCTCGAACTTGTCGAACAGGAGCTTCACCACGATCATCGTGGAGGACAGGCTGAGCGCGGTGGCGAGGTAGAGCCGGTCGAAGCGCCCGCCGGTTGTGACGGCAAGACGCTCGAAGAGCACCCAGGCGAGTGCCGCGCAGGCCGGGAACTGGAACAGGCCGCTCACGATGATCGTGCGGCCGGCCTGGAGGATGCTCGGGACATTGATCTCCATGCCGACGATGAAGAGGAGGAGGATGAGGCCAATCTCGGAGATCAGCTCGATGCTCGCCTCGTCGCTGACGACGCCGAAGCCGACGTGGGGCCCCAGCAGCGTCCCGCCGAGGACGTACCCCAAGAGCAGCGGCTGGTGCAGGCGCCGGGCCACCAGCCCGAACACGGCGGCGGCGACGATGCTGAGGCTGATCGCGACGAGCAGATTCACGACACGGCTACCCTACCACGGTCCGGTGCGAGCGCCGGGATCCCGACGTTCCCGCGGCGCGCGTCAGGCGCGGACGTGGGCCAGGACCGAGTGGATCGCGAGCGAGAGGGCGACGGCGAGCGAAGTCGCCAGGACGAGCAGGGCCAGGACGAGCTGGAGCGCGCGGCGGGCGAGGCGGGCGTCGCTCGCCCGCCAGAGGATCCCGATCACCGCGACGGCCAGCGGCGCGAGCGAGAGATCCACGACCGGGTGCAGCGTGTAGACGAGCAGGGACGCGTCCGGGTAGTTCTGGCGGAGCCACCCGGGCAGCCCTTCCCGCTCGAGGCCCAGGAGCGGCTGGCCATACAGGACGTGGAAGGCCGTCAGCGGCAGCGTCGAGAGCCCGAGATAGACGACGACCATCGAGCCGCGGACGACCCCGGAGGTCACCGGATGGCGGGTGACGCGGCCGACGACATAGGCGAGGAGCGCGCTCCCGCCGGCCCACCCGACGAACTGCCCGTACGTCGTGGCGAGGATGATGACGAAGCCCGAGTAGACGTAGTGCGCCTCGGGCACGAACCCGCGCCCCACGCCGAGAAGCTGCCAGGCCGAGGGGGTGCCCACGACGATCGCGTAGGTCCCGAGGGCGATGGCGGCGGCGGCGAGCACCACCGGTCCGATGACGCCGCGGTCGAGCCAGACGGCGCCCGCGCGCGTCGCGGGCTCGTCGGCGGCGAATGCCTCGACCCGGGTCATCGGGTCCCCCCGCACCCCCGCCCCCTCCCACCCCTCAGGGGGGGAGGGGCGCCGCGCGCCTTCCCATCGCGGCCGCGTGGGCGGGTTGGCGCCGGGTCTCTCATCGCGTCCCCTGACCCGTGCCCGGCGGCGCGAACTCACCGTTTCCCCGACCGCGCAGGACCAGCACCGCGTTGTGGCTCGCCGAGACGAGGGCGAGGTCCATCTGCCGGTCGCCGTCGAAATCGGCCGCCGCGAGGGCGATGATGTCGTGGTTCGTGACGATCGGCGGCCTCGCCCGGAAGCCGCCCCGGCCGTTCCCGGTCAGCACGAACAGGTCGCGGGAGCTCCGGCAGGCGACCACGAGGTCCGGGATCCCGTCGCCGGTGAAGTCGGCCATGGCGAGCCCGTGCGGGTTCGAGCCGACCGGGATGCTCCCCGCCTTCTGGAGCTGTCCCCGGCCGTCCCCCAGGAGGATCTCGACCGCGTCCTCGCCCGCGGCGGCGACGGCCACATCCGGGTGCCCGTCCCGGTTCCAGTCGCCGAACGCCATGTAGTGCGGGAACCGGCCGACCTGGACGGGGACGGGCTCCCGGAAGGCGCCGTCGCCCTTACCGAGGAGGACCGAGAGCGTGTGCGGGCCCAGGCTGCCGACGACGAGGTCGAGGAGGCGGTCACCGTTGAGGTCGGTCCTGGCCAGGATGTGGGGGCCGCGGCCCACGCCGTAGTTCCGGGCCGGTGCGAAGCGCCCGCCTCCCAGGTTCTCGAGGATGACGATGCGCTCGCCGATCACCTGCGTCACGGCGAGGTCGGTCCGGCTGTTCCGGCGGAAGCCGCCCGCCACCACGGAGACCGCTCCGGCCAGCCCACCGATCTCGGTCGCGGGACCGAACCCGCCCTTCCCGTCGCCCAGGTAGACCGTGAGGCTGCCCGCGCCCGTGTTCGCCGTGACGAGATCGAGGCGGCTGTCGCCATCGAGGTCGCCCACCTCGACCCAGGTCGGGCCCTGGCCGACCGGGTAGGACTGGTTCGCCTTGAAGCCCCCGCGCCCGTCGCTCAGGAGGACCGTGACCTTGCGCTCGGCCGAGGCCGGCACGGCGACGTCCGGAACGCCGTCGCCGTCGAAGTCCCCGACCGCGATCGCGTGCGGGAAGAGGCCGGCCGGCTCGTCCGTCCCGCGGGCGAGCCCGATCCAGGCGAGCCAGGCCGCCGCGAGCGCCGCGGCCGCGAGCATGAGCCGCCGCACGGGCTACCTCGCCGGCCTCGGGAGGGCGCGCATGTACGCGACCAGATCCCAGACCTCCTGGTCGGAGAGCTGGAACCCGAAGGCGGGCATGAAGCGGGTCTGGCCCACGGCCTCCCCGCCGTCGCGCACGATCGCGAAGAGGAACTGGTCATCGCGCCCGGGAGCCGCCTGGGCGAGGTCCGGGACCGGCACCGGCGGCTTCTCGACCTTCTGGGCCCAGTCCCAGCCCTCGCCCCGCCGCCCGTGGCAGAGGACGCACTTCTCCCGGTACAGCGCCTCGCCCTGCTTCGGATCGCCGCGCGGCTGGGCCAGGGCGACGGTCGGGGCGAGGAGCAGCAGAGCGGCAAGCCGGACGCGCACGCTGAGCTAGCCGCCGAGCCCGGGCGGGGGGACGCCCGGCAGGGGCAGCACGGTTCCCCCGGGGAGCGGCACGGGCCACTTCCCCGGGGGGAAGGCGAGCGGGGCCTTCAGGTCGCCGCCCCAGACGATCACGAAGCGGAGGATCAGCCCGCCGGCGAGCACCGAGAGGAACTTGACCACGGCCACGCCGTTGGCGAGGCGGCTGCCTCCCAGCTCCGCCGCCGCCTCGAGCCCGCTCAGGGCGACCGGGAGCGCGAGCGCGAGCCCGACGACGCCCCACCAGAACCACCCCGCCAGCGTGCCGCCGTGCGGCGCGTCCTGGACGAGCGTGGGGCTCGCGAGGAACCCCCGGAGCGGGTCCCCGGTCGCATCGGCCGGGGACCCGCCGACGAGGCGCCACGGGTACTCCGGGCCGCCCGTGACGTAGCGATAGGCGATCGGGCCGCCTGCGGCGGTGATGAACCGCCCGCCCGTCTGGAGGTTCTCCGGCGGGCCGAGCCCCCCGATCGGCAGCTCGCGGACCATGACGCTCTCGCCGGGTCCGAGGCTGGCGGCCACCTGCCGCGCCTCCCGGAGCGAGGGGCCGACGTAGACGTGGTAGGTGAGTCCCTGGCGGAGGGGGGCCGTGATCGTGACCTGACTCTCGCTCGGCCCGAGGCGGATCGGGGTCTCCGCCGACGCGCCCTCCTCCGCCCCGGTCGCGTTGTTGACCCAGGTGACCAGCGCCGTGTAGGTCGCTCCCGGCCGGAGCGCGCCGCCCGTGCCCGCCTCGTACTGGAAGCGGTCCGTCGTCGGCCGGCCCGCGTGGCCCATGAGGAGCCCCTGGCTTGCCAGGTCCCGCATGAAGCGGTAGAGCTCGGAGGCCTCGACGACGACGAGGATCAGGAGGGCCGCCCCGAGCCAGCGGAGGACCGGGCGGGGCCCGGCGTCGCGGGGACCCAGCCAGGGCCATGCCAGGAGGGTCAAGAGCCCCGCCAGGGCGAGGCCGGTATTTGCCCCGGAGTTCAAGAAGAGGAGGGGGAGGTACTCCTGGGACCAGAGGGGCACGAAGCCGGCGCCGGAGAGCAGGTAGCCCGTGTAGAGGCCGAGCACGGTCGCGGGGGCCAGCGCGACGAGCCCGACCACTCGCCGGAGGGTCGCGTTGAAGCCGAAGTACCAGAGCGCCACGTAGGTGACCATGAGCGGGGCCGCGCTCGCCACGACCCAGCCGCCCCGCGTCATCCAGGACTCGTAGTTCGTGAAGAAGACCGGGAACGCGAGCCCCCGCTCGGGCTTGCCGAGGTGCGAGGTGAGGAAGAACCCGGCCAGCACGAGGAGCGGGATCAGGGCGTAGGCGGCGAGGCGCGACGTGACCGCCGCTCGCCGGGAGCCGGCGGCGAACAGGTCCGCGACGAAGGCGACCAGGAACGTTCCTGCCGTGAGGCCCCCGAAGAACAAGTAGAGCGGGACATGGGCCGTGTGGCTCCACTTGTCCTGGAGCAGGATGATCGCGTCCATCGCCTCCCTGATCCTCGGAGGGGGCTGATCCCCTCCCGTTAGCGTCGTCTCAGACGACAATCCCCACCGGGGTCGCCGGTGGGGATCCTCGTGTGTCGGCCGATCGGGGTCCGGCTATACGGGCTTAGTACCCCTTCCCGTACGCCGCCTCCCATCCCCAGGCGCCGCCGCCTGCCCCGCGAGCCGCCATCCGCATGCGGACGACGTTGGCCACCTCTTCGGCGTCGCCGGCGACGAGGGCTTTCGTCGAGCAGACGGACGCGCACATCGGGAGCTTACCCTCGGCGATCCGGTTGGCCCCGTACATCCGGCGCTCCCGCTCGGAGAAGGGGACCTCGGGCCCGCCGGCGCAGTAGGTGCACTTGTCCATGACGCCCCGGGCGCCGAATGGCGCGCCCCGCGGGAACTGCGGCGCGCCGAACGGGCAGGCGTACAGGCAGTAGCCGCAGCCGATGCAGGTCTCCTTGTTGACCTGGACGATCCCGTCGGGCCGGTGGAAGAGCGCGTCCACGGGGCAGACGGCCACGCACGGGGCCTTCGAGCAGTGCATGCAGGGAACGGCGACGTTGGTCTCGCCGGGCTCCCCCTCGTTGATCGTGACGACGCGGATGCGGGCGATGCCGGGCGGCACGTTGTTCTCGTTCTTACAGGCGACCTCGCAGCCGCCGCACTCGATGCAGCGCTTGACGTCGATGTAGAACTTCAGCCGGGTGGGGGCGTACTTGAGCTGGGGCCCCTCGGCCTGTCGGTACGGCAGCGTGACCTTGGTCTCGGCCATGCTCGTCACCCCCTCCCCTAGGCCTTCTTGACCCGGCAGAGCCCGGTCTTGGTTTCCTGCATCTGGGTCACGCGGTCGTAGCCGTAGTTGGTCACCGTGTTCGCCGACTCACCCACGGCGTACGGCGCCGTGCCCTCCGGCCACTTGTGGACGAGCGACTTCCCCTCGAAGACGCCACCCCAGTGGTAGGGCAGGAAGACCGTGTCAGGGGCCACCCGCTTGGTGACCCGGGCCTTCACCTTGATCCGGCTCGGCCGCCCGTCCATGTCCTCCGGGCTCTCGATCCAGACCCACTCCCCGTGCCTGACCCCCACGTCGTGGGCCAGCTTCGGATGGATCTCCACGTACATCTCGGGGTTCAGCTCGACGAGCCACCAGGACCCGCGCTCGGCCGCCCCGCCGCCCTCGAACTCGACCTGGCGGCCCGAGGTGAGGATGATCGGGTAGTCCTTGACCCACTCGGGCTTCTGCATGCTCTTGTACGGCTGCGGAACCCGGTAGTGCTCCTTGACGTCGTCGTAGGTCGGCCACTTGGTGATCAGGTCCGGCCGCGGGCTGTGGATCGGCTCGCGGTGGACCGGCACCGGGTCGGGGATGTCCCAGGCGTTGAGGCGAGCCCGGCCGTTGCCGTACGGGTTCTTCCCCTCCGCCAGCGCCTTCTTGATCGCGGCCATGGTGAGGTCGGTCGCGTAGTCCTTCTCCGCGGGATAGCCCTCCTCGGGCCCGCCCGGCGGGGCCGAGGCGGCCAGGAGCGACCGCCCGTCCGGCGCCTTCGGACCCCACCGCGCCCGGAATCCGCCGCCACCTTCCGAGGCCGGGATGTCGGTGCGGTAGAGGATCGAGGTGCCGGGGTGCGTGTCCGTCCAGCACGGCCAGGGGAGGCCCCACTGCTCGCCGTCCACCGGCCCGCCGACCGCCTTCTTGGTCCGGATCTCAAAGACGTGCGCCCACTGCTGCTGGCGCTTCAGGCGCTCCGGCGTCTGGCCGATGTAGCCGATGGCCAGGTGGCTCATGTTGATCTCGCGGAGGACGTCCTCGACGGTCTGCTCGGGGAGCGCCTTGACGTCCTTCATGCTGGCCGGGACGCCCTTCCAGGGCCCCTTCATGTTCTTCGCGTACTCGTTCTTGAACCCGAGCCGCTCGGCCAAGTCCAGCATGATCGCCAGGTCCGTCCGGGACTCCCAGACGGGATCTACGATCTTCTGCCGCCACTGCAGGTCGCGGTTGGTGTTGGTCGCCGAGCCGGGCTGTTCGTAGTTGCTCGCGGCGGGCAGGATGTACACCCCGTCCGCCCGCTCGGGCAGGACCGCAGTGTTCGTCACGAACGGGTCGATGTCCACGAGCAGCTCGACCTTCTCGAGGCCCTTCTTGAGCCGGTCCATCTGCTGGATGGAGTTGGACGAGTGGCCCCAGTAGATGACCGCCCGGACCGGCGTGTCCTGGCCGATCTGCTTGGGGTCGAGGAGCACCGACTCGTACCAGCGGGAGACGGTCAGCCCCGGTTTCTCCATCATCTTCTTGTCCTTGAACCGGGCGACCATCCAGTCGTACGGGACGCCCCAGACCTGGCTCCAGTACTTCCAGGCGCTCTCCCCGACGCCGCGGTAGTCGGGCAGGCTTTCCGGTCCGCCGCCGACGTCGGTCACGCCCTGGATCTGGTCGTGGCCGCGGAAGACCTGGGCCCCGCCGCCCGGGACGCCCATGTTCCCCAGGACGAGCTGGAGGGCGCAGTAGGAGCGGACGATGGCGGTGCCGTTGGTGTGCTGGGTGCCGCCCATCGCCCAGATGACGCACCCGGGGCGGTTCTCCGCCATGGCCCTGGCGACCCACTGGAGCTCGGCCTTCGGGGCCCCGGTGATGTCCGACACGGTGTCCGGGTCGTACTTGGCGACCTCCGCCTTCAGCTCTTCGAAGCCGTAGGTGCGCTCGTTGATCATCCGCTGGTCTTCCCAGCCGTTGGCCAGGATGATGTGGATCAACCCGAAGATGAACGCGACGTCCGTGCCCGAGCGGATCCGGACGAACTTGTTCGCGAAGGCGGCCGTCTTGGTGAACCGCGGCTCGGCGACGATCATGACGGCCCGGTTGACCTCCTTGGCCGTCAGGATGTGCTGCATCGAGATCGGGTGGGTCTCGGCGGGGTTCATGCCGATGATCAGGATGCTCCGGCTGTTGCGGATGTCATTCTGATTGTTGGTCATCGCCCCGTAGCCCCAGACGTTGGCGAGGCCGGCCACGGTCGTCGAGTGGCAGATCCGGGCCTGGTGGTCGCAGTTGTTGCTTCCCCAGAAGCCGGCGAACTTCCGGATGGCGTACCCGTTCTCGTTCGACATGTGGGCGGAGTAGTTGATCTGCAGGGCGTCCGGGCCGTGCTTCTTCCGGAGATCGAGGAGCTTGGCCGTGATCTCCGACATGGCCTGGTCCCACGAGATCCGCTTCCACTTCCCGCCCTCGAGCTTCATCGGGTACTTCAGCCGCTTCTCGCTCGTCACCACCGCCCGGGCCGCCGCCCCCTTCGAGCAGAGGCTCCCCAGGTTGATGGGATGCTCGAACCACGGCTCCTGGCTGACCCAGACCCCGCCCTGGACCTCCCCGATGAAGCCGCAACCGACCGCGCACTTGACGCAGATCGTCTTGTACTGATCGAGCTTCGGCGGCTGGGGGACCTTCTCCTGCGCCTCGACCTCGCGCACGAGCGACGGCGCCGTGACCCCCGCGCCGAGCCCGCCGATGGCCGCCGCTTTGAGGAAGTCCCGCCGGTCGACGAGGACGTGCCGCGCCGGGTGGGGGGCGGTCGCGACGACTCCGTTACCGCTGACCCTTCGCAGTTTCATGCCCCGATCCTCCTCGACCTACTCGTAGAGGGTCCGGTAGTAGCGCTCCGCCTCCTCCGTCCGCCGGTAGAGGATCGGCGCGGCGGGGTCGGCGGGCCGGGGCTCGGATGCCGACGGGCGCGCGGCCGCCGTGGTCCGCCGGGCGCCGAGCGCGGTCACGACGCCGGCGCCGGTCAGGAGCCCCATGAGGAACGTCCGACGTCCAGAACGGGGGGCCGGGGCCTTCTCGTCCTTCATCTGAGCCTCCTCAGCCTAGCTCACGCACACGAGCGACGAGCAGTGGCAGGCCCCGTCGCGCTCGTCGAACGCGACCTGAACCCAGTACCCCTCGCGAAGGTCGGCGAGGGTGCCGCCCATGGTCCCGGTCGTCGCCGGTTCGTAGACCTCGATGTTCGAGTCGTCGTGGAAGTGGAGGGCCACGTCGCGCCCCTCCTCCGTCCTCACGACGACGGTCCGCGTCGCCATGTCGATCGTGCGAATCTGGGCGTCGATCACGGCTCCTCCCCCCTCACGTGCGAGGTGGACGGATGGGCGCACCCGTGCACTGCGGATTCCCGGCAGGGCCAGCCGTTACTGTGGTCACGAGACGCAGGACCCATCGCCGCCTCTTTTCTAGCGCCGTTGCCCGGTTGTGTCAAGCCCCCACAACTAGCCGCCCGGCGGCCGAGCGGGGGGCGGCGGGGAGCCCCCGGCCCCCCGGCTGCGGGCAGGCGTCCCCGAGCCCGTCGCGGGGTCGAAGAGAGGCCCCCGCCACCCGGCGGTCGCCCCGAAGGCCGCCCGGGCCTCCTCGAGCGTCCGGACCGACTCCGGGCCCCAGCCCCGGAAGAGCTCTCCCTCGAGCGCGAGGAAGCCCGTGAGGAGGCGCCCGGCCCCCCGGTAAAAGCGGGCCTCCGGCGCGGCCACCAGGTCGTCGGCGCACCTGGGGGCCCAGACCAGGAGGTGGACCTTGAGGAACCTCGCCTGCGCCCCGAGCCAGTGTGCCTCCCCGTCGGGGTCCGGGGCGGCACGCTGCCGGGCGATGAGGCGGGCCATGACGGAGAGCTCGACGGCAAGGAAGTCCTCCGGCTCGGGGGAGGACGGCTCCTTCTCGAGGCCGAGGCTCTTGAGGAACCCCCGGAGCGCGACCAGGGGGCGGTCGAGGAGTTGGCCGGTGAGGTAGTAGGACTCGTAGGGCTGGACCTGGGCCTCGCGCGGGCCGACGAAGAGGAGCGTGAACTCCTCGGCTGCGGCCTCGGCCGCCTCGGCGATCGGCCGCCCCGCGAGGCAGTCCCGGATGGCCGCCCACCCCTCAGCGAGGTCCGCCTTGAGGGCCCGAGCCGCCTCGATCCGCTCCGGGAGCCCCTGGGCCACGCGGGCGAGCAGGGCAGGCGAGGGCTCGCGGGCCAGGAGCTCGCCGAGAAGCTCGTAGTACCCCTGGCGGAACTCGAGGAGGTCGCGGTCGCCGATCATCGCCCGGCCAGGCCATTCACGGGGACGCCTCGAAGCGCTCGATCTCCCCCGCCGCCTCGGTGAAGAGCTTGGACAGGGCCCGGTGGATGAAGGCCTTGTACTCGGGATCCTCCTCGATCGGCCGGTCGCCCCCGGCCCGGCGCGCCTCGAGCTCCGCGTGGAACCCGGCCCCGAGGGCGTTCTCGATTACCCCAAAGAGGACGGCATCCAGCGGGGGCATCGCCTCGACCACCTGCTCCCGCCACAGTCGCTCCCAGAGGGTGCGATAGGCGCCGCGTCCCAGAAACACGCCTGCCTCGGCGAGAGCCCGGCGCGGATCGCCCAGCGTCTCGCGGAGTGCCTCGTAGTCCCGCCACCGCTCCAGCGCGACGTCGCGCACGAAGGCTTCGTGCGCCGCATCCAGGAACTCCTTGGCCTTGCTGCGGCCGCGCTTCGGGCGCTCCTGTCGGTCCGTGGCCACCCCTCCGGCCCTCAGGGCTCCCACCCCTGCTGCATCTCGTGCACGGCCACGACGGCCCGGCAGTTCGGGCACATCCGGAGGAGGTTCTTCCGGTTGCCCGCGAACGTATCGAGGAGCGCGGGGAGGCCGAGGACCTTCGCCTCGACGGCCTCGAGGGCGCGGCGGTTGATGTACGGTTTTCCGCACTTCGCGCAGCCGACCATCTCGTCCTGCACGACCGGCGTGTGGTGGAGCGAGGCGTGGGCAAGCGGCAGGGCGCGGGTGAGCGTGATGACGCGCTCCGGACACACCGCCTCGCAGAGTCCGCACGCGACGCAGCTCACGTGGCGGAGTTCGAGCGTGTGGGTCTCCTCCACCATCCGGAAGGCGTGGGTCGGGCAGACGTTCACGCACGAGCGGCAGAGGGTGCACCCCGGGGCGTTCACCTCTGGGTAGCCGAACGCGACGGTCGGGTCGGTGGGAACGCGGCCCGGATCGCGTCCGGTGGCCTGGAGCAAGGCCCCGATCGCGTCGGCGACCACGGCCCGGTGCTCGGTCGTGGCCAGCGGCCCCGCCCACGCGAGCGGCGGCGGCCCGAGCGAGTCGGCAAAGGCCGCGAGGCGCGCCAGCGGCTCCGCAGGGCTGCCGTCGGCGGTGACGAGCGCGATCCGGTCGGCCCCGACGGCGAACGCGTCGAGGATCTGCCGGCAGGCCGCGAGGCGCGCCTCGAGCGCGCCGCGCTCGCCGTGCGGGCAGCGCTCGCAGCCGAGGAGGGCGACGCCCGCCGCCCCCAGCCGGAGCGCCCCGAGGATGTCGGCTTCCGACACGTAGCGGAGGCAGGGGACGGAGACCGGGAGGAGCGCGGCGGGGTAGCCGAGCCGGCCGCGTCCCGCGGCCTCCAGCGCGGCCTGCCCCTTCTCAGGGCACTGGAAGCAGACGACCGGCCGCCCGGCCGGGGCGCCCGGCAGGGGCTCGAGGAGCGCCGCCAGGCGCCTGAAGATGTCGGCGTCCGAGGGATCCGTGAAGCGGAGCGAGGAGGTGGGGCATGCGCCGACGCAGGCGCCGCACCCCTCGCAGGCGAACTGGTCCACCGCCACCCGCAGCCCCTGCCGGTCGATCGCCTCGTACGGGCAGACCGTGATGCAGATCCCGCAGGCCGTCTTCTGCTGCGCTCCGCCGGCGCACGTGTCGGCGGTGTAGCGGACGTGCTCGGGCTTCCGGAACTCGCCCGTGAGCCCGTAGATCCGCCAGGCCGCGGCCTCGAGATCGGCGGGCGCCGGGTCCACGAGGAGGTGGTGCCCCGACCGCGTCGGCCGGGGCGCGGCCGCGCCCGTCGCCTCCGTCGTGATCACCACGACCTGGTCGGCCGGGATGACGTCCCGCCCCTCGCGGGGGATCCGGATGGCGCCCACCTTCTCGCAGGCCCGGAGGCAGTCCCCGCAGCGGTCGCAGAGGTCGAGCCGGAGGCGCAGCGCGTCCGAGATGGCGGACGTGTGGCAGACCGGCACGCACTTCATGCAGGCGATGCACGTCTCGAGGTCGATCGGCTGCGTCCGCTCGACGATGGCCTGGAACGCGCCGAGCCGCCCCCGGATCTCGGCCAGGCGCCCCCACGTGGCCTTCCACGGCAGGGGCTGGATCGGCGTCGGGTCGAACCGGTCGGTCCGCTCGTCGAGGAGCAGCGTGGGGGACGCGAACTCGGCGACCCGTCGTGCCAGCTCGAGCCCCCGCGGCGAGTCGGTCGCGATGAGGACGCGGGCCCCGACGTCCAGGGGGTGCTCGATCGCCTCGGGTGGCTGCTCGCTCGCCCGCATCGCCGCCCGGAGGAGCCGCGCCGCCTTCAGGTTCGCCTCGGCCGCCTCCCGGTGCGGCCAGTAGCACGCCTCGCGGAGGTTCACGACCGCGAGCGGCGTCCCCTCCGCCCCGGCGGCGGCCATCGCCTCCGTGAACAGCTCGCGCGGACCGCAGCAGCCGATCAGGACCCGACCGGGCTTCTCGCGCGCGACGAGACCGACGAAGCCGTGGATCTCGTCACGCGGGAGCCGCGCGTAGGCGGCGGGCGCCGCGGGGAGGCCGAGGGCGCGGCCGATCGCCTTCCCGTCCACGGGAAGCGTGTCGTTGCAGGTGCAGAGAGCGACCCCCCAGCGCATCGCGGTGCCCGGCTGCGATTATACGCCGCCGCCCGCGGATGTGCCGCGTGCCGGGCCGGCGCCGGGCGGGGTACAATCGCCCGCCGGTGCGCGGTGTCGGACCGGCCCGTGGCCGGGAGGGGGCGATGCGGGCAGAGGAGAGCGGGCGGGTGGTGGCGCCGGGCGTCCTGGTCGCCTTGCTCGCGCTGGCGGCGGCGATCCGGGCGGGGGTCGTCCTGAACGCCCCGCTCGACCCCGACGAGAGCCAGCACCTGCAGGCCGCCTGGCTCGTCGGTCAGGGGCAGGTGCCGTACGCCGACTTCTGGGAGCACCACGCCCCGCTCCTCTACTACCTGCTCGCGCCGCTCACGCGCTGGCTCGCCGAGGGCCCGGCCGTGTACTTCGCGGGCCGCGCCGCGATGCTCGTCGGAGCGGCGGGCGCGCTCGCGCTGGTCTGGCGGCTCGCGCGCCCGCTCGGGGCCGCCCCGGCGGCGTCGGCGCTCGTGCTCCTCGCCTTCCTCCCGTCGTTCGTCGAGCTGACGACGGAGGTGCGGCCCGACGTCCCCGCGCTCGCGACGTGGCTGGCCGCGTTGCTCTTCCTGGTCGAGTGGCGACAGCGCGGGCGCCCGGCTCGGCTCTGGGCGGCGGGCCTGGCGCTCGGCGTGACGGGCGCGCTGACGCCGAAGGCGATCTACGGCGCCATCGGCATGGCCGTGGCGGTGGCGGTCGCCGCCTTCGACGGGACGCCCGGCGGCCCGGGGCGGTCGCTCGCCGGGCTCCTCCGGCTCGCCGCCGGCGCCGGCGCGCCGGTCCTCGCGTCCCTCGTCGGCCTCTGGCTCGCCGGGGGCGCGGCGGCGCTGGACGGCTTCGTCGAGCACGTGCTCGCGCGCAACCTGGATTTTCCCGACTTCACCAAGCACACGCCGATCGGCGCGGAGGGCCTGGGCTTCGGCCTGCTCGCGGCCGCCGGCGTGGGGCTCGCCGCGCGGCACGAAGGCCGGGCGCTCCTGGCGCACCCCCTGCACGGCCCGCTGCTCGTGCCCGCGGCCGTCGTGAGCGCGGCCCTCCTCCTCCCGGCGACGCCCGCCGTGTACCGCCACGCGTGGCTCCCGGTCGTCGCCGTCGGCGCCGTGTACGCGGGCCTGGCCCTGGCGGAGCTCGGGGCGTGGGCGCGCGCGCGGCGAGGCCGCGGCCCCGCGGCGCTCGCCGTCCTGGCGCTGGTCTCTGGCCTTGTCGTCCCCGCGGGCGCGTCGCTGCGCGAAGCCCTCCGCGAGCGCAACGCGGGGCAGCTCCGCGTGATGCGCCTCGAGCTCCGCCACGCGTGCCCCGGTGAGCCGGTCCTCGACGGGACGGGGCTCTTCGTCTTCCGCCCGGCAGCGCACCGGTTCCGCGTCCTGATCAACGGCGTCCGCTACTGGGTCGCGAACGGCGTCGTCCCGGAGGAGCGGCTGGTCGAGGATCTCCAGCGCAGCCGGCCGCGCGTCGTCTACCCGGACTGGCGCGTCCGAGCGATGATCGGGCCGTTCGCCGGGTTTCTCGAGGCGCGCTACGTCCCGCTCCCTGACGGGCTCCTGGTCCCCGGCGCGAGCATCGCCGCGCGGGGCGGCGTCGGGCGCGCCCGGGTGGAGCTTCCGGTCCCCGGGCCGTACCGGCTGGTTGCCAGCCCCGGGCTCGAGATCGCGATCGACGGGAGGCCGGCCGCGCCCGGACTCGTGGCGCTCGACGCCGGCGACCACGAGGTCGCGTGGTCGGGCCCGGGCGGCCGGGTCCGCCTCGTCGCCTACACGTGCCCGGAGCGCCGGGCTCTCGGGGCCTCAAATCGCTTGACCGCGCGGGGAGCCGGGGACTAGGCTGGCCTCGGGAGGCGAGCCGTGCGCACCTACTACGCGTGGAAGAGCGGGCAGTTGCGCGAGATCCGGGGCCAGGTCGTGCGGGAGCAGCCGCTGACCGTGTTCGTCAACGGCCAGCGGTTCATCACGCTGCTCGCCTCGCCCCTGAAGCTCGACTGCCTGGTCGTCGGCTACCTCTGGATGGAGAAGGTCATCGCCTCCCCGGAGGAGATCCGGCGGCTCGTCGTCTCCGAGGTGGATGGGCGCGCCGAGGTCGAGCTCGGGCGCGAGGTCGAGCTGCCGAAGGAGCGGATCCTGACCTCGGGGTGCGGCGGCGGGATCACCTTCCGGATCGACCACCGGCTCTTCCCCCGGATCGAGTCGAGCCTCAGGGTCGAGCCCGCGCGCCTCTTCGACCGGATGAAGGAGCTCTACCTCCGCGCGGTCGGCTACCGCGCCTCCCGCGGGATCCACGGGGCGGCCCTCGCGGACCCGGACCGGATCCTCTTCATGGCGGAGGACGTGGGGCGCCACAACGCGGTGGACAAGGTGGCGGGCGAAGCGCTGCTCCAGGGTGTCTCGCTGAAGGATCGGATCCTGCTGAACACCGGGCGGGTCTCGTCCGAGATGCTGCTCAAAGCGGCCCGGATGGGGGTGCCGCTCGTGGTCTCCCGCACCTCGCCGACCGAGATGGCCGTGGCCCTCGCCGAGCAGCTCGGGATCACCGTCGTCGGATACCTCCAGCACGACAGCTTCAACCTCTACGCCGGCGGGGAAGCGCTCGTCCTCGACGAGGCCCGGCGGGAGGCGCCGTCCGCGACGCCCGCCTGACGCCTGCCCGCGGGCGCGCTCGACCGCGCTCCCTCCTGCGCGCCCTCCAGTGGACCGCGGGAGTCGTGTGCCTCCCCCTCGCTCCGGCCGCCCTGGCGGCGGAGCTCACGCTCGGCCTCACGGGCGGAGTCACGCTCGTCGGCGAGCAGGACGTGAAGCTCGTTCGGTTCGGCGCCGACCGCGAGCTCGTCGCGCTCGACGAGCGCCGCGGGGAGGAGCCCTCCCCGGGCCCGCTCGCCGGCCTCACGCTGACGGCGTGGGGCGTGCCGTGGCCATGGCTCGGCGTCCAGCTCGACGGGCTCTACTGGACATCCACGACGACCGTGACCGGGCCGGCCGACGGCGCGCGGCTCGGGATCGACCAGGCCCGCGCGGCGTTCCTGCTCTCCGTCCTCGGCCGGGTCGCGCTCGACGACGCGCGCGGCGCGTTCTTCTACGGTGGGCTCGGTGGGGGGCTCGTCTGGAGCCGTGTGAGCCCGGGCGGCGACGACCTGGGTCCCGGCGTGGGCGTGGTCGCGGGCGTCGCGGTGCCCCTCGCCGCCCGCGTGCGCCTCCGGGTGGAGCTCCGCTACCTGGTCGCGCCCGACGTGGACGCCTCCGCGCGGCCGGGCCTGCGCGCGGAGACCTCCGGCAGCGCCGACGGCAACCCCGCCCACACGCTCTTCGGGCCGCACCTGGACACCCAGTTCGTCCCGTTGCTCGTCGGCCTGGACTGGGTGTTCTAATCAGGCGAGGTGGCCGCCGTCCAGGACGATGGTCTGGCCGGTGACGTAGCTCGCCGCGTCCGAGCAGAGGTAGACGACCGCGCCGGGGATCTCCTCCGGCTGCCCCGTCCGGCCCATCGGCGTCGTCTTGAGGTACTGCTGGAGGAGGTCGGGGTTCTTCCAGAGCGCCTCGCTGAAGCGGGTCTCCACGAGCGCCGGCGCCACGGCGTTCACGCGCACCCCGAAGGGGGCGAGCTCCCTGGCGAGGACGCGCGTGAGCATGAGCACGGCCGCCTTCGAGACCGAGTAGGCCCCGAGCCCCGGGCTCGCGCGCAGGCCCCCGGTCGACGCCACGTTGACGATCGCCCCCTTCCCGGCGGCGAGCATCCGCTTGCCGGCGAGCTGCGCCGCGAAGAGGTAGCCCTTCACGTTGAGCGCCATGATCTTGTCCCAGGCGGCCTCGTCGATCTCGATCAGCGGGCCGAAGACGGGGTTCGTCGCCGCGTTGTTCACGAGGATGTCGAGGCGGCCCAGCTCCCGGGACGCCGTCTCGATGAGCCGCTCGATCTCGGGGGGGCGGGCCATGTGGGTCGCGAGCGGGAGCGCCCGCCGCCCCAGGCTCACGATCTCGTGGGCCACGGCCTCGAGGTCCGACTGCTTCCGGGCGGCGAGCGCGACGTGCGCGCCGGCGCGGGCGAGGGCGAGCGCAATGGCGCGGCCGATGCCGCGGCTCGCGCCGGTGACGATGGCCACGCGGTCGTCCAGGCGGAAGTCCGGGATCTCCATGGAAGCCTCCTTGGGCTGCAGGGAGGGTCGCCCGCTATTAGGGAGGGCGGCCCCGCCGACTGTCAACGACCCCGGGCGGGGGCCGCCGCCGGGGTGCTAGAATCAGCTATCTTTCACCTCACCATGGGGCAAGCGTCGGGGGACTCACCGTGAGCGATGTCGAGCGGCTCAGTGGCTGACCGTGTCCGGATCGGGACGCGCGGCAGCCGCCTGGCCCTCCGCCAGGCCGAGGTCGTGGCCGACGCGCTCCGGCGCGCGTGGCCGGAGCTCGTCGTGGAGCTCACGCCGATCCGGACCACGGGGGACCGCTTGCCGGACGCCAACCTGGCGCTCGTCGGCGGTAAAGGGCTGTTCGTGCGGGAGATCGACGAGGCCCTCCTCGACGGCCGCATCGAGCTCGCCGTCCACAGCCTCAAGGACCTGCCGGCCGAGCGCCCCGCGGGGCTGGTCCTCGCGGCGTTCCCGGAGCGTGACGATCCGCGCGACGTCCTGGTCAGCCGCGCGGGGCGTGGACTCGAGGCGCTGCCCCGCGGCGCGCGGGTGGGGACGGCGAGCCTCCGGCGGCGCGTCCAGCTCCAGGCCCTCCGCCCCGACCTCGCGGTCGAGCTGATCCGGGGCAACGTGGACACGCGCCTCCGGAAGCTCGACGAAGGGCTCTACGACGCCGTGGTCCTCGCCGCCGCCGGGCTCGACCGGCTCGGCGTCGCCCGGTCCACGGTGGAGGTGCTCGACGCGGCGCGGATGCTCCCGGCGGTGGGGCAGGGGACGCTGGCGGTGGAGGCCCGCGCTGACGACGCGGCGACGCGTCGGCTGGTCGGGGTGCTCGACCACGCCGACACGCGGGTGGCGGCGGAGGCGGAGCGGGGGTTCCTGGCGGCCATCGGCGGGTCGTGCACGACCCCGCTCGCCGCCTACGCCCGCCCGGAGCAGGGTGTGTTCCGGCTGGACGCCCTCGTCGCGACGCCGGACGGCGCGCGGATCCTGCGCGACGGCGCGGACGGGGACCCGCGTGACGCCGCGGCGCTCGGCCGCCGGGTGGCGGAGCGGATGCTCGCGGCCGGCGCCGGCGAGATCGTCCGGGCCGGCCAGGCCGCGTGACCATGGACGCCGCGGGGGCCCGGTCCGTCCTCGCCGCCGAGCGGCCGCTGGCCGGCCGGCGCGTCGTCGTGACGCGGCCACGCGCCCAGGCGGCGCGCTTCGCAGCGCTCCTGGAGGCGTACGGGGCCGAGGTCGTGGCGCTGCCGACGATCCGGCTCGAGCCGCCGGAGGACTGGCGCCCCCTGGACGAGGCGCTCGCGCGGCTGTCCGAGTTCGAGTGGGTGGTGTTCACGAGCGCCAACGGGGTGGCCGCCTTCCGGGCGCGGCTCGCCCGCGCCGGGCGGGACCGGACGGCGCTCGGGCGCGCGCGGGTCGCGGCGATCGGCCCCGAGACGGCGCAGGCGCTCCGGACCGCGGGGATCGAGGCGGAGGTCGTGCCGCCCGAGTACCGCGCCGAGGGGTTGGCCGAGGCCATGCGAGCGCGGGTCGGCCCGAGGGCCGCGGTGCTCGTCGTCCGGGCCGCCGAGGCCCGCGAGGTCCTGCCCGAGGCCCTCGAGCGGCTCGGCGCGCGCGTGACGGTCGCGCCGGCCTACCGAACCGTGCTGGTCCGGGAGGGGGCCGCGCAGGTTCTCGCCCTCCTGGAGGCCCGACGCGTGGACGTCGTGACGTTCACCAGCTCCTCGACCGTTCGGGGGTTCATGACCCTCGCGGGGCCCGAGGAGCTCCGCCGGCTGCTCGCGGGCGTCGCCCTCGCGGCGATCGGTCCCATCACCGCGGCCACCCTCGCCGAGTACGGCTTCCAGGCGGCGATCGTGCCGGGCGAGTACACCATCCCCGCCCTCGCGGCGGCGATCGCGGCTTATTTCGCTCCTGGCAAGTAGGAGGAGTCAGCCATGGCACATCCCCCGCTCTATCGCCCGCGACGACTGCGCGAGTCGGCGCTGATCCGCCGGATGGTCCGCGAGACGCACCTGGGCGTCGAGAACCTGATTCTGCCGTTCTTCGTCGTCCACGGCCGGGGCGCGCGGGAGCCGATCGCCTCGATGCCCGGGGTCGCGCGGCTGTCCATCGACGAGCTGGCCAAGGAGGCCAAGGACGCGGCCGGGATGGGAATCCCGGCGATCCTGCTCTTCGGCATCCCGGCGAGCAAGGATCCGCGGGGGTCCGAGGCGTACGCCGAGGACGGGATCATCCAGCAGGCGGCGCGGGTCGTGAAGGAGACGATTCCGGACCTCCTGGTGATCACCGACGTGTGCCTCTGCGAGTACACGAGCCACGGCCACTGCGGCATCGTGGAGCAGGGGCGGGTCAAGAACGACGCGACGGTGGACCTCCTCGCCCGCGTCGCCCTCTCGCACGTCGAAGCGGGGGCCGACATCGTGGCGCCCTCGGACATGATGGACGGGCGCGTCGGGGCGATCCGCGAGACCCTCGACGAGGCCGGCTACCTCGAGACGCCGATCATGGCGTACTCGGCCAAGTACGCGTCCGCCTTCTACGGACCGTTCCGGGAGGCGGCGCAGTCGACGCCGCAGTTCGGCGACCGGCGCGCGTACCAGATGGACCCGGGCAACGCGGCCGAGGCGGTGCGGGAGGTCGGCCTGGACGTGGACGAGGGCGCGGACATCATCATGGTCAAGCCGGCGCTGGCCTACCTCGACGTGATCGCGCGCGTCCGGCAGGAGTTCGGCCTCCCGCTCGCGGCGTACTCGGTGTCGGGGGAGTACGCGATGATCAAGGCCGCGGCCCGGCTGGGCTGGCTCGACGAGGAGCGGACCATGATGGAGGTGCTGACGGCGATCCGCCGGGCCGGCGCGGACCTCATCATCACCTACTTCGCCAGGGAAGTGGCGCGGGTGCTGGAGCGCCGGCGCTTCTCTCCAGGCGTCTAGCCCCCTCACCCGGCCCTCTCCCCCGGCGGGGGAGAGGGGGAGGTCGCCGTGCTGGCCGTCATCAAGGACCCGACGAAGCGGGGCGTCATCCTCGAGGACGTCCCCGTCCCCCGCGTGGGGCCGTGGGAGGTGCTGGTGCGCGTCCGGGCGGTCGGGATCTGCGGGAGCGACCAGCGGATCTACAACGAGATGAACCCGGCCCGGCGCCGGCGCTTCATCATCGGCCACGAGATCGCCGGGGAGGTCGTCGCGACCGGGGAGCGCGTCACCGAGGTTCCGGTCGGGACCAGGGTCGGGATCGAGATCTGCGTCGGCTGCGGGATCTGCCGCCACTGCAAGGTCGGGCGCGTGAACCTCTGTGAGAAGCTCGAGGAGTTCGGGGTCACCGTGGACGGCGGGATGACCGAGTTCGTCGCGGCCCCCGCGCGCAACGTCCACCGGCTCCCGCCGGGGCTCGCGTTCGAGAAGGCGGTGCTGGCGGACCCGCTGGCGTGCGTGATCCGGGGGCTCGAGGTGATCCACGTCACCTCGGGCTCGTGGGTCACGGTGCTCGGGCCCGGGCAGATGGGGCTCCTCGCGACGCAGGTCAACAAGCGGATCCTGCGCGCCCGGGTGATCATGGTCGGCACGCGCCCCGACCGCCTGGCGCTGGCCCGGGCGATGGGCGCGGACGAGACGGTCGACCTCCACGACGGGGATCCCGTCGCGGCGGTGCGCGAGCTGACCGACGGGGGCGCCGACTTCGTCTACGAGGCGGCGGGGACCACCCAGGCCCTCGACCAGGCCATCGCGATGGCGCGCAAGGGCGGCGCCGTGGTGATGCTGACCGTCCACCGCCAGGTCCAGATCAACCTCGAGCCCGCGATCCGGGGGGAGCTCCACCTCGTCGGAGCGATCTGCTACTCCTACCGGGAGTACGAGCGGGCGCTCGCCCTCCTGGCCGAGGACCGGATCGACGTCGAGCCGCTGCTCCGGCATGTCTTCCCGCTCCACCAGGCCCAGGACGCGTTCGACTTCGTCCTCTCCCGTCAGGGCATCAAGGCGATCCTGGTGGTGCCCGAGGGGGGGGCCATCCCCTCGAGAGGAGACAGGTCATGAGTGACCTCCGCAAGGCCGACCTCGCCCACGTCGTCCACCCGTTCACGCTGCTCCGCACGCTTCCCGAGGAGGGTCCGCGGGTCATCGAGCGCGGCGAGGGCGCGGTCGTCTGGGACGCGGAAGGGCGGGAGTTCCTGGACGGGCTCGCGGGGCTCTGGTGCGTGAACGTGGGCCACGGGCGCAAGGAGATCGTCGACGCGGTCGCCGAGCAGATGGCGCGCCTGGCCTACGCGCCCACGTTCTTCGGCTTCTCGAACCGCCCGGCGATCGAGCTGGCCGAGCAGCTCGCGGCGCGCGCCCCCCGCGGGCTCACGCGCGTGCTGTTCACGAACGGCGGCTCCGAGTCGAACGAGACCAACATCAAGATCGCGCGGTACTACTGGAAGCTCAATGGCCGCGCGGACAAGGTCAAGATCATCTCGCGCCGGAGCGGCTACCACGGCGTGTCGCTCGGGGCGCTGTCGGCGACGGGCATCCCGCGCTTCTGGACGATGTTCGAGCCCCTGGTCCCGGGGTTCTCCCACATCATGCCGCCGTACTGTTACCGCTGCGACCTCGGGAAGACCTATCCGGCGTGCGCGGTCGCCTGCGCGGGGGAGCTCGAGGCCGCGATCCGCCGCGAGGGCGCCGATACGGTCGCGGCCTTCATCGCCGAGCCCGTCATGGGCGCGGGCGGGGTCATCGTCCCGCCCCCGGAATACTTGCGGGAGATCGAGGCGATCTGCCGGCGGCACGACGTCCTGCTGATCCTCGACGAGGTCATCACCGGATTCGGCCGAACCGGGACACTCTTCGCGTGCGAGCAGTGGGGGGTCGAGCCGGATCTCCTCTCGGTCGCGAAGGGGATCACGAGCGCCTATGTGCCGATGGGCGCGGCGCTCGTCCACGAGCGGATCTACCGGGACCTCGCGGGGAAGGGGCCGGCCGACCTCCCGTTCCTCCACGGCTTCACCTACGGCGGGCACCCCGTGGCGGCCGCCGCGGCCCTCCGGAACCTCGAGATCCTGGAGCGCGAGCGGCTGGCCGACAACGCCGCCGTGGTCGGGGCGCGCCTCAAGAGCCGGCTGGAGGCGCTGCAGGAGCTTCCCGTCGTGGGCGACGTCCGCGGGATCGGGCTGATGCTCGGGGTGGAGCTGGTGCGCGACCGGGCGACGCGGGCGCCGTACCCGGCCGAGGCGGGGCTCGGCCGGCGGGTGGCCCGGCACGCGTACGACGCGGGGCTCATCCTGCGCGCGATCGGCGACACGATCGCGCTGGCCCCCCCGCTGGTGTTGAGCCCCGTGCAGGCGGACGAGATCGCCCGGATCCTGGGCCGCGCGATCGAACGCGCCGCGGCCGAGGTGCAGGCGTGATCCTCCCTCTCCCTCCTGGGAGGGAGAGGGGTGGGGTGAGGGTGGACCCGAGAGGAGGAGAGCGATGGTCGCGGGTGTGCTGATTCGCTGTGCACCGCAGAAGGAGGCCGAGGTGCTGGACGCCCTCCGGAAGCTGGAGGGGCTGTCCTACGTGCACCTCCTGTTCGGCCGGTACGACATGGTGGCGCTGATCCGGGCGCTCGACCTGCACGCGGCGTCGGAGGTGGTCGGGCAGATCCGGGCGATCGACGGCGTGGTCTCCACGGAGACCCTGGTGGTTCGTCCGACCTAGTCACCCTCAGCGGGAGGAGGTCATTCCCATGTGTCTATTCCGATCCCCCGGCTCGTACCCGAGGCGCCTTCGTATCGCGGGCGTGGTCCTGGCACTCTTGGCCACGGCCGGGCTCTGGGGTGGCCCGGCCCACGGCCAGAGTCGCCAGGAGATCCTGATCATCGCCCGGAACATCGACGACATGGTGACCAACGACCCTAGCCGGACGTACGAGTGGACATCGCAGATTCTGGATCAGGCCGCCTACGACACCCTGGTTACCGTCGAGCCCCCGGACGTGAGCAAGATCAAGCCCAAGCTCGCCACGAAGTGGGAGATCTCGCCCGACGGCACGACGTACACCTTCACGCTGCGGCTCGGCGTCAAGTTCTCGTCCGGCAACCCGCTCACGGCCCGCGACGTGAAGTTCTCCTTCATGCGTCTGAAGAATCTCAAGGACAACCCCTCCTTCTTCATGGACGACGTGAAGGACGTGGTGGTGGTGAACGACACGACCGTGAAGGTCGTCCTCAGCGCGCCGAACGTCTCCTTCCTGGCCGTGCTGGCGGCGGTCCCGACGGGCGTCATCGACTCGAAGACGGTCATGGCCCACGCGGGAACCGACGCGGGCAACGCCAAGGACGTGGACAAGGCCACCGAGTGGCTCAACCAAAACTCCGCCGGCTCCGGCCCCTACGTGCTCAAGAGCTGGACGAAGAACGTCGAGGCCGTGATGGAGCGGAACCCGAACTACTGGGGCGCGCGTGCGAAGTTCGCGCGGATCGTCTTCCGCCACGTCAAGAGCGCCTCCACGCAGCGCGAGATGGTGGAGCGAGGCGACGTCGACGTCGCGATGGATTTCGATCCCGACCTCGCCGCCGCCGTCCGGGGCAACCCCAAGATCAAGGTCGTCGAGGGGTTGACCATGAACCAGGTCTATCTCGGGATGACGGCGAGCAAGGAGAACTCCAAGGAGCTGGGAGACAAGCGGGTGCGCCAGGCGATCTCCTACGCGATCGACCACGACGGGATCATCCAGGGCCTCATGCGCGGAGCAGCCGAGCGCCCGCCGGGAATGATCCCGCTCGGCCTGCTCGGCGTGGACAAGGGCATGAACCGCAAGCAGGACGTCGCCAAAGCGAAGGCGCTGCTCAAGGAGGCCGGCTACCCCGGGGGCTTCACGACCAAGCTGACCTACTACCAGGGGCTCCTCGGGGCGCCGGCCGAGGCGCTGGCCGCGAAGATCCAGAGTGACCTGGCGGCCGTCGGGATCCAGGTGACGCTCGATCCCAAGGAGCGGACGGTGGCGTTCTCGGAGTACCGGGGCGGGAAGTCCGTGATGATCCTGAGCGGCTGGAGCCCGGACTTCCTGGACCCGGACCCGTACGCGGACGCCTTCTACAAGGTCGGGGGCGTGGTGCCCAAGCGGCTCCACTGGGAGAACCCGCGGGCGACCGATCTCACGCTCACGGCGCGGAAGGAGCAGGACCCGGCCAAGCGCGCGGCGCTCTACCGGGAGATTCAGCAGGCCGGCCTGGACGAGTCGCCGCATGTCATGCTGATCCAACCGAAGAACTACGTGGGGGTGAGCCCCGCCATCAAGGGGTACGTCATCCATCCGATCTGGTTCGTGTCGCTCCAGAACCTGAGCCGCTGATACCTTCCGGGCGGCGCGCCGGCATCTGAGCGCGCCGCCCGGACCCCCCGCCCATGCCTCTGCTGCAGTACCTGGCCCGGCGGCTGGCGCTGGCCGCGGTCAGCCTCGTCGGGATCGTCCTCGTGGCCTTTCTGGTCGCCCACATGGTTCCGGCCGACCCCCTCGCGGTCGTCTTGAGCGACCAGGCCACCAAGGACCCGTCGATCCGGGCCGCCTATGTCAAGCGGTGGGGTCTCGACCGGTCCCTGCCCGAGCAGTTCCTGCACTACCTCCTGAACGTCCTCCGCGGGGATCTGGGCGAGTCGTTCACCACCCGCCGGCCGGTCCTGCGCGACCTCGCCCAGCACCTGCCGGCCACCATCGAGCTGTCGGTCGTAGCGCTCGCCTTCAGCGTCCTCGTCGGGCTTCCGTTGGGCCTCGTCGCCGCCGTCCGGCACAATCGCGTCCCGGACCACGTCGCGCGGGTGCTCTCGCTCGTGGGGGCCGCCTCGCCGATCTTCTGGACAGGCCTGATCGCCCTCTACCTCTTCTACTACCGGCTCGACTGGTTCCCGGGCCCCGGCCGGCTCGACCCGTATCTCCAGCTCCCGCCGCCCGTGACGGGGTTCATCCTCCTCGACAGCCTGCTCGCGGGACAAGGCGACACGTTCCGGTCGGCGCTCCGGCACATCCTGCTCCCCGCGATGGTCCTCGGCTGGTTCGTCATGGGGATCATCTCGCGTACGACCCGTGCGGCCCTCCTGGAAGTCCTGTCGGCGGACTACGTACGGACCGCCCGGTCAAAGGGGCTGGCGGAACCGAGCGTGATCGGGCTCCACGCCCTCCGGAACGCCCTGATCCCGGTCGTCACGGTGACCGGCCTCGCGTTCGCGAGCGTGCTGTCGGGTGCCGTCCTGACCGAGACCGTGTTCGCCTGGCCGGGAATCGGCCGGTACGCGGTGACGGCATCCACCAACCTGGACTATCCGGCGATCCTCGGGGTCACGATCCTCACGGCGGTCATCTACCTCACGGTGAACCTCGTCGTGGACGTGCTGTACGGGGTGCTCGATCCGCGGATCCGGGTGCAGTGATGGCCACACGGGCTCAGCCCCTTGCGGAGGTCCCCGCGGTGGCGGTCGGCACGGAGCTCGCGTCGCACCGGGCGCGCGTGAACCAGGCTCTGGTCATCGGCGCCGCGATCGTCGGCCTCTGGACGGTGGTCGCCGCGGCGGCGCCGCTCCTGGCTCCGCGGAGCCCCGTCGCGCTGGACGTCATGAACCGGCTGCAGCCTCCCGGCTGGCGCGAGCCGATGGGAACCGACGAAGTCGGACGCGACATCTTCAGCCGGATCCTCCACGGCGCACGAATCACGATCCCCACGGCGCTCGGTGTGATCCTCGTGGCGAGCGTCGCCGGGTCGGCCGTCGGGGCGGTCGCGGGCTACGTCGGCGGACGCGTCGACGAGATCCTGATGCGGCTGGTCGACGTGGTGCTGGCGTTCCCGTCCATCGTGCTCGCCATGGCGATCACCGCCGCGCTCGGCCCCGGACTCCAGCACGCGATGCTCGCCATCGTCCTGGTCTGGTGGCCCGAGTTCGCCCGTCTCATGCGGGGCCAGGTGCTGGCGGTCAAGGAGAACGAGTACGTGACCGCGGCACAGGCGCTCGGGGTGGCGTGGCCCAGGATCCTGGTGCGCCACATACTGCCCAACGCCTTCCCTCCGATCCTGGTGAAGGGGACCCTGGACATCGGCAACGCCATCATTCTCACCGCCGCGCTCTCGTTCATCGGGCTCGGTGCCGTGCCGCCCGCGCCCGAGTGGGGGGCGATGATCGCGGCGGGCCAGGCGAAGTTCGAGTACTGGTGGGTCGCCACGTTCCCCGGGCTCGCGATCCTCTCCGTCGTCCTCGGCTTCAACTTCCTCGGGGACGGGCTGCAGGACCTTCTGAACCCCCGGCTGCGGCAGGACTGACCGCCTCCGTTCCCGTTCCTTGACGCTCGGCAGGCGCGGCGTGTAAAGTCAGTTCTTGACCGGATATGCGAATTTCGGCGAAGGGCGAGTACGCGATTCGGGCGATGCTGGATCTGGCCCTCCACCAGGGCGAGGGCCTGGTGCCGATCCAGGACGTGGCCCGGCGCCAGGGCATCCCCCAGCGCTACCTCGAGCAGGTCCTGCTGCTCCTCAAGCGTGCGGGCTTCCTGGCGTCGCGGCGGGGCTCGACGGGGGGCTATCGCCTCGTGCGCCTGCCCGGGGAGATCTCGGTGGGCGACGTGCTGCGAGCGGTGGAGGGGCGCCTGCTGCCGCTCGAGGTGACCGGGCGTGAGCCGCGCGGGGGGCGGGATGGCGGCCGAGACCTCGCCGAGCTCTGGCAGGCGGTCGAGGAGGCGGTCGCCGGGGTGATCGACCGGACGACGTTCGGGGACCTGGCCGAGCGGGCGGCGGCGCGGCGCTCGCCGCACCGGACGGTCTATCAGATCTAGGCCATGGCGACCCGCGAGAGCGCTGGGGGCCGGGGGCCGGCGGCACGAGGCCGTCCGCGCGTCGCCGACAGCGTGCTGGACCTCGTGGGCAACACCCCTCTCGTCCGGCTCCGGCGGCTGCCGAAGCCCGGCAGCGCGACGCTCCTCGCGAAGCTCGAGGCGGCCAACCCGGCGGGGAGCGTCAAGGACCGGATCGCCCTCGCCATGATCGAGGACGCGGAGCGGCGGGGCGTCCTCAAGCCCGGGGCGACGGTCGTCGAGCCCACGAGCGGCAACACCGGCATCGGGCTCGCCATGGTGGCCGCCGTCAGGGGCTACCGGTTGATCCTGACGATGCCCGAGGACATGAGCCTCGAGCGGCGACGGCTCCTCGCCCGGTTCGGGGCGGAGATTCACCTGACGCCGGCCATGGAGGGGATGACCGGCGCGGTCCACACCGCCCAGGAGCTCTGCCGGGCGCACCCGGACTACTTCATGCCGCAGCAGTTCCAGAACCCGGCGAACCCGGAGATCCACCGCCGGACGACCGCACTAGAGATCCTCGAGGCGACGGACGGCCGGCTCGATGCCTTCGTCGCGGGCGTCGGGACCGGCGGCACGATCACGGGCGTCGGGGAGGTGCTCCGGGAAAAGCTCGGGGGCGTCCGCATCGTCGCGGTCGAGCCCGCGCGCTCGCCGGTCCTCTCCGGCGGGAGGTTCGGGGTGCACGGGATCCAGGGGATCGGGGCCTCCTTCGTGCCGGGCGTGTTCAACCGCGCGGTCGTGGACGAGATCGTGCTGGTCCGCGACGAGGACGCGATGGCGACGGCGCTCAGGCTGACGCGCGAGGAGGGGCTGCTCGCCGGAGTCTCGGCGGGCGCCAACGTGTGGGCGGCGCTCGGCGTGGCCGAGCGGCTCGGCGCGGAGCGCGTCGTCGTGACGGTGCTCCCGGACACGGGCGAGCGCTACCTGAGCGTGAACCTCGAGGGCGCCGAGGAGCGGGGAGAACCGAGGAGGTAGGGAGATGGCGGTGCAGGTCAACATCCCGACGCCGTTCCGTCGGGTGACCGGGAACCAGGCGCGCGTCGAGCTGGACGCGCCCGACATCAAGGCCCTGCTCGATGCCCTCGAGGGCCGCTACGCGGGCCTGCGGGGGCTGATCCGGAACGAGGCGGGCGAGGTGCACCACCACGTCAACGTCTACGTGAACGGCGAGGAGATCAGCGCGCTGCAGGGCCAGGCCACCGTCCTGCGGACGGGGGACGAGGTGTCGATCATTCCGGCCCTCGCCGGGGGCGCGCCCTCCCGCCGGCCGCGCGCGTGACCCTGACAGAGGCCGAGCTCCTGGCCATCCGGCGGCAGGCTGAGGCCGAGTACCCGGCCGAGTGCTGCGGCGTCCTCCTGGTCGGCGCGGGCGGGGCCGGCGACCGGCGGCTCCTGCCCTGCCGCAACATCCAGGCGGAGCTCCACGCGAAGGATCCCGCGCGCTTCCCCCGGGACGCGCGGAGCGCGTACTACGTGGCGCACGCCGACCTGCTCGAGATCGGCCGCCAGGAGGCGCGGGGGTACGACGTCCACGTCATCTACCACTCGCACATCGACGCGGGCGCGTACTTCTCCGCGACGGACCGCCGCCAGGCGCTCGTGGACGGGCAGCCGGCCTATCCGCAGGCGACGTACGTGGTCGTCGCGGTGGAGGGCGGCCGGGGGGGCGAGGCGCGCGCGTTCCGCTGGGATCCCGCCGCGCGCGACTTCGTCGAGGTGGCGCTCACCCTGACGTGAGCCGCGCGCGCGCCGCACGCGGTCCGTCGCCCACAAAGACGTTGACGGCCACGAACCGTGCTGCTACCATGCGGCGGGTTTCGCGAGTGACGCATCGGCTGCCGATCCCCGCCTGACCAGGTCGGGGCGTGCTTTCAGGAGTCGAGGGAGAGTGCGGGGACGAACCGGATGCGGGTGCGCGTGACGCTGGTCGTCGCCGGGCTGGCCGCCGTGGCGGCCGGCGGCGCTGTCCTCCCCGGTGCCCCGATCCGCACGACGGAACCCCAGGGACCGACCCAGCCGATCGCGTGCCACCACTGAGCGGGGCCCCGCATGAGTGAGGGGATCGACCGTCGAGGCTTCTTCCGGCTGGTCGGTGTCAGCTCGGCGGCCGCCGCGGCCGCCGCCGGCTGCGGGAAGACGACGGAGGCGCTCCTCCCGTACGTCATCCCGCCGGAGAACCTCGTCCCCGGCGTCGCGACCTACTACGCGACGGTCTGCCGGGAGTGCCCCGCGGGCTGCGGCGTCCTCGCCCGGAACCGCGAGGGGCGGATCGTCAAGCTCGAGGGAAACCCCGATCACCCGGTCAACCGCGGCGCCCTGTGCGCGCGCGGGCAGGCCGCGCTCCTCTCGACGTACGATCCCGACCGGATCGCGCAGCCGCGCGTCCGGGACGGCGGCGGCTGGCGGACCGTCCCGGTCGCGGAGGCCGAGAAGCTCCTCGTCGAGAAGCTCGCGGCGGCGCGCGAGGCGGGCCCCGGGCGGATCGCCATGCTCACGCAGCTCGAGAGCGGGAGCCTCGGGCGCCTGATGGACGCCTGGCTCACGGCCCTTGGCGGCCGCCCGCGGGTCGCCTACGAGCCGTTCGCGCACGAGGCCCTCCGGGCGGCGAGCCGGCTGACGTTCGGCCTGGACGCGCTGCCGCACTACGCCTTCGAGGACGCCCGCTCGGTGCTGTCGCTCGGGGCGGACTACCTCGAGACGTGGATCTCGCCGGTGGGTCAGGCCGCGGGCTTCCACCGCCTCCACGCGCTCCGGGAGGGCGCGGCGGGCGCCGTCATCCACGTGGAGCCCCGGTATTCGATGACCGCCGCGAACGCCGACGAGTGGATCCCGAACGCGCCCGGCACCGAGGGCGTGATCGCCCTGGCCCTCCTCCGCCTCGTCCTCGAGGAGCGGCTGGCCCCACCGCTCCCGGCCAGGGACGCGGAGACGCTGCTCGGGATCGCGCGCGCGGTGGATCTGGAGGCGGCCGCGAAGCAGAGCGGCGTCACGGTGGCGCAGCTCCGCCAGATCGCGCGGACACTCGCCACGCAGGCGCCGAGCCTCGTCGTCACGGGTGGCGTCGCGGTCACCGGGGCGAACGCGACGGACGTCGCCGGGGCGGCGAACCTCCTGAACTACGCCCTCGGCAACATCGGGAAGACCGTCCGCTTCGGCCCGAACCTGGCGCTCGGCCAGGCGAGCCGGTACGCCGATCTCCTCGCGCTCGGCCGGGCGATGGCGACCGGCGAGATCGCCGTGCTCCTCGTCAAGGACGCCAACCCCGTGTTCACGCTCCCCGAGAAGTCGGGCTTCGCCGCGGCCCTCGGGAACGTGCCGTTCGTGGTCAGCTTCTCGGGCCACCTGGACGAGACGACCGCCCGCGCCCACCTGGTCCTCCCGGACCTCACGCCCCTCGAGTCGTGGGGGGACTACTCGCCGCGGGCGGGGGTGTGGGGCCTCATGCAGCCGACGATGGCGCCGGTCCCGGCCGTCGGTCCGCGCCGCGAGGATCTCCTCGACCTCCTGCTCAAGCGGGCGGGGGACACGTTTCCCGGCGTCGTGACCCAGGCGACGGGAGACGTCCTCCTCGACGCCGGGCGCGCGCTCGTGCCGGGCGGGGACAAGGGGCCGTTCCGGACGAAGACTTTCGCCGACTACGTGCGGGAGAGCTGGCAGCCGCTCGCCCGGACGGTGATGCCCAAGGTGGCGTTCGAGGTCTTCTGGGAGACGGCGCTGCGCCGCGGCGGCGCGTGGCTGGAGCCGGCTCCGGTGAAGGTGACCCTGCAGCCGGGGCTCCGCCTGGCCGCCGGGCCCGCGGCCCTCGAGGGAGCGGCCGACGGGCTCGCGCTCATGCCGGTGCCCTCCTCCCGCTTCTACGACGGCCGCGGTGCGAACAAGGCGTGGCTCCACGAGACGCCGGACCCGATGACGCAGCTCGTCTACGAGAGCTGGGTCGAGGTCGCCGCCGAGACGGCGCGCGCGGGCGGGCTCGCGGAGGGCGACGTGGTCCGGGTCGCCTCGCCGCACGGCCAGATCGAGCTGCCGGTCTGGGTGTCGGACACGCTCCAGCCGGGCGTGGCGGCGATCCCGATCGGGCTCGGGCACGCCGAGTACGGCCGGTTCGCGCGGGGCCTCGGGCAGAGCCCGTACGGGCTCCTCCCCGTCGACCCCGACCCCGGCTCCGGCGGGCGCCGCTGGCTGGCCGTCCGCGTGACGCTGACGAAGGTCGGCCGCCGCGAGAAGCTCGCGACGCCCGCGGGCGTCACCGAGGTGGACCACCAGCGGGAGATCATCGAAACGATGCCGTTCAAGGAAGCCGCGCGCCTGGAGAAGGCGCGCCAGATCCCGGCGCACGCGAACCTGCCGTCGATGTACCCCGCCCTGCGCTACCCCGAGCACCGCTGGGGGATGACGGTGGACCTCGACTCGTGCATCGGCTGCCAGGCGTGCGTGGTGGCGTGCGTCGCGGAGAACAACGTGCCGATCGTGGGCAAGCCGCAGATCGACTACGGACGGAGCCTGCACTGGCTCCGGGTCGAGCGCTGGTGGGACCACGGGCCGGCCGGGGCGGCGGCCGCCCACGCCCGGGAGGTCCCGTCCGGGCCCGGCCTCGCGCACGCGGCGGAGGCGGCGCCCGGCGCGCGGCCCCAGGCGCGGTTCCTCCCGATGCTCTGTCAGCACTGCGAGATCGCGCCCTGCGAGCCGGTGTGCCCCGTGTTCGCCGCCTACCACACGCCGGAGGGGCTGAACGCCCAGGTCTACAACCGGTGCGTCGGGACGCGCTACTGCGGGAATAACTGCCCGTACATGGTCCGGCGGTTCAACTGGTTCCGGTTCGACTGGCCGGCGCCGATGACGCTCGCCCTCAACCCCGACGTCACGGTGCGCGACCGCGGGGTGATGGAGAAGTGCACGATGTGCGTCCAGCGGATCATCGCCGGCAAGGACCGCGCCCGGGACGAGAAGCGGCGGCCGGGCGACGGCGAGATCCTGACCGCCTGCCAGCAGACCTGCCCGACCCAGGCGATCACCTTCGGCGACCTGAAGAACCCGCGGAGCCGGGTCTCGCGGCTGTCGGCCTCGGCGCGGGGCTACCACGTCCTCGGCGAGCTCGGGACGCGGCCGGCCGTGACGTACCTGAAGAAGGTCATCCGGGACCCCCGGGCGTGAGCGGGCAGAGTCCCGAGCCCGCGCGGCCGCCCCTGAGCGGCGGCGCGCCGACCTACGCGGACGTCAACCGCGACGTCATCCGCACGCTCGAGTTCCCCTCGAACCTCTACTTCGGCTGGATGTCGTTCATCGCCCTCACGCTGGCGGGCGGGGTCTTCGCGTGGGTCATGCAGATCTATTACGGGATCGGCATGGCCGGCAAGCGCAACCCGCAGATGTGGGCGATGTACATCACGACGTTCGTGTTCTGGATCGGCATCGGCCACGCCGGCACCCTGATCTCGGCCATCCTCTACCTGTTCCGCGCGCGGTGGCGCACGTCCATCTACCGCGGCTCCGAGGCCATGACGATCTTCGCCGTCATGACGGCCGGCCTCTTCCCGGTGATCCACCTCGGGCGGATGTGGCTCCCGTACTGGCTGATCCCTTACCCGAACGACCGGTTCCTCTGGCCGAACTTCCGCTCCCCGCTGCTCTGGGACGTCTTCGCCATCTCGACGTACTTCACGATCAGCGCCGTGTTCTTCTACGTGGGGCTCATCCCCGACATCGCGGCGCTCCGGGACGCGAGCTCGGGGCTCAAGCGGCGGATCTACGCGGCCCTGGCGCTCGGCTGGCAGGGCTCCGACCGGGAGTGGCGGCACTACCGGCGGGCGTACGGGCTGTTCGCGTCGCTCGCGACCCCCCTGGTGGTCTCGGTCCACAGCGTCGTGTCGTGGGACTTCGCCATGGCGCTCCTGCCCGGGTGGCACTCGACCCTCTTCGCCCCGTTCTTCGTGGACGGGGCGATCTTCTCCGGGTTTGCCATGGTGCTGGTCCTCCTGCTCCCCATGCGGTACTACTTCAACCTCTACCCGTACATCACCGAGAAGCACCTGGACAACATGGCGAAGCTCGTCCTCGTGACCAGCCTGGTGCTGACCTACTTCTACGCCTGCGAGGGGTTCGTCAGCTGGTACAGCGGCGAGCCGATCGAGCGCGCCTCCTATCTGTACAAGTGGATCGGGACCTACGCCCCCTGGTGGTGGCTCCAGATCTTCTGCAACAGCGTGGCGCCGCTCGTGTTCTTCTGGCGCCGGGCGCGGGTGCACGTCCTCACGCTCTACATCGTCTCCGTCCTGGTCCTCATCGGGATGTGGTTCGAGCGCTTCAACATCATCGTCCCGGGGCTCGCCCGCGGCTTCTACCCCTACACCTTCGGGGTCTACGTCCCGACGCCCGTGGACACGATGATCATCGTCGGGAGCTTCGCCTGGTTCTTCATCTGGTTCATGGCGTTCATCAAGGTCATGCCCTCGGTCTCCATCGTCGAGGTCAAGGAGACGATCCCGCATCCCGTGCGGGACGCCGCCGCAGCCCACCACTGATCATGGATCCCCGGCGGGCCAGCGTCCTGGGGGTGTTCGCGCACGTGGACACGGCCGTGCACGCGATCCGCGAGCTCCGGGCCAAGGGGTTCCGCGCGCTCTCGACGTACAGCCCGGTCCCGCTCCCCGAGTTCGAGGAGGCGCTGACGGGCCACGGGCTGCCGCGGAGCCCGGTGCGCCTGTTCACGCTGGTCGGCGGCCTCACGGGCACGGTGAGCGGTTTCGCCCTGACGATCTGGTCCGCGCTCAAGTGGAACCTGATCACGGGCGGGAAGCCGGTCGTCTCGATCCCGCCGTTCGTCATCATCGCCTTCGAGCTGACCATCCTCCTCGGCGGCCTCTGCACGCTGCTCGGGTTGCTCGTGACCGCGCGCTTGCCGCGGTTCGGAGGGTCGCCGCGCTACGACCCGCGGTTCACGGCGGATCGCTTCGGTGTGGAGGTGGGCTGCGCGGCCGCCGAGGTGGCCGCCGTCCAGGAGATCCTCCGGCGGGCGGGAGCCGAGGAGGTGCGGGCGTGAGGTGGCTCTTCGTCTTCTCGCTCCTCGTCCTCCTGGCGGTCGGCGGGGCGATGGGGCTCCTCGTGGGCTACCGGTGGATGACGAGCATGCAGGCCGACGTCAAGGTCGTCCCGGGGGAGATGGTGCTCGTCCCGCCCGCGGGGGCCGTGCCCCGCGAGGGTGGCGAGCTCGTCGTGAGTCGCGAGGCGTACGCCGCGCGGAAGAACCCCCTCCCGCGCACCCCGGAGTCCGTCACGCGCGGCGAGAAGCTCTACGCGATCTACTGCACCCCCTGCCACGGGGCGACCGGGAAGGGGGACGGGCCGGTCACGCCGCGGTTCATCCCGCCGCCCGATCTGGCGAGCCCGCAGGTGCAGGCGCGGAGCGACGGCCACATGTCCTACTACATCGGCTACGGCGGCGCGATCATGCCGGCCTACGGCGAGGCGCTCTCCGTCTCGGAGCGCTGGGACCTCGTGAACTATCTCCGGACGCTCGCCCGGAAGTAGCGCCGTGGCGACGCCGTTCCCGACCTCGCCGGCCGCGCAGTCCACGGGTCCGCCCCAGCGGTGGCTCCTGGGGCTCTGGGTGGTCATCGGGCTCGGCGCGCTCGCGTTCCTCGCCGGCTTCCTCGCGGGTCGCGGGCCGCGTACGTGGGCGATCTACCTCGTGAACCTCCTCTTCTGGTCGGGGCTGTCGGCGGCGGGCCCGGCGATCGCCGGCATCTTCGAGCTGACCGAGGCCCGTTGGTCGGTGCGCCTGCGCCGGATCGCGACGACGACGGCCGCGTTCATGCCGATCTCGTTCGTGCTCTTCCTCGTGCTGTTCACGGCCATCGACGTGCTCTACCCGTGGGTGGGGGACCCGAAGCTCGTGGAGCGGAAGGCCGCGTGGCTGAACGTGCCGTTCTTCCTGCTGCGGATCGGCGTCGGGGTGGCGGCGCTCTACTGGGTGAGCATCCGGTTCGCCCGGGAGGTGCACGCCTCCCCGGCGGGGGCCGCGGAGGAGCCGGGCCGCGCCCGGCGGGCGCGTCTCGCGGTCGTGATGCTGTTCCTCTTCGTGGCCGTGGTCTCCCTCTTCGGCTTCGACCTGGTCATGTCCCTGGACCCGGTCTGGTTCAGCGGGCTCCTGGGCGGCTACTTCGTCGTCGGCACGCTCTACTCGGGATTCGCCTTTCTCGTGGTGCTCGTCGGCGTCCGGAGTCTCAACCGCCCCGCCTGGGTGATGCCCGCCACCGAGGTCCAGGACCTGGCCAAGCTCGTCTTCGCCACCTCGATCCTGTGGATGTACTTCTTCTGGTCGCAGTACCTCGTGATCTGGTACGGCAACGTCCCGATCGAGACCCGCTTCGTCCTCGCGCGCTTCTTCGAGGATCCCTGGCGGGGGCTCGCCGTGCTCGCCTGCCTGATCGGCTGGCTCGTGCCGTTCGCCTACCTGCTGGTCCGGCTCACCGGGCGGCCCCCCGAGAGCCACCGGGTCCTCGTGGGGGTCGCCTGTCTGAGCCTCACGGCGATCTTCCTCGAGCGCACGGTGCTCGTGCTCCCGTCGGTCGTCGGTCGCCTCGTCTTCCCGTACGGGCCGGTCGAGATCCTGATTACCGCGGGGTTCGCGGCGCTCTTCATCCTCTCCTACCTCGTGTTCGTCCCCCGGCTGGGGCTCGGCTCGCGCGCCGAGGGCTGACGGCGCCCGGGCGGCGCCGTCGCTTGCCCGGCTCCCGCCGGGAACGGTAGACTGGCCCACGCCATGCTGTCCGTCGAAGAGGCCCTCGCGCGCGTCCTGGCCGCGATCCCCGTGGTCGGCTCGGAGACGGTCGGGCTCCCGGCGGCTCACGGGCGGGTCCTCGCGGAGCCGATCGCGGCCGGGCGCGACCTGCCCCCGTGGGACAACTCCTCCATGGACGGCTACGCGGTCCGCGCCGGGGACACGGCCGGGGCGAGCGCCGATCGGCCGGTGCGGCTGCGGGTGCTCGGCGAGGTGCCGGCCGGCGCGGTGGCGCCGACGCCGGCGGGGCCGGGGGAGGCGTACCGGATCCTGACGGGGGCGCCGATGCCGGCCGGGGCGGACGCGGTCGTCCCCCAGGAAGAGGTGCACCGGGATGGCGCGAGCCTGGTCCTCCGCCGTCCCGTCGAGCGCGGGACGTTCGTCCGCCCGCGCGGTGAGGACATCCGGGCCGGGGAACCCGTCCTCGCGCCCGGCGCCGTGCTCGGCCCCGCCGCGGTCGGCGTGCTGGCGGCGCTCGGCCGCCCGCTCGTGCGTGTCTATCAGCGGCCACGTGTGGCCATCCTCTCGACCGGGGACGAGCTGGTGGACCTCGACGCGGTGCCGGGCCCGGGCCAGATCCCGAACTCGAACACGTACACCCTGGCCGCCCAGGTGCGCGAGGCGGGGGGCATCCCGCTGAACCTCGGCATCGCGCGCGACGTGCGGGAGGAGCTGGAGGAGCGGTTTCGCTGGGGGCTCACGGCGGACATCCTCGTCTCCTCGGCGGGGGTCTCCGTCGGCGACCGCGACCTGGTCCGCGAGGCGATGGCCAAGCTGGGGGCGGAGCTCGACTTCTGGAAGGTCTCCATGCGACCGGGGAAGCCGCTGACCTTCGGGCGGCTCTCAGGGCGGCCGGTCTTCGGGCTGCCCGGCAACCCCGTCTCCTCGATGGTGACGTTCGAGCTGTTCGTTCGCCCGGCGCTCCTCAAGATGGGCGGTCGCGAGGCCCTCTTCCGGCCGCGGATCCGGGCGCGGGCGCTCGAGGCGATCGACAATCCGGGGCCGCGGCGCGGCTACCTCCGCGTCCGGCTCAGCGAGGACGGGGGCGGGATCGGGGCCCGCCTCACGGGGGTCCAGGGGTCGGGGGTCCTCCGCTCGATGCTCCTCGCCGACGGGCTCGCGGTCATCCCGCCGGACACCCGGGTCGAGCCGGGTGAGGTCGTCGAGGTGATCCTCCTCCACAGCGACATGAGCGCAACCGGCCGTAGGCCTTGACATCCGAAGCGTAACGGAGTAATTTCACCATTGTCAATGGAGTTTCGGGGGAACGTACTCTCACGTCGCGCCGTCCTCGTCGGTGGAGGTCTGAGCCTCCTCCTGCCGCGCGGGCTCCGTGCCCAGGGGAAGCTCCAGCGGGAGCATCAGGTCCAGATCGAGCTGCCGATCCTGGCCGAGGAGCCGGTGGCGGTCCCGATCCAGGTGTGGGTGGATCACCCGATGGAGCCCGACCACTTCATCCGGTCGATCGAGATCGCGGCGGAGCGGGACCCGGTGGCCTACAAGGGCACGTTCCTCTTTACCCCCGCAAACGGGCGGGCGTGGGTCGCGTTCCACATGCGCTCGGGGGCGGGAGGGCCGGTCAAGGCGACCGCCGAGTGCTCGAAGCACGGGCGGTTCGTCGGCGTCAAGGAGGTCAGGGTCGTCGAGGGGGGCTGCACCACGGCGCCCGAGAAGCTCGGGCGCGACCGCCTGGGCAACGCGATGCTCCGGCTGCCGCGGTCGGTCAAGGCGGGCGAGGTCATCGAGGTCCGCGCGAAGGTGGACCACAACTCGGACACGGGGCTCAGGCTGAAGAACGGGAAGTTCGTCCGAGAGATGCCGGAGTTCTACGTCAAGCAGATGGCCGTGTACCTGGACGACCAGAAGCTGAGCGAGTTCCAGATGACGTCGGCCGTGAGCCCGAACCCGCTGATCCGCTTCCCCCTCAAGGTGACGCGGGCCGGGACGCTCCGCGTGGTGTTCGTCAACAGCGAGGGCCAGCAGTGGGAGGTGTCGCAGGCGCTCCGCCTGTGACGCCATGGAAAAGCCGGAGGGCACACGCATGATCCACCTCACACGTCTCGTCGCGGTCGTGGGCCTCTTCCTCCTCGTGGTCTCCCCCGCGTGGGCCTACACGGTCTACGTCACGAACCAGGGGGAGGGCACGATCACCATCATCGACGGGAAGGCGAAGAAGGTGCTCCGCACGGTGAAGATCACCCAGGCCCGTCCCCACAACGCCATCCTGTCGAAAGGGAACAAGTGGCTCTATGTCGCCAACGTGGGGTCGGGATCCGTGTCCGTCTTCGACCCGCACACGGAGGCCGAGATCGCGGTGATCGCGGCCGACAAGGGGACCCACGGGGTCACGCTCACCCCGGACGAGAAGCAGCTCTGGACCGCGAACGTCCAGGCGGACACCGTGTCGGTCATCGACGTCGCGAGCCAGAAGGTGATCCGCACGATCAAGGTCGGGAGCAAGCCGATGCTCGTGGCCTTTACCCCGGACGGGAAGAAGGCGTACGTCTCCAACGGCGGGTCGGGCGACGTCTTCGTCATCGACACGGCGACGTACGAGGTGCGGAAGAAGCTCTTCGCCGGCAAGGACGCCATGGGGACCGCCATCGCGCCGGGCGGCAAGGAGGTCTGGGTCACCGAGGGCGGCGACAACATCGTGTCGGTGATCGACACGCAGAAGGACGAGGTCGCGGCGGAGATCAAGGTCGGCGCCGACACCCACGGCGTCGTCCTCTCGGCCGACGGCAGGCGGGCGTACGTCACCGTCCGGAAGGAGCACTTCGTGGCGGTGATCGACGTGGCGGAGCGGAAGGTGATCGCGAAGATCCCGGTGTCCGAGCTGCCGGACATTCCGGACCTCTCGCCCGACGGGAAGGAGCTGTGGCTGACGAGCCGGATGGCGAAGGCGGTGGACGTGATCGACACGACGACCAATCAGAAGATCGCGACGATCCCGGTCGGGGCGACGGCCGATCCCGACCCCCACGGACTCGTGATCACGAAGTAGGCCGCGCAGCGGCTGGCCGTAGCGCCAGGAGCGTGTCGGAGTAACCCGGAGGGGGGCAGAGCCCCCCTCCGGAGATCTAGCGGGGAGGGGCGACGGTCCCTCCCCGCTCGGCTTCTGGGCCGTGGTCCTCCCGGCGCGGGTGCGGGTGGCGAGCGTCCCACCACGCGGCCGCGGCGGCGCACGCGCACCCCAGGGCGAAGCCGGCGACCACGTCCGCGGGCCAGTGCGCCCCGAGGAGGATGCGGGCCAGCCCGACCGCGAGCATGCCGAGGGCGGCGAGCGCCTGAAGGGCCAGGCGTGCGGCGGGCGGCAGGCGGGCACGGCCGACGAGGTAGATGACCATGACGGCGAACGCGGCCGCGGAGGTCGCGTGGCCGCTCGGGAAGCCCAGCGCCGACCCGCTCGGCCGCCGCCGGCTCACCACCTCTTGCCAGCCCTCACCGATGAGCGGCGCGGCCGCGAGCGTCGCGCCCCAGAGCCACCAGCGATGCCGCGCCGGCCCGGACACGCTCAGGACGAGCAGCGTGGCGGGGACCAGAAGCCGCCAGGTCCCGCCCGCACTCGCCCACCGCGCCGCATCCATGACCCGGGGGGACGCCTTGGCCAGCACGGCATCGCGGAGCACGGCCTCGCCGTCGAGGACCTGGCCCGGGAGCACCGCTGCCGTCAGCGCGAGGACGAGCGCGGTGCTGCTGAGGCAGACGGCGCCCCACCCCGACGCCGCTCGAGTCCTCAAGCCGGTGGGAGCGGGCTGGGCGTGCTCGGCCCGAACTTGCCGTACTTGTGATCGATCACCGCCCGGATTTCGCGGAGGTGTCTCTTCTCGGCCTTCATCACCATCACGTCACGCGTGATGTTCAGACAGATGTCTCAGCCCGCCCCGTGGCTGGTGAAGGTGATCCGGCCGTCCGAATGGCGACCGGCGACGTAGCAGTCGCCGTTGTGGCGGTGCCCGATGTTCGTGCACCCGCAATAGCACGGGATGTACTGGAGCGTGGCCTCGCTGGCCGCCGCGTACCGGTACGCCTCAGCGACCCGGGGGCCGCCCTGCTTCGCGAAGGGCGGGAGGTCGCCTCTGGCGACGGTCTCCAGGAGATCTCCGGTCGGTGTCCGGCGGAGGGGCGGCGACTGGGCCCAGACGACGCCCGCCCCGAGTGCCCAGGACATCAAGGCCGTCACCTTTCCGATGAACCGTCTGCGACTCGTGGAATCCCTCATGTGACCTCCCGCGGCCAGGGGTGACTTCGCCTGCCATCTTCGCACGGTCTCATCGGGTCGCTCCCGGCAGAAGCTCGGCATAGTCACGCGCGTGATTCGGCGCGTGCCCCGACATCGCGCCCTCGGTCGGGTAGGCCTGCTCGATCCAGCCCGGGATCCCCTCGTCCAGCACCCGGATGTTCCGATACCCCAGCATCCAGAGCCGCTCGTAGGCCAGACTGGCCAACCGGTGGGGGCACGCTCAGTAGAGCCGGCAAGTGAGAGCCGTCCGCTCGGATGATTCTGGTCGGCACCTCTCTGTTCCTCGTCTTGTCAGTCTATCCTTATTTCTCTACGGGGTAGCCGTGCTTCACCCAGCCGGAGAATCCGCCCTCCATGACGCTGACGTTCCGGTATCCCTGGTCCCGCAGGAACTGGTAGGCGCCCTCGATCTCCTCGGGAGAGCAGGCACAGTAGAGGATCACACGGCCAGCTCGCGGAATCTCCGCGTACCGCTGCCTCAGCTCCAGGAGCGGCACCGACCGGGCCCCGGGGATCCGGCCCTGCCGGTGCTGGGCTTGGTGGCGAAGGTCGATGAAAATGGGCCGATCCCCCTCGTCCAGAAGACGCTTGGCGTACGCTGACGGTATGCTCAGAACCGGGCCGCCGGTTCCGTGACCTCCGAGCGCGGGGAGAGCGCCGAGGCCCAGAACGATACCGATCGTAGCCTGCAGACACGACTGCCGGATCTTCATGGGTAGCTGCGGCGACGCAGCGTCCTCACCGCGGCCCCTCGCGCTGGATCGCGACGAGCAGCAGCCGGTCGCCCTTCTGCGCCAGCGTGAACCGGATCGGGTCGCCGGGCCTCAGCCCGTCGAGCATCCTTGGATCCTCCGCTTCGAACGCCATGGTCATGGCCGGCATGAGGTTGGCGATCGTCTCGTGGGTGATGACGACCGCGTTCATCTGGGGGAGCACGGAGCGCACGATGCCCCGGGCCGTCCAGGCCGCCTCGTCGGCCTGGCGCGCTTCTGCGAGCTCGCGGGCGGTCTCCAGCTCCCGTCGGAGCTTCCCCACTTCGCGCGCCCACCAGAGGTAAGGGCCCGTGCAACAATGAAATTGCCAAAACAAGAGGCTCGTTCAGCCAACCGAATGTGGAGACACCGTGTAGTTCCAATCCGGATGGAAGGCGTGCCCCTTCACATGCAGCGCCTTGAGC
>Ga0114945_10000074_pt1 | contig 54809 bp, 54 predicted proteins | sample OV2TP3_FD_87194 | JGI IMG/M metagenome (GOLD analysis project Ga0114945, IMG submission 87194) | Hot spring microbial communities from Beatty, Nevada to study Microbial Dark Matter (Phase II) - OV2 TP3 | ecosystem: Environmental > Aquatic > Thermal springs > Hot (42-90C) | place: USA: Beatty... | reverse complement strand
TCGGCGCGGCCCTGGTTGCCGCCACCAACGGCGTCCTGACCCTCGCGCTCGCGGGCCAGGTGCCGTGGGCCGAGTTCGGCAGGCACTGGCTGACCTGGTGGCTGGGCGACGCCACGGGCATCGTGATCGTGGCGCCGCTGCTGCTCGCCTGGAGCGAGCCGCGCGCCGCGCGGCCGGGATTCGAGGCGCAGCTCTTCGCCTGGCTGCTCGCGCTGGGCGCCGCGCTCGTGGCCGCCGGCGGCTTTGCCGGAGGCAGCGTGCACACGCTCGCCTACCTGCTGATCCCGTTCGTCGTCTGGGCGGCCTCGCGCCTGGACCAGCGCGCGGTGACCGCGGCGAGCTTCGCCATCTCGGCGGTGGCCGTGCTCGACATGCTGGACGGCGCGGCGGCCCTGTTTGCGCCGCTCGCGCTGAACGCCTCGCTGCTGCTGCTGCAGCTCTTCGTGAGCGCGGTCGCGGTGAGCGGGCTGGTGCTCGCGGCGCGCTCCGCCGGGCTGGAGCGCGTGCGCGCGCGGCTCGAGGCCGCGCGCGAGGAGCTCGAGCTGCGGCTCAAGGAGCGCAGCGACACCCTGCTCGAGGTCGCCACCGAGCGCGCCGAGTTCGCGCGCCGCGCGCTGCGGGCACGGGACGAGGAGCGCCGGCGCGTCGCCGCCGAGCTGCACGACCGCATGGCGCAGGACCTGAGCTCCCTGCTCGTGAGCCTGGACATGCTGCGCCAGCAGCTGCCCGCGACCACGCGCCTTGCCGCGCACGCCGAGCAGGCGGCGGGCCTCGCCCGGCGCGCCGGGCGCGCGCTGCGCGAGCTGATGGTCGGCCTGCTGCCCGCGGAAGCCGAGGACCCCTGGCTCACGAGCACGCTGCGGCGGCACGCGGCGGCCTTCGAGCAGCGCACCGGGATCGTGGTGCAGGTGACGGCGGTGCCGGCGGCGGTGCGGGTGGCGCCGCGCGTCAAGGAGACGCTGGTGCGCGTGTTCCTCGAGGCGCTCAACAACGTGCGCCGGCACTCCGACGCGCACAGCGTGCGGGTCGCGCTCGAGCTGAAGCCCGGCCGTGTCGTGATGCGGATCGAGGACGACGGCCGGGGCTTCGACCCGGCCCGGGTGGCGGCTTCGCGGGAGCGGCCCACGCTGGGCCTGCAGATCATGCGCGAGCGCGTGCTGGCCCTGAACGGGGAACTGCGCCTGATCGCCGCACCGGGTGCGGGGACGCGGCTGGAGGTTTCGCTCGCGGCTTGAAAGAAGCTTCGCCCGGCATTGATGTAGGGAATCCTTGATTCTGCCGGCTGAGTGAAAAATCTGCAGCGCTTGTCGAAGCCAGGCGCATGATTGAGACGGCGCCGGACCCAGCGGCCGGGAGGTATCTGAAAACCAGATAGGACGTTGTCCCGGGGTATCGCCGGCGGGGCGTGCTTATGGAACCGCAGATCCTGATCCCGGAAGACAAGGCGAGGGACGCCGAGCTGGTCGAGCGCGCCCTGCGCAAGTCATCTGCCGACGCCCGGGTGAAAGTGGTTCGAGCGCGCGAGGTGCTGCTCGCCGCGCCATGAACGCTCCGATCCGGGTACTTTTCGCCGAAGACTCGCCGGTCGATGTCGAGCTGGCGCAGCGCGAGCTCAAGCGCGCGGGCCTGCGCTTTGCGCCGCGCGTGGCGGACACCGAGCCCGCGTTTCGCGAGGCGCTCGCCGAGTTCGCGCCCGATGTGATCCTGTCCGACTTCGCGATGCCGAAGTTCGACGGCATGCTCGCGCTGAGCCTCGCGCGCGAACTGAGCCCCGAGGTCCCCTTCATCTTCGTCTCCGGCACGCTCGGCGAGGAGTACGCGATCCGCGCCCTCAAGGACGGCGCCACGGACTACGTGCTGAAGTCCAATCTCATGCGCCTGCCGGTCGCCGTGGAGCGCGCGCTGCAGGAAGCGCGCGAGCGCGCGGCCAGGCGCGAGATGGAGCACGACCTGCGCCGGTCCAAGCTCGCTCTGGACCACGCCATGGACATGATCCTGCTCATCGACCGCGCGAGCATGCGCTTCATCGACGTCAACCACGCGGTCACCGAGCGGCTCGGGTACACGCGCGAGGAGATGCTCGCTCTTGCGCCGCAGGACGTGCTGCCGGCGAGCCGCGAGGCGCTGGAGCGCGCCTACGACGAGATGATCGCGAATCCCTCGGTCGCGAGCGGCATGCGCAGCCACTACCTCTGCAAGGACGGGTCGCTGCTGCCGTTCGAGTCGACGCGGCGGGCGCTGCGCTTCGGCGAGCGCTGGATCATCGTGGCGGTCTCCAGGGACGTGCGGGAGCGCATCGCCGCCGAGCAGGCGCTGCGCGAGAGCGAGATCCGCTTCCGTCAGACCTTCGAGCTGGCGGCCTCGGGCATGGCGCACGTCTCGCTCGAGGGCCGGCTGCTGCGCGTGAACCGCAGGCTGTGCGAGATCCTCGGCTACGCCGAAGACGAGCTCCTCGGGCGCACCGTCAAGGAGATCTCGCACCCGGAGGACCGGGATGCGACCGATGCCCAGCGCGCACGCGTGCGCTCGCGAGAGATCGCTTCCGCCCGATTCGAGAAACGCTACCTGCACAAGGACGGCGCGGTCGTCTGGGCCAGCCTGACCGTGGCGCTGGCGCGCGACGCCGCCGGGGATCCCGAGTACGAGATCGCGGTGTTCGAGGACATCACCGAGCGCAAGGCGCACCTGGAACGCATCGAGCGACTGACCCGCGTGCACGCTGTGCTCAGCGGCATCAACGGCGTGATCGTGCGCGTGCGCGACCGGCAGGAGCTGTTTCGCGAGGCCTGCCGCATTGCGGTCGAGCACGGCAGGTTCCCGCTTGCCTGGGTGGGCGTCGCCAATCCCGCCGCCGACCGCGTAGAGCCGGTGGCCTGGGCGGGCGACGCCGATGGCTACGTCCAGCGCATCATGCCGCTGCGGCTGGGCGCGGACCCGCGGCACCCTCCCGGCATGGCCGGGATGGCGATCCGGGAGCGAAAGCCGATGGTCGCGAACGACCTCGCCAACGACCCCCGCGTGGTGACCAAGGACGCGCCGCTGGCGCGCGGCCTGCGCTCGCTCGCCGTGCTGCCCCTGCAGGTCGCGAGAGGGGCAGTCGGGGTCCTCGCGCTGTATGCGAGCCAGGTCGGCTTCTTCGACGACGAGGAGATGAAGCTCCTCGCGGAGCTCGCCGACGACATCTCGTTCGCGCTCGAGCACCTCGCCAGGGAGGAGAAGCTCAGCTACCTCGCGTTCTACGATCCGCTCACCGGGATCGCCAACCGGACGCTGTTCCTCGAGCGCCTCGACCAGCACGTGCAGGCGGCGGTCGGCGCCGGCTCCAAGGTCGCGCTCGCCATGGCGGAAGTCGAGCGCCTCAGGACGATCAACGACTCGCTGGGACGCCACGCGGGGGACGCGGTGCTGCGCCAGCTCGCCGAGCGCCTCGCGCGCGACGCGGACCCGGGGAGGATCGGGCGCCTGGGCGCAGACCAGTTCGCGATCCTGTTCCCCGCGGTGAAGGGAAGGTCCGAGGTCGCGCGCAGGTTCGAGGAGACGTGGCATCGCTGCGCCGACGCGCCGTTCCAGGTGCGGGACGCCGAGTTCCGGGTCTCGCTCAAGGCCGGGATCACGCTATGCCCGAACGACGGCAGCCAGGCCGAGGAGCTGATGAACAACGCGGAAGCGGCGCTGCGCAAGGCGAAGGATGGCGGCGATCGCTACGTGTTCTATACGCCGCAGATGACCGCGCGCACGGCCGAGACGCTCACCTTGGAGAACCAGCTTCGCCAGGCCCTGGAGCGCGAGGAGTTCGTGCTCCACTACCAGCCCAAGGTGGATGGCGTGACCGGGCGGATCGCAGGGGTGGAGGCGCTGATCCGCTGGCAGAGCCCGGAGCTCGGCCTGGTGCCGCCGGGGCGCTTCATCCCGCTCATGGAGGAGACGGGGCTGATCCTGGAAGTGGGCGCGTGGGCGCTCGCGAAGGCGGTCGCGGACCACGCGCGCTGGCTGGACGAGGGGCTTTCGCCACCCCGGGTCGCAGTCAACGTATCGGCGATCCAGCTGCGCCAGCGCGAGTTCGTCACCGCCCTCGAGGAGGCGATCGCCGCCGGAGCGAAGCCCACCGGCCTCGACCTGGAGATCACCGAGAGCCTCGTCATGGACGACATCGAGGGCAACATCGTGAAGTTGAAGGCCGTGCGGCAACTCGGCATCGACATCGCGATCGACGATTTCGGCACGGGATACTCCTCGCTCGGCTACCTCGCCAAGCTCCCGGTGCAGGCGCTCAAGATCGACCGCTCGTTCATCATCACGATGCTGAGCGACCCGGACACCATGACGCTGGTGCAGACGATCATCTCGCTCGCGCACTCGCTCAAGCTGAAGGTGGTCGCCGAAGGCGTGGAGACCGAGGAGCAGGCAAAAATGCTGCACCTGCTGCGCTGCGACCAGATCCAGGGCTACCTCGTCGGCAAGCCGATGCCGATCGAGGAGCTGACGCCACTGCTCGCCGGCCGCTAGTCGCCGATAGAGGAGGTCGGCATGACAACGCTCCTGACGACCCTGCCGCATCCTGCTGCAGCGCAGCGTGGCAGCCCAGCGGTACGAGGCGTGCGAGGAATCACATCTGGGTGAGGATCGTGATGAATGCCAACGACTCGGCGGTATCGCCCATGCGCCCGGGAGATATCTGAAAACCAGATAGCAACTTTGGGAGAACATTGCGGCCGAGGGATGCCGCATGAGGATCCTGATCCTCGAAGACCGGGCGAGCGACGCCGAGCTGCTCGAGCGAGCGCTGCGGAAATCGCTTCCCGGGCCGCGCGTGGCGGTGGTCCGGGACCGCGAAGGGCTCGTTTGCGCGCTCGCCGACCCCCCTGATGTGATCGTCTCTGACTACTCCGTTCCGGGAACCGGCGCGCTCGATTGTCTGGAGCTGCTCGCCTCGCGCGGCCTGGACGTTCCGGTGATCGTCGTCACGGGAACCCTGGGCGACGAGGCCGCCGCAGAGTGCATGAGGCGCGGCGCAACCGACTACCTCATCAAGGACCGCCTCTCCCGCCTCGGCGGCGCGGTGAACGCGGCGATCGAGCGCCGGCGCATCCAGGCAACGCTGCACCAGGGCGAAGCGGCTTTGCGCCACGCCCAGGCCCTTGCCGGGCTCGCGCATGTCGTCACGGGGCGCGACGGCTCGTTCGAAAGCTGGTCGGCGACGTTGCCGCAGCTCTTGGGGGTGTCGTCCGCGCAGCTGCCGAGGAGCACGCGCGAGTGGCTGGAGTACGTACACCCGGACGATCGCGAGCTGTTCCGCGGCACCGCGATTGAAGCCGGCCGGCGCGGCACGCGCATGGACATCGAATACCGGGTGCGCCGGGCCGATGGCGGGTGGGCCCATGTGCGCCAGGCGATGGACCCGATCGGCGGCTCCGCCGATCAGGGGGACCGCATGCGCTGGTTCAACACCCTGCTCGACATCACCGGGCAGAGTCGGGCCATGGAGGCGTTGCGCGCGAGCGAGGAGCGCCACCGGGCGATGTTCGATCAGACAGCGGTGGGCGTGGCGCACACCTCGCTGGAGGGCGAGGTCCTGATGGTGAACCCGGCGTTCTGCGAAATGACAGGATATGGCCGCGCCGAAGCGATCCTCCTGAACATTCGCGATCTCACTCACCCCGAGGACATCGCGCGCAGTGTCGAGGGGCGGGCCAGGATGGCGCAAGGGACGGGCGCGCCCTACGAGAGAGAGCTGCGCCTGGTCCGCAAGGACCGCTCGTTGCTCTGGGTCAGTGTGACGACCTCGCTCCTGCGCGGCTCGGAATCGACGGCGCCGTTCTTCATCTCGATCGTCCGGGACGTCTCGGAACGAAAGCGTGCGCAGCAGGCGCTGGCCGAGAGCGAGGAGCGCTTCCGGAGCCTGACCGAGCTCTCTTCGGACTGGTTCTGGCAAACGGATGCCGAGCACCGCTTCGTGAACACCCCCCGGCGCACCACGGAGATCACCGGCCTGACGGCGAGCACCTACGTGGGCAAGCGTCGCTGGGAAGTACCGGGGCTCGCGCCCCTCACTGGCGACTGGAACGAACACTGGCGCGTGCTCGAGCGCCGCGAGACCTACCGCGACCTCATTCTGGTGCAGACGCGGGCAGACGGATCGAAGGTCTACCTGCAGATCAGCGGCGAGCCGGTCTACGGCGCCGAAGGCGCCTTCAAGGGCTATCGAGGAACGGCGAAGGACGTCAGCGAGAGCGTACGCATGCAGCAATCCGTGCGCGAGGCGGAGCGCAGGTACCGCTCGATCTTCGAGAATGCGGCGCTCGGCATCTTCAAGACCAGCCCCGACGGCCGCGTGCTCGACGTCAACCCGGCGATGGTGCGCATGCTCGGCTACGACTCGACGCGGGAGGTAATCGAGTAGGTCACCGACACCGCACATCAGGTCTACGTGGATCCCGCCGAGCGGGAGCAACTGCTGTCGGCGCTCCGCGATGACGGCGAGGTCCGCGACTACGTGACGCGGCTGCGACGCAGGGACGGGAGCGTCGCCTGGGTGTCGCAGAGCGTGCGCGCGTTGCGCGACGAGACCACCGGGGAGACTTATTTTCTCGGCGTCGCGGAAGACGTCACGAAGCGGCGCAAGCAGCAGCGCAAGATCGAGCGGCTCACCCGCATTCACGCCGTGCTGAGCGGGATCAACGCGCTGATCGTGCGCGAGCGCGGGCGCGACGAGCTGCTGCGCCAGGTCTGCAGGGTCGCCATCGAGCACGGCAAGTTTCACATTGCGTGGGTCGCCACCGTCGACCGGGACCTGAACTGCATCGAGCTGGCGGCGCTGCAGGGCGGTGAGCCGGAGTTCGCCGAGACCCTGCGCCGGCGCGATTGGCTCGGGACCGACCAGAGCGGGGGAGTCACGGCAGTCAGACGGGTGCTGATCGAAAAACAGGCGGCGTTTTCGAACGACATCCAGTCCGACGGCCGAATCCGCTACCTGGACGACCACGTGGGCCAGGGGACGCGCTCGCTGGCGGTGCTGCCGCTGATCGTAGGGGACGCCGCCGTCGGCGTCCTGTGCCTGCACGCGGCCGAGGTCGGGGTCTTCGACGACGATGAGCAGAAGCTCCTGCTCGAGCTCGCAGCGGACATCTCGTTTGCGCTCGAGCACATCGAGAAGAGCGAGCGCGTCGACCATCTTGCCTACTACGACCAGATGACCGGGCTCGCCAACCGCAGCCTGTTCCACGAGCGCCTGAGCCAGTTCATCTCGGGGGCGGCGCAGAACCGCAGATCGCTGGGGTTGGTGGTCGCGGACATCGAGCGGTTCAAGCTCATCAACGATTCGCTCGGCCGCCAGGCGGGCGACCAGCTGCTCAAGCAGATCGCCGAACGGCTGCAGAAGGCCGTCCCCGAGCCGGGCGGGTTGGCGCGGGTGAGCGCGGACCACTTCGCCGTGGCGCTTCCCAATCTCCCGAGCGGGTCGCAGGCGGCACGCGCGGTGCAAGACATCGGCGCTCGCGTGCTGTCGGCGCCATTCAAGCTCGGCGAAGCGGAGATCCAGGTGGCGATGAAGGCCGGCATCGCGCTCTACCCGGGCGACGCGCAGGACGCGGAAGCGCTCTTCCGCAACGCCGAGGCAGCGCTCAAGAACGCCAAGCTGAGAGGCGAGCGCTACCTGTTCTATGCCGAGGAGATGACCGCGCGCACGGGCGAGAACCTCGCGCTCGAGAACAAGCTGCGCCGGGCGCTCGAGCGCGAGGAGTTCCGGCTCTTCTACCAGCCCAAGATCGATCTCGAGAGCCGTCGCATCGTGGGCGTCGAGGGGCTGATCCGCTGGCAGGACCCGGAGCGCGGGCTGGTGCCGCCGGGACAGTTCATCCCTCTGCTCGAGGATACCGGGATGATTCTCGAGGTCGGCGCCTGGGCCATCCGGCGCGCGATCCTCGACCACGAGGCCTGGCTGCGCGCGGGTCTCGTGCCGCCGCGGATCGCGGTCAACGTCTCCCAGATCCAGCTGCGCCAGGCCGGGTTCGTGGAGTCCGTCCGCGAGGCGATCGGCAAGGGCCCGCAGCCCGCGGCGCTCGACCTCGAGGTGACCGAGAGCCTGCTCATGGAGGACGTCGAAGCCAATGTCCGCAAGCTCGCCGAGCTGCGCGATCTCGGGGTGAACGTGGCCATCGACGATTTCGGCACCGGCTACTCCTCGCTCGCGTACCTCGCGAAGCTGCCCATACGAGCGCTCAAGATCGACCGCTCTTTCATCGTTGCGATGCCCAAGGAGCCCAACGCCATGGCGCTCGTGTCCACGATCATCAACCTGGCGCAGTCGTTCCAGCTGAAGGTCGTGGCCGAGGGGGTGGATTCGGACGAGCAGCTGCAGCTGCTGCGGCTGCTGCGCTGCGACGAGGTGCAGGGATACCTGTTCTACAAGCCCATGCCGGAGGCCGAGCTCCGGCCGCTGCTCGGCGTTGCGCAGCGGCATGGCGCCTGAGGGAGCCCGGGTGCGGGTGATCGCGGCAAACATCGGCGTCGCAGCGGCCTACCTTGTTGCCGGGAAGCTGGGCCTGTTGCTCGCGATCCCGCCCGGCTACGCTACCGCGGTCTGGCCGGCCTCCGGCATCGCGCTGGCGGCAGTGCTGCTGTTCGGCGGTCGCGTGCTTCCCGGGATTCTGCTCGGGTCCTTCCTGGTCAATATCGGCGTGTCGTTCGACGGCGGCAGCGCCGCTGCCGCGGCGCGCAGCGTGGCGATGGCGCTCGGCATCGGCGCTGGCGCGGCGCTGCAGGCCGGCGCATCCGCGTGGCTCGTGCGCAGGTTCGTGGGTTACCCGACGGCACTCGACGGCGAACGGCAAGTCGGCCTGTTCCTTCTGCTGGGCGGACCGGCGGGCTGCCTGGTCAACGCCACCTGGAGCGTCACCATTCTCGCGGCGACCGGCGTGGTCTCGCCGCAGGCCTATACCTTCAACTGGGGGACCTGGTGGATCGGCGACACGATCGGCGCGCTGATCTTTTCCCCGCTCATCCTCGCGTGGGTCGGCGAGCCGCGCGAGCACTGGCGGCCCCGCCGGCTCGCCCTGACGCTGCCCCTCGGCCTGATGTTCGCGATCGTCGTTGCCTTCTTCGTGCGCGCGAGCGCGTGGGAGCAGGAGCGCGTGCAGCGCGATTTCGAGGAACGCGCCGACGCAATCGGCGATGCGCTGCGCACGAGCCTCGAGAGGTACGTCGACGTGCTCCGGTCGATCTCCGACTACTACGCAGCCTCATCGGAGGTTCGCGCCGACGAGTTCGGCACCTTCGTCGCCGGCCCGCTGCAGCGCTTTCCCGGCGTGCAGGGCGTCTCGTGGAATCCCAGGATCCGCGGCGAGGATCGCGAGCTTCACGAAGCCCTGCTGAGACGGGAAGCCGGAAACCAGACGCGGATCACCGAGCGCGATGCGCGGAGCCGGCTGATTCCCGCGGCGGCCCGCGCCGAGTACGTGTACGTGCGCCATATCGAGCCCCTTGCGGCCAATCGCGCGGCGCTCGGCTACGACGTCCTGTCCGACGCGGCGCGACGCGAGGCGCTCGATTTCGCGCGCGATGGCGGGACGCCCGCGGCCACGGCGCCGATCGAGCTCGTGCAGGATGAGCGTCGCGAGCCGGCATTCCTCGTTTTCCATCCGGTCTACCGGCGGGATCGCGAGCTGGCGTCCGTGCAAGCTCGCCGGGAGGCGCTGCTCGGCTACGCGACCGGCGTCTTCCGGGTCGCCGCCGTCGTCGCCGGTCCGGCGCGTGGCGTGGACCCTGGCCAGGTCCGAATCCGGCTCGAAGACCGCACGCGGAAGGACTCCGCCCGCTTTCTCTTCACGAACCTGCGATCGGGCGATGCGGCGGCCGGCGGCGCGGGCGCGCTGGGGGCGGGACCTGCGCACGAGATCGGGCTCGATGTGGCAGGTCGCCGATGGGTGCTGTCGGTGTCCCCTACGCGGCGCCACCTCGAGGCGAACCGGGGCTGGCAGGCCTGGAGCGTGCTCGCCGGAGGTCTCGGGTTCACCGCCCTGCTCGGCGCATTTCTGCTCGTGGTCACGGGGCGCGCCGGCCGGGTAGAGCGGCTCGCGCAACGCCTGCGGGACGAGGTCGAAGAGCGCTCGCGAGCCGAGGAGAGAGTGACGCGGCTGAACCGCGTGCACGCGGTCCTGAGCGGGATCAGCGCGACGATCGCGCGCGCGCGCGGGCGCGAAGAGCTGTTCCGTGAGGCCTGCAGGATCGCCGTGGAAGCCGGGCAGTTTCCGATGGTCTGGCTGGGGGTCGTCGACTCCGGCACCAGCCGGATCGTCCCGGTGGCCGCCAACGAGCCCGCGGAGGGGCTCTTGCGGATCGCCGGGGACAGGCTGATCGTCGGTGCCGAGGCACCGTTCGCAGGGCCCGTCGCCCTCGCCGTGCGCGAGAAACGGCCCTTCGTCTCGAACGATGTAGAGACCGACGAGCGCATCACGCTGAAGAGGGAGCACGCCGAGCGCGGCATCCGCTCGGTCGCGATGCTGCCGCTGCTCATCTCGGGCAAGGTGGCCGGGATCCTTGCCCTGCACGCGGCCGAGCGCGGGTTCTTCAGCGAGGACGAGATGAAGCTGCTCCTGGAGCTCGCCGGCGACATTGCGTTCGCACTGGATCACTGGAACAAGTCGGAGCGCCTGGAGCGCCTCGCGTACTACGACGTGCTCACCGGTCTCGCCAATCGCACGCTGTTTCACGAGCGGCTGACGCAGCTGCTGGCGGGGGCCGGCCGCATGCGGCGGCGCCTGGCGCTGGTGCTGCTCGACATCGCGCGTTTCAGGGAGGTCAACGACGCGTTCGGCCGCAAGGCCGGCGACGAACTGCTGCAGCAGGTGGCGCAACGCCTGTCCCGGCATCCGACGGGGGCGGTCTCGATCTCGAGGCTCGGCACCGATCAATTCGCGATCGCTCTTCCCGAGGCGATTTCGGTGGAAGAGGTCGGGCGGCGCGTGGAAGCGATCCACGCGCAGGTGTCGGGGACGCCATACGCTGCGGGGAATCAGGAGCTTCACGTAGCTGCCCGGATGGGAATCGCGTTCTTTCCGGACGACGCCGTTGACGCGGACGTCCTGCTGGGCCGCGCCGAGGCTGCGCTCAAGAAGGCCAAGGAGCGGGGCGAGCGCTACCTGTTCTTCGAGCAGCAAATGAGCGAGCGCGTCGCGGAACGGCTTGCGCTCGAAACCCGGGTGCGGCTCGCGCTCGAGCGGCAACAGTTCGAGTTGCACTACCAGCCCAAGGTCGACCTGGGCAGCGGCTCGATCGCCGGCGTCGAGGCGCTCATACGTTGGCAGGACCCCCCGGGCACCATGGTGCCGCTGGAGCAGTTGCTGCCGGTATTGGAGGAGACCGGGCTCATCCTGCCGGTCGGCGCGTGGGCGCTGCGGCGGGCCACGTCCGATCACCGGCGCTGGCTGGAGAGGGGCCTCAAGCCGCCGCGAGTGGCGGTCAACGTCGCGGCAGTGCAGCTGCGGCAGCGCGATTTCGTGAGCGTCGTCGAGCAGGCGATCATGGAAGGGGTGGCACCCACGGGCCTGGACCTGGAAATCTCCGAGGGTCTCGTGATGCAGGACGTCGAGGACAATATCCGCAAGCTGACGGAGCTGAGGTCGCTGGGCGTCAACATCGCGATCGACCGCTTCGGGACCGCGTATTCCTCGCTCGCGCACCTGGCAAAACTCCCGGTACAGGCGCTCAAGATAGACCGCTCGTTCGTCGGCACGATGCTCAAGGACCCCGACACGATGTCGCTCGTGTCGACCATCATCTCGCTCGCGCATTCGCTTCGGCTCAAGGTGGTGGCCGAGGGCGTGGATGACGAGCGGCAGGCGCATCTGCTTCGCCTGCTCCGCTGCGACGCGATGCAGGGTTTCTATGTAAGCCGGCCCGTGCCGTTCGACGAGATGTCGGTGCTGCTCGCCAAGGGTCGGCTCGCCTGAGGCGGAGCGAGAAGGAGGGGAACATGACAACCTGGTTGCAGCGAGTACCAGGGCAATCGATCACGGTGGGCGTCCTGCTCTCCGCGTTCGCCCTCGGAGGGTCCGCGCAGACGGGCGCGGGTGCGGGCAAGACGGAAGCGGCAGCCTTTGCCACTCTTCCGGCGGTTCTCGCGGAGCTGCGCAAGGGCGGGCTGGTCATCTACTTCAGGCACGGCGCGACGGACGTCTCCTCGGGAGCGAAGGTGAACGGGAGGGCTCAGGCCGGCGCCGGCAGCGCGAGCATCGCCCGCTTCATCTTCTCGAGCGCCCTGGCCTCGATCTGGCGGATGCGCTCGGCCGAGACCTTGAACTCGGCAGCAAGCTCGTGCAGCGTGGCGGCGTCCTTCTCGCGCAGCCAGCGCGTCTCCACGATCCGGCGGCTGCGCGGATCGAGCGCGGCGAGCGCCTGCTTCAGGCCTTCGGCGCGTCCCCGCTCCTCCTCGGCCGCCTCGAGCGCGCGCGAGGGCTCGGCTTCCTCGGACGCCGCGAGCCAGTGCACCGGCGCGTAGACGTCCTCCTCGCTCTCGGCCTCGAACGCCACCTCGCGCCCGGCGAGCCGCGTCTCCATCTCTGCGACTTCCTCGGGCTTGACGTTGAGCTCGGAAGCGATGCGATCGACCTCCGCGCCCGAGAGCGGGGCAAGGCCCTGCTTCATCGAGCGCAGGTTGAAGAAAAGCTTGCGCTGCGCCTTGGTGGTCGCGAGGCGCACCAGGCGCCAGTTGCGCAGGATGAACTCGTGGATCTCGGCGCGGATCCAGTGGATCGCGAAGGACACGAGGCGCACGCCCCGCTCGGGGTCGAAGCGCTTCACCGCCTTCATGAGGCCGATGTTGCCTTCCTGGATGAGGTCCGCGTGCGGCAGGCCGTAGCCGAGGTAGCCGCGCGCCACCGCCACCACCAGCCTCAGGTGCGAGAGCACGAGCTGGCGCGCCGCCTCCAGGTCGCCCGCGTCCCGGAAGCGGCGCGCGAACGCCTGCTCCTCGCCGGGGCTGAGCACCGGGAAGCGGTTGACCGTCTGGATGTAGGCTTCGAGGCTCCCCGCCGCGGGCGGCGTGGGCAGCGTCATCGGCAGTGCTGCAGCGGCTTGCATGCTCCTCTTTCCTCCCGGAAATTCTAGCACTCAGCAGGTTAGAGTGCTAATAGGAGGCCACAGTTCAATCGACATGGCCGTGTGAAATACCTACTTAGGCTAGATATCACGTAAGTGTCTGCTCACTGACATAAATGCCCCCAGCCACCCGAGGAAGGCAGCGAAGGCCACCACCGCCAGCGCGTCCCCGGGCGCGAGAAAGGCGAGGCGAAATCCGGAGCCGTAGCTCTCGGCAAGCTCGGCCACCTGGAGGTTCAGCCCCTGGAGGCCCCCCCAGAGCAGGGCGAGCGCCACCAGTCCTCCGGCGAGCCCCTGCAGCAACCCGAGGTAGTAGAAGGGCCGCCGGATGAAGGCGTCGGTGGCGCCCACGAGCCTGGAGACCTCGATCTCGGCGCGCTGCGTGAGGATCTGCAGCCGGATGGTGCTGAAGGTCACCGCGACCAGCCCGAAGGCGAGCAGCGCAGCGAGCAGCGCCACGCCGAAGCGCGCGATGCCGGCGATGGCCGCAAGCCGCCGGGCCCAGGCGGCGTCGGCCTGCACGTATTGCACGATGGGGAGCGTGCGCAGCTCGCGGGCGAGTCGCTCGAGCAGCGCAGGATCGGCTTGCCGCGCGCGCAGGGCCACGGCGTCGGGCAGCGGATTGCGCTTGAGCGCGGCGACGACCTGCGCGAGCCCCTCGGTCCCCGCGAGCTCGGCGAGCGCCTGCTCGCGCGTGACGAGCCGCGCCTCGCGCACGCGCGGGTCGGCCGAGAGGCGCGCCCTGAGCGCCTCGGCCTCGGCGCGCGGTGCTTCCATCCGCAGGTAGAGCGTCAGGCGCGGCTCGAGCTGGGCGCCGCCCGCGAGCGCGCGCAGGTTGGCGAGCAGCGCGTAGCCGCCCGCGGGCAGCGCGAGCGCGATGCCGATCGCGAGCGCGCCGAGCAGCGCCCCGGAGCGCTGCGCGGCGAGCTTGCGCGCCGCCGCCCCGAGCGCGCGCCGGTGCTGACGCAGCCACGCCCTCACGCCGCGACCTGCGCGCCCGCGGCGAGCCGCCCGTGGTCCAGGCGCAGCACGCGCTTCGCGAAGCGGGCCATCAGCGACTCGTCGTGCGTCGCCACCAGCACCGTCACGCCCACCTGGTTGAACGCGGCGAAGATCCCGAGGATCGCGCCGGCTGCGGCGGCGTCGAGATTCGCCGTCGGCTCGTCCGCGAGCAGGATCGAGGGGCGGTTCACCACGGCGCGCGCGATCGCGAGGCGCTGCTGCTCGCCGCCCGAGAGCTGGACGGGATGGGCGCGCTCGCGCTCGAGCAGCCCCACCTTGTCGAGCGCGGCGCGCGCGCGCCGCGCCGCCTCGCGCGGCGAGAGCTCGCCGAAGGCGAGCGGCAGCATGACGTTGTCGAACACGCTCCTGTCGTACAGCAGCTTCTGGTCCTGGAACACCAGCCCGAGGTTGCGCCGGAGGTAAGGCACCGCGGCGCGCGAGAGCGCGCCCACGTTCTGCCCGGCGACGAGCACGGCGCCCGCGCTCGGCCGCTCGATCGCGGCGATGAGCTTGAGCAGGGTCGATTTTCCCGCCCCGGAATGCCCGGCGACGAAGGCGAACTCGCCCCCGGCGATCGCGCAGCTCACCTCCTGCAACGCCTCGTGGCCGCCGGGATAGCGCTTGGCGACGCCCGAGAAGCTGATCAAAGAAGCGCCTCCGCGAACTCGCGCGCGGCGAACGGCCGCAGGTCCTCCGGCCCTTCGCCGACGCCCACGAACACCAGCGGCACCGGCCGCTCGCGCGCGATCGCGCACACCACGCCTCCCTTGGCGGTGCCGTCGAGCTTGGTGAGGACCAGCCCCGTGAGGCCCAGCGCCTCGTCGAAGGCGCGCACCTGCGCGAGCGCGTTCTGGCCGTTGCCCGCGTCGAGCACGAGGAGCACCTCGTGGGGCGCCCCCGGGAGCGCCTTGCCGAGCACGCGCTTCACTTTCCTGAGCTCCTCCATCAGGTGCAGCTGCGTAGGCAGGCGCCCGGCGGTGTCGGCGATGAGCACGTCCACTCCCCGCGCGCGCGCCGCGCCCACGGCGTCGAACATCACCGCGCCCGGGTCGCCGCCCTGCCGACCGACCACGGGGACGCCGTTGCGCTCGCCCCAGACCGCGAGCTGCTCGCGGGCGGCGGCGCGCCACGTGTCGCCCGCGGCGAGCAGCACGCTCTTGCCCTGCGCCTGCAGCCAGCGCGCGAGCTTGCCGATGGAGGTGGTCTTGCCGGCGCCGTTGACCCCCGCGACCATGATGACGCTGGGCCTGGCCGAAATCTCCAGCGCGCGCTCGAGCGGCGCGAGCCGCTCTACGAGCGCCTCCTTGAGCGCCGCCTCCAGGGCGGCGCCATCCTCCAGGGGCTCGCGGCGGGCGCGGCTGCGAATGCGCTCGACCAGCTCGCCCGCGGCCGGCACGCCGCAATCGGCCTGGAGGAGCGCCGCCTCGAGCGATTCGAGCAGCGCCTCGTCGACGCGGCCGCGCGAGAGCAGGGCGCCGAGCCCACCGCCGAGCGCTTCCCGGGTGCGCGCCAGCCCCGCCTTGAGGCGCGTGGCCCAGGATGCGGCTGCTAACATGGATCGATGCATTCTAGCAAAGGCTCCCGCGCGCTCCCGGGGCGCGTGCGCATCATCGCGGGCGCGTGGCGCGGCCGGCGCATCGAGGTGGCGGTGACGGCGGGGTTGCGCCCCACGCCCGACCGCGTGCGCGAGACCCTCTTCAACTGGCTCGGGCAGAGGCTCGAGGGGCTGGCGTGCCTCGACCTCTACGCCGGCAGCGGCGCGCTCGGCTTCGAGGCCGCCTCGCGCGGCGCCGCACGCGTGGTGCTCGTAGAGCGCGACCCAAGGGCGCTCGCCGCGCTCGAGCGCAGCCGCGAGCAACTGGGCGCGACCCAGGTGCGCATCGAGCGCGCCGAGGCGCTCGCCTGGCTCGCGCGGCCCGGCGAGCGCTTCGACGTGGTTTTCCTCGACCCGCCCTTCAGGCAGAATGCCGTGCCGGCGATCCTGCCGCGGCTTGCGCGGCGGCTGCGCGCGGGGGCGCGGGTCTACGTCGAGGCCGGTGCCGCGCTCGAAGCGGCGGCGCCGTGGCGCGAGCTGCGACGCGGCCGCGCCGGGCAGGTGAGCTTCCAGCTGCTGCAGTGGAACGGTGACGAGGGCGAGTGATGATCCGAGCGGTCTACCCGGGAACGTTCGATCCGCTGACGCGCGGGCACGAGGACCTCGTGCGCCGCGCGAGCCGCCTGTTCGACGGCGTGATCCTCGGCATCGCCGAGAGCCGCGCCAAGCGCACCTTCTTCACGCTGCAGGAGCGCATCGAGATGGCGCGCGAGGTGCTCGCCGGCGTCGAGAACCTGAGCGTGATCGGCTTCAGCGGGCTGCTCACCGAGTTCGTGCGCAAGCAGGGCGCCGGGGTGGTGCTGCGGGGCCTGCGCGCCGTGTCGGACTTCGAGTACGAGTTCCAGCTCGCCGGGATGAACCGGGACCTGTACCCCGACATGGAGACGGTGTTCCTCACCCCGGGCGGCGAGCACATGTTCATCTCGGCCACCCTGGTGCGCGAGATCGCGACGCTGGGCGGAGACGTCTCGAAGTTCGTGCACCCTGTGGTGCGCGAACGGCTGCTCGCCAAGGTCGGGTCGCCCGGGGGCTAGCGCTGGCAGCGGGGACAGTAGTAGGTCGCGCGCTGTCCCTGCACGATGCGCCTCACCGTGGCACCGCAGCGCCGGCACGGCTCGCCCTCGCGGTTGTAGACGCGCCAGTGCGTCTGGAAGTAGCCCGGCCTGCCGTCGCCGCCGACGAAATCGCGCAGCGACGAGCCGCCGGCGCGGATCGCGGCGCGCAGCGTCCGCTTGACGGCCTGCGCGAGCCGCGCGCAGCGCGCCGCCGAGAGCCGCCCCGCGGGCGTGCGCGGATGCACGCCGGCGAGGTGCAGGCTCTCGGAGGCGTAGATGTTGCCTACGCCGACCACGCGCCTCGCGTCCATCAGGCACTGCTTGATGGAAGCGCGCACCGAGCGCGTCATCGCGTGCAGCCGCTCGCCGCAGAAGGCGCGCGAGAGCGGCTCCACCCCCAGGCCGCGGATCAGGCGGTGCGCCGCCGGGGGCCGCGCGGTCCAGAGCACCGCGCCGAAGCGCCGCGGGTCGCGCAAGCGCAACACGCGGTCTCCGAAGTCAATGTCGAGATGATCGTGCCGGCCGGGAGGCGTCCCGGGCGGCACCAGGCTCAGGCTCCCCGACATGCCGAGGTGCACGATCAGGTGGCCGTCGCCGCAGTCGATGAGCAGGTACTTGCCGCGACGGCGCACCGCGCGCACGGCACGGCCCGCGAGCGCGCCGAGCACCGCGGGCACGCGCCAGCGCAGGCGCGGCTCGCGCACGACGACGCCGGCGATCGGGCGGCCGGCAAGACGCCGCGCGATCGAGCGGCGCGTGACCTCCACTTCGGGCAGTTCGGGCACCGGGCGCGTTGCCTTGTGCGGGGCACCAAATATACCTACACTCCCCGCTCCATGTCCCTGCCCGCCCGGCTCATCGCGGCGCTCGCGGCCTTCCTGCTCGCGCTCGGCGCCGCGCGCGCGCAGCTCATCGAGGAGGACGAGGACGAGACCCCGGCGAAGCCGGCCGCGGGCGCGCCCGGCCCCGCCTCGAAGCTTCCCGCGCAGGAGCTCAGCGCGCCGCTGCTCTACGAGTTCCTGCTCGGCGAGATCGCGGCGCAGCGCGGCTCACCCGGCCTCGCCGCCCAGACCTACCTCGAGCTCGCCCGGCGCACGCGCGATCCGCGCGTGGCGCGGCGCGCCGTAGAGGTCGCCAACGGCGCGCGCATGCCCGACCTCGCGCTCGAGGCGGCGCAGCTGTGGCACGAGACCGACCCCGCCTCGACGCAGGCGCTGCAGACGCTGACGCTGCTGCTCGTGGGGCGCAAGCGCGTCGAGGAGGCCGAGCCCTATCTCGCGAAGCTGCTGGCGAGCCATCCCACCGCGGCGGCCAACGGCTTCATGCAGCTCGCGCGGCTGCTCGCGCCCAACCTCGATCAGGCCGCGAACCTGCGGCTGGTGCAGCGGCTCGTCTCGCGCTATCCCGAGCTGCCGCAGGCGCGCTTCGCGCTGGCCCAGGCCGCGGCGGCGGCCAGCGAGGACGCGCTCGCGCTCGAGGAGGTCCGGCGCGCCGCCGAGCTGCGCCCGGACTGGGACCTTGCCGCGATCTACGAGGCGCAGCTGCTCGCCCGGCGCTCACCGGGCGAGGCCGCGAAGCGCCTCGAGGGCTACCTGGAGAAGTACCCGGACTCGCGCGAGGCGCGCATGAGCTACGCGCGGGTGCTCGCCACCGACAAGCGCTTCCCGGAGGCGCGCGCGGAGTTCGAGCGCATCCTGGCGCGCAACCCCAAGGACACCGACGCCGTCTACGCGGTGGGGCTGCTCGCGCTGCAGGTGAAGGACTACGACACCGCGGAAAGCAACATGAAGCGGCTGCTCGACCTGGGCTACCGCGACCCGAACGGCGTGCGCTACACGCTCGGGCAGATCGCCGAGGAGCGCAAGGACTGGCCCGGCGCCATCGAGTGGTACAAGACCATCGTGCGCGGCGAGCACGCCGTGCCGGCGCGCCTGCGCACCGCCAACGCCATCGCGCGCCAGGGCAAGCTCGAGGAGGCGCGCGCCTTCCTGCGCTCGGTGAAGGTGGCCGAGGAGAGCCAGCAGGTGCAGCTCCTGATCGCGGAATCGCAGCTGCTGCGCGAGGCGAAGCTGCACCAGGAGGCGTTCGACTTCCTCGCCGAGGCGCTTCTCAAGCGCCCCGAGCAGCCCGACCTGCTCTACGACCAGGCGCTCGCCGCCGAGCGGGTCGAGCGCTTCGACGTGCTGGAGGCGAACCTGCTGAAGCTGATCGAGCTCAAGCCCGACCACGCCCACGCCTACAACGCGCTCGGCTACTCGTTCGCGGACCGCAACCTGCGGCTGTCCGAGGCGCGCAAGCTCATCGAGCGGGCCCTGGAGCTCGCGCCGCAGGACTTCTTCATCATCGACTCGCTGGGCTGGGTGCTCTACCGCATGGGCGACCTGCAGGGCGCGGCGCGCGAGCTGCGGCGCGCCTGGAGCGGGCGGCCCGACGGCGAGATCGGCGCGCACCTGGGCGAGGTGCTGTGGATGCTCGGCGAGCGCGAGGAGGCGAGGCGCATCTGGGACGAGTCGCTCAAGGCCGCGCCCGAGAACGAGACGCTGCACAAGACGCTCAAGCGCTTCCAGCCGTAGCGCCGTGGGGAGGCTCCTCGCCCTCGCGGCAGCGCTCCTCGCCACCGCCTGCGCCGCCCCCGAGCTCGCGCCCCCGGCCGGGCCAGCCGAGTTCGAGATCGCCGCGCGCATCGCGGTGCGCTACGGCGGCGAGGCGCTCACGGCGAACCTCGCCTGGCGCCACGGCGCCGCGGCCGACGACCTGCTGATCACGAGCCCGCTCGGCCAGGGCATCGCGCGTATCGCGCGCCGCGAGGGCGAGACGACCCTCAGCACGCCTGAGCCGCGCGAATACCGCGCCGCGGACCCCGAGGCGCTCACCGAGCAGGTGCTGGGGTTCCGGCTGCCGCTCGCGGGCCTCGCCGACTGGGTGCGCGCCCGCGCCGCGCCCGGTCCTTCGCGCGCGCGCCGCGACACCGCGGGACGCCTCGCCGAGCTCGAGCAGTCGGGCTGGCGCATCGAGTACCTCGAGTACGACGCGGCGGCGCGCCCGGCGCGGCTGCGGCTCAGCTACCCGGGCGTAGAGCTGCGGCTCGCGATCGCGTCGTGGAAGTAGCGCGCGAGCTGGAGTGGTTTCCGGCGCCGGGAAAGCTGAACCTGTTCCTGCACGTGCTCGCGCGCCGGCCCGACGGCCGCCACGAGCTGCAGACGGTATTCCGGCTCATCGACCGCAGCGACCGTGTAGGGGTGCGGCTGCGCGCCGACGGCGCGGTCCGCTTCGAGGGCGTCTTCGGCGAGGAGAACCTCTGCGTGCGCGCCGCGCGCCTGCTCAAGGCGGCGAGCGGGGCGCGCGAGGGCGCCGAGCTCGCGCTGGAAAAGAATCTGCCGGTCGGCAGCGGGCTGGGGGGCGGCTCTTCGGATGCGGCCACCACGCTGCTCGCGCTCAACCGCCGCTGGGCCTGCGGCTTCGGGCGCGAGCGGCTGATGCAGCTCGGCCTGGAGCTCGGCGCGGACGTGCCCGCCTTCCTCTACGGCGAGAGCGCGCTCGGCGAGGGGCTCGGCGAGCGCCTGAAGCGGCTTGCGCTTCCCCCCGCCTGGTACCTCGTGCTCGTGCCGCAAGTCGCGGTTTCCACTCGGGAAATCTTCTCCGACGGCGCGTTGACACGGGATACGAAACGACTCACAATACCGCCCTTTTTGTCGGGGCAGGGTCGCAACGACCTCGAGGCCGTCGCGGTGCGCCGCCACCCGGAGATCGGCGAGCACCTCGAGTGGCTGAGAAAGCGGTGGCCGCAGGCGCGCATGACCGGGTCGGGCGCCTGCGTGTTCGCCGAATTCTCGGGGCGGGCCGAGGCGGACCGGGCGCTCGCGGAGCTGCCGCCGGGGATGCGCGGCTTCGTCGCGCGCGGGCTCGAGCGTCATCCGCTCCATGACTGGGCACAATGAACGCTGACCGGATGGGGCGTCGCCAAGCTGGTCTAAGGCACCGGATTTTGATTCCGGCATTCCTAGGTTCGAATCCTAGCGCCCCAGCCCATCCAGGCCCATGAACACGATGAACACGCACGCCTCGCTCGACCGCCTGATGGTGTTCACGGGCAACGCCAATCCGCGGCTTGCCCAGGACGTGGTCAAGCACCTGAACCTGTCGCTCGGGCGCGCCGTGGTCGGGCGCTTCTCCGACGGCGAGGTGATGGTCGAGATCATGGAGAACGTGCGCGGCAAGGACGTGTTCGTGCTGCAGTCGACCTGCGCGCCGACCAACGACAGCCTCATGGAGCTGATGGTGATGGTGGACGCGTTGAAGCGCTCGTCTGCGGCGCGCGTTTCGGCGGCCATCCCCTACTTCGGCTACGCGCGCCAGGACCGCCGGCCGCGCTCGGCGCGGGTGGCGATCAGCGCCAAGGTGGTCGCCAACATGCTCACCTCGGCGGGGGTGGCGCGTGTGCTCACCATGGACCTGCACGCCGACCAGATCCAGGGCTTCTTTGACCTGCCGGTGGACAACATCTACGCCGCGCCGGTGCTGCTCGGCGACGTCTGGAAGCAGCGCTACGAGGACCTGATCGTGGTCTCGCCCGACGTCGGCGGCGTGGTGCGCGCGCGCGCGCTCGCCAAGCGCCTCGAATCCGACCTCGCGATCATCGACAAGCGCAGGCCGAAGGCGAACGTCTCCGAGGTCATGAACGTGATCGGCGAGGTGAAGGGCCGCAGCTGCGTCATCATGGACGACATGGTGGACACCGCGGGCACGCTGGTGAAGGCGGCGCAGGTGCTCAAGGAGGAGGGCGCGGTCAGGGTGGTCGCGTATTGCACGCACGCCGTGCTCTCGGGCGGCGCGGTGGCGCGCATCGCCGCCTCCGATCTGGACGAGCTCGTGGTCACCGACACCATTCCCCTGGGCGAGGACGCCCGCGCCTGCGGCAAGATCCGCAGCCTCTCGGTGGCGGGTCTGCTCGCCGAGACCATCCTCAGGATCTACACCGAGGACTCGGTGAGCTCGCTGTTTATCGAATAGCCTTCCCAACGCGCCGCGGCCTGGTCGCGGGAGCGGCGCCAACTCTAGGAGCAGCGCAATGAAAATCGAGATCAACGCGCGCAGGCGCGAGGCGCAAGGGACGGGCGCGAGCCGCCGTCTGCGCCGCTCGGGCGGCGTGCCGGGCATCGTCTACGGCGGCGACAAGGGCCCGGTGAACATCGTGCTCGAGCACAAGGAGCTGCTCCAGAACCTGAGCCAGGAAGCCTTCCACGCCTCGATCCTCACGCTCAAGCTCGACGGGGACGCCGAGCAGGTGCTGCTGCGCGCCTTCAACATGCACCCCTGGCAGGGGCGCGTGCAGCACGTCGACTTCCAGCGCGTCTCGCGCGACAGGAAGATCCACATGAAGGTGCCGCTGCACTTCGTCAACGCGGAAAAGTCGCCCGGCGTCAAGGAGCAGGGGGGCGTCGCCAACCACGTGCTGAACGAGCTCGACATCCGCTGCTTGCCGGACGACCTGCCCGAGTACATCGTGGTCGACATGGGCGCGCTCTCGGTGGGCAGCTCGATCCACGTCAGGGACCTCGCGCTGCCCAAGGGCGTGGAGCCGGTGCTGCACCGGGGCGAGAACCCGGTGGTCGCGACCGTGATCCAGCCGGTGCTCGTCACCGAGGAGGAAGAGGCGGCCGCCGCGGCCGCGGAAGCCGCGGTGCCGGCGGCGGAGGTGCCGACCACGGAGCAGGCGCAGCCCGAGGCGGCGCCCGAAGCGGCGGCGGCCGAGAAGCCCGAGAAGGCCGAGAAGAAAGAGAAGAAGTAACTGTCCGCGATCCGCCTCATCGCCGGCCTGGGCAACCCGGGCAAGGAGCACGAGCGCAGCCGCCACAACGCGGGCTTCTGGCTCGTGGAGCGCTTTGCCGCGTCCGCGGGCGTGGTGCTGCGCAAGGACGCCAAGTTCCAGGCGCTCGTCGGGCGCCACGCGCCGAGCGGCGCGTGGCTCCTCCTGCCGCAGACCTACATGAACCTTTCGGGCATGGCGGTGCGCATGCTTGCGAGCTTCTTCAAGATCCCGCCGGCCGGGATCCTGGTGGTGCACGACGAGGTGGACTTCGCGCCGGGCACCGCGCGCCTGAAGCAGGGCGGGGGCATCGCCGGGCACAACGGCCTGAAGGACATCTCGCAGCGGCTCGCCACCCACGAGTACTGGCGGCTGCGCCTGGGCGTGGGCCACCCCGGGGACAAGAGCGCGGTGCCCGACTACGTGCTCGGGCGGCCTTCCGCCGAGGACAAGGCGGCGATCGACGCGGCGATCGCGCGCGCGATCGAGGTGCTGCCCGCGATCCTCGCGGGCGACATGCAGGACGCGATGCAGAAGCTGCACACCGAGCCCGAGAAGCCGAAGGCGGCAAAGCCCGAGCCCGAGCCGCAAGCGGCGCCGAAGGCGGAACCGAAACCGCAACCGAAACCCGAACCCAAGCCTGAACCCAAGCCCGAGCTCGTCGCCGAGACCAAGGAGACCGGGCTGAAGGGCCTGCTCGGCTCCCTGCTGCACCCGAAGCGCAGGAAATGAGCCTGCGCTGCGGGATCGTCGGCCTGCCGAACGTGGGCAAGTCGACGCTGTTCAACGCGCTCACCAAATCCGCGATCCCCGCGGCGAACTACCCCTTCTGCACCATCGAGCCGAACGTAGGCATCGTGCAGGTGCCCGATCCGCGGCTCGAGGCGATCGCCGCGATCGCCAGGCCCCAGCGCGTGGTGCCCGCGGCGGTCGAGTTCGTGGACATCGCGGGGCTGGTGGCGGGCGCATCGAAAGGCGAGGGCCTGGGCAACAAGTTCCTCGCCCACATCCGCGAGGTGGACGCGATCGCGCACGTGGTGCGCGCCTTCGAGGATCCGAACGTCGCGCACGTCGCGGGCAGGATCGATCCCGTCTCCGACATCGAGACGGTGCACACCGAGCTCGCGCTCGCCGATCTCCAGTCGGTGGAGAAGCAGTTGTCGAAATTCGAGAAGGTGGCGCAGACGGGCGGGGACAAGGAGGCGCAGCGCCTGGTCGCGGTGCTGAAGAAGGTCCAGGCGGCGCTCGATCAAGGCAAGCCGCCTCGGGCGCTGGAGTGGTCCAGGGAGGAGCGGGCGGTGCTCGACCCTCTCTTTCTGCTGACCATGAAGCCCACGCTCTACGTCGCCAACGTCGCCGAGCACGGGTTTCTCGATAACCCGATGCTGGCGGCGATCGAGAAGCTGGCGCAGGAGGAGGGGGCTCAGTCAGTCGCCATCTGCGCCGCGATCGAGGCGCAGATCGCCGACATGTCTGCCGAAGACAAGCAGGTGTTCCTCGACGACATGGGCATGGCCGAGCCGGGCCTCAACCGGTTCATCCGCGCCGGCTACGCGCTGCTCGGGCTGGAGACGTTCTTTACGACCGGCCCGAAGGAAGCGCACGCCTGGCAGCTGCACGTGGGGCAGACGGCGGCCGAGGCCGCGGGGACGATCCACACCGACTTCGAGCGCGGCTTCATCCGCGCCGAAGTGATCTCCTGCGAGGACTACGTCGCCTGCGGCGGCGAGCAGGGGGCAAAGGCGGCGGGGAAGATGCGGCTCGAGGGGCGCGACTACGTCGTGCGGGACGGCGACGTGATCTATTTCCGCTTCAACGTCTGAGCTAGAACGACCACACCTGCAGCGCGCGGTGCAGCTCTACGAGCTGCTCCTCCTTCATCGGCGTGCTCTTGCCGCCCGCGGCCTCGAGCTGCTCGGCGAGCTCCATCACCTTGGCGTTGGTGGAGGCGAGCCGGCGCGCGAGCACTTCGCCGATCCCGGCCACCATCCTGAGCGCCGCCGGCGAGCCCTCGGCGAGCAGCTGGCGGAAGCGCGCCGCGGGGAGCCGCAGCACGGCCGCCTCGCCGCGCGCGCGCCCGGTCGCCGAGCGCGTGTCGTTGGTGAGCAGCGACATCTCGCCGAGCACGCCGCCCGCGGCCAGCCGCGCAAGCGCGCGCTCCCCGCCCGCGCCCGCCTTGACCACGTCGATCTCGCCCGACAGCACGAGGTAGACGCCGTCGCCCGGGTCGCCCTCGCGAAACAATTCCTTCCCCGCGGCGAGCTTCTGCTCCTCGGCGATCGCCGCGATGGCCTCGATCTCCTCGGCCGAGAGCAGGCGGCAGAGGGAAGAAGCGCGCAGCGCGGCGGCGTGGCTCATGGGAGGCGAGTCTACTCCTCGCTTGGACGCCGCATCGCCCGCAGGGTTATCATGGGCTTCGAAGCGGCACGGCGATCCGTGGAGGATTTCACATGGCCATCCAGATCAATCCGAAGACAGCGATTTTCGCGGGCGTCGGCGTGCTGGTGCTCGCCGGCGCGGTAGGCGCCTGGCTCTTCCTGTTCGAGGAGGACGCGCCGCCCCCGGCCAGGGTCGCCGCCAAGGCGCCGGCGAAGGCCGCTGCCAAGGCGCCCGACGCCGCCAAGGCCCCCGCGGCGAAGACCGCCGAAGCGCCGAAGGCCGCGGCCAAGGATGCGAAGCCCGCTGCCGGGGCGAAGCCCATCCCGACCGATCCCAACAAGCTGGTGGCCGAGATCGTGGAGGTCTCGGGCGCCAAGGCCGCGCTGCGCAACGTCATGCGCGATTTCATGTCCGGTTTCAGCAGCGGGAATCAGGGCGGCTTCTCGCCCGAGGAGGTGAGCGCCTTGAGGAAGGCCTTCGAGCCGCTGTTCGACCCCGCGAAGATGACCGCGGAGCTCGAGCAGAACCTGAAGACGGTCTACGACGGCGAGAAGATGGGCCGCTTCCTCGAGCTGCTGCGCCATCCGGTGGCGCTCAAGATGGCCGCGCTCGAGTCGCGCCCGAGCACCCCGGAGATGCTCAAGGAAGCCGCCGAGATCGCGCGCAAGAATCCCGAGCGGGCGAAGCTGATCGACGCCCTCGACGCGCTTGCGCACGCCTCGGAGACCGCTGCGGAAATCGGCGTGCGCATGTCGAGCGACGCGATGGATGCGCTCTTCGACGGCATGCGCAAGGCCGGAAAGACGGTGCCGAAGCAGGCGCGCGACGCGGCCGCCGCGCAGCTGCAGAACGTTCGCGGCGTGGCGCGCAGTTCGGCGCGCGCCTCGCTGTTCGCGACCTACCGCGACGTGAGCGACGCGGAGCTCGCCGAGTACATCAAGGTGCTGGACACCGAGACCGGCCGCTGGGGCACCGAGACGCTCGTGCGCGCGATGCGCTCGGTGCTGGAGAGCCGGGCGCGCCCCGTGGGGCGCGAGATGGCGCAGGTGATCCTCGCGCGCAAGCCCGCGGCGGCCAAGCCCGAGGCCGTCGCCGCCGAGGCGGCCAGGCCCGCCGCGCCCGTGGCGGTCGCCGCCGCGCCCGCGCAGCCGCAGGGCTACCGCCGGCCCGAGGGCATCCGCGAGCTCTACACGCGCTACAACGACCTCGTGACCGCGGTGGTGATGCGCGACGGCGTCGCGGTCAAGGAGCTGCTCGCCGACGGCAAGGACCCGGACTCGCGCCAGAGCGACGGCTTGAGCGCGCTGATGGTCGCGGCGAGCTACGGCGACACCGCGATCGCCGAGCTGCTCCTGGCGAAGGGCGCGAACCCGAACCTGCGCGCCCCCGGCGGCGTCACCGCGCTCTCGGCGGCGCGGGCCGCCGGCAAGCCCGACATGGTGAGGCTGCTCGAGCGCCATGGCGCGAAGGGCTGAGGGTTATCTCGCCGCCGCGGCGCTCGCCTTCGCGCTTGCCGCGCAGGGCGCGGAGCTGCCGATCTTCGATGCGCACGTGCATTACTCGCACGACGCCTGGGAGGTGCTGCCGCCGCAGGCGGCGATCGAGCTGCTGAGGAAGGCGGGCGTCAAGCGCGCGCTCGTCTCTTCTTCGGGCGACGACGGCCAGCAGCGGCTGGCGGCGGCCGCCCCCGACCTGATCCTGCCGTCCCTGCGCCCGTACCGCTCGCGCGGCGAGATCGCCACCTGGGTGCGCGACGAGACCGTGCCGGGCTACCTCGAGGAGCGGCTGCGCAAGCACCGCTACGTCGCGATCGGCGAGTTCCACCTCTTCGGGGCGGACGCCGACCTGCCGGTGCCGCGCCGCCTGGTCGAGCTCGCGCGCGCGCACAAGCTCTACCTGCACGCGCATTCCGACGTCGAGGCCGTGGAGCGGATCTTCCGCCAGGACCCCGGGGCGCGCGTGCTGTGGGCGCACTCGGGGTTCGAGCGGCCCGAACGGGTGCGCGAGATGCTGCGCAAGCACCGCAACCTCTGGTGCGACCTCGCCTTCCGCAGCGACCACGCTGCGGGCGGGAAGGTGGACCCGGACTGGCGCGCCGCCTTCACCGAGTTTCCCGACCGCTTCATGGTCGGCACCGACACCTTCACCCCCGAGCGCTGGCACTACGTGCAGGAGCACGCCCGCTGGTCGCGCCGATGGCTCGCCGACCTGCCGGGCGACGTGGCCGAGCGCATCGCATGGAAGAACGGCGAGCGCCTGTTCGGCTCGATGCTCGGGCACTAGCGCTGGTTCTCGCCGCCGGCGCGGCGCCGGTGGCGGCCTGCGACCTGGCGGGGTCGCGCGTGCTGGAGTCGCCGCGCTTCGCGCTCGCCTACCGCACCGAGCCCCCGCGGCCCGGCGCGGGCGAGCACTTCGCCGTGGAGCTGCGCATCTGCCGCCCGGCGGCTGGCGCCGAGGGGCTGCGCGTGGACGCGCACATGCCGGAGCACCGTCACGGCATGAACTACCGCCCGGGACTGGTCGCGCTCGGCGGGGGGCACTACCGCTCCGAGGGCTGGCTGTTCCACATGCCGGGAGAGTGGGAGTTCGTCTTCGAGCTCGGCGGCGAGCGCCTCGCCGACGGCGTGCGCATCGAGTGAGTCGGGCGCTCGTCCTCGCCCTCGCGCTCGCTGCGGCGCCGCCGCTCGGCGCACAGCTCCTCGACTGGACCGAAGCCGAGCGGCGCGCGATCCTGCGCCATGGCCCCTGGCCGGCGGCGTGGGCGCCCGATCCGTCCAACCGCGTCTCCGGGGATCCCGAGGCGATCGCGCTCGGGGAGCGCCTGTTCTTCGAGCCGCGGCTCGGGGCGACGGGACGCGTGCAGTGCGCCACCTGCCACGTGCCCTACCGCGGCTGGCAGGACGGGCGCGCGCGCGCCCTCGGCCTCGAGGAGGTCGAGCGCAACACGCCGGGTCTGCTGGATGTGCGCTACCGGCGCTGGTTCGGCTGGGACGGCGCCGGCGACTCGCTCTGGGCGCAGAGCATCCGGCCGATCCTGGACCCGCGCGAGATGGCGGGCAGCGCCGCGCGCGCCGCGGCGCTCCTGCGGGGCGAGGCCGACTACGCCTGCCGCTACGCGCGCGCGTTCGGCACGCCGCCCCCCGCCGAGGACGAGCGGCTCCTCGCCGGTATCGGCAAGGCGCTCGCCGCCTTCCAGGAGACGCTCGTCAGCGGCCGCACGCCGTTCGACGACTTCCGCGACGCGCTGGAGCGCGGCGAGCGCGAGGCCGCGGCGCGCTATCCCGCTGCCGCGCAGCGCGGGCTGCGCCTGTTCATCGGGCGCGGCAGGTGCAACCTGTGCCATCTCGGGCCTGCGTTCACGAACCGCGAGTTCCACGACATCGGCGTGCCCTTTTTCGTCGCCGAGGGCGGGGTGGACGCCGGGCGGCACCGCGGCATCCAGCGGCTGCGCGCCAGCCCCTGGAACCTGCTCGGGCCGCACAGCGACGCGCGCGATGCGGCGGTGGCGCTGAAGACCCGCCACGTGCGCCTGGAGCACCGCAATTTCGGCGAGTTCAGGGTGCCCGCGCTGCGCAACGTAGCGCTGACCGCCCCGTACATGCACAGCGGCAGCCTCGCGACGCTGCGGGACGTGGTGCGGCACTACTCGGAGCTGAACCTCGATCGCCTGCACGCCGACGGCGAGGCGCTGCTCCTGCCGCTCAAGCTCGACGAGGGCGAGGCCGCGGACCTGGTCGCGTACCTCGATTCGCTGACCGAGCGCGCGCCGGCGCTTGCGCCGCGCCACCCGCTCGAGCCGTGCCGCTAGGGCCCTAGATGCCGCCGAGGCAGACGAACTTGATCTCGAGGAACGGCTCGATGCCGTACTTCGAGCCCTCGCGGCCGATGCCCGACTGCTTGACGCCGCCGAAAGGGGCCACTTCCTGCGCGAAGATGCCGGTGTTCACCGACACGATGCCCGCTTCCAGCGCCTCGGCGACGCGGAACACGCGCCCGACGTCGCGCGCGAAGAAATAGGCGGCGAGGCCGAACTCGGTCGCATTCGCCATGCGGATGACCTCCTCCTCGGTGCGGAAGCGGAACAGCGGCGCCACCGGCCCGAAGGTCTCCTCGGCGGCGAGGCGCATCGACTCGTTGGCCTCCGTGAGCACCGTAGGCTCGTAGTAAAGGCCCCCCAGTGCATGGCGCCGGCCCCCCGTGAGCGCGCGCGCGCCCTTGGCGGTGGCATCCGCCACGTGGCCCTCGACCTTGGCGAGGCCCTGCGCGTCGATCAGCGGGCCGATCACCACCCCCGGCTCGGTGCCCGGGCCGACCTTGAAGGCGCCGACCTTCTCGGAAAACTTGCGCGCAAAGGCGTCGTAGATCCCCTCCTGCACGTAGATGCGGTTGGCGCACACGCAGGTCTGCCCCGCGTTGCGGTACTTGGAGGCGATCGCCCCCTCGACCGCGGCCTCGAGATCCGCGTCGTCGAAGACGATGAGCGGGGCGTTGCCGCCCAGCTCGAAGGAGACCTTCTTCACCTGGTCGGCGGCCTGGCGCATGAGGATGCGCCCCACCTCGGTAGAGCCCGTGAAGGTGATCTTGCGCACCAGCGGGTTCGAGGTGAGCTCCGCGCCGACCGCCGCGGGGTCGTTGGTGGTGACGATATTGAGCACCCCCTTCGGCATGCCCGCGCGCCCGGCGAGCTCGGCGAGCGCGAGCGCCGAGAGGGGCGTCTGCTCGGCGGGCTTGAGCACCACGGTGCAGCCGGCGGCGAGCGCCGGCGCCACCTTGCGCGTCACCATGGCGATGGGGAAGTTCCACGGCGTGATCGCCGCGGTCACCCCTACCGGCTGCTTGAGGACGAGCAGCCGCTTGTCGGCCTGGTGCCGCGGGATGACGTCCCCGTACACGCGCTTGCCTTCCTCCGCGTACCACTCGATGAACGAGGCGCCGTAGGCGATCTCGCCGCGCGCCTCCGCGAGCGGCTTGCCCTGTTCCGCGGTGAGGATCTGCGCCAGGTCCTCCTGGTTGGCCATGACGAGGTCGAACCACTTGCGCAGGATCGCGGCGCGCTCCTTGGCGGTCTTCGCGCGCCAGGGTGCCCAGGCCGCGTGCGCCGCCTCGATTGCGCCGCGCACCTCTCCCGGGCCCAGGTCGGGCACTGCCGCGATGCGCTCGCCGCTCGCGGGATCGGTCACGGCGAAGCTCGCGCCTCCGGCGGCGCCGATCCAGGCGCCGTCCACGTAGCACCGCTCGCGGAACAGCGCCGGGTCCTTGAGCGAAACGGCCGGCAGTCCGGCCTGGGCGGGTGCGTTCATCGGGGGAACTCCTTCGCGGGACCGCTTCATTGTAGCGCCGCGCTCCGCGCGATTTGTTTGGAGCCCAAACAAACGCGCTTGACACGGATGCGCCGGGGTGCGTAAAGTGCCTTGAAAAGATTGAGAGAATTTGATTCCTTCGGAGGAGGACGCATCATGCCGGGAATGACACGCTCGAAGGCGCTGCTCGCCGCGCTGCTGGCGGTGCTCGCGTGGCCTGCGGCCGCGCAGGACAAGCCCATCACCATCGGCTACGCGATCGCGCGCACCGGCCCCTGGGCCCCGGGCGCGCAGGTGACGCAGGAGCCCAATTACATCATGTGGGCCGAGCAGGTGAACGCCGCGGGCGGCCTCGCCGTCGGCGGCGGCAAGAAGCGCAAGGTCGAGCTGGTCGGGGTTGACGACCGCAGCACGATGGAGACGGTGGTGCGCACCTACGAGAAGCTGATGACGAGCGACAAGGTCGACCTGATCCTGCCGCCGTGGGGCACGGGCGCCAACTTCGCCGTCATGCCGCTCGCGCAGAAGCACGGCTACCCGATGCTCTCGCCCACCGCGACCGGCCGCAAGCTCGTGGGCATGAAGAACCCGTACTTCTTCGCGCTGCTGCAGCAGCCCGACCGGATGATGGACGCGCTCGCCGAGTTCATGGTGGCGCGCAAGGTGAGGACCGCGGCCGTCATCCACGTGGACGAGCTCTTCGGCCTGGAGCAGTTCACCGCGCTGGAAGCCTCGATGAACGCCAAGGGCATCCGGATCCTGGAGGTGAAGAGCTATCCGCTCGGCGTCAAGGACCTGTCGCCCGTGCTCAAGGCGATGGCGGCGAAGAGCCCGGACGCGTTCATCGCGCTGAGCCACCCGCCCGACACGTTCCTCTCTACCGGCACGGCGAAGGCGATCGGCTTCAACCCGGCGCTGTTCTACGCCGCCGTGGGCACCGCCTTTCCCGTCTACCGCGACAAGATGACGCCGGCCACCGTGGAGGGCGTGATGGGCCTGGGCACGTGGAACCCGAAGACCAGCCCGGCGGCGAAGGCGTATTTCGATGCGCACGTGGCGCGCTGGAAGAAGGAGCCCGACCGCTGGGCGAGCGCGCACGCCTGGGCGGGGCTGCAGATCCTGCAGAAGGCGGTGGAGAAGGCGGGCCTCGATCGCAAGAAGATCCGCGATTACATCGCCTCGGCCGAGCACGACACCGTGATCGGCAAGATCCGCTTCAAGGGCAGCGAGAACGTCTCCACGCCGGGCGTGGTGAGCCAGTGGCAGAGCGGGGAATTCGAGGTGGTATGGCCGCCCGACCGCGCAACCTCGCCCGCGCTGCACCCCAAGCCGCGCTGGAACTGATCCGGCGGCGCGCAGAGCGAGCCCCGCGGGCGCGCCCGCGGGGCTTTTTCGTCTCATGGGCTTCTGGCTAGAGCTCGCCGCCTCCGGCCTGATCACCGGCGGCATCTACGCCGTGGTCGCGATCGGCCTCAACCTGCAGTACGGGCTGATGCGCATCATGAACATCTCGCACGGCGAGTTCCTGATGCTGGGCGCCTACCTCACCTGGCTCGCGCACACCACGTTCGGGGTGAACCCCTTCGCCCTCATGCCGCTGGTGGCGCTCGCGCTCTTCGCGCTCGGCCTGGTGGTGTATCGGCTCTGTTTCCAGCGCATCGCGCGCACCGCCCCCGCGGTCGAGGTGATCGAGGCGAGGAGCCTGCTGGTCGGCTTCGGCCTGATGTTCCTGGTGCAGAACGCGGTCTACCTCGCCTGGGGCGCGGACCTGCGCGGCTACTCCTACCTCGTAGAGCCGGTCGAGATCGCGGGGGCGCGCTTCCAGGCCAACCGCCTGGCGGTGTTCGGCTTCGCGGTGGCGGCGAGCCTGGCGCTGCTCGCGCTGCTGCGCTGGACCATGTTGGGCAAGGCGGTGCGCGCGATGATGCAGTCGCCCGCCGGGGCGCAGCTCGTGGGCATCGACACCCGCACCCTGCACCCGGTGGTGTTCGGAGCCGGGCTCGCGCTCGCCGGCGTCGCCGGGGGGCTGCTCTCGATGGTCTACGAGATCTCGCCCTCGATGGGCGAGCCCTATACCGTGACCGCGCTCATCGTCATCACGCTCGGGGGCCTGGGCAGCGCGCTCGGCAGCCTGCTCGGGGGCTTCATCCTGGGGCTGGTCGAGGCCTTCGGCATGCACTTCACCAGCCCCTCGCTCAAGATGGTGCTCTCCTACGGGGTGCTCGTGGCGGTGCTCCTGGCGCGGCCCAAGGGCCTGTTCTCCCGATGAAAACGACGCGCGAGCAGCTGCTTGCGACGCTTGCCTGCGGCGTCGTGCTCGCGGCTGCGCCCTGGCTGCTGTCGGATTTCCTGCTCGCGCTCGCGCTCAGTTGCCTGATGTACGCGGCGCTCGCGCTGAGCTGGGCGATGTTCTGCGGGCCCACCAACTACCTCTCGCTCGCCACCTCGGCGTTCTTCGGCCTGGGCGCCTACGTCACCGCCTGGAGCCTCGGCACGCTGCCCTACGGCGCGGCGGTGCTCGCGGGCGGCCTCGCCGGATCGGCGTTCGCCGCCCTCATCGGCGCAGGCGTGCTGCACCTGCGCGGCGCATACTTCGCGGTGATCACTTTCGGCCTGGGAGAGCTCGCGTTGCACTCGATCACCTACACCGAGAAGACGTACTTCCACACTGCGGGCCGCATCATCGGCGACCCGCCGGAGAACGCGGTGATCTACTGGACGGTGCTCGCGCTCGCGCTCGCCGCGGCCGCGACCGCGATCCTGGTGCGCTCGAGCCGGCTCGGCACCGCGCTGCGCGGCATCGGCTCGGACGAAGAGCGCGCGCAGACGCTCGGCGTGGCGACGCGCCGCGTCAAGGTGCTCGCCTTCTCGGCTTCGGCGTTCTTCCCCGGGGCGCTGGGCGCGGCGATGGCGGTGCGCTGGACCTACATCGAGCCGCTCTCGGTGTTCAACCCGTTCATCGGCTTCCAGACCGTGCTGATCGCGATGCTGGGCGGCGCGCAGACGCTCCTCGGGCCGATCGTCTCCGCGGTCTTCTTTACCCTGGTGAGCGAGTTCCTGCGCCTGCGTTTCCCCTATGTGTTCCTGATCCTGCTGGGGCTCCTGCTGATCGTGCTGATCCTCTACCTGCCGGGGGGGCTGGCCTCGCTGCTGCAGCGCCGCTTCTGGAGGGCCGGTGCCCGCTGAAGTCCTGCTCGCGGCGCGCGCGATCACGGTGCGCTTCGGCGGCCTCGTGGCCGTGGACCGCGTCGACCTGGAAGTGCGCCACGGGGAGCTGGTGGGCCTCATCGGCCCCAACGGCGCCGGCAAGACGACGTTCTTCCACGCGCTCTCCGGGGTGCTCGAGCCCGATGAGGGGCGCCTGCTCGTAGGGGGCGAGGACCTCACCGGCAGAGCGCCGCATGTTTTCGCCAGCCACGGCGTGGCGCGCACCTTCCAGACGCCGCGGGTGTTTCGCGAGATGACGGCGGAGCAGAACGTGCGCTTCGGCCTGGAGTTCGCGGGCAGAACGCGCGCGCACGCGCACCACGCGTTCGACGACGCGGGCACCATCCTCGGCGTCCTCGGCCTGGAGGCCGCCGCCGAGGTGCCCGCCGGCGCGCTCACGCCCGCGCGCCAGCGCCTGCTCGAGATCGGCATGGCGCTCGGCGCGCGCCCGCGCGTGCTGCTCCTGGACGAGATCGCCGCCGGCCTCACGCACGCGGAGATCGACGGCGCGGCGCAGCTCATCCGGCGCGTGCGCGACGAGCTGGGCGTGGCCGTGATCTGGATCGAGCACGCCGTGCGCATGCTGATGAGCCACGTGGAGCGCGTCGCGGTGCTGCACCAGGGACGCAAGATCGCGGATGGCGACCCGCGCGCGGTGGCCAGGGACCCCGGGGTGATCGAGGCCTACCTCGGCGAGGAGGGCGAGCCGGTGCGGGAGGCCGCGTGAGCGCCGGGCTGGCGGTGCGCGGGCTCTGCGCGGGCTACGGCGGCATCCGCGTGCTCGATGGCGTGAGCCTCGAGGCGCCGCCAGGCGAGCTGACCGTCGTGGTCGGCTCCAACGGCGCCGGCAAGACGACGCTCTTGCGCGCGGTTTCGGGCCTGATCCCGCGGACCGGAGAGGTGCTGTTCGACGGCGCGCCGCTGCCCGAGGCCCCTTCGGCGATCGTCTCGCGGGGCCTCGCCCAGGTGCCCGAGGGGAGGCAGCTGTTTCCCCAGATGACGGTACGGGAGAACCTCGAGCTGGGGGGCTACCTCCTGCCGCGAGGCGAGCGCGAGGCGCGCCTTGAGCGCGTGCTCGAGCTCTTCCCGCGGCTCGCCGAGCGCCGGGCGCAGCTCGCCGGCACGATGTCGGGCGGCGAGCAGCAGATGCTCGCCGTGGGCCGCGCCCTCATGGGCCGGCCGCGCCTCCTGATGCTCGACGAGCCCTCGCTCGGCCTCGCGCCGAGGATGGTCGACGAGCTGCTCGCGATCGTGCGCCGCATACGCGACGACGGCGTCACCATCCTGCTCGTAGAGCAAAATGTCGCCAAGGCGCTCGCGATCGCGCAAGGCGCGTACGTCATCGAGCGCGGCGCGGTGGTGATGAAAGGCCCCGCAGGCAGGCTGCTCAAGTCCGAGCAGCTGCGCGCGGCCTACCTCGGCGCCGAGCGCAGGCCCGGAACGCTCACCTGGAAGGGAGGACTCTTCATGGCCCAGCAGCAGACCACCGCGGTGACCATCGCCGCCGAGAACGCCTGGAAAGGCAAGCTCTTCACCGGCCGCTGGCAGATGGCGAAGGGCGGCTCGCGCGAGGTGCTCGAGCCGGCCACCGGCAAGGTGCTGACCGAGGTCGGCGTCGCGGACGCCGAGGACGTGCGCGAGGCGGCAGCCGCCGCCGCGGCCGCGCAGCCCGAGTGGGCGGCGACGCCCGCCGAGCAGCGCGCCGCGGTGCTGCGGCGCGCGGCGCAACTGCTCGAGGCGCACGCCGAGTCGCTGCGGCCGTGGATCGTGCGCGAGACCGGCTCGATCCCGCCCAAGGCGGACTTCGAGCTGCACATGGTGACGGGGATCCTGCTGGAGGCCGCGGCGATCGCCACGCAGCCCCCGGGCATGATGCTGCCCTCGGGCCCCAAGCGCATGAGCTTCGCGCGGCGCGTGCCGCACGGCGTGGTGGGCGTGATCTCGCCCTTCAACGCGCCGCTGATCCTCTCGAGCCGCGCGGTAGCGCCCGCGCTTGCGCTGGGCAATGCGGTGGTGCTCAAGCCCGACCCGAGCACGCCGGTCACCGGCGGGTTCATGCTGGCGCGCCTGTTCGAGGCCGCGGGCCTGCCCGCGGGGCTGCTGCACGTGCTGCCCGGGGACGCGGCGGTGGGCGAGGCGCTGATCGCCGATCCCGATATCGCCATGATCTCGTTCACCGGCTCGACGGCGGCGGGCAGGCGCGTCGGCGAGCTGGCGAGCCGGCACCTGAAGCGCGTGACGCTCGAGCTGGGCGGCAAGAACTCCACCATCGTGCTCGACGACGCGGACCTCGATGTCGCCGCCTCCAGCGCCGCCTGGGGCGCGTACCTCCACCAGGGCCAGATCTGCATGGCGACCGGCACCGTGCTCGCGCAGCGCAAGATCGCGCGCGAGCTCACCGAGCGCCTGGTCGCCAAGGCGAAGCAGCTGCCGGTCGGCGACCCGAGCGCGGGGCAGTGCGCCCTCGGGCCGATCATCAACGCCCGCCAGATCGAGCGCATCGACGGCATCGTCAAGGACGCGGTGGCGAAGGGCGCCGTCCTGCGCGCGGGCGGGACGTACGACAGGTTGTTCTACAGCCCCACGGTGCTCGAGAACGTGAAGCCCGACATGCGGGTGTACACCGAGGAAGTCTTCGGCCCGGTGCTTTCGGTGGTGACCTTCGACACCGACGAGGAGGCGATCGCGCTGAACAACGCCACCGAGTACGGCCTGTCCACCGGCGTGATCACCCAGTCGATGGAGCGCGCGATGAACTTCACCGCCAGGCTCAGGACGGGGATCATCCACATCAACGACCAGACCGTGGCCGACGAGCCCTGGGTGCCGTTCGGCGGGCGCGGGGCCTCCGGCAACGGGGGTCGCCACGGCGGCGTCGCCAACTGGGAGGAGTTCACCCAGTGGCAGTGGGTCACGATCCAGGATCGCGCAACTCCCTATCCCTTTTGAGGATTTCTGCTGTAACGACGCTGTAACCTGCGCGGTCCAGACTCGCGCCCGTCAACCACGGGAGAGCGAGCCATGAGACTGAAGTACGAAGTTCGGGCGCTGGCGATGGCCGGCACGCTGGTTGCGGCGCAGGCCGCGGTCGCCCAGCAGGTCGTCAAGATCGACGGTTCGAGCACGGTCTATCCGGTGACCGAGGCGGTGGCGGAGGAGTTTCAGAAGGCCAAGAAGCAGAAGATCAAGGTCACGGTCGGCATCTCCGGCACCGGTGGCGGGTTCAAGAAGTTCTGCCGCGGCGAAACCGACATCTCGGATGCCTCGCGCCCGATCCTGAAGAAGGAGATGGGCGATTGCAAGGCGGCTGGCATCGAGTACATCGAGCTGCCGGTGGCGTTCGATGCGCTCACGGTCGTGGTGCACCCGAAGAACGGCTTCATCCAGGCGATGACGGTCGCCGAGCTGAAGAAGATGTGGCAGCCGGCCGCGCAGGGCAAGATCCTGAAGTGGAACCAGGTCAATCCGCAGTGGCCGGACGCCCCGCTCAAGCTCTTCGGCGCCGGCGCCGATTCCGGCACCTTCGACTACTTCACCGAGGCGATCACCGGCAAGTCCAAGTCCTCGCGCGGCGACTTCACGGCTTCCGAGGACGACAACGTGCTGGTGCAGGGCGTGTCACGCGACGTGAACGCGCTGGGCTTCTTCGGCTTCGCCTACTACGTCGAGAACAAGGACAAGCTGAAGGCGGTGCCGATCGTCAACGAGAAGGGCCAGCCGGTCGCGCCTTCCATGGACGCCGTGCTCAAGGGCAGCTACTCGCCGCTCGCGCGCCCGATCTTCATCTACGTCAACCGGAAATCGCTCGACAAGCCCGAAGTGAAGGAGTTCGCCGAGTACTACATGAAGCACGGCGCCAAGCTCTCGCGCGAGGTCAAGTACGTGCCGCTGCCCGATGTTGCCTACACCCACAACCTGGAGACGATCGCCAGGAAGACCGTGGGGACCAAGTTCGGCGGCGAGAACAGGGTCGGTCTGACGATCGAAGAGCTGATGAAGCTCGAAGCCAAGCTCTGAGCCGCCCGCGACCCGGCCGCCCGCGGCCTGCCGCGGGCGGTTGTTCGTTGATACCATAGGCGATCGAACCCGATGTCCGCCGTTGTGCCCGGCGAAATCTCCGCTGCGCCCCATAGCGGGGCGATGACCGCCCGTCTCGCCTACCGGCGCTCGCGCATCTGGCGGGAGCGGACGATCGAGGGCGTGCTTTTCCTCGCGGCGATGGTCTCGGTGTTCACCACCGTCGGCATCGTCTACGTGCTGGTCAAGGAATCCGTGGTGTTCTTTCAGACCGTGCCGCTGCGGGACTTCCTCACCGACACGCAGTGGACGCCGCTGTTCGACGACGCGCACTTCGGCGTCATGGTGCTGCTGTCGGGGACGCTGACGAGCTCGGTGGTGGCGCTGGCCATCGCGATTCCGCTCGGCACGATCATCGCCATCTATCTCTCCGAGTTCGCCCCCTTCGCGGTGCGCGAGGTGGCCAAGCCCTTCCTCGAGCTGCTGGGAGGCGTGCCGACCATCGTCTACGGCTACTTCGCGCTGCTGTTCGTGACGCCGATCCTGCAGTGGTTCTACCCCGAGCTGCCGGGCTTCAATCTGCTGTCGGCGGGCATCGTCATGGGCATCATGATCATCCCGTACGTCAGCTCGATCTCGGAGGACGCGATGCGCGCGGTGCCGATGAGCCTGCGCGAGGGCTCCTACGCGATGGGCGCGACGCGCTTCCAGACCGCGACCCGGGTGGTGGTGCCGGCGGCGTTCTCGGGCATCGCCTCGGCCTACATTCTGGGCATCTCGCGGGCGGTCGGGGAGACCATGATCCTGGCCGTGGCGGCGGGCCAGCAGCCCAATCTCACCCTCAACCCGCTCGAGCCGGCCGCCACCATCACCGCCTACATCGTGCAGGTGGCGCTCGGCGACCTGCCGCACGGCTCGATCGGCTACCAGACGATCTTCGCCGCCGGGCTGACGCTGATGCTGTTCACGCTCGCCTGCAACATCGGCGGCCACATGCTGCGCAAGACCTTCCGCGAGGCCTATTGATGGAGCACGTGCGCGACCTCGGGCAGATCCGCGCGCTGATCGCGAGCCACAAGCGCCGGGACGCGGTGTTCGCCTGCGTCGGCGTGGTCGCGCTGATGATCGGCGTGCTGACGTTCGCCGCGCTGTTCGCCGACATGGCGTTGAAGGGCGTGCCGCGGCTCGACTGGGACTTCTTCACCAGCTATCCGTCGCGCCGGGCCGGCCAGGCGGGTATCCTGACGGCGTGGGTCGGGTCCTGCCTGGTGATGCTGACCACTGCGGCGGTCGCGGTTCCGCTCGGCGTGGCGGCGGGGCTGTACCTCGAGGAGTACGCGCCCAGGAACTGGGTCACCGACATCATCGAGATCAACATCACCAACCTGGCGGGCGTGCCCTCGATCATCTACGGGCTGCTCGCGCTGGGCCTGTTCGTGTACCAGTTCGGCTTCGGCCAGTCGATCCTCTCGGCCGGGCTGACGCTCGCGCTCCTCATCCTTCCGGTGGTGATCGTCGCCACGCGAGAGTCGATCCGCGCCATCCCGCAGGGAATCCGCGAGGGCGCCTACGCCCTGGGGGGCACGCAGTGGCAGGTGTGCCGGGACCACATCCTGCCCTACTCGTCCGCGGGCATCCTCACCGGCGTCATCATCGGCATGGCGCGCGCGATCGGCGAGACCGCGCCGGTGATCACCATCGGGGCACTGACCTTCATCGCCTTCCTGCCGCCGGCTCCGGTCAAGGCGGAGCCGCCGTTCGTCTCGTTCGAATGGCTGATGTCGCCCTTCACCGTGATGCCGATCCAGATGTTCAACTGGACGTCGCGTCCCGAGGCGGCGTTCCTGGTGAACGCCGCCGCCGCGGGTTTCATCCTCGTGCTGATGACCCTGGCCATGAACGGCCTCGCCATCTGGCTGCGCTACCGCCTGCGCAAGAAAATAAAATGGTGAATCCATGCCCGCCGTGTCCGTAGCCGCCGTGGCCGAACCCCGCCCTGAGGCCGGCACGCAGCCCGTGCCCAAGGCCGAAGCGAGGAATCTCAGCTTCTACTACGGCGCCTTCCGCGCGCTGAAGAGCCTGAACCTGGTGGTGCACGAGCGCCAGGTCACCGCCCTCATCGGCCCCTCGGGGTGCGGCAAGTCCACGTTCCTGCGCTGCTTCAACCGGATGCACGACCTCTATCCAGGCAACCGCTACGAGGGCGAGATCCGCATCTACCCCGACGACATGAACCTGCTCGAGGCGTCGGTGGACCCGATCGAGGTGCGCATGCGCCTCTCGATGGTGTTCCAGAAGCCCAACCCGTTCCCCAAGTCGATCTTCGAGAACGTCGCCTACGGCCTGCGGGTCCGGGGCGAGCGCTCCAAGCGGGCGCTTGCCGACAAGGTCGAGGCCGCGCTGAGGGGCGCAGCGCTCTGGGACGAGGTCAAGGACCGGCTGCAGGATCTCGCGTTCAACCTCTCCGGCGGTCAGCAGCAGCGGCTGTGCATCGCGCGCGCGCTCGCCACCGACCCGGAGATCCTGCTGTTCGACGAGCCGACTTCCGCCCTCGATCCCATCGCCACGGCCTCGATCGAGGAGCTGATCCACGACTTGAAGACCCGGGTGACGATCCTCATCGTCACCCACAACATGCAGCAGGCGGCGCGGGTCTCCGACTTCACCGCCTACATGTACCTCGGCGACCTGATCGAGTTCGGCCGCACCGACGAGCTGTTCATCAAGCCGAAGAACAAGCAGACCGAGGACTACATCACCGGCAGGTTCGGATGAAGGGAAACCCGACATGGGCGTGACCGAGCACATCTCCAAGGCCTTCGAGGCGGACCTCGACACGACGCGCACGCGCGTCCTGCAGATGGGCGGCCTGGTCGAGGCCCAGATCCTGTCTGCGACCGAGGCCTACACCTCGGGCGAAGCGCGGCTCATCGAGCAGGTGATCGAGAACGACGCGCGCGTCAACGGCTACGAGGTGGCGATCGACGGCGCCTGCGGGCAGATGCTGGTGCGGCGCCAGCCGGCGGCGATCGACCTGCGCACCATCATGGCCATCAGCAAGATCGTCACCGACCTCGAGCGCATGGGCGACGAGGCGAAGAAGATCGCGCGCATGGCCAGGCAGATCCGCGAGCACGGCGGCTTCCAGGCGCAGCGCTTCCCGGCGATCCGGCACGCCGCGCTGACCGCGGTCAAGATGCTGCGCGAGGCGCTGGACGCGTTCGCGCGCCTGGACATCGGCGCGGCCGCCGAGGTGCTCAAGGAGGACTCCGAGATCGACCGCGAATTCAAGGCCGTGCTGCGGCAGCTGATCACCTTCATGATGGAGGACCCGCGCACCATCACCCCGGCGCTGGAGACGCTGTGGGTCGCCAAGGCGATCGAGCGCATCGGCGACCATGCCAAGAACGTCGCCGAGCAGGTGATCTACATCGTCCGGGGGACGGATGTGCGCCACACCTCGTTCGCCGACATCGAGAAGGAACTCTCCAGGGAGTAGCGCTGCGCATGCCGGCATCAGTGCTGATCGTGGAGGACGAGCCCGCGATCCTCGAGCTGATCGGGGTCAACCTCGAGCACGCGGGCTACGAGACGCTGCGGGCGAAGAGCGCCGAGGAGGCGACGCGCTTCCTGCAGGAAGTGCTCCCCGACCTGGTGCTGCTCGACTGGATGCTGCCCGGGCAGTCCGGGCTCGCGCTCGCGCGCAAGCTCCGGGGCGACGCCCGCACGCGCGAGCTGCCGCTCATCTTCCTGACGGCGCGCGCCGAGGAGCCCGACAAGGTGGCCGGGCTCGAGGCGGGCGCCGACGACTACGTCACCAAGCCGTTCTCGACCAGGGAGCTGGTGGCGCGCATCCGCGCGGTGCTGCGGCGGCGCAAGCCCCAGCACGGCGATGCGCCCGTCGAGATCGCCGGCCTGCGCCTGGACCCGGCCGCGCACCGCGTCAGCGGCAACGGCCATGCGCTCGCGCTCGGGCCCACCGAGTTCCGCCTGCTGCACTACCTCATGACCCACCCCAACCGGGTCTACTCGCGCTCGCAGCTGCTCGACGAGGTCTGGGGGGACCACGTGTTCATCGAGGAGCGGACCGTGGACGTGCACATCCGGCGCCTGCGCCAGGCGCTCGCCGCGAGCGGGCACGACGCGCTCGTCGAGACGGTGCGCGGCAGCGGCTACGCCTTGCGTCCCGAGGCTGCCGCGGTCGGCCGGAGTTGAGGCCGGCGTGAGCCCGCTCGAGATCCTCCTCGGGCTGGCAGTCGGGGTGCTTGCCTGGCTGCTGTGGGGCGAGCGGCGCGAGTTCCGCAAGCTCCTGCGCTGGGCCTCGCAGCCGCGGCTCACCGACGCCCCCGAGGCCGAGGGCGGCTGGGGCGAGGTCTTCAACCACCTGCACCGCCACCGGCGCGCGAACCTGCACCGCCGCCGGCAGCTCGCGCAGCTGATCGTGCGCTCGCGCCGCGGCGCCCAGGCGCTGCCCTACGGCGTCGCCGTGCTCGACGGCGAGTTCCGCCTCGACTGGTGCAACGACGCGGCGGCCGCGCACCACGGCATCGACGCGGTGCGCGACCGCGGCCAGCCGATCGCCAACTTCGTGCGCGCGCCCGAGTTCACCGACTACCTGCGGCAGCGCGACTTCTCGGCGCCGGTGCGCCTGCGCTCGCTCGGGGCCGAGCGGCGCACGCTGGAGCTGCAGATCGTGGTGTTCGGCGAGGCGGAGCACCTGCTGCTGTCGCAGGACGTGACCGGCGCCGAGCGCCTGGAGGCGATGCGGCGCGACTTCGTCGCCAACGTGTCGCACGAGCTGCGCACGCCGCTCACCGTGCTCGTGGGCTTCCTGCAGACCATCCAGGACCTCAAGCTCGACGCCGGGCGGGTGCGCGACTACGTCGGCCTCATGGCGCCCCAGGCCGAGCGCATGAAGCGGCTGATCGAGGACCTGCTCACGCTCTCGGCGCTCGAGCACGCGCCCGCGCCGCCGCCGGCGCAGCGCGTCCCGCTGCGCCCGCTGCTCGAGCGCGTGCGCTCGGAAGCGCAGGCGCTCAGCAAGGGCCGTCACCGCGTCACGCTCGAGATCGCGGGCGCGCACGACCTGCTGGGCGCCGAGAACGAGATCGCGAGCGCCTTCCTCAACCTCGCCACGAACGCGGTGCGCTACACGCCCCCCGGCGGGGAGGTGCGGCTCGCCTGGCATGCGGATGCCGACGGCGGCGAGTTCTCGGTGACCGACACCGGGATCGGCATCGAGCCCGAGCACCTGCCGCGGCTGACCGAGCGCTTCTACCGCGTGGACCGCGGCCGCTCGCGCGAGACCGGCGGCACCGGGCTGGGCCTGTCCATCGTCAAGCACGCGCTGGCGCGCCACCACGGCGCGCTCGGGATCGAAAGCGCGCCCGGCAAGGGCAGCCGCTTCGCCGCGAGGTTTCCGGCCTCGCGCCTGGTCGCGGCGGCGCAGAAGGTGCCGGGGTAGGATGGCGCCATGGAGCTGATCCTGTGGCGGCACGCCGACGCGGAGGAGGGGGAGCCGGACCTCGACCGCAGCCTCACCGGCAAGGGCCGCAAGCAGGCCGAGCGCGTCGCGCGCTGGCTGCAGCGCCACCTGCCCTCGAAGTACCGCGTCGTGTCGAGCCCCGCGCGGCGCGCGCGCGAGACCGCGGAAGCCCTCGGCGAAAGGTTCAAAGTCTCGCCGCGCCTCGCGCCGGGCGCCTCTGCAGCGGCGATCGCCGAGGCCGCGGGCTGGCCGCGGCGCCGCGGCGTGGCGGTGCTCGTGGGCCACCAGCCCGACCTGGGGCGCGCGGCAGCGAGCCTCGTGGCGGGGGCGGCCGCCGAGTGGAGCGTGAAGAAAGGCGGGCTGTGGTGGCTCGAGTACCGCGTGCGCGGCCGCCAGGCGCAGGTGGTGGTGCGCGCCGTGATCGCGCCCGATCTGGTCTAGGTCCGCCCGAGCTGCGCCACCTTGCGCTCGGAAAGGCCGCTCAGCGCGAAGCGCGTGCCGACCGACTTCCAGCGGTCCGTCTCGGCCTCCAGCGCCGCCGCCGAGAGCGGGTTCTCCTCGAGCCACGCTTGCGGCAGCCCGAGCACGAACCCTGCCGCGTCTCCCGAGACGCGCAGCGCCGGCAGCCTGACGTCGGTGCGGCTGCGAAGCACCAGCGTCGCCACGCGCAGCGCGAACACCAGGTTCCAGTCCTCGCCCTCCAGGCCGGCGTCGCGCACCTTGCCGAGCTTGCCGCGGTGCGCGAGCACCAGGCGCGCGAGGCGCTGCTGCTCCATGCGCGAGAAGCCGGGCATGTCGGCGTTGGAGAGCACGTAGGCGGAGTGCTTGTGGTACTGCGCATGCTCGATCGACAGGCCGATCTCCGCCAGGCGCGCCGCCCAGTCGAGCATCAGCCGGTCCGCCTCGTCCTTGTCGCCGCCGAGGGCCTCGTAGATCTTCACGGCGAGCGCGCGCACCCGCTCGGCCTGCGCGGCATCGACGTGGTAGCGGCGCATGAACTGGGCCACGGTCGCCTCGCGCATGTCGCGGTGCTCGACGCGTCCCAGCAGGTCGTAGAGCACGCCGTGGCGCAGGGCGCCTTCGGACACCTTCATCGATTCGATCCCCAGCTCGTCCAGCACCGCCTTGAGGATCGCCACCCCTCCGGGCAGCACCGGCGCGCGCCCGGCGCGCAGGCCGGCGATGCGGTCCGGATCGGCACGCTCGTGCTTGATGAGCTGGCTCCTCAGGCGTTCCAGCCCTTCGCGCGTGATGCCCTCGGCGGCATGGCCGTTCTCGGCGAGGATCGCCTCGATCGAGCGCGCGTTGCCCGAGGAGCCCACCGCCTCCTGCCAGCCGCGCGCGCGGTACGCGCCGACGATGCCGGCGAGCTCCTGGCGCGCCGCGAGCTCGGCGGCCTTCATGCGCGCCTTGTCGATGCGCCCTTCCGGGAAGAACCGCAGGCTGTAGCTGACGCAGCCCATGAAGAGCGACTCGGTCATCTCGGGCTCGAAGCCCGTGCCGATGACGAACTCGGTGGAGCCGCCGCCGACGTCCACCACCAGGCGCCGCGCATCCTTCTCACCTTGCGCCGGGGGCATGGAGTGCGCCACGCCGAGGTAGACGAGCCGCGCCTCCTCGCGCCCGGCGATCACCTCGATCGGGAAGCCGAGCGCCTGACGGGCCTCGCGCAGGAACTGCGGCGCGTTCTTCGCCACCCGCAGCGTGTTGGTGCCGACCGCGCGCACCGCCTGGCGCGGCAGGCCGCGCAGCCGCTCGCCGAACTTGCCGATCGCCTCGAGCGCGCGCGCCTGGCTGGCACGGTCGATGCGCTTGTCGGCGGTCAGGCCCCCGCCGAGGCGCACCACCTCGCGCACCGCGTCCAGGGGATAGACCTGGCCGTCCATCACGCGCCCGACCAGCAGGTGGAAGCTGTTCGAGCCGAGGTCTACCGCGGCGAGGACGTCCGGACGGCCCATTCGGATAAAATTAGCACCCCCGTACCGCGGGGGCAAACCGCGTCCCGGCGGCCTCACCGGCCAACCCCCAGATGATCAAGAAAGCGCTGCCGCCGTCGCACTTCCTCAACCGGGAGCTGGGACAGCTCGAGTTCAACCGGCGCGTGCTCGCGCTCGCTGCCGACGACGCGATGCCGCTGCTCGAGCGCCTGCGCTTTCTCACCATCGTGTCCTCCAACCTCGACGAGTTCTTCGAGATCCGGGTGGCGGGACTCAAGGAGCAGATCAAGATCGGCGTCAAGGAGACGGGACCCGACGGCCGCAGCCCGGCGGAGGCCTTCGCCCAGGTCTGCGCGCAGGCGCACACGCTGGTGGGCGAGCAGTACCAGCTGCTGAACGCCGTGATCCTGCCCGCGCTCGCGCGCGAGGGCGTGCTGTTCCTCAAGCGCGAGGGCTGGACCGACGCCCAGCGCGCCTGGATCAAGGACTACTTCACGCGCCAGCTGCTGCCGGTGCTCACCCCGATCGGGCTGGACCCGGCCCATCCCTTCCCGCGCGTGCTCAACAAGTCGCTCAACTTCGCCATCGAGCTGGAGGGGCGCGACGCCTTCGGCCGCAAGTCGCGTGCCGCGATCGTGCAGGCCCCGCGCGCCCTGCCGCGGGCCATCCGCCTGCCGGCGGAGGTGGCGGGCGCGCCGCACGGCTTCGTGTTCCTGTCCTCGATCCTGCACGCCCACGTCGACGAGCTGTTCGCCGGCATGGAGGTGAAGGGCTGCCACCAGTTCCGCGTCACGCGCAACTCCGACCTCTTCGTCGACGAGGAGGAAATCAAGAACATGCGCATCGCGGTGCAGGGCGAGCTGCTGCACCGGCATTTCGGCGACGCGGTGCGGCTGGAGGTCGCGGAGAACTGCTCGCCCGGGACGATGGAGTTCCTGCTGCAGCAGTTCGGGCTCGCGCAGGAAGACCTGTACCGCGTCGACGGCCCGGTGAACCTGTACCGGCTGCGCGAGGTCCACGACCAGGTCGAGCGCCCGGACCTCAAGTACCCGCCCTTCCAGCCGGGGCTGCCGGCGGCGCTTGCGCGCAGCGGCGACATCTACGCGGCCCTCGCGGCGCGCGACGTGCTCCTGCACCACCCCTACGAGTCGTTCCTGCCGGTGATCGAGTTCATCCGCACCTCGGTCTCCGACCCGCGCGTGCTCGCGATCAAGCAGACCGTCTACCGCACCGGCACCGACTCGGAGCTGATGGAGATCCTGATCGAGGCGGCGCGCCGCGGCAAGGAGGTGACGGTGGTGCTCGAGCTGATGGCGAGGTTCGACGAGGAGACCAACATCGGCTGGGCCTCGCGCCTGGAGGAGGTCGGCGCGCACGTCATCTACGGCGTGGTGGGCCACAAGACGCACGCCAAGATGGCGCTGGTGGTGCGCCGCGAGGACACGCCCGCGGGCAGCGTGCTCAAGCGTTACGCCCATCTCGCCACCGGCAACTACCACCCGAGCACCGCGCGCCAGTACACCGACTTCGGCCTCATGACCTCCAACGAGGACCTCTGCGCCGACGTCAACGAGGTGTTCAAGCAGCTCACGGGCCTCGGGCGCGCCGCGCGCATGAAGCACCTCTGGCTCTCGCCCTTCACCCTGCACAAGCGCATCGTCACGGCGGTGAGGAACGAGGCGCGTCTCGCCAAGGAGGGCAGGAGCGCGCGCATCGTCGCCAAGATGAACGCGCTGCTCGAGCCCGAGATCATCGAGGAGCTCTACGCGGCCTCCCAGGCGGGCGTGCAGATCGATCTCATCGTGCGCGGCGTGTGCGCGCTCAGGCCGGGCGTGGAGGGGCTCTCGGAGAACATCCGCGTGCGCTCGATCGTGGGGCGGTTCCTCGAGCACTCGCGGGTGTTCCTGTTCCACAACGACGGCGCCGAGGACGTGTGGCTCGCGAGCGCCGACTGGATGGACCGCAACTTCTTCCGGCGCATCGAGCTCGGCTTCCCGGTGCTCGACCCGGCGCTCAAGAGCCGCGTCATCGCCGAGGGGCTGCAGGCCTATCTCGAGGACGCGGCGCAGACCTGGATCATGAAGGCCGACGGCGGCTACGAGCGGCCGGCGGCGCGCCGCGGCAAGCCGCGCGCGGTGCAGCAGGAGCTGCTCGCGCAGCTCGCGGTGCCGGCCACGTGGTCAGCCGCGAGCCGGCGCGAGGCCGAGGAAATGCCGGGCATGGCGCGCGTCTAGGGCGATGCGGCCGCCGCAGCGAGGCGCGACAGGCGTGAGGCGGCTCGCCGAAGCGACGCGGGCTTCGCTCGCGGGACTGGCGCAGGCCGCGCGCCACGAGGCCGCCTTCCGCCAGGAACTGCTGCTTGCGGCCGTGCTCGTGCCCCTCGGCCTGTACCTGGGCGGGAACGGCGCCGAACGCGCGCTGCTCGCCGGCAGCATCCTGCTCGTGCTGGTCGTCGAGCTGCTCAACTCGGCGCTCGAGGCGGCGGTGGATCGCGTCTCGCTGGAGCCGCATGGCCTCTCGGCTCGCGCCAAGGATCTCGGCAGCGCGGCGGTGATGCTGTCGCTAGGGATCGCGGGCCTGGTCTGGGCCTTGGTGCTTCTGACGTAATCCGTTGACGGATTGGAAGATATGGCTTCGCTTGACGCGGGTACATAATTCGACTATTCTAGAAATATGGAAACGACCCAGGCGATCGAAGCGCTCGGAGCGCTCGCCCAGGCGAGCCGGCTCGAGGTGTTCCGGATGCTCGTACAGGCGGGCCCTGCGGGGCTCGCGGCGGGCGCCATCGGCGCCCGGCTCGGGCTGCCCCCGGCGACCCTCTCCTTTCACCTGGCGCAGCTGGTGCGCGCGGGGCTCGCGACGAGCCGCCAAGCGGGGCGCTTCGTCATCTACAGCGCCGATTTCCGGAACATGACCCGGCTCGTCGGCTACCCCACCGAGAACTGCTGCGGCGGGGCGGCCTGCACGCCGCAGTCCCAACCCATCGTCATCGAAAGGAAGACCCATGAAACGGCTCCACGTGCACGTCGGCGTGCATGACCTCGAGAGCAGCATCCGCTTCTACTCGGCGCTGTTCGCCGCGCAGCCCACGGTGAAGAAGGACGACTACGCCAAGTGGCAGCTCGAGGACCCGCGCGTCAACTTCGCCATCTCCACGCGCGGCAAGAAAGGCGGGCTCGACCACCTCGGCATCCAGGCCGAGGACGCGCGCGAGCTGGAGGAACTGCGCGTGCGCCTCGCGCAGGCCGACGTCTCTGCGCTCGAGCAGAAGGGCACGCAGTGCTGCTACGCGAAGAGCGACAAGTACTGGACGCTCGATCCGCAGGGGATCGCCTGGGAGTCGTTCCACACGCTGGAGTCGGCGCCGGTGTACGGCGAATCGAGGCCCGCGGAGATGCCCGCCGCGAAGGCGGCCTGCTGCGCGCCGGCGGCCTGAGGCCGCGTCCGTGCACCGCGACGAAGCCGGCTGGCGCGGGCGGCGCAGGCACTGAGGTGCAGCTGCTCGCGGCCCGCCTGTGGCGCGGGCAGACGACCAACTTCCGCTCCGAGGGAGGCGGCTTCGCGCCGCTCATCGTGCTGGCGTGAGCGGGGCGGCAGCGATGAGCGCCTTCGAGCGCTGGCTCACGCTCTGGGTGTTCCTGTGCATCGGCGCCGGGATCGCGCTCGGCCAGGCGCTCCCCGGGCCGATTCGCGCGCTCGGCGCGATGGAGCTCGCGCGCGTCAACCTCCCCGTGGGCCTGCTCATCTGGGTGATGATCGTGCCGATGCTGCTGCGCGTCGACTTCGGCGCGCTGCGGCAGGTGCGCTCGCACCTGCGCGGCATCGGCGTCACGCTCGCCGTCAACTGGCTGGTGAAGCCGTTCTCGATGGCGTTCCTCGCCTGGCTCTTCCTGCGCGAGCTCTTCGCCCCGTGGCTGCCGGCGGCGCAGATCGACTCGTATGTGGCGGGGCTCATCCTGCTCGCGGCGGCGCCCTGCACCGCGATGGTGTTCGTCTGGAGCCGGCTGACGAACGGCGACCCCTACTTCACGCTGACGCAGGTCGCGCTAAACGACACGATCATGGTGTTTGCCTTCGCCCCAATCGTCGCGCTGCTGCTGGGTCTCGCCTCGATCACGGTGCCCTGGGACACCCTGCTCACCTCCGTCGTCCTGTATATCGTCATCCCGGTGATCCTGGCGCAGCTCTGGCGCCGGCGCGTGCTCGCGCTCGGGCCGGGGGCGCTCGAGGCGCTGCTCGCGCGGCTGCAGCCCTGGTCGGTGGCGGCGCTGCTCGCGACGCTGGTGCTGCTCTTCGGCTTCCAGGGCGACGCCATCCTCGCGCAGCCGCTCGTCATCGCGCTGCTCGCCGTGCCGATCCTGGTCCAGGTGCTCTTCAATTCGGCGCTCGCCTACGGGCTGAACCGTCTCGTCGGGGAGAAGCACAGCATCGCCTGCCCATCGGCCCTCATCGGCGCGTCGAACTTCTTCGAGCTCGCGGTCGCCGCGGCGATCAGCCTGTTCGGCTTCGAGTCGGGGGCCGCGCTCGCCACCGTGGTCGGCGTGCTGATCGAGGTCCCGGTGATGCTGCTGGTGGTGGCCGCAGCCAATCGCTCGAAGGCGTGGTACGAGCGCACGGCAATAGCGTGACAGTTCGGTGACGGTGCCCGGCCGGCGCAGTTTCGGAGATACTGCCCCGCGCTCCAAGGAGGAGATTTCCGCATGTCATCCATGACCCTGGACGTCCTCTTTCTCTGCACCGGCAACTCGGCGCGCAGCATCATGGCCGAGGTGCTGCTCAACGCCATGGCGCCCGGCCGCTTCAGGGCCTGGAGCGCGGGGAGCCACCCGGCCGGGAGCGTCAACCGCTTCGCGCTCGAGCTGCTGCAGAAGAACCGGCTCCCTACCGAGGGCCTGCGCTCGAAGAGCTGGGACGAGTTTGCCGCGCCCGGCGCGCCCCGCATGGACTTCGTCTTCACCGTCTGCGACCAGGCCGCGGGCGAGGTCTGCCCCGTCTGGCCCGGGCAGCCGATGAGCGCGCACTGGGGCATCAACGATCCGGCCGCGGCCGAAGGCGACGATCAGGCGAAGCGGCGCGCCTTCTTCAAGGCCTACAACGAGCTGCAGAACCGGCTCTCGATCTTCGTCAGCCTGCCGCTGGACAAGCTCGACCGGCTCGGCCTGCAGCGGCGGCTGGAGGAGATCGGGCGCATCGGCGGCCCGGAAGCGAAGGACGCGGCCTAGGGCCGGGCCGAAGCGCGCTCGAGCGCCGCGCGCAACACGCGGTTGTTGTGATCCTGCACGATGAGCTGGCTCCTGAAGAGCGCGTAGAGCTCGAGCGCGGCCACGCCCAGAAGCACGAGGATCCCGAGCGCCCAGAGATCGGTGAAGAAGAGCGCGATGGCGGCAATCGCGCCCGCGAGCTCACCCACGCCGCGCGCCCAGTTCCGGAGATAGAAGTGGTGCAGCCCCGAGACGAGGAGCCAATTGAGCGCCGCATAGGTGTCGGGGTCGCGAAGCTGCTTCTCCGCCTCGCGGTAGACTTCCGCGCGGCGCGCGTCCGGCAGCTTCGCGAGCGCGGCGCGAAGCGCCTCCTCCTCGCGCTCGACCGCGTCGCGGCTCAGCACACCGGGTCGGAGCGCCTCGCCACCGCGTCGCGCTCCGTGCAGCGGCAGATCCGCGCGAATCCCAGCCGCAACCCGCGCGCGGCGCCGTGCCTGAGCAGCGCCTGGCGCATGTACTCGGAGCAGGAGGGCTCGAAGTTGCAATCAACGTTGTAGCGCAGCCCCCCGCCGCGCGTCTGGTAGCGCTCGATGAGCCGGACGAGGAGCCGGGCGAGCATCGTCACCTGCCCAGCGTCACGATCGCCGCCTCGCGGCTCCAGAAGAGCCAGAAGCGCTTCATCTCGATCACCATGAAGACGAGTTGCCAGCCCTCGGCGGCGTGCTTGTTGAGCTCGACCTCGATCCGCTTCAGCGGCAGCCCCGAAGCGCCGAGGAAGATCGTGCCGCAGCCGCCCTCGGCGACGTGGATCACCTTGTACTCGCGATACGCCATGCCTTTCTCCCCCTAGAAAGTTCCCGGAAACGCACCTCCGTCCATCAGCAGGTTCTGCCCGGTGATGAAGCCCGCGTGCACGCTGCACAGGAACGCGCACGCCGCGCCGAACTCGTCGATGTTGCCGAAGCGCTTCGCCGGGTTGGCCTCGGCGCGCATGCGCGCGAGCTCCTCGGGCGTCTTGCCGAGCCTGGGCGCGTTGAACGCGAAGTTCGAGCGCAGCCGGTCGGTGTCGAAAGGCCCCGGGAGCAGGTTGTTGATCGTGACATTGTGCTGCGCGGTCTGGCGCGAGAGCCCGGCGACGAAGCCCGTGAGCCCGGTGCGCGCGCCGTTCGAGAGGCCCAGCTCCGGGATCGGCATCTTTACCGCGCCCGAGGTGATGTTGACGATGCGCCCGAACCTGCGCGCGATCATGCCATCGACGGTGGCCCTGATGAGCTCGATCGGCGTCAGCATGTTGGCGTCGAGCGCCTTCACCCAGTCCTCGCGCGACCAGTTGCGGAAGTCCCCCGGCGGCGGGCCGCCCGCGTTGTTGACCAGGATGTCGGGGCTCGGGCAGGCCTTGAGGGCGGCGGCGCGCCCCTCGGGCGTGGTGATGTCGCCGGCGACCGCGGTGACGCTCGCGCCGGTGCTCTTGCGGATCTCCGCGGCGGTCGCCTCGAGCGCTTCTTTTCCGCGCGCCGTGATGACGAGGCTCACGCCCTCGCGCGCGAGCGCCATGGCGCAGCCCTTGCCGAGGCCCTTCGATGCGGCGCACACGAGCGCCGTCCTGCCCTTGATTCCCAGGTCCATGCTCTCCTCCCCGTGACGCTAAAATTATGACATGGCGGGTCACTCCAGATGGGCGAACATCCAGCACCGCAAGGGCCGCCAGGACGCCAAGCGCGGCAAGATCTTCACCCGCCACATCAAGGAGATCACCGTAGCGGCGCGCCTGGGCGGCGGCGACCCTGGGGGCAATCCACGGCTGCGCCTCGCGCTCGAAAAAGCGCGCGCCGACAACCTGCCCGGGGACAACATCCAGCGCGCGATCAAGCGCGGCACGGGCGAGCTCGAGGGCGCGGCCTACGAGGAGGTGCGCTACGAGGGCTACGGGCCGGGCGGCGCGGCGCTGCTGGTCGAGTGTTTGACCGACAACCGCACGCGCACCGTGGCCGAGATTCGCCACGCCTTCGCGAAGAACGGCGGCAACCTGGGCGCGGACGGCTCGGTCGACTACCTCTTCAGGCACTGCGGGCAGCTGGTCTTCGAGCCGGGAGCGTCGGAAGAGAAAATCATGGAGGCGGCGCTCGAGGCGGGCGCCGACGACGTGCTCGCCAACGAGGACGGCTCGATCGAGGTGCTGTGCGCGCCGGCGCAGTTCGACGCCGTGAAGGCCGGCCTGGAGAGGGCGGGGTTGAAGCCCGGGCTCGCCGAGGTCACCATGAAGCCGGCTGCGGAGGTGCAGCTCGCGGGCGAGGAGGCGGCGCGCATGCGGCGGCTGCTCGATGCGCTCGAGGCGCTCGACGACGTGCAGGACGTCTATACCACCTCGGATCTCGAGACCTCGTGAGGATCCTCGGCGTCGATCCGGGCCTGCGCATCACCGGGTTCGGCGTCGTCGAGCGCCGCGGCAGCCGCCTTGCCTACGTGACGAGCGGCACCGTGCGCTCCGGATCGGGCGAGCTCGCCGCGCGCCTCAAGACGATCCTCGAGGGCCTCGCCGAGGTGATCGCGGCCAACCGCCCGCAGGAGGTCGCGATCGAGAAGGTGTTCGTGAACGTCAACGCGCAGTCCACGCTCGCGCTGGGGCAGGCGCGCGGCACTGCGATCTGCGCGGCCGTGCTCGCCGGGCTCCCGGTCGCGGAGTACACTGCCCTGCAGGTCAAGCAGTCCGTGGTCGGCAAGGGCCACGCCGAAAAAGAACAGGTCCAGCACATGGTGAGGCGCCTGCTCGCGCTCCCCGGGAACCCGAGCCCGGATGCCGCGGACGCGCTCGCCTGCGCCATCTGCCACGCGCACGCGGGCCGGCTCGGCGGTTTCTCCACGCGCGGCTACCGGATCAAGGGCGGGCGGCTCGTATGATCGGGCGGCTCGCCGGGAGGCTCCTAGCCAAGCACCCGCCGCAGGTGCTCCTCGACGTCGGTGGCGTCGCCTACGAGGTGGACGTGCCGATGAGCACCTTCTACGGGCTGCCGGCCACGGGCGAGGCGGTGACGCTGCACACGCACCTCGTGGTGCGCGAGGACGCGCAGCTGCTCTACGGGTTCGCGACGCTGGAAGAGCGCGCCGCGTTCCGCCAGCTCATCCGCATCGCGGGGGTGGGGGCGCGCACCGCGCTCGCGGTGCTCTCGGGGCTCTCGGTCGCCGACCTCGCGCAGGCGGTCGCCCTGCAGGAGCCTGGGCGGCTGACCAAGATCCCGGGCATCGGCAAGAAGACCGCGGAGCGGCTGCTGCTGGAATTGAAAGGCAAGCTCGCCGAGGCGCTGCCGGGCGCGGCGGCGCAGGCCGGCGCCGAGAGCTCGGGCGACATCCTGCACGCCCTGGTCGCCCTGGGCTACAGCCAGAAGGAGGCGCAGGCGGCGGTGCGGGGCCTCGCGCCGGGGATCGCCGTGGCCGAAGGCATCCGGCAGGCGCTCAAGTCGCTGGCGAAAGCGTGATAGACTGTCTTAGCTAACTAGTGGACTAACCCGTGGCCGACACCTTCAACGTGCACGAGGCGAAGACCCGCCTGTCGCAGCTCATCGACCGGGCGGAAGCCGGCGAGGAGATCGTGATCGCGCGGGCGAACAAGCCGGTGGTGAAGCTCGTGCCGGTGGCGCCGCGGCCGAAGCGGCGCGTCGCCGGACTCAACGCCGGCGGGGTCTACTGGATGGCTCCGGACTTCGACGCACCGCTTCCCGAGGAATTCTGGGACGGCGACCCGAACGACGCGCTGAACACCTGGATCCGCGAACGGCAGCGCAAGCGCGCGGCGGCGGCTAGGCGCGCGCGCGGCGGGACGGCGAGGCCGGCCCGGCGCCGCCGTGCCGGCCGCAGATGAGGCTGCTGCTCGATACCCATACGCTGATCTGGTGGGACCGCGAACCATCGCGACTTCCGGACCGGGTCCGTGATGCGATCCAGGCGCCCGGCAACGACCTGCTGCTGAGCATCGCGAGCGTGTGGGAAATGCAGATCAAGCAAAGCAAGGGTACGCTGCAGTTGGATCGGACGGTGCGGGCGACAGTGGAGTCGCAGCAGGAGCGCAACGGCGTGCAGGTCGTGGGCCTGACGCTGCCCCACGTCTGGGAGCTCGCGGAACTGCCCCTGTACCACAGCGATCCGTTTGATCGGATCCTGCTCGCGCAAGCGCGTGCCGATAGGCTCACCCTGGTTTCGCGTGACGCGGTGATGCGCAGGTACGGGGCGGAGGTACTCTGGTGATCGAAACCGACCGCCTCATCGCGGCCAAGCCCGCTTCCACCCAGGAGGAGCAGTTCGAGCGCAGCCTGCGCCCCGCGACGCTCGCCGAGTACATCGGCCAGGACAAGATCCGCGAGCAGTTCGGCATCTTCATCGAGGCGGCCCGGGGAAGGAACGAGGCGCTCGACCACGTGCTGCTGTTCGGCCCGCCGGGACTGGGCAAGACCACGCTCGCGCACATCGTGGCAAGAGAGATGGGCGTGAACCTGCGCCAGAGCTCGGGGCCGGTGCTCGAGCGTCCCGGGGACCTCGCCGCGATCCTCACCAACCTCGAGCCGCGCGATGTGCTCTTCATCGACGAGATCCACCGCCTCTCGCCCGTGGTCGAGGAGATCCTCTACCCGGCGCTCGAAGACTACCAGATCGACATCATGATCGGCGAGGGGCCGGCGGCGCGCTCGATCAAGCTCGACCTGCCCCCGTTCACCCTCGTCGGCGCTACGACCCGCGCCGGGA